>Ga0070708_100000287_pt1 | contig 37889 bp, 37 predicted proteins | sample KBSK5503metaG_FD_65469 | JGI IMG/M metagenome (GOLD analysis project Ga0070708, IMG submission 65469) | Corn, switchgrass and miscanthus rhizosphere microbial communities from Kellogg Biological Station, Michigan, USA - KBS K5-50-3 metaG | ecosystem: Host-associated > Plants > Roots >... | reverse complement strand
CTCATTCCTCGTAGCGCCGCAGCGCCGGCACCAGCACCGCGACGGCGGCCGCCGTGAGCAGGCAGAGCACTCCGCCCGAGGCCACCGAGAAGCGGACGCCAAGCAGCTTCGCCACCGCGCCCGCCTCCACTTCGCCGAGCTGCGGCCCGCCCATGAAGAAGATCATGTTCACCGAGCTCATCCTTCCGCGCAGCTCGTCGGGCGTGAGCGTCTGCCGCACGGTCTGGCGGATGACCAGGCTCACCGTGTCCGCCGCCCCCGAGAGGGCGAGCATGAAGAAGCTGAGCCAGAACCAGGGCGAGAGGCCGAAGACGGTGATGGCCGCCCCGTAGACGGCGACTGCCCAGAGGATGGCCGGCCCCCGCCGCCTGGGCGGATGCAAGGTGGACAGCGCCGCGCCGGCCAGCGCCGCGCCCACCGGCTGGGCGGCGTAGAGCAGCCCGAGCCCCCGGGGCCCGACGTGGAAGAGCTGATCGGCGAAGATGGGGAGGAGCAGCATCGAACCGGCGAAGAACGTCGCCGCGAAATCGAGCAGCATGGTGGACCAGATGAGCGGGGTCCGGCGGATGAAGCGCAGTCCGTCCAGCGCCGCCTTCGCGCTGATCTGGGTGGCGCCCAGGCCGACGTGCCGGTGCTCCATCGCGAGCAGCGCGGCGATGACAGCGCCGAAGGAGACTACGTCGACGACGTAGATCGCCGTCGGGCCCGTCCAGGCGAGCAGCGCTCCCCCGAACGCCGGACCGGCGATGGTGGCCACCTGCCAGACCGTCGCGTACAGGCTGAAGGCATTGGGGAGCTGCTCGCGGCTGACGAGTCCGGGGACCAGCGCCTGGCGCGCCGGATTGTCGAAGGCAGTCGCCGCGCCGGCGACGAAGGCCAGCCCGTAGATGGCCGCCGTGGTCGTGCGCTGCGTATGGGCCAGCACCGCCAGCGCGACGGAGACCAGGGCCAGCACGGACTGGGTGAAGAGCATCAGCCGGCGCCGGTCCAGCGCGTCCGCCACCACCCCACCCCCCAAGGCGAACACGACGATGGGCACCACCCGGAACGCGCCCAACATGCCGAGGGCCAGCGGCGACCCGCTGAGGAGGTAGAGCTGCCAGACCACCGCCACCTGCTGCATCTGGGAGCCGGTGAGAGAGATGGCCTGTCCAGCCAGCAGCAGCCGGAAGTCGCGCGAGCGGAGCGCGACGAACCGCGCGGGGGCCGGCGCCGCGGTCACCGGCCGTGCCGGGGTGGGTTCACTCATCGGCCGCTCCGGGATCGATGGTGCGGTACAGGTAAGTGAGACGCAATTCGCCCGCCCTGGCGCGGGCCAGGGCGTCCGGCCCGATGCGGATCATCTTCGCCGAAGTCGGCGGCAACCGCGCCGCCAGCCACTTCAGGGTCTGGCTCGCCCAGATGGAGAACATCGGGCGCTTGCGCACCTTGTCAGCCGACCGCCAGAACGTCACATGCGCATAGAGCCTCGCCGGCTCCAGCTCGCCTTGGGGCGAATCCTTTCTCTGCAGCACCAGGCAGTCCGTCCGCTCCTCGTCGATCTGCGCCCATCCGGCGAACGGTCCCTTGGGCTGCACGTGCGTAACGATGTCCGCGGAGTGCTTCCGATGCAGCAGATACCAGCGCCGCTCCCCCGGCAACGACTCGCGGCGCTCGAGCGCCGCGGGATCGTGCAGCAACGCCTGCGGATCGCCACGCAGGTACCGCCCCTGCGACACGGCGAGTCCCGGCTCGCGCGCCCCGATCTGCTCGATCAGGCCGCGCACGTCCTCATCGGTGAGAAACGCCCACAGCTGTCGCGCCGGCATCGCGGCGCAATGTCGCACACAACCGCTACTCGATGACCACCGGCACCGCGTCCGTGGCGCCCTCGTCCGAGCTGAGCATCACCTGGAACTCGCCCCGGCGGACGAACTGGCCGTACAGCCGGGCGCCCGAAGCTTGCGCGCCCCCGGGAAGCGTCCACTGGACTCCCGCCGCCTCACCGTCCACGGCCACGAGCGCGCAACCTGCCCCTGCGCGCGCCCGCACCTTGCCCTCGAGCAGGCTGCACCCGTCTCCCTGGACCGAGACCGCGGGCGCCTCGCCGACCTGAGCGGTGATGGCCAGCGTGGCGGCCGAACCGTCCTCGGAAGTGAACGTCAGCCGTGCCCGATGCGCACCGGGAGCGAGCCCATGCGGGTCGACCCGGACCGCGATTCGTGCGGGCGTCTCGACCTGCGCCTTCGGGACCACCACCCAGCCCGAGTCGGAACCGACCGTGACCGCGACCGCGCCTCCCCGGTCGGCATGCACGGTCACCGTCTGCGCACGCGGCACGCGTCCAGGGCGCACCGTGAACTTCAGCTCCTCGCGCGACAGCCTGAGCGCCGCCCCCGTCGTTCCGGTCTCCTCGTCCAGCAGCGCCAGCGCGCGGCTCGCGTCCACGCGCCCGTTCTGCACTCCACGGACCGGGATGGCGGAAGCGACGATGGCCTTCTTCACCTGTACGAGCGTCGCGCTGGGGTGCACGGACCAGAGGAGCGCGGCGAGTCCGGCGACGTGCGGGGCCGCCATGCTGGTCCCATCGTAGGCTTCATACCGGCCCGGCGCCGTCGTGGAGAGGATGCCGACGCCGGGAGCCGCGACCATCGCGCCGCGATCCGAAAACGACGCCAGCCGGTCTTCGAACGTGGTCGCGCCGACCGAGAGAAGATTCTCGACGTTGAGGTTCGCGGGAAAGCTGGGAGACGGCGCCGAGTCGTTTCCCGCCGCCGCCACGAACAGCACTCCTTTGCGGTTGGCGCGCGCGATCGCATTCGCGATGGCCGCGCTCGTCCCATTGCCTCCCCAGGAGGCATTGATCACGCGGGCGCCATGGTCGGCGGCGAAGTCGATGGCTCTGGCCAGCTGGTCGCTGCGTCCGCCGCGCTTGCCGATGGCGCGCAAGGGCATCAGGGACACCTTCCAGTTCACGCCCGCGACGCCGACCCGGTTGTCGCCGGCTGCGCCGATGGTGCCCGCCACGTGGGTTCCGTGCCACCGCTCTTCGCCGGAGAGCGCCGGCGAGGGATCCGGATCGTCGTCGACGAAGTCCCACCCGGCGACGTCGTCGACGTACCCGTCGAGGTCGTCGTCCTGATGGTTGTTCCCGACCTCCTGCTCGTTGCGCCAGAGGTTCGGCTCGAGGTCGGGATGGTCGGAAGCCACGCCGTCGTCGATGACGGCCACCACCACCGCGCGGTCTCCAGTCGACCGTCCCCACGCGTCCGGAGCGCGGATCTTCGCGAGCCCCCAGAGGTCGCGGAAGCGTGGATCGTTCGGCACCCGCGACTGTTGGTAGAGGTAGACGGGCTCGGCGAACGCGACGCTCGGGTCCTTCATCGCCTTCTCGGCTGCCACATCAGGGTCTGTCCCCGGGTCGATGGGCACGCGAAGCAAGGGCGGGCCCTCGTCGGTCATGACCGAGGCGAGCGCCACGATGGGCGGGCCTTCGCCGGTCAATGCAGCGCGCGCGGGCGGCCCGGCATCGGGCTGGAGCTGCACGAGGATGGAATCGGACTCGCGCAGAGCGACGCTGCCCGGCCCGCCACAGGCGAGAGTGGCCAGCAGCGCCGCGGCCGCCGCCGCGCTGGAGCGCGGTTTGCGCCTCCGGAAGCGCGGGAACGCCGGCTCGTCCGCATCGAACACCGGATCGACAGGCTCGAATCGCGGGTCGATGAAGCGCAGCGGATCCCCGCCGGCGGCAAGAAGCTTCTCGTCGTGCATGAATGTCCTCCGAATCCGGATCGCGCACGCAGCGCTCGAGCACGCCCGATGCACCGCTCGTGCCGGCGCGATTTCGAGAAGACGGGCTCACAACCCCGGTCCCAAAACGAGACGCGGGGGTGCCACAATGCGACGGGTGTCGCCCTATCGATGGGTCGGAACCGACCTCGAGCTCAGCGTTCATGCCCAGCCGGGCGCACACCGGACGGAGGCGCGAGGAACGCACGGTGAGGCCATCAAGATCCGCATCGCCGCACCCGCGGTCGAGGGCGCCGCCAACCGCGCGCTGCTCGAGTTCCTCGCCGAGGCCTTCCAGGTGCCGCGGAACCGATGTGAGCTCGTCGCGGGCGACGGGAGCCGCCGCAAGCGCGTCCGGATCACGGGGCCGGACCGCGCGCAGGCGGAGCGCGTCCTCGCGGGCTGGACTCAGACCAGCTCGTAAACCCGGGCCAGCGCCGCGTCCAGCTGTGCCGGGTCGCCGCCTCCGGCCTGGGCGAGCTCGGGCTTTCCTCCGCCGCGCCCGCCCAAGGTCTTCGACAGCTCCTTCACCAGGTCGCCCGCGCGATACTTCTTCGAGAGGTCCGGCGTGACGGCGACGAGCAGCGTCGCCTTCCCGTCCTTCTCCCCGCCGAGCACCACGATCCCGCTCTTCAACTGATCCCGCAGCTTGTCGGCGAGCTCGCGCATCGCTTCCGGATCGCCGTTCTCATGCCGGGCCGCCAGCACCTTCACCCCGCGAACGTCCCGCGCTCCCTGCGCCAGCTCGCTGGACTTCGCCGCCGCCTGCTTCCGCTGGGCCGACTCGAGCTCCCGCTCCAGCTCCTTGATGCGGGCCGCCGCCTGCTCGGCGCGAATCGCCACGTCCTTGGGCGCCGTGCGCAGCGCCGCCGCGGCCCGGACAAGCTGCTGCTCCTCGTCGTGCACCACCTTCACCGCCTCGGGCCCGGTCACGGCGACGATGCGCCGGACGCCGGCCGCGATCGCGCCCTCGCTGGTGATCTTGAAGAAGCCGATGTCCCCCGACCGCGCCACGTGCGTCCCGCTGCAGAGCTCCACCGAGGGACCGATCTGCAGCACCCGGACCCGGGCGAGCTGCGTGTACTTGTCGCCGAAGAACGCCAGCGCCCCGGACTTCTTCGCCGATTCCGGGTCCATCACCTTCGTCTCAGCGGGATGGTTCTCGTACACGAGCTGGTTGACGCGGCGCTCGATCTCCATCCGCTGCTCCTCGCTGAGCGGCTGGTACGCCGTGTAGTCGAAGCGCAGGTAATCGGGCGCGACCACCGATCCCGCCTGCTTCACGCCCTCCCCGAGGATCTCGCGCAGGGCGCGGTGGAGCAGGTGGGTGGCGCTGTGGTTCCGCCGCAGCCCGGCGCGGCGCTCCGCGTCGACGATCAGCTCCACCTTCTCGCCCGCCGTGAACGAGCCCTCCAGCACCTTCACCTTGTGCACGATCAGGCCGTGCACCGGCCGCTGGGTGTCGAGGATCCGGGCGCGGGCCGCGCTGGTGGTGACGAATCCGGTGTCGCCGAGCTGTCCGCCCGACTCGCCGTAGAACGGCGTGCGGTCGAAGGTCATCTCGCCTTCCTGGCCCGCCGGGATCTTCTCCACCCGCTTGCCGCCGGAGAGGATCGCCTTCAGCGTCGCCTCGGAAGCGACCTGCTGGTAACCGAGGAACTCGTTCTCGCCCATCTCCGCGGCCAGCGACCTGTGCACGTCGGCCACGCTGGTCTCGCCCGATCCCGCGAAGGCGCCGCGGGCGCGCTGCTCCTCCATCCGCTTCTCGAAGCCCTCGACGTCCACCGAGGCGCCGCTCTCGGCCGCGATCACCTGGGTCAGGTCGAGCGGGAACCCGTAGGTGTCGTGCAGCTTGAACGCCAGCTCGCCCGAGACCTGCTTTCCGCGTCCCAGCGCCTCGGCCAGGATGGCGTTGCCGCGGTCGAGCGTGCGCAGGAAGAGGTCCGTCTCGTGCTGGACCGTCTCCAGGATGCGCGCCCTGGAGTCGATCAGCTCCGGATACGCCTTCCCCATGAGGTCGATCACCTTGCCGGTGACCTTCGCGTACAGCGACGGCTCGGCCGAGAGCCGCTGCGCGTGCCGGATCGCCCGGCGGAGGATGCGCCGCAGCACGTAGCCGCGGCCTTCGTTCGAGGGCAGGACCCCGTCCGCGAGCAGGAACGCCGCGGCCCGCGCATGGTCCGCGACCACGCGCATCGAAGCGGAATCTCCCCGGAACTCGCCTTCCTGGTAGCGCTTGCCGGAGATGCGCGCCGCCTCGTCGATGAGGGGCCGGAGCAGATCGGTGTCGTAGTTCGAGGGAACGTTCTGCACCGCCGCGGCGACGCGCTCCAGGCCGGCGCCGGTATCGATCGACGGCTTGGGGAGCGGGTTCAAGGGGCCGTCGGGCTCCTTGCGCTCGAACTGCATGAACACGAGGTTCCACAGCTCGATCCAGGAGTCGCTGCCGAGCTGCTCCGCCTGATCGAGCGCGAAGAACCGGTGGGCGTGCTCGTCGATCCGCGCCCGCGCCGTCTCCGTCCCCCGGTAGAGATGGATCTCGCTGCACGGCCCGCAGGGGCCGGTCGGGCCCATCGCCCAGAAGTTGTCCTTCTCGCCCAGGCGGAAGATCCGCTCCTTACGGACGCCGATCGCCTTCCACAGCTGTTCCGCCTCGTCGTCGTCGCGGAAGACGGTGACCGCGAGCCGCTCGGGCGGCAGCCCCAGGGTCCTGGTCACGAGCTCCCAGGCGAAGGCGATGGCGTCCTGCTTGAAGTAATCGCCGAAGGAGAAGTTCCCCAGCATCTCGAAGAAGGTGTGGTGGCGGGCGGTGAACCCGACGTTCTCCAGGTCGTTGTGCTTTCCCCCCGCGCGGACGCACTTCTGCGAGGAGACGGCGCGCTTGTAGTCGCGGGTCTCGCGCCCGGTGAAGACGTCCTTGAACTGGTTCATGCCGGCGTTGGTGAAGAGCAGCGTCGGATCGTTCTGGGGAACGAGCGAGGAGCTCTTCACTCGCCTGTGCCCCCGCTCTTCGAAGAAGCGGAGGAAGGCCTCGCGGATCTCTGCGCCGGTCCTGGGCTGCGGCATGGGGGCGGGAAGATAAGAAAAGAGCCCCCGAATGTCACGGCGCCTGCGGCTCAGAAGGCGATGAAGGTCGCCATCCCCGCCGTGAAGCTGTCCACCGCGGTGATCTGCGACTGCCCCGGCAAGAGCACCCACTGCCGCCGGAAGTCCGCCCGGAAGTAGAGCGGCCCCATCACCTTGTAGGCCAGCGAGGCCGCGAGCAGCGAGCGCTCGTCCAGACGGAACGCGTCGTCGAATCCGCTCTTCATGTTCTTGCGCAAGTAGTACGCGGAGGCCTTGATCGTGTCGAACGCCGGAACCGAAGCGAACACGCCCAACGAGGCGCCGTTGGGGGCGCCGTCCCGGTCCTCGTACAGGCCGCCGATCTGCAAGAGCCCGGCGAAGGCGAACGCCAGCTCGCCGTAGTAGCCGCCCTGGCTGTACGAGGTGCCGGCGCTGGCCGCCGCCTGCGCGGCGTCGTACTTCGCCATGTAGTTGACCGAGCTGCCCTGCTGGACGGCGTACTGGACGCGCCCGAGGTCGTAGGTCTGGTCGAAATACTCGGGGATGTATCCCGGCTGCATCTTCCGGTACTCGAGCTTTGCCGACACGTTCACCTGCAACATCGGGACGGGCAGCCGGACGTCGGTGAGGACGCCGACGTGAAGCCCGTTCCCGGCCCCGGCGATGCGGTTGAAGTCGATGTAGGGGATCAGGCTGATCAGCGAGTTGTGCAGCACCTCGAACTCGGTATCGATGCCGGCGGCGTAGACCGCGCGCTGGTTGGGGACGATCGGATTTCCCGTGGAGTCCGACTGCAGGGGGACGGGGACCCCCACGGGCGCGGTCCGGTCGGTGGCGCCGCTGAGGCCGATGGCCCAGCCGCGGAGAATGGGCATGTCGCCGAAGGGGCGGAAGTAGGCCCGGCCGGCCATCAAGCTGGGGTTGCCGACCCAGTCGGTCAGCGTCTCCACTCCGACGAAGTCCGTGTTCACGTCCAGGGCGAGGCCCGCCTTCGGGTGGTCGAGGTTGAGCGAGTTCGAATACCGGCTGACCAGCGTGCCGTGACCGATGGAAGCCGACCAGAGCTGGCCGGCGAGGACATAGAGGGGATCGCGCTTGTTGCCGTACCGGACGAAGCGGATGAACCGCGTGTAGTCCTGGGGCTCGTCCCAGTCGCGCCGGCGCAGCAGCCCGAAGTACGTCTTGGAGTCGCGCGTCGTGGCCCCGAGGCAGCACTGGTCGTTGTTCCAGACCAATAGATTGAGCGGCACCGAGAGGCCGAGGCCCACCGGCCCGAGGTTGAACTCGGTGTTGATCACCGTCGAGGCGTAGGAGCCCTCGCCCTGGATGTTGTTCACCGCCAGGCCGACGTAGGCGCCCGGAGTGCCGCCGAAGAGCAGCGAAGGATCGGCGAACGCCTGTCCGTTGGCGGCGGACGCATTCGGCTGGGTCTGGCCGCCGCTGGCCTGATCCTGGGCCGCCGCCGCGGCGGCGAAGAGCAAGGTCGTCCCGAGAATGCGCAGTCGCATTTTCCCCTCCCGGTCTGTCGAGCCCGATGACGGTACCGAACGTCTGTAGAGGGAGCGAGAAAAGCGACGCGCCGGCCACGCGCAGATCGTGGGGCGCGGTGGGGAAGAACGCTCCGTTGTCAGCCGCGGCGCAGGATCAGGGCGCGGAAGAGCTGCGCGAATCCGCCCCGCGCCTGCGCGTCCGGCCAGCGCGGCGAGCCCAGCGGCGGAAGCTCCAACGCCAGGACCCGCGAGAGCAGCGGAAATCTCCGCCGCACTTCCGCCTCCGGCGCCGCGAAGACCTCGCACGAGGCCACCCGGCGCAGGCGCCAGAGGTCGGTATAGCTCGCACAGCGCAGCGACAGGTCGGCGCCGAGAAGGGCGTGCAGGGGAAGCTCCTCCACCTGGAGCCTGGCTTCCGCGCCCGCCGCGCGAAGCTGGCGGAAGTCGATCGACCACTCCACGTGCTCGCCCTGCGCCCGCGGGCCGAGCAGCCGCACGGGAGCGGGATCGAAGTCGCCGCCGAACTCCGTCAGGACCGCGGCGCCGCCGGCAGCGAGGACCCGCGACAGCTCGCCGACCAGGCGGATCGCTCCCGTGTTGCGCGCGCCTTCGACGGGGAGATCGGCGATCACCTCGTTCGCGAGGACCAGGCCGTCGACCGAGCGGGAGGCGATGGGCAGCTCCAGCGCGTCGGCGCGGACGGCCTGCCAGCGCGCGTGGGGGCCGCGCGGCTGAGCCGGCTCGAGCGCCCGGCGCCGCTGCGCCCCGATCAGCGCGGGAGAGAGGTCGACGGCGGTCCAACGGGCGCCCGTGAACGCTCCCGCATCGCCGCGCCATGCCGCCTCGGCGACGTGGCCGGCTCCACCACCGATCTCGATCACGCCGCTCCTGCCCGGCCGCAGGCCGCGCGCGGCGAGCGCAGCCAGCAGCGCTTCGCCGTAGCGGCGGCCTCCCAGCGCCGGATGGGGGAAGCGAAGCAGGTGCGAGATGGTGCATTCCACCTCGTCGAAGCGGCGGCGCGCCGGCACGCGGTCCCGGCGATGGTGCTCGCGATTCGGGTCCTCCACCGCCGCTCAGCTCTTCGGACCTGTCCACTTCGGACCGTCCCAAGGCGCGAGCAGCAGACGCACCGTGAGCGCGTCCATCAGCCCGGAGATCTCGCGCAGGACGTCGGTGAGCTGGGACAGGTCCGCCTCGCCCACCGCCAGCCTCTCCCGCCAGGCCGCGACGCGGTGGCGGACCTCGGCCCCGAAGGCGCGCACGTCGTCGGGCAGCTCCCCCTCCATCCGCAGCAGCGCCGCATCCATCTCCTGCAGCCGGGCCAGGCAGGCGCGACGCGGATCGGTCATGTCGCGGTTCTCGCACCGATGACACCGCCGCCGCAAGACGGCGGAATCACGGACTCAGAACGTCAACACTCCGAAACCCACCGCGGTGGCACCGAAAGTGGTGTAGCCCACGATCTGGTGGGCAAGCGCGTAATCCCTCTGCGAGACGGATCCACCCTTGCTGGCGGTGACGAACCCCAGCGCGATCTGCGTGACCATCCCAGCCGTAGCGACCCCCATCGCAATCCGGTGCATCATCGCCGTATCCAACCTGCGCGGTTTCGGTAGCGGGCTGGGCGCGAACAGCGCCAGCGCTCCTGTCCCCGCGAACAAGGCGGCAGCGGCGAAGGCGCTGTACCGATGCCAGTCATACCAGCGCCCCGTATCCCCTCCGCCTCCGTACTTGTCGATGTAATTGAGCTGCCCGAAGATCACGGTCGCGCCCAGCGTCGCCAGCGTCAGCATCCCGCCGAGCTGGTGGTACTGGAGCATCGAACTCCTCTTCTCCAGCTCGCGCTGCAGCTGCTCTTGCCGCGCGACCGCTTCCGGGTCCGGCGCGGCGGGCTTGGGGAGCAGATCGACGTCTTCCGGCCCGGGTTGCGAAGCCTGGGCTCCCTGCATGGAGAGTAGGAGTGCGGCTGAAAGCGCGATCACTTCGCGGCCCCGAAGAGCAGATCTCCGGAGATGACGGCGCGGTCGTCGACCTTCACCAGCAACAGCTGCGGCCGCTCCATCTTGAAGCCTTCCAGGCTGACCGGGAACGAGAAGGTAGCACGGACGCCGCCGTCCTCGGGCTTCAGCCGGACGGGAACGTCCTGGGTCTGCTTCTCGCCGTTCAGCTCCACGGTGGCGTGGAGAACCGCTTCTCGCGGCCCCTCGAGCGGAAACGTCACGCCCGAGAGGGTGCCGCGGACCTCGGTGTACGGGTGCGCCGCTTCGTGGGTGACCTCGCGCACGTTGACGTCGCGGTTGGAGTTGCCGCTGTCGAAGGAGGCCACCTTCGCCCGCACTTGCACCTTGACGGTCCCGTCGGGCAGGGCCAACGCGCGCCCCTCGACGTCCTTGCTGGTCCCCCGGACCTCGTGCAGCTTGTGAACGACCAGGTACGTCAGGGTGCCTTGGCGCAGATCGAGGACCTGCTGGCCGGCAGGCGGGGCGCAGAGGAGGAGGGCGACCAGGGCGAGCATGGCGTATCCCCTTTTAGAGGAGTCGGACGCGCTGGACCTTCCCGGAATTCAGCAGTGTCGAAAACATGCTCCTCCTCCCCTCCTGTTGTACGAGACGTCGATGAGCGCCCTTCGTCCGGAGAGGAACTGAATGGTCGTTCCCCTCCTGCTCGCTGCGTTCATCGCGCCCACGGCCGCAGAGACCGCCCGCCCGCAGCTCGTGCTCGCGCAAAGGCAGACGGAGCCCAAGTCCGCCCCGCGCGACCCGATCGATCTGCTTCCCAAGCCAGCGACCCCCGGCGCCGACGCCATCGCACGGCAGCGGGAGCTGGAGCGGCAGCTCGCGAAGCGCCGGAAGATGCTCTTCTACCACCAGATCGGCGGCTTCCTCACGCTGGGCAGCCTCACCGCCACGGTGGTGCTCGGTCAGCTCGACTACCACGACAAGTACGGCGGAGGAGGCGACGTCGGAACCTACCGCGTCTGGCACCGGTGGGTGGCCGCCGCGGCAACCGCCATCTTCGCCGGCACGGCTTCGCTGGCGGTGTTCGCCCCGGTCCCCCTCGAGAAGCCAGCCGGCTTCGACACGGCGACGGCGCACAAGATCGCCATGACGGTCGCGGCCGCCGGGATGGCGACGCAGATCGTGCTGGGCATCGTCACCGCTTCGAAAGAGGGACAGTACGCGCAGCGCGACTTTGCCCTCGCGCACCAGATCGTCGGTTACACCACGCTCGCCGCGTCGTTGACCGGCTTCACGGTCCTGACGTTCTAGGCGCGGCGCCTAGCCGCGCTCCGCGCTCAGAAATAGATGTTCGCCGACAACCCCGAAGTGGCGGTACTCACGGTCGTGTAGATCGGCGTGCCGCCCGGTCCGTCGAGGTTCGCGAACTTCAGGGAGAGCTGCAGCACAGCGCCGGCGGAGAAGTTGCTGGCGAAGAAGTACTCGATGCCGACTCCGGCGCCGAAGAGGAAGAAGAACGCGGCCTCGGCGCTGACGGCGGGCGAATTCTCCCGGCCGGCGGTGATGGCAGGTTGCAGGAAGACGGCGGCGTGATTGCGCTTGAAGGGATAGAAGCGCAGCCCGCCACCCAGGCTGTAGAGGGTGTTCTGACCGGCTCCGCCCGGAGTCAAGGGCGCGTCGAATCCGACGTCGATGCGTGCGGCCACGTCGTTGAACACGAAGTAGGTGACGCCGACGCTGGGATTGCCTTGGCCCGACACGGAGACCGAGATGCCGGCGGTGCCGCGATTGGTGGCGTAGTCCGATGGCGCGGCGAGCAGGAGCAAGGCGAGCAGGACCATGCAAACCTCCTGGATCCTTCTCGCATCCCCGCACCGCTTTCGAAACGGCGAGTGCCGCACACCGCGCGTCGCAAGCTCCCACGTGCGACCACTCCGGAGGCGCCGAGGTCACCTGCGCCCGCGGTGTGGCGTGAGCCCCGTCACTGCGGCGGAGGGCTGCGCAACCGTTGATGGGCTCTCCTCTGGCGTCGTTCGGGAGCTGGAGGGAGGGAGAGCGGCTTGTCCGGCAGGCCGATGCGATCGTTCGTCGCCGCGCTCGCCGCGGTGGGCCTCGTGTCCTGCACGGGCAAGCTGGACGTGTCCCTGCCCGGACCGGTGACCGAGGGCCAGATCGAGCCCGTCACCGTGGCCGCCTCGCTGACCAAGGTGAAAGGCCTGCTCACGGGGCTCCCTCCCACCGATGCCGAGGTGCAAGCCGTCCAAGCGGACCCGAAGGCCCTGCGCGGACTGGTCGAACGATGGATCGCCACTCCACAGCACACGGCGAAGATGCTCGGCTTCTTCTCCAACGCCTTCCAGCAGAGCCAGGCCGTGTCGGCCGACTTCGACGATCAGCTCGACGGCGCGCAGGGCATCCTCGATGCCCGCCTGCTCGCGAACCTGCGCGAGAGCTTCGCCCGCACCGCGCTGCAGCTCGTGCAGGAGGGGCAGCCGTTCAGCTCCACGATGACCACGCGGCGGTTCATGCTCACGCCGCGGCTGATGCTGCTCTACGCCTATCTCGACGGCATCCAGGTGGGCGACTCGGGAGGGAGCGTGGACCTGTTCGCCAAGGCGAACCCCGGCTTCAAGTTCACGCTGACCGCGAAGAGTGGCGTGATTCCGCTCAGCGACACCTTCGATCGCGCGAGCCCGAACTACATGATCTTCTACGCACCACAGTTGATCGGCGCCCCGTACGACGGTCTGTGCCCGCAGGACCCCATCGTCTACGACGGCCGTACCGGCCAGTCCTCGGTGAGCGTGTCGCTCTATGTGACGCTGCAGGGCAGACCCAAGTCGTTCTCCGTCCTGGACGGCAATGGCAAGCAGCACACTTGCCAGCCACCGGCGTTCCCAGCCGCCTACCAGCCGCTCACGGCGGGGGACAGCCTGCAGTGGCAGATGGTCGAGATCGTCCCGGCCGGGCCGGACCAGGGCGTCAGCAGCGTCCTCGACCTGGTCAACTTCCGCACCGGCGGCAACCTCCTCTTGCGCACGCCGCGGGTCGGCTTCTTCACCACTCCCTCGTTCATGGCGGAGTGGAACACCAACAACAGCAACCAGGCGCGCGTCACCGCCAACCAGACGCTGATCGTCGCGCTGGGACACGCGATCAGCCCGCAGAACGCCACCCTGCCGCCCTCGACCGCTTCGGTCGATCAGACGCACGCGCCGCAGGGCACCGCCTGCTATGCCTGCCATCAGTCGCTCGATCCGATGCGGCAGTTCTTCCGGCAGCAGTACAGCTACTACTTCCATCCGCAGACCGATCCGGACGAGATCTCGCTGCCCGGATCCTTCGGGTTCCGGGGCGTCTCGGTGTCGGGCAGCAGCGTCTTCGACCTCGGGAGCCAGCTCGCCGCCCACCCGGACTTCGGCGCGGCCTGGGTGCAGAAGCTGTGCACCTGGGCGAACTCCGCGCGCTGCGACGAGACCGACGGGGAGTTCGCGCGCATCGCCACCATCTTCTCGGACAGCTACTACAACTGGAGGACGTTGGAGGTGATGCTCTTCTCCTCGCCGCTCGTGACCTATCTCGCGCCCACCAGGACGGTGTCGCAGAACGGCGAGGTGTTCCCGGTCTCCCGGCGCGACCACCTGTGCGGGGCGCTCTCCAACCGGCTGGGCATCCCCGACGCTTGCGGGCTGGACGTGAACACCGTGGTGCCGCAAGACCTGAAACCGGTGCAGTTCATCGCCCGGGTGCTGCCCTCCGACTCCTATAGCCGCGGCGCGGAGGAGCCGGTGCTCGCCAACGATCCGAATCTCTTCTTCCGGACGGGCATGGAGAACATCTGCGCCACGTTCGCCGCGCGGCTGATCGACGGCAGCGCGGGCTCGCGCTGGTCGAGCGCTTCGCCCGACGCCGCCATCGCCGACTTCGTGCACGGGCTGATGGGCGTCGGCGCCGGCCGCGACGCCACCCCGCTCACGATCCTCGGTGAGCACTTCCAGTCCGCCAAAGCCGCGGGGCTCTCCGCCTCCGACGCGCTCAAGTCCACCTTCGTGATCGCGTGCCTCTCGCCCTCGGTGGTGGGGATGGGTCAATGACCCTGCACTTCTCCCGCCGCAAGCTGCTGCTCGACACCCTCTTCGGAGCCGGCTGGCTCGGCCTGCGCTCGCTCGCCACCGGCATCCCGCTCTCGGTGCTGGCCAACCCCCGGCGGGCGGCGGCGCAAGCGACGGGCTGCGCCACCAACCCCGCGGCGCAATACATCCTGCTCAGCTCCAGTGCGGACGGCGACCCGCTCAACGCCAACGTCCCGGGCATGTACCAGATCCCGGACATCGCCCACCCGGCCGACGTGGCCATGGCCCCGGCGCCGCTCACGCTGTCCGGTCAGGCCTGGACGGCGGCCACGCCCTGGACGCAGCTCCCGCAGGCGATGCTCGACCGGACCTGCTTCTTCCACCACGGCACGTACACGGTCGTGCATCCCGACATGGCGAACGTGATGACCCTGCAGGGCTTCGTCTCGCACCACGAGATGCTGGTCTCGCTGATCTCGTCGCAGCTCGCCGGGTGCCTGGGCACGGTGCAGTCGCAGCCGCTGGCGCTGGGACCGCGCAGCGCTTCGGAGGGGCTGACCGTGGGCGGGCGGCCGCAGCCCATCCTCTCGCCCTCGGCGCTGGCGTCGCTGCTCTCGTCGCCGACCGGGCCGCTGGGACAGATCCAGCAGATCCGCGACGCCGACCTCGACCGGCTCAACGACTGGTACCGGCAGAACGGCAACTCGGCGCAGCGGGCGTTCATCGACCGCTACGCGCTCTCGCAGCAGCAGGCGCGCAGCGTCTCCGAGAGCCTGCTCAGCTCGCTCGCCGCCATCCAGGACAACAGCTCCGACTCGCAGATCGCCGCGGCGTTGATCCTCTTCCGCATGAACGTCAGCCCGGTGGTGAGCATCCACATTCCCTTCGGTGGCGACAACCACACCGATACGGCGCTGGCCAGGGAGAGCAGGGAGACGGTGGCGGGGGTGGCGAGCATCGGCAAGCTCTGGACCCAGCTCAACGCCGCTGGATTGCAGGACCGCGTCACCTTCGCCACCATCAACGTCTTCGGCAGGACGCTGAGCGCGGCGAAGGGCAACGGGAGCGGCCGCACGCACCACGGCGACCACCACGTGGCAGTGCTGATCGGCAGGCCGTTCAAGGGCGGTGTGGTCGGGGGTGTGGAACCGGGCAACGGCGACTACCGCGCGACGTCGATCGACGCGGCCAGCGGCGGCGCGGTCGCGGGCGGAAGCGGAGACGTGCCGTTCTCCGAGACGCTCTCGGCGATGGGCAAGACCCTCGGCGCGGGCTGCGGAGTCAGCGGCGCGGCCCTCGACCTCAACATCCGTGGCGGGAAAGTCGTCGCGGGCGCTCTCGCCCCGTAGGCTTCGCGCATGGGCAACGATCTCGGGCGCCGCGCATTGCTTCGCTGCGGCGCAGCCTGCGCGCTCGCCGCCTGCGGCAAATTCGTCGGCGAGCCCGTGGCGATCGAGGTCGGGGCGCCGGCGAAGGGCCTGCTCTCGGTGCCGATGGCAAGGATGCCCGAGCTGAGCACGGCCGGCGGCAGCGTCCTCCTCCACGCGGACGCCAACGACTTCCTCGGGCGGCCCGTGTCGGTGCTGGTGGCGAACACCACGTCGGAGGGGCTGAGGGCATACGGGGCCTATTGCCCCCACGCGGGATGCGAAGTGGCGTGGGTCGACGGCGAGAATTCGGTCGTCTGCCCCTGCCACCTCTCGCGGTTCGGGGTGGACGGTTCGGTCACGCACCCGCCCGCCGTCGAGGGCCTCGACACCTATCCCGCCAAGCTGAGCACCGACGGGCAGACGCTGATCGTGGACTTGAGCGGAAGCGCCGGCGTCTTTCCGGCAGCCGCGGGCGGCGCCCTGACCTTTACGGTGCAGCAGCTTCCCGCCCTGGCGCAGGTGGGAGGCAGCGTCACGGGACACTCCGCGGGCGTGCCGTTTCCGCTGGTGGTGCTGCGCGCGAGCGCCTCGCAGATGCTCGCCTTCGACGCCCGCTGCCCGCACCTGGGCTGCGCGGTGCGCGGCGCGCAGCAGCTCTTCATCTGTCCGTGCCACGGCTCGCTGTTCAACCTCGACGGCAGCGTGAAGCTGGGCCCCGCGGTAAGCCCGCTGACCGCGCTGCAAGTCACGTTCGACGGCACCCAGGTGGTGGTGAAGGTGCCCGCTTGACGGCACTCTTGTGCCTCCTCGCCGCCGCGCTCCCCTCGCTGGACGCGTCCGTGTCGGTCGGGACGTCCGTACGGCGGGTCTCCTATCGCGATCGACTCACGCCGACGCTCGCCACCTGGCGCAGTGGCGCGCTCGCGGTGTGGGGTCTCTCCCTGCAGGCCTATCCCGCCACGGGCCGTCTGCCCATTCTCGACGACGTCGGCGCGTACGGCTGGTACAGGCGCTCGCTCGAGTCGAGCACGCTGACCGCGGACGGCGTGCTGGCGTTCAGCACGCAGGAGATCGCCTGGGAAGCGGGCTTGCGCTGGCGCATCATGTCCGACAGCCGGGAGCGCGGCGCGGTCAGTCTCGGGTACGGGAGCCTGCGCCAGGTTTTCGGCGACGCCCGCCTTCCCGGATATCTGCTTCCGGCGGGGACCCTCCAGTACTGGCGGCCGGGACTTACGGGACAGGTTTCGCTCGGCCCCGTCGCGCTCGGCGCCGGTGCCGCGTACCTCCTGATCGTGCGCCAGGACTTCCTCTCTACGTTCTTCCCACGGGCCAGCAACGGCGGCGTCGAAGCCTCGGTGCGCGCCTCGATGGACGTGGGAAAGGTCGGATTGACGCTGTCGGGGCGCTACCAGCGATTCTTCTCTTCGCTGCATCCGCAGCCCTACGATCCCTACGTCGCTGGAGGCGCTCTCGATGAGCTGTTCACCGTCGACCTGGCGTGCGGCTTTCGCCTCTAGCGCGATCTGCCTCGCGCTCTTCGGGTGCGCCGGGTCGCTCGATCATCCCGAGCGCTTCGCGAATCTGGGGCAGGGGCCGGACGCGGGACCGGTCAATCCTCCCTCCGACGGAGGCTGCGATCCCGTCGTCGACATCTTTCCCGTGGGCTGCAGCACCTCGGCGTGCCATTCGGCGCAGAGCCAGCAGGCGAACCTCGACCTCGAATCGCCGGGTCTGCCGGCGCGCCTGGTGGGCAAGACGGCCCACGGCGGGCCCGGTCTCCTGATCGACCCCCAGAACCCCGCTCAGAGCGTGCTGCTGCTCAAGGTGACGAGCAATCCACCTTTCCAGTTCCAGATGCCGCTGGGCGCGCCGCCGTTGTCGCCGGACGAGATGGCGTGTTTGCAGGCTTGGGTCCAGGCCGCCGTGACGCCCTAGGGCCCGGCGGCGTCGCGCCGCCGGGAGCGCGGATCACCTCGCCGCCGCGAAGAGCAGATCTCCGGAGATGACGGCGCGGTCGTCGACCTTGACCAGGAGCAACCGCGGCCGCTCCAGCTTGAAGCCTTCCAGGCTGATGGGGAACGAGAAGGTCGCCCGGATGCCGCGGCCGTCGGGCTTCAGCTTGACGGGAACGTTCCGGGTCCGCTTCTGGCCGTTCAGCTCCACCGTGCCGTGCAGGACGGCTTCACGCGGCCCCCGGAGCGGAAGGCGCACGCCCGACAGGGTGCCGCGGACCTCGGCGTACGGGTGGGCCGTCTCGTGGGTGACCTCCCGCATGTTCAAGTCCCGGTTCGAGTTGCCGCTGTCGAACGTCGAAACCCGGGCGCGCACCTGGACCTTGACGGTCCCGTTCGGGAGGGCCAGTGCCCGCCCCTCGACGTCCTTGCTGGTCCCGCGCACCTCGTGGAGCTTGTGGACCACCGCGTAGGAGAGGGTTCCCTGGCGCAGATCGAGGATCTGCCGGGCGGGCGGGGCACAGAGGAGGAGTGCGACCAGGGCGAGCATGGCGACCTCCCGATTCAGCGGATCGGACGCGCCGTCAGAGGACGGTGGCCTGGCCCTTGCGCTCCGCTTCGCGCTGCGTCTTCAGCTTCTTCATCCGCCGCTTGATCAGCTCGCGCTTGAGCGCGCTGAGGTGATCGACGAAGAGCTTGCCCTGCAGATGGTCCATCTCGTGCTGCACGCAGACCGAGAGGAGCGTGTTGGTCGCTTCCTTCTGCTTCCGCTTGCCGTCGCGGTCGGTGTACTCGACCACGATGTGGCCGAAGCGGGTGACGTCCTCGTACTCGTCGGGGATGGAGAGGCACCCTTCGGTGTAGGTGAACTCGCCCTCGGTCAGCGTGAGCTCGGGGTCGATCAGCCAGAAGAGGCCCTCGCCCTTCTTCTTGGCCGGCTCTCCCTCCGCGGGCGGCCGCTGGTCGACGTCCATGGCGATCACGTTGAGTTGCACGCCGATCTGCGGCGCGGCGAGGCCCACTCCGTTGGCCTCGTACATCGAGTCGGCGAGGTCGTCGCACACCTTGCGGATCTTCGCGTCGACCTCGCCGACGGGCTTGGCCTTCTGCTTCAGTCGGGGGTCGGGCCAGATCAGGATCTCGCGCAATGCCATGCTTCCTTGCTCCTGGGGAGTGCCGCCGTGCGGTAAACCACGAGTATATTCATACGGTATCGGTGTCGCCAGAATGGATTCCGAAGTGCGGCATCCCATTCAGAGCAGCGCCACGGGGTCGACGTCAAGGGCGAGCTGGACGCCCGCAACATCGTGAGATTCCTGGAGCGCGCGGGCGACCTGATGCAGTGGGGCATGGTCGCGGGCGCGGAGCAGAAGCTGCCACCGGTGTTTTCCTCGCACCCGGGCCAGCGGCGCCGGAACGGGTCCGAGCACGTCGACCGCCGCCCCTGACGAAGCCAGCCTCCGGGCCCGCGATGCGGCGCGCTCGGCCGCGCCCCGCACCCGCGGCTCCGCATTGCCGGTGAGACGCACGAGCAAGAGCCGCGCATAAGGCGGAAAGTGCAGCTGCTCGCGCCGGAGAAGCTCGGCCGAAGCGAACCGGTCGTAGTCGAGGGCGATGGCGTCGGGCTTGAAGGCCTGGACCAGCACCCGTCCGGGCGAGGCGCCCCGCCCGGCCCGTCCCGCGACCTGCGTGAGCAGCTGCACGCAGCGCTCGGTGGCGCGGAAGTCGGGCAGATGCATCGGGCCGTCCGCGTCCAGGACCCCGACCAGCGTCACGCCGGGAAAATCGTGTCCCTTGGCCACCATCTGGGTGCCGACCAGGACGTCGAGCTCGCGGCGGGCGAAGCGGGCCAGCACGGCGGCGGCCTGGCCCGGACCGCCGGCGGCATCGCGATCCAGCCGCGCGACGCGCGCGCCGGGCACCACCGCCTCGAGCTGCTCCTCGACCTTCTCGGTCCCGCCTCCGAAGGCCAGCAGCTTGCTGCCGCCGCACGCCGCGCAAGAGCGGCGCGGGCCTTCATCGTGCCCGCAGAGGTGGCAGCGCAGGCGCTCGCTGCCGGCGCGGTGGAGAACGAGGGCAACCGAGCAGTTCGGACACCCCACCGCGGAGCCGCATCCGCTGCAGAGCAGGGTCCGGGTATGGCCGCGCTTGTTGAGGAACAGGATGGCCTGTTCTCCCCGGGAGACGGTCTCGCGCAGCGCCGCCGCCAGCTCCGGGGTCAGCAGCTCGTCGGACACCTGCCGCTTGATCACGGTGATGGCCGGCAGCGGACGGGCCTCGACCCGCTGGGGAAGACGCAACAACCGCAGCTTGCCCTCTTGGGCGCGGCGCAGGGACTCCAGCGACGGTGTCGCGCTGCCCAGGACGGCGACGGCCGATGCTTTCTGGGCGCGCACCAGCGCGAGGTCGCGGGCGTGGTAGCGGAGCCGCTCCTCCTGCTTGTACGAGGGCTCGTGCTCCTCGTCGACCACGAGGATCCCCAGGCTCGCCACCGGGGCCCAGACCGCGCTTCGCGCGCCGACCACGATCCCGGCGCGCCCGTCGCGCACCCGCTGCCACTCGGCGACGCGCTCCGGATCGGAGAGTCCGGAATGCAGCACGGCGACGTCGTCTCCGAAGCGACCGCGGAAGCGGCCGGCGAGCTGGGGCGTCAGCGCGATCTCGGGCACCAGCGCCAGCGCGCCCAGCCCACGGGAGCGCGCGTGCGCGATGGCCTCCAGGTACACCCAGGTCTTGCCGCTGCCCGTCACCCCGTGCAGCAGGAAGGGAGTGAATGCGCGCGCGTCGATGGCGGCCACGAGCGCCCGCAGCGCGGCTGCCTGCGCCGCGGTCGGGTCGTGCCGCTGCTCGCCCCAGGGAGCGTCGGCGATGGCGGTGGGACCTGCGGGAACCCGGTCGAGCTTCACCAGCTTCCGGTCGACGAGCGCCCGCAGATGAGGCCGCGCGCGCGGGAACGCCGCCAGCAATTCCTCGACCGGCACCGCTGCCGCGCGGGCCAGAAGCCACGCCAGGACCTCCGCCTGGCGGGGCGCGCGGCGGACCGGATCGGAGGATGCACCCGGAACTGCCCGGGCGGTCTCCACCAGCTGGGGCGCGACCCGCGGCCGCGTCTCTTCGCGAACCAGGGCGACGAGGCCGCGCCGGGAGAGATCCGCGACCGCGGCGCGCGCGAGCCTCGCTCCGGAGGAGACCTTCCGCAGGGCGCGGCGAATCGAGACCTCCTGTCCGGGCAGATCCAGCTGTCCGTTCTCGAGAAGCGCCCGGCCGGCGTCGGTCAGGCGGGGCACCAGGGCGTCGCGCACGTCCATGCCCGGTGGAAGGGCCGCCTTCAGCGCAGGTCCCAGCGGGGCCAGATAGTGTGCGGCGGCCCAGCGGGCCAGGGCGACGATCTCCTCGCTGAGGAGGGGCGCGTCGTCGAGGAGGCGGATGGCGTCGCGCACCTCGCCCTGTGCCTCGCCCGGGCCGAGGACGATCCCCGTCTCCGTCCGACGCCCGAGCGGAACGACGACGCGCCTGCCCGCTTCCGCCAGGCCGAGCCCGGCGGTGATTCGATAGGTGAACACCCCGTCCGCGGCGGGCACGTTCAGCGCGACTGCGTACAGCTCAGTCAGGGGAATCGGGCTCCTCTTCATGGGCGGTGCCTCGGACGCCCTTGGCTTCCACCACTTCGAATCGGGCGGCGAGCTGGCCCGCATTCCAGAGCTCGATCACCCGGGGAAACCATTCCGCGGCCGCCGGCGATCCGTATTCCAGCAACCGGAGGTCCGCGCCGCCCTTGGCGATCAGCCGCGCCGGCGCGTTGTTGTCCTTGTACAGCCAGAGCTGGGGGCTGCTGGGGTCGTGCGGCGTGGCGCCGAGGACGTAGGTGACCCGGTCGCCGAGCCGGGACAGGCCGGCGCCCGCGGAGATCTCCGCACCGACCGACTGGGCGGCGATCCGCAGCGTGTCGGGCGATTCCTCGGGACGCGAGCCGCGATAGGCGAGGAACGGACAGGCCAGCTGGACGAGCCGCAGCGCGTCACCTGACCCTTCCGTGGCGCCGGCCGGATTCTCGGGCGTAGCCTTGACGGCGACCGCCAGCCCGCCTTCGCCCTCCAACCGGCACTGCGAGGGAAAGCGGAGCGAGAGCTGCGCGGGACGTTGCGGGTCATTGCCCAGGGTGAGGTTGCCGGAGAGCGTCACCTCGCGGGTCCTGCTCAGCGCCTGCGCGCGCTGCGCGGCATGCTTGAGCAGCGAAGCGGCCGACGGGATGTAGGCGAGCAGCGCCAGAAGGAGGAGGCGCATCACGAGACCACCTTGCGCAGGTAGGCGAGCAGTCCCTCGCGCAGGTCGGGCCGCTTCAGCGCGTACGCCACGTTGGCGATCACGTAGCCGAGCCGGTCACCCGCGTCGTGCCGCACGCCGTTGAACCGCACGCCGACGAGGCGGCCTTGCTGGGCGAGCACGGCCAGGGCGTCGGTGAGCTGGATCTCTCCGCCGGCGCCGGGCTTCACCTGCTCGAGGATCGCGAAGATGTCGGGTGGGAGAACGTAGCGCCCCACCACCGCCAGGTTCGAGGGGGCGGAACCGCGCGGCGGCTTTTCCACCATCCGCTCGACCAGGAGATTTCCGTCGGGCTGCGCCTTGCCGGCGGCCACTCCATAGAGGTGCGTCTGGTCGTCGGCCACGGGCATCAGCGCGACCGCTGCCTTTCCAGTCTTCAGGGCGACCCGCGCGAGCTGCCCGATGGCGGGCTCCTCCGAATCGATCAAGTCGTCTCCCAGGAGCACGCCGAACCAATCGTCGCCGATGGCCGGCTTCGCCGCCAGCACCGCATGTCCGAGGCCCATCGGCTCCTTCTGCCGCACGCTGACCAGCCGCACCATGTCGCTGATGGCGCGGACCTGCTGGAACAGCTCGGTCTTGTTCTTGCGCGCGAGCGTGTCCTCCAGCTCGTAGCTGCGGTCGAAGTGGTCCTCGATGGCGGACTTTCCCCGGCCGTTGACCACGACCACCTGGGCCGCTCCCGCCTTGACCGCTTCCTCGACGATGAGCTGCAGGGTGGGGGTGTCCACGATGGGGAGCAGCTCCTTCGGGACCGCCTTGGTGACGGGAAGGAAGCGGGTGCCCAGACCGGCGGCGGGGATGACGACCTTGCGCAAGGGGTGCTTCATGCCGGCGCGCAAGGTAGCAAAGGGGTCAGACACAGGCCAGCCGTCTATATTGTCGGGCACATGCGCCGTGTACTTCTGCTCGCGCTCGTGTCGTCCGCCGCGGTCGCCGACAACCGGGTGCAGGACCCGGGGTCGCCCTGGGCCACGACGGTGGATACGCCGCGCGCGACCGCGATGGGCGGGGCGCACACGGCCATCGCCACCGGCAACGACGCGCTGGTCGTCAACCCGGCCGGGCTTTCGCAGGTGCGCCGGTACCATTTCGAGGTGGACGGCGTGTACGACTCGAAGTTTCCCGCGCAGGCCATCCTGGCCAGCCTGGTCGACTCGGCCACGGCCCCGGTCGCCAGCGGCCTCCTCTGGTCGCGCTGGGCCAGCGGCCAGCCTTCCGGGCGGGGCGAGGGATGGGGGCTGACGCTCGGGTATTCCGCCCCGGTCCAACCCGGAGTGTTCCTGGGCGGTGCGACGAAGTACTTGCGGTTCCAGACGCCGGAAGGGGTGGTGCACAAGTTCGCCCAGGACGTCGGCGTGCTCGTGCGCCGCGGCAACCTCGGCTGGGGCGCGACCATCCAGAACCTCGCGACCGAGAGGATCCCGCTCTTCCCCATCACGGCGACGACCGGCGTCGCCTGGGGAACGGACAGCAGCTGGCATCTCGCGTTCGATTACCGCGCCGACCTCTCCGATACCAGCAACGTGAAGAGCAAGCTCGCCGGCGGCGCGGAGACGCTGGTGGGCGATTCGCTGGCGCTGCGGGGCGGGGTCACCTGGGACACGACCGCGAAGCAGTGGTGGCTCTCGGCGGGGATCGGCATCCTCACCGAGAAGGGCGGGCTCCAGGTGGTGTGGCGCAGGCGGGTGGAAGGACCGTACGACCAGTTCTTCGAGGGTGGACTGACCATCTTCCTCGAGTAGGGTTCAGCGGACGATGCGCGGCGCGACCAGGGGCTGGCCGGTCGCCGGGTTCCGCATCACCTCGACCTGCGTGCCGTAGACGCCGGTGAGGACTTCCGGCCGCAGGACGTCGCCGGAGCTGCCTTCCGCCGCGATCCTGCCGCGGTCCATCAAGGTCAGCCGGTCGCAGGCGGCGCCGGCGAGGGCCAGATCGTGCAGCACGAGGAGCGCCGCGCCCCCGTCGCGCGCGCGGCGCCGGAGGGCATTCACCAAGAGGACCTGGTGTGACAGGTCGAGCGCGGCGGTGGGCTCGTCGAGGACAAGCAGCGCGGCATCCTGGGCGAAGGCGCGGGCGAGGAAGACGCGCTGGCGCTCGCCTCCGGAGAGCTGCGAGACGGGGCGGTCCGCGAGCTCGAGGGCGTCCAGCTCGGCGAGCGCCGCCTGCGCCCTCTCGAGATCGCGCGGTCCTTCCAGCGCCCAGAGGCCGAGGTGCGGAGCCCGTCCCATCAGAGCGACCTCGCGCGCCGTGAAGGAGAGATCGTGCGGAGGCTGTTGGGGCAAGAACGCCACCCGGCGGGCGCGCTCGCGCCGCGAGAGCTTTTCCAGCGGTTCGTCGCGGAGGAAGACCGAGCCTCGCTGCGGGGACAAGAGCCCGCAGCAGAGCCGCGCCAGCGTGCTCTTGCCGGCGGCGTTGGGGCCGATCACGCCGACCAGCTCGCCGGCGGAGATGCGCAGCGACGCGCCCGCGACCGCCTCGGGCGCATCCGCCGCATGCCGGTAGCGCAGATCGCGCGCCTCCAGCAGCGTCACTGCCGGCTCCGCATCAAGAGTACGAAGAGCGGCGCTCCGACGATGGCCGTGACGGCGCCCACCGGAGGCTCCGCTCCCAGGCCGCGGAACAGCACCCGGGCGAGCGCGTCGGCGAGCACCAGGAAGGCGGCCCCGCCGAGAGCGGAGGCGGGCAGCACTACGCGGTGGTCGGGGCCGGTGAGCAGGCGGACGGCGTGAGGGACGATCAGCCCGACGAAGCCCACCAGCCCGGTGAACGCGACGGCGATCCCCACGGCGGCGCTGGCGGCGAAGAACGCGAACAGGCGCGTGCGCCCAACGTCGACGCCGAGCGCGGACGCGCCTTCGTCGCCGAGGGCGAGCAGGTTCATCCGCCCCGCCAGGGCCAGCAGGACCAGCGCCGGGAGGAGGAGGGCGATGCCGGCTCCGGTGAGCAGCGGCATGGCCTCGTAGCCGAGCGAACCCGCGAGCCAGAGCGAGACGGCCTGCATCTGGTCGGGCCGGAGCACCGCCTCGACCGAGAGCACCAGCGCGGAAGCGAAGGAGTTGAAGACGACGCCGACGAGCAGCGCTCTCGCCGGGTCCAGATTGCCGCGCGCGCGGCCCAGGGTGAAGACGAGGAGGGCGGCGGCCATCGCGCCGGCCACCGCGGCGAGCTGCGTCGGGAGCAAGCCGGCGAAGGATGCCGCCGACGCGGCCGCGGCGCCGACGGCAGTGCCGGAGGCGACGGTCACGACCGCGGTGCCGATGGCCGCGCCCCCCGAGAGGCCGAAGACGAAGGGATCGGCGAGGGGATTGCGCAAGAGCGCCTGGAGCGCGACCCCGGCCACGGAGAGCGCCGCGCCGACCTCGGCCGCCAGCAGGACGCGCGGCACGCGCAGCCGGAAGAGGACGGTCGCGTCCGGCTCGCGGCCTTGGAACGCATCGCGCAGCGAGAGCGATCCGGCGCCGGTGGAGAGACCGACCAGGGCCGCGACGGCGACGATCGGGACCAGTACCGCCACGGCGAGGGCGGCGCGCGCCGCCGCGGAGCGCTTCATCGGCCGAGCGCCGCCGCGAGGTCTGCCAGCGCTTCGGGGATCCGCGGTCCGGGGTGGAGGAGCGCGGTCGACCGCAGCGACGCCACCCGGACCTTTTCCAGACCCGCGATCGGGGCGCGGCCGGAGGGAGGCTCGATGCCGCAGAGGACGATCACCTCCGGACCGGCGCGGACGGCGGCCTCCACGCTCATGCGGAAGAACGGCAGGTCGCTGGCGCCCGCGGCATTCTCGCCTCCTGCATCCTCCAGCAGCTCGCCGGCGAAACCGCGGGGGCCGGCGACGACCAGGGGGTCGAGCCCGAAGACCAGGAGCGCCCGCGTTCGCGGCTTCGCCACCGCCCTCGCCCGCGCTTCACGTCGCGCCTGCTCGATCTCGTCGCGTATGGCCTTCCCACGGCTGGGGACGCCGAGGAGCTGGGCGATGCCGGTGATCGCGTCCTCGATGTCCGCGACGCTGGAGAGCGGGAACGTTTCCACCGGGACGCCGAGGCGCGCCACCGTCTCGACCGGGCCCCGGTTCGCGGGCGCCGGCTCGGCCAGCAGCAGATCGGGGTGCAGGGCGAGGACGGCCTCGGGCTGCGGATCGTTGTATCCGCCGACGCGAGCGACTGTTTGGGTGCGGTGGTCGTCGTCGAACCGGGTGACGCCGACGAGCCGGTCCTCCGCGCCCAGGGCCAGGACGATCTCGGAGAGCGACGGAGCGAGCGTGACGACCCGCCGGACCTGCGGCGGCACCTTGGGGCCCAGGTGCTGTCGCGGCCCCACCGCGAGGAGCGCAAGCGCGATCAGTGGGACCACTTCACCGCCACGATGGTGCTCGAGCGCTGGTTGGTGACCAGCGCCTGATCGTCGTCGAGGGGCAGGATGTTCCAGGGGCCGGGGCAGTCGCCCGTCCCTTGATTGCAGCTGCCGACGCTCTTCTCGTCCACCAGCCTGGCGCCTCCGCTCCCGGAGATGTCGATCTTCTGCACAGTATGGCTGTCGGACGCGGTCGTGTACACGAAGTGGTTCAAGGCGCTGATGCCCTGCAGCGTCTGGGTCTGACTGGAGAACGTATACGCCGGTTGCACGCTGAGTTGGTTCGACGAGATCGTCACCAGCCGGAGCCTGTTGTCCCCCGAAGAGACGATGGCGATGCGGCCGTCGCCGGTCGGCGTCATGGCTGCGGCGATGGGTCCGGAATCCGCCGTGCCCTTGGCGGCGCCGCTGGTCGCGTCGAGGCGGTTCAGCACTCCGCCGACGTCGTTCGAGCAGATGGCATACAGGTCTCCATTCACGACGGCGAGGTCATTGGTGGTCTTGTAGCTGGTGGCAGGGCAGGCCAGCGTGATCGGGCCTGCTGCCAGCGTGAAGGTGGCGCGGTCGAGCCCGTACACGGCGCCGCTCAAGCCGCTGCCGAACCAGACCCGGTTCGCGGTGATGGCCACACCGGCCGGCGACACGGGCGCGGCGAATCGTTTGGTCACCGTTCCCTGGCCGGACGGGTTCACCTCGACGACCGCGGTGCCGGCGCCGGTGTTGAAGTCGCCGCTGCAAGTCACGTACAGGAGCCCGTCGGCAACCCGGACCCAGCCCGCGGAGATGCACTCCTTGTCCGCCGCGCCTCCGAGGTCGATGAGGGTGACCGTTCCGTTCGACGGGACGAACGAAGCGAGCAGTCCGGGCCCCCGAGGGGTGAAGCTCGCGTCGTAGTTGCCGAGTGCCGCATAGGCCGTGCCGCTGACTTCCGCGATGCCGAGCGGGCGCGCCAGCCCGGGGTGCGCGGGGTCCCACGGCCTGAGCGCATCGCCGGAGGGCAGCGGGACGTTGGGCACGGCCGGAGGGGCCTTCGACGAGCCGCCGCAGGCGGCGAGAAGGAGAAGGACGGGGATCGATCGCTTCATCGGAGTTCTCCTGGGTCAGAGCCGTGCCCGCACGATCAGCGCGATCGAGCGGCCCGGCAGCGGGTACTGGAAGAGGTCCTCGAGAGTCTGGTCGTCGAGGAGGTTTCGCACTTCGAGATGGAGCCAGACCGGCCCTGCCGCCCGGACGCCCGCGCCGGCGTTGAGAACGAGCTGCGCGGCGACGTCGGCGGAGCCGAACGAGTTCCGAGGCATCGAGCTGGTGAAGCTCGACTCGGCCCAGGCGTCGAATCGGTCGTCGCGCCGCGAGATCCGCACGAACAGCCGGTGGGGCGGGCGATACGGGAGCTGTTGGCCTTGCTGATCGCCCGGGCGCAGGTTCACCGCGTCGAGCCAGCTGTACGAGGCCTGGGCGAATATGGCGAGCGGGAGCTTGAAGAGGGCCTGCAACTCGGCCCCCGCGATCCGGGCAGAGCCGACGTTGAACGGCTTCACCTTGGCCGGCGGGAACAGCTCGTAGACGATCAGGTCCCGATAGTGCGACCAGAACACGCCGGCGCTGATCGACGCTTCGCCGAACCGCAGCGTGGCCCCGGCATCCAGCGACCAGGCGCGCTCCGGCTGCAGATCGGGGTTCGAGACGATCCCGCCGGACTCGAGATGAAGCTCGTTGAGCGTGGGCGGCCGGAACGAGAGTCCCCAGCCCGCGCGCAGCTCGAGCACCTCGGTCGTGCGCCAGCTCGCGGTCAGCGCCGGGCTCACTCCCGTGTCGTTTCCCACCCTGTCGACGCGCGCGGCGGGATGCAGGGCGAAGCCGGAAGGAAGCGTCAGGTCGTCGCGCACGGCGAGCGAGACCAGGTTCCGGTGGTATGCGCCGATGGAGTCGCCGTGCACGCGCTCCTGGCCGGCGGACACGGTGGCGGAGAGCCACTGGAGGTCTCCGACGGCGAGCTTGCCCTCCACCTCCGCGCGCACGCCCGAAGCGCGTTGGTCGATGCGCGGACAGTCGGAGGTGCCGTCGAGGCAATCCCCGAAGGGCTGGACGCCCCGCAGCTCGATCCGGTCGAAGCGTCCCCAGGCTCGCAGCGACCAGGCGCTCTCGTCGGTCGCGGTGCGCAGCCGCAGACCTGCCAGCACGCTCTGGTCCAGCTCCCGGGAACGCAGCGTGATGGCGCTGGAGGGCCCCGGGAGGCCGCGGTCCCCCACCGATGCCTGGGTGAGGAAGTCCAGCTCGGTCGACGGCGTGATGGACTGAGCCACCCGCGCGAGCGCCGATCCACGTTTCGAGTCCGCGTTCTGTCGCGTGAAGCCGTAGTACGGCGAGTCGGGCAGACCGGGCGTCAGCTGGCGCGCGTAATCGAAGTGCCCGGCCGTGCGATCGAGTTGGACGCCGACCACGGCGCTTCCACCGCCGAGAGGAGCCGCGCCGTCGAGGGCGGCGCGGAAGGTGTCGAACGATCCCGCCGAGACGAGGGCACCCCCCGTTGCGCGCTCCCGCCCCCGCCGGGGCAACAGCTCGAGCGCTCCGCCCAGCGCTCCCGCCCCGAACTGGGCGCCGAGCACACCGCGGTTCACCACCATCCGGTCCAGGAGCGTGATGGGAAGGGTGGACAGATCGATGGCGCCGCCGCCCGGTCCCTGCAGCGGGATGCCGTCGAGCAGCACCAGCGACTCGTCCGCCGTCGCTCCCCGCAGCGACACCGTGGCCGCTTGTCCCGGTCCGCCCAGTGCATGGATCGAGACGCCGGGCGAAGTGAGGAGCACGTCGGCGACCGAGCGGATCTCGCCCCCGAACTGCTCCAGCTCGATGACCGTCCCGGCCGTGGCCGGCGCGCGCGGCGATCCCTCGCGCCGTTCGCCGCGCACCTCGATGGTCTCGCCCGGCTCCTGTGCCCGCGCGGCCGCCGCGGCGGCCAGGATGAGCAACGCGAGATGACGCCGGAAGGCGTGGGACGGCGGCGGCACAGGCTCCCCTCTTTCTCTCGAAGAGGTCCGTGAGCTGTTGACGCCGCCAGGCAGGTCTCCTGGCTCCCGGGTCTGCAGCGCCCTCGCGCTGCGCGCCGTCCCGCCTTCCCCGCTTGCTCCTGCGAGTGGCTTCGTGGGACTGGCTGCCCGGCTACAGTGGCGGGACCGCGCCGGCGTTCGACCGGCTTCCCTCTCAGGCCCCCCGTTTCGGGGGCACCACGGCGGCGGACTGCGATGTCGTGCGCCGATTATCCTGTCGCCGCGTCCCGGTCAAGAACGCCCCGACGCGAAGTCAGGGGCGCAGCGGCCGCAGCGTCGTATCCCCCTCCACCGCCAGCCGCGAGCGCAGCCGCTGGACCAGCGCCCGCATCCCCTTGATACGGCCCACCTCGTCCACCGTCTTGAACGGCTTCTTCTCCCTCCGCTCGACGATGAGCTGCGCCCTCCGCTTGCCGATGCCCGGAAGCAGGCGCAGCTCCGCCTCCGTCGCCCGGTTGACGTTGAGGACGCCGGTCATCGCCGGCTTGGCCGGCCTCTTCCGGACCTTCGCCGGCTGTCCGGCGGCGGCAGCCGGCTTGTCGCCCTCCGCCGGCGGCCGCGCCGGGTCCGCGGCGGCGCAGAGGAGCGCCGCCAGCAGCGCGATGTGCATGGGCCCTTACGCCTCGATCGCTTCTTCGGCGAGGGCTCCGCGCTCCTTCCGCGGCTCGCGCTCGCGGTCGTCCTCCCGGATCTGGATCTTCCCGTCCCGCGGCAGCGAGTCGAGGTAGATGTTCATCGACCCGTCGCGGTTGTGGAACGCGCTGCCGACGCGGTTCCAGAACCGCCTCCCGCCCCGCTCCACCACGTTGTACGCCGCCCAGGGCCTGCGCCCCGGGTTGCTGCCACTGGCCTCGCTCGTTTGCTGGTTCTCCATGTCCCCTCCGCACGGCGCCCGCGCCGGCGCGTCTGTGCGGAGGAAGAGCACGCTCCATGCCAGCCGGGCTCACCTCTCCAATGCGCCGGATATGGGTTGGAATGGGGCTCCGAAAATGGACGGGCCGGTCTCGTTTCAGTGCGGCAAGCCGAGGGCCGGAGGAATCGACCCCGAGATGTCGATCTTCCCGAACTGCGCTTCGTACTTGGTGACGTTGTCCTGCAGCGCGTGCAGGAGCCGCTTCATGTGCTTGGGGCTGTTGATCACCCGCGCCCGCACCACCGCCTTCGGCACCTGCGGCTGTACGTAGATGAAGTCGATCACGAACTCGGTCTCGTTGTGGTTCACCATCGCCATGTTCACGTACATGCCCTGCGCGGTCTGCTCGTCGATCTGGAGCTGGATCTGGACCGGGGGCGGAGCGGAGGGAGTCTCTGCGGCCATGCGCGCCTTCTCGCACCTGGGCAGGTGGCGCGCAAGCGTTGCGGCGCTGTCGCGAAGCTGGTACTGCCGCGCGTCGCATGGCCGGACCCGCGGACCCGTTCGCGCTGGGCGATGGACCCGACGCGTGCCTCTTGCTCCACGGCCTCACCGGGTCGCCGGCGGAGATGCGTCCGGTCGGCGAAGCGCTGGCGGCGGCGGGTTTTCGCGCGCTGGGCCCCCTGTTGCCGGGCCACGGCACCACGCCCGAGGACCTCTTGACGACCACGCGCGACGACCTGCTCCAGGCCGCGGAATCGGCGCTCCTTTCGCTGCAGGGGGCGCGGCGCCTCTTCCTCTGCGGCTTGTCGGCCGGCGGGCTCCTGGCCATCCACCTCGCGGCGCGCTCCTGGCTGCGCGAAGGCCTGCCCGACTTCTCCGCCATCGCGCTCCTCGCCCCGGCCATCGAGTTCGCGGGGGCCACCTGGCTCTTCACCAACGTGGTGGGGCGCCTTCCCGCGTTGCCCATCCTGCTCGACAAAGGGGCGCGCGATCTGGGCGGGACGGCGGGCCGGCGAGGCGCGCTGGTGGCGGGCGAGCCGGACGGGCGCGAGCGCGGCGACGGGTCGTACACTGCCATTCCGATGCGCTGGGCGGCCGAGCTGCGGGCGCTTTCCCAGGAGGCGCAGAAGCTCGCCCCGCGCGTGCGGGCGCCGGCGCTCCTGATGCACGGCGCGCTCGATCACACCTCGGCGGTGTCGGGATCGCGCAAGCTGGCCAGGATGCTCTCGTCGTCGCAGGTCGATCTCCGCATCCTGCCCCGCAGCGGCCACCTGTTGCCGCTGGACGCGGAATCGGCTGAGGTCTGCCGCGGCATCGTCTCGTTCTTCCAGGGGGTCGCTTGATGGCCCGGTACGTTCTCGCGATCGATCAAGGCACCACCGGCAGCACCGCGCTGCTGCTCGACCAGCGGCTATCGGTGAAAGCGAAGGCCAACGTCGAGTTCCGGCAGATCTTTCCCAAGCCGGGGTGGGTGGAGCACGACCTGGACGACATCTGGACCGCGACCCTCAAGGCCATCGCGGCGGCGATGCGGCAGGCGTCGATCAAGCCCACCGAGCTGCAGGCCATCGGCATCACCAACCAGCGCGAGACCACGCTGCTCTGGGATCGGCACTCCGGCCGGCCCATCCACAACGCCATCGTCTGGCAGGACCGGCGGACGGCGGACCTGTGCAACGAGCTGAAGGCGAAGGGAAAGGAGCCGTGGATCCGGGAGAAGACCGGCCTGGTCCTCGACGCCTACTTCAGCGGCACGAAGGTGCGCTGGCTGCTCGACCACGTGCACGGCGCGCAGGCGCGGGCGGAGAACGGAGACCTCTGCTTCGGCACCATCGACTCGGCGCTGCTCTGGAAGCTGACGGGCGGCGCCGTGCACGCGACCGACGTGACCAATGCCTCGCGGACGCTCTTCATGGACCTGGAGAAGCGCGCCTGGGACAACGAGCTGTTGGCGCTGTTCGGCGTCCCCCGAGCCGTGCTGCCCGTGATCCGGCCCTCCGCCGGCGTCTTCGGGACCACCAAAGGTGTGCGCGGACTTCCCGACGGGATCCCCATCGCGGGCGTGGCCGGAGATCAGCAGAGCGCGCTGGTGGGACAGGCTTGCTTCGAGGAGGGCGAGGCGAAATGCACCTACGGCACCGGCGCGTTCCTCCTGATGAACGCCGGGCCGAAGAGAGCGAGCTCGAAGCACGGCCTGCTCGGCACGGTGGCCTGGCAGATCGGCGACCAGGTCGCGTACGCGCTGGAGGGGAGTGCCTTCGTCGCCGGCGCCGTGGTGCAGTGGCTGCGCGACGGGCTGGGCCTCTTCAAGAAGTCGGCGGACATCGAGAAGCTCGCCGCTTCCGTCCCCGACTCGGGCGGCGTGGTGTTCGTCCCCGCCCTCGCCGGCCTGGGGGCTCCGCATTGGCGGCAGGAAGCCCGCGGGCTCATCTGCGGGATCGACCGGGGCGTCACCAGCGCCCACCTGGCGCGGGCTGCCCTGGAAGGGATCGCCCTGGAGATCCACGACCTGGCGCAAGCGATGGCCCAGGACATCGGGAAGCCGATGCCGATGTTCCGCGTGGACGGCGGCGCCTCCGCGAACGATCTGCTGATGCAGTTCCAGGCTGATCTCTTGCAGACGCCCATCGAGCGCGCGCACATGATCGAGACCACGGCACTGGGGGCAGCGTTCCTTGCCGGCCTGGGCACCGGCCTGTGGGCGGGATTGAAGGAGCTGCGCAATGCCTGGCGCCCGGGGAAGCAGTTCAGGCCGAAGATGAAGCCGGAGGTGCGCGAGGCGCACCTGGCGCGCTGGAGGTCCGCGGTGGGCCGCGCCTAGAGTCCACGGCCTGCGCGCCCTGATGGTTCAGGCAGTCGGCGGTTTCAACTCGTGCCGGCACGAGTGCTTGTGTTGACCACTCAACTCGTCCCGGGACGAGCTGCGGACTGATTTGGGGACACCACACGCATTTACGCGCTGCGCAATTCCGTATTGTGTCCCGGATCTCCGACGAAAGTTCCGTATGGTGTCCCCGAAACCCTAGCCGGCGGCCAGCTTGATCCGGACGATCATCTCGATCAGCCGCCGGGCCGTGTCGTCCAGGTCCACGAACTCCACGCCGATCCCTGCGCCGTCCACCCGGACGACTCGGGCGCTGCCCTGGACGATGCGCTCCTTGCCGGCGTCGAACTGGAGCCTGACCACGTCGCCCTCGCGGTGGCCCGAGGCGTCGGTCCGGATGAACATGCCGCTCTCGCTGATGTCGCCGGCGTAGGCCGAGAGGAACTGCTGCACGGAGGGGAACTCGAGGTTGACCAGCAGATCGACGGAGGCGCGCTGGTGCCGGCGGCGTTCTTCCTGGTCGTCGGCCACCGGAGCATCCTAAGCGAAGAGGGCGTCCATCGCGTCTCCCACATTGGCCACCCCGCGGAGCTCGAGGGGCGCGCCGACTGCGCGGGCGCGATTTCCTTCGGGCAACACGCAGCGTGAGAATCCGAGCTGGGCGGCTTCGGCCAGCCTCTGGTCGATCTGACCCACCGCGCGCACTTCGCCGGCCAGGCCCACCTCGCCCAGCACCAGGGTGTCCGCCGGCAGCGGCCGGTCGCGCAGCGAAGAGAGCAGCGCGGCGGCGACGGCGAGATCTCCGGCCGGTTCGGGCAAGGAGCCGCCTCCGGCCACGCTGACGTAGATGTCCTTGTCCGCGAGCACGATGCCTTGCTTCCGCTCCAGCACCGCCGTGAGCAGCGCGACGCGGCCTGGATCGACGCCGATGGCGGTCCGCCGGGCGTTGCCTCCGGCCGACGATTCGGCCACCAGGGCCTGGACTTCGACCAGCAGCGGCCGCGAGCCGTTCATCACCGCGACCACCGCGCTGCCGCTGGCGTCGATCGGGCGCTCCGCCAGGAAGAGCGCGGACGGATTCGGCACTTCCACCAGGCCCTCGGACTTCATCTCGAAGACGCCGATCTCGTTGGTGGAACCGAATCGGTTCTTGTGCGCACGCAAGACCCGGTAGGAGTGGCTGCGATCGCCCTCGAAGAAGAGCACCGTATCCACCAGGTGCTCGAGCACGCGGGGACCGGCGATGGACCCGTCCTTGGTCACGTGCCCGACCAGGATCACCGGCGTGGCCGTGTCCTTGGCGAAAGACGCCAGCCGGTGTCCGACCTCGCGCACTTGGGTGACCGACCCTGGCGCGCTCTCCAGCGCCGACAGGGCGAGCGTCTGGATGGAGTCGACCGCCAGCACGCAGGGACGCAGCTTGCGCGCGTGCTCCAGCGCGACGGCGGCGTCCGTCTCGGCCGCCAGGTGCAGCGCGGGCGAGAGGGTTCCCAGCCGCTCCCCGCGCAGCCGGATCTGCTGCAGCGATTCCTCGCCGCTCACGTACAGCACCGGCCGCCTCGACGCCGCCAGCCGATCCAGCGCCGAGAGGAGCAGCGTGCTTTTTCCGATCCCCGGATCTCCCGCGAGCAGGACCACCGCGCCCGGAACCAGTCCGCCGCCGAGCGCGCGATCCAGCTCGCCGATGCCCGTCCGGTGGCGCCTGCCCGGCGTCAGCGGCACCTGATCGATGGGGAGCACCACCGACGACGTCCGCCCGCCCGCGCGCGGCGCGTGTTCCTCCACCGACCCGAACGCTCCACATCCCCCGCACTTGCCGAACCACTTCGCCGTCCGGAAGCCGCACTCCGTGCACACGTGCTGAATCGCAGTCTTCGCCATGATCGCATGCTGCCCGCGGGGTCCGACATGCACCCTGCATGGTACGGTGCGCGCCCGTGCTCCCGATCCTGTTCGTGACCGTCTTCATCGACCTGGTCGGATTCGGGATCATCGTTCCTTTCCTCGCCTATTACGTGGAGTCGTTCGGCGCCCGGGCCGCCGTGGTCGGGCTACTCATGTCCAGCTACTCGCTGGCCCAGTTCGTCTTCGCGCCGATGTGGGGACGGATCTCGGACCGCGTCGGGCGCCGTCCGATCCTCCTGGTGGGGCTGCTCGGATCGGTGGCCGGATTCACCTTGTTCGCCCTGGCCGACACCCTTTCCCTGCTCTTCCTGGCCCGCGTGCTGATGGGGATCTTCGGCGCCACCATTCCCACGGCGCAGGCGGCGGTGGCCGACGTGACGAAGCCAGAGGATCGCGCGCGCGGAATGGGGTTGATCGGCGCCGCCATCGGCCTCGGGTTCATCCTCGGCCCCGCTCTCGGCGGAGTGCTCTCCAACCTCTCCGGGGCATTCCCGCTGCCGCTCTTCCAGCGCAATCCGTACGCGCTCCCTTGCCTCGCTTCCGCTGCGCTGGCCGCGATCAACCTGGTCGCTGCCGCCTTCGTCCTCCCCGAATCGCTGCCCTCCGAGCGCCGGGGCGGCGGAACCGCCCAGCGCCTCTCCCGCTTCGACCGGCTGCTGCGGAGCCTGACGGATCCGCGGCTCCGCATCCTGGTCATCGTCTACTTCCTCTTCATGCTCGGGTTCACGATGATGGAAGCGACGCTCACCCTCTTCATCGAGCGCCGCATCGGCGCGGGCAACCACGCGCAGCTGGTCCGCCGCGTCGGGTATCTCTTCGGCTTCATCGGGATCATCCAGGTGGGGCTTCAGGGCGGCCTGGTGGGAAGGCTGGCGCGCCGCTTCGGCGAGCGAAGCCTGCTGCAGGCCGGGTGCTCGATCACCGCGCTCTCCTTGGCCGCCTTGCCCGCCGTCTCCTCCTGGACCGGCATCTACGCCTGCTCCTTCGGGCTCGCCTGCGGGCTCGGTCTTTCGCAGCCTTCGATCGCGAGCCTGATCTCCCGCGCCGCTCCCCCCGACATGCAGGGGGGCGCCTTGGGGATCTCCCAGTCCGCGGCCAGCCTCGCCCGCGTGGTGGGGCCGGCGGTGGGCGGAGCGCTCTTCCAGCAGATCGCGCCGGGAGCGCCGTACTTCGTCGCGGCCGGACTTTCCCTTGCAGCGGTCTTGTGCGCTAGCCCCGGCCGCCGGAGGCGGCTTAGGGGCTACGAATGAGAGTGATCATTTGCCAGTAGCTGATGAGATGTGTTCTAGGCTCGAACACTGATGCGCGCGGCGGTGATCGGCGGCGGAAGCTGGGGCACGGCCCTGGCGTGCGTGCTGGGCCACAACGGCCACGACGTCGTCGTCTGGTCGCATGACGCGGAGGTCGCGCGCGCCCTGGCGAAGACGCACGAGAACCCCAAGTACCTGCCCGGCATGGCGCTGCCCAAGAGGGTCACCGGCACGCACGATCTGACGGAAGCCAACGCCGGCGCCGAGCTGGTGGTCGCCGCGAATCCCTCGCACGTCACCCGCGCGGTCATGCGCGAGGCGTTGCCGTCGTTGCCCAAGGCCACGCCCATCGTCTGCGCCACCAAGGGGATCGAGAACGACTCGCTCTTGACGATGAACGAGGTCCTCGAGGACGTGCTCCCGGCCGAGATGCACCCGTACCTGGTCTGTCTTTCGGGCCCCTCCTTCGCGAAAGAGACCGTGCTCAAGCAGCCCACGGCGGTCGTGGTGGCCTCGCCCTGGGAGAAGATGGCGCAGCGGGTGCAGCGCTGGTTCTCCAACGAGTACTTCCGGGTCTACACCTCGATCGACGTGGCCGGGGTAGAGCTCGGAGGCTCGCTCAAGAACGTCTGCGCCATCGCGGCGGGGATCTCGGACGGGATGGGATTCGGGAGCAACACCCGGGCGGCGATCATGACCCGCGGTCTGGCCGAGTTGGTCCGGCTGGCGGTGAAGAAGGGCGCCAATCCCCTGACCCTCAGCGGCCTGGCCGGGATGGGGGACCTGGTGCTCACCTGCACCGGCGAGCTCTCCCGCAACCGGACCGTCGGGCTCGGCCTCGGGCGCGGGCAGAAGCTGAAGGAAGTGCTGGCGGGGATGACGCAGGTGGCGGAAGGAGTCCGCACGGCGAAGAGCGTCCACGACCTGGCGCGCAAGCTGAACGTCGAGATGCCCCTGCACGAGGCGATCTACCGCATCCTGTACGAGGACCTGCCGCCGAAGGCGGCCCTGCAGTCGCTCACCTCGCGAGAGCTGAAGTCTGAGTTCCAGCTCCATTGAAGGCGGCCGCCTGCGGCAAGCCGTGGTGTCCGGCCTCTTCCTTCTCCAATTGCCCGAGCAGGTGCGACGAGCCGGCGATGATGATGGGGCGGAAGAGCAGGTTGAGCACTGGGGTGGCCAACAGCGCCGCGGTGGAGAGCGAGAACCCGAGCGACACGGACCGGTTCGACTCCATCACCGCGATCTCTCCCCGCGAGTCGAGCGACAACCAGTCGCAGAGGCGGGCGAACAGCCGCAGCGGACCGCGGAAGATTCCCGGCAGCCGCGACGCCGCCCGGCGGAGGATGCGCACGAACCATGGCTCGGGCGCGTCCCGGTCGCGCTGGATCGACTGCTTGACCGACTCGCCGGGAAGGCAGACCTGCGCGTCGTCGAACGCGTCGGCCACCACCCAGTGCAAGCTCCAGACGGCGAGCACCACTCCCGACAACACATCGCCGATCCCCGGGAGGATGCGCATCATTAAGATTACCGGTGCGATGCCGATGGCGACGATCAGCGCCTGCCGGATCATGCGGGCCGCGAGCGGCCGCCAGGGCATCTCGCGGGGGCCGCAGGCGCCGAAGCCCATCCGCCAGCGGATCATCGCCGCCAGCCGGGC
>Ga0070708_100000286_pt1 | contig 37904 bp, 34 predicted proteins | sample KBSK5503metaG_FD_65469 | JGI IMG/M metagenome (GOLD analysis project Ga0070708, IMG submission 65469) | Corn, switchgrass and miscanthus rhizosphere microbial communities from Kellogg Biological Station, Michigan, USA - KBS K5-50-3 metaG | ecosystem: Host-associated > Plants > Roots >... | reverse complement strand
TGTCGCACCAAACCAACTTCTCGATCGGCTGCTACTGCGAGAATGAGGCGCGTTGCCACCGCTCCATTCTCAGGGACCTGCTCGCGGAGCGAGGCAGCGAAATCGGCTGGCGGGTGCGCGACTGAGATCCCTCGTATTGACATTCGATACGAGCGGCGGTACTCTCGTACAGAATGTCTATACGACCTGCCGACCAAGCTAAGCTCCTTCAAGGCACGCTCGATCTCCTGATCCTCAAAGCGCTCGGCCTCGGTGAGCTGCACGGGCTCGGCGTGTCGCGTCGCATCGAGCAGATGACCCAGGGGACGTTTCAGGTCAAACCCGGTTCGTTGTTTCCCGCCTTGCATCGCATGGAGGAAGCGGGGTGGCTCACGTCGACGTGGGGCGAGTCGGAAGCCAACCGTCGCGCCAAGTTCTACCGCCTCACCGCGGCCGGCCGCAAGCAGTTCGAAATCGAGACGAGTGAATGGAACCGCGTCGCCGGCGCGATCGCGGTCGCGCTCGGCACGACGTAGGCGAGGGAAGCGTTCATGAGCATAGTCTCACGCGTGAGAGCGGCCGCCAGGAATGTGCTCCGCCGCGCCGACGTGGAGCGCGAGCTCGACGACGAGCTGCGTAGCTATGTCGAGCTCCTAACCGCCGAGAAAATCGCCGAGGGAATGGCGCCGGCCGATGCGCGACGCGCGGCGCTGGTCGACGTCGGAGGCGTAGAGCAGACGAAGGAAGAAGTGCGCGATGTTCGAGCTGGTGCCCGAATCGACGCGCTACGGGCCGACGTGCGTCACACGCTGCGCGGGCTTCGCCGGTCGCCGGGGTTCACGATCGCCGTGGTCTGTACGCTGGCGATCGGCATCGGGCTCAACTCCGCGATGTTCACTGTCGTATACTCCGTGCTCGCGCGGTCGCTGCCGATTCGCGACGCCGATCGCGTCGTCAACATCTACCAGCGCCTTCGCTCTACGGGCGCGCGCGGTCGTGAGGTGCGCGGGAGCACCTCGCTCTTGTCGTACGATGAATTCCTGGCTTACGCTCGGGTCCCTGCGTTTGCGGCCGCCGCCGCGTACCACCCGCAAGGCCTCACCGTCACCGGCGCTGAGAATCGAGTCGTGCCGTCAGAGCTCGTGTCGTGCGGCTATTTCCGCGCGTTGCGGACATCGATCGTTCTCGGACGCAGCTTCAGCGAAGACGAGTGTTCGCACACAGGCGCTGGACCCGTCGCGATTCTAAGCCATGCTGCATGGCAGGCAAGATACGCCGGCGACTCGGCGATTGTCGGCACTGTAATCCACGTGAACGGCTTACCGCTGACTGTGGTCGGCGTCGCCGAGCCGGGATTCAATGGCATCTCGTTCGAGCGTGCTGCAATGTGGGTGCCGATCACAATGCAACCAACGCTGGAGCACGGACGTGACAGCATTCTCGTACACGACAACGCGAGTTGGTTGACTGTGGCTGCGCGACTTGCACTGGGAGCGACGCTCGAACAAGCGCGCACCCAGGCGGCCGTCACCGGCCGCGGCCTCGACGCGGCCGATCCGGGCCGCCGGACGATTCCGGTCGTGACGCCTGGAGCCTATTTCAACTTCCCTGAAGTATCGGCCGAGGGCGCGCTCCCGATGGCCCTCATCCTGCTGCTCGGGTTCACGATCGTGGCGATGGCGTGCGCGAACGTCATGAACCTGCTTCTGGCCCGCGGCCTGGCGCGTCGTCGCGAGATCGCGATCCGCCTGGCCATCGGCGCGTCGCGGCGACAGCTCGTTCAACAACTTCTCATCGAGAGCGGCGCACTGGCGCTGGCCGGCGCACTTGTCGGGATGGTGTTCGTCGTCGCATTGCCGCCGATTGTGCGCGCGCTGTCGCCGAGCACCGAGATTCAGCTGAATGTCTCACCTGACCTCCGAATCGTCGGGTACGTGTTCTTGCTGGCGATCGCGACAACGTTGCTGGTCGGCCTAACGCCCGCGCTGCAAGCGACGAGCGTCGACCTCACATCGGCGTTCAAGGGCGCCGCGACGTTCGGCAAGCGACAGCATCGGCCGTCGCGCATTCGGAGCACGATCGTCGCCGTGCAGATGGCCGGCAGCGCCATGCTGCTCGTCACGGCTGGTCTCTTTTTGCGCGCGGCCATGCGTGCGACGGTCACTCATCCGGGCTACGCGACGCATAATGTCGTCGCCTTCTCGACCAACGCCGGGCCACTTGGCTACGACGCTGGACGCGCAGGCGTCGTCTATCGCGCGCTGATGGACCGCATTCGACAAACGCCGGGTGTCGTGGACGTCGCGTTTACCGCCCGACTTCCGCTGCTTGTCCGGAACAGCGGATCGGTGCGCGTCATCCGCGGCAACGACTCGGCGACCTACAATGTCGATGTCGCCTCGGTGACCGCGTCGTACTTTCACACTATGGACATGCGGATCGTGCGCGGCACCACGTTCGATATCGTGGCGGCGATGGGGGACGAGCGGCCCGTCGTCGTCAGCGGTTCGCTCGCGTCGAAGCTCTGGCCGGGCAATGATGCGTTGGGTCGGCGTCTCGAGTCGGGAGGTCACTGGTTCCGCGTCGTGGGCATCGCGAGCGACGCCGCGTCATCGTCGCTCTCGCGTCCGGCGGAAACAACGATCTACTTCGTCGCCACATCCCCACTCGAGAAGCAGATCGTCGTCCGAACATCGAACTCACCGACGGCCTTGATAGCTGCAGTGCCGGTGTGGGCGCGCGCGATGGATCCTGCCTTGCTCGTTCAATCGGAGCGATTTGAAGATCGCATTTCGCTCGTGCTGTTGCCGGCTCGCCTCGTCGCCGGCTCGACGGCGTCACTCGGCGCGCTGGCGCTTGTTCTTGCCGTCATCGGCATCGCCGGCGTGGTCAGCTTCGGCGTGGGACAGCGGCGACGCGAGGTGGCCGTTCGGTTGGCCGTCGGCGCCACGGCACAACAGGTGGTCGCGCTGATGATGCGACAGGGAGGAACGCCGATCGTCGCGGGGATCGTGGTCGGAATCGCGTTGGCCGGCGTGCTCGCGCGGCTTGTGCGGGGCCTCCTGTTCGGCGTAAGTCCGCTCGACCCCATCGCATACGCTGTCATGACTGGCGTTCTAGCGCTGAGCGGAGTCCTCGCCACGTACGTACCGTCGCGTCGTGCCGCACGCGTCGATCCAGCAACGACGCTGCGGGACGAAGGCTAGGAAGCCGGGCCGGCTGTTCTCCGATGTCGATGTTGCGCTTCCGCGTTCGACGTAAAGGAGGACACAAATCAGACACACGTTTGGAGAAATCGCTCATGCGCACAATGACGGGTTCCGGGAAACGTGTCGTCGGCATGACACTGTCGTCGGTGCTCTGACGCAGACGATCATCGGTCCGGACTTCGATCTCGCCCTTCTCCCGGCGGCGCTCGAGCTCGACGGATCATGAGCATCTTCGAAAGGTCCGATCCGCGTGTCTGCCCGTCGCCTCCTGCCTGCGAGCCGAGCCTGCGTGGGGTGAGTGGCTTCGCGCTACTCGTCCAATCATCGCCGAGTACTACGGGAGTGGGCCGGCGAGCGAGGCGGCGGTTGAGTTCCTCGCGCGGCGCGTTGGACTGCCTGCGGCCGCTGCGGCGGAGCTGAGCGCGATGTGCTTCGTACACCGTTTTCCTGCCGGCACAGCGCTCCGCCGTCATGGAGATCGCGTGACGTGCACGTTCTTGCCGGTGAGCGGTGAGCTCGTCACTGTGCACATCGACGGCGACACGCGGGTGGCCCGCGCCCCAGATGGAGTCGCATTCTCGCGCGTTGCGATCACGTGTGAGTCGGATACGTCTGTGCTGTGCGTCCCAGACGCGGCGGTCCTCCGCTTGCAGCGGCGACGCGGCGATGCCGGCTTGCCGGCGCTATTCGAGCAGCGCACGCCTGAGGAGATGCGGGCCTTACAAATCCTGCGCTAGCGGCCCGTTCGTACGCCCCTGTCCGGTGTGAGGCGGCTCAACTCGGCCTCCGACCTGACGAGGCGAAGGATATATGGGTTGCTCGGATGTCGATTTCGTGCGCCCCAATTCGACGTATTTAGGAGAATGCGATTCCACATGCTAGCGGAGCATTGGTCATGGACACGAAAACACATCCAACATCTCGGCTTGCGGTCATTTACGACGCCGCAGCCGGGCCGAACGTCTACCGGATCGCCATTGATCTCGCCGCCAAGGCCTGGGATGCCGGCTGCGGTGTGCGTGTTCGGCGAGTGGGTGAGCTGATTGAGCCCGATGCGTCCGGCGTGCACGGCGACTGGGCGGAGATGCTCGAGATGCTCGAGATGCTCGAGACGCTAGGCGACGCGGCGCAGATCCCCGAAGTGTGCGCGGCGGACCTGCAGTGGGCGACGGTCACGCTCGTGCTCGCCGCGCCGCGATCGGGACAGACCGCGCGGGCGGCGTCGCACTTCTGGCCGGCCTCGCGGAGACGAGCACTGCACTGAACCGGCCCATGGGAGACGCTCCATGGGTCGCAAAATTCGGCCTTTGACATAGGGGGAGGGAGTATGTAGCTTTTCATGGGTACCCCGGGAGGGTATACCGGGCGCGACGTTGTTGGAGCTTCCCATGAACATCATGAGCGCAACCGACTGGCTCGTCATCGCGGCAGGAATCGCCGCCGTGCTCTGGGTCAATTGGTATTTCTTCTTCGCGGACCGAGGGACGGCGTCCGCGAGCAGTAGTAGCGCGACCGGTCGCCAAGACATCACCGTCATCGTCCGCGGCGGCTACGATCCCGCCACGATCCGCGTGAAGGCCGGACGTCCCGTGCGCCTCGCGTTCGATCGCCAGGAGACCGCCAGCTGCTCGGAGGAGATCGTCTTTCCCGACTTCAACCTGCGGAAATTTCTCCCGGCCCATCAACGGACGATTGTCGAGGTGACGCCGCCGCGGGCCGGCACGTACGAGTTCATGTGCGGCATGAGCATGCTGCACGGGCGATTGATCGCCGAATGACCGCGCGTATGGCAAACGCTCCCGACGCCGTCGACAAGGTGGTCATTCCGGTAACGGGAATGACGTGCGCGGCCTGTGAAGCGCGCATCCAGCGAACGCTGCGCAAGACGCCTGGCGTCGTCGACGCGTCCGTGAACTTGATGATGGGCAACGCAACCGTCGCGTTCGATCCGTCGGCGACGAGCCCGGAGACCCTCGTCGATACGATTCGCGGCACAGGCTATGGCGCCGAAGTTCCATCAGCCGATCGGAGTGCCTTCGAAGAACAGGAAGCCCGTGACCGCGCGCAGGAAGACGAGTTCCGCGAGCTCAAGACCAAAGCGATCGCGAGCGGAATCGTTGGCGCCATCGCAATGATCGTGTCGATGCCGCTCATGGCCGCTGCCTCACACGGCGCGCAGGGCACCGTCGCGGATCCGTTCATGCGATGGGTCATGACGTCGTTGACCCCGGTGCTGCGCGACGCGGTGCCGTGGCTCTACTCCATTCCGACGACGATCCTCTCATATGGTCTCCTCCTGATCACGCTCGCCACCATGGCGTGGGCCGGCCGCCATTTCTACACGCGTGCGTGGGCGTCCTTCCGCCATCACGCGGCCGATATGAACACGCTCATCGCCATTGGCACCGGCGCGGCATTCATCTATTCGCTGATCGCGACGGTCGCACCGACGTTCTTCACCTCGCATGGTGTCCAGCCGGACGTCTATTACGAGGCGGTGGTGATCATCATCGCGCTCATTCTCACTGGCAACGCGTTCGAGGCGCGGGCGAAACGGCAAACGGCGACGGCGCTGCGCGCTCTGGCTCGACTACAGCCAAAGACGGCGCGTGTCGTCCGCGATGAACGCGAGATCGACGTCGCGATCGACCAGGTGCGTCGCGGCGATCTCGTCGTCGTACGCCCTGGCGAGCGTGTTCCCGCGGACGGTGAGGTGATCTCCGGCCAAAGTGCGGTGGACGAGTCGATGCTCACCGGCGAGTCACTCCCGGTGGAGAAACAGGTCGGCGCGCGAGTGATCGGTGGAACGATCAACGGCACGGGTTCCTTTCGCTATCGCGCGACGACACTCGGCGCGGACAGCGTTCTCGCACAGATCGTCAAGCTGATGCGCGATGCGCAGGGGTCACGCGCCCCAATTCAGAAGCTTGCCGATCGCGTCAGTGCAGTCTTTGTCCCGATCGTCATCTCGATCGCCGTCGTGACGTTTGTCGTCTGGTTCGTCGCCTTGCACGCGAGCGGCACCGTTGGCGGGGCAGCCGTCGTCCGCGCCTTTGCCGCGGCCGTCGCCGTGTTGATCATCGCCTGTCCATGCGCGATGGGGCTCGCGGTCCCGACGGCCGTCATGGTCTCGAGTGGGAAGGGTGCCGAGTTGGGGATTCTCGTCAAAGGTGGCGCGGCGTTACAGCGAGCGGGTGATCTGACGACCGTGGTCGTCGACAAGACGGGGACGGTCACCGAGGGGCGGCCGACAGTCACGGACCTGATCCAGGCCGCGGATGTCTCATTGCCCCGCGAAGAGTTAGTGTCGCTCGTGGCGTCGCTCGAGCGAGCGAGCGAGCACCCACTCGCGGATGCGATCGTACGCTACGCAAACGACCAGCGCGTCACGCTCGGCTCGACGGAGAATTTCCACTCGATTACGGGGCGTGGCACGACCGGAACGGTAGGCGCTCGAAGGGTCGCCGTCGGCAACGAGGCGCTGATGGCTGCCTTGGGCGTACCTGCGACATCGCTCACGTCGGCCGCGGAACGCCTGTCGGCCGAGGGAAAGACACCGATGTACATCGCTGTCGACGCCGTGTTAGCTGGGTTGATCGCGGTCGCCGATCCAATCAAGCCGACGTCGCGCGCCGCGATCGCGGAGCTTCACGCCATGGGACTCGAGGTCGTCATGCTCACCGGCGACAACAAGCGCACGGCTGACGCGATCGCGCGCGAGGCGCGTGTCGATAGCGTCGTCGCCGACATGTTGCCCGAGGCGAAGGTGGCCGAGATTGCGCGGCTTCAGGCCGCGGGGCGCGTTGTGGCTATGGTCGGGGATGGAATCAATGACGGCGCCGCCATCGCGCGCAGCGATGTCGGGTTCGCAATCGCGACGAGCAGGGGGACCGACGTCGCGGTGGAGGCGGCGGACGTCGCGCTCATGCGCGGCGACCTTGATGGCGTCGTGCAAGCGATCAGGCTGTCGCGGCGGACCATGCGGACGATGAAGCAGAATCTCTTCTGGGCGTTTGTCTACAACGTCGTCGGCATTCCGGTGGCGGCGGGCGCGCTGTACCCCGTGTTCGGCATTCTTCTCAGCCCGATCCTCGCCAGCGCGGCGATGGCGTTCAGTTCAGTCAGCGTGGTGTCGAATAGTCTACGTCTGCGGCGCTTCAAGGTCGCGTGAAGCGCGCGATGCACTCACCGGTGATCATCAGGAGCCTCGATCGATGAAACGGACGGCCAAAACCAACGGCCATGGTGCGGCCGCCGAACGCAAGGCGGTCCGCGTGGACGACGACGCCAAGGCGCGAAATCTCACACGGCTGCGGCGGATCGAGGGGCAGGTGCGCGGGTTGCAAAAAATGGTGGAGGAAGGCCGCTACTGCGCCGACGTCATGATGCAGATCTCTTCCGTTCACGAGGCGCTGCGCGCGGTTGGACGCGAGTTGATGCGCAACCACTTGAAGCACTGCGCGACGTCGGCGATCCGGTCCGATAAGGCCCAAGCGGAGGCAATGTACGACGAGCTCGTCGAGCTGATGTACAAGCACAGCCGCTGACGCACCCCGCCGTGGATGTCGCGTCCTAGCGCGTCAGGCGACGAAGCTCGGCGATGGTGAGCTCGCGTCGAGTGCCCAGCGATCCTGGCGCGTAGACCACGCGTCCATCGACGATCGGTAGAATGTCGATTGGTTCAGCCAAGAATACGCTCGGTCGTTCGACGCTGCGAGCTGTCGGTGGCGCCAGCAGCAGTATGACGTACTGACCCTCGACCGGCCGATAGCCGAGCGCCATGGCGATGCCCGGATCGATGATGAGTCCCTCCGGTTGATCAGCCCCCGTGAGGTGACTCGGTACCGCGCCAGCCCATGTCTCCATTACTTGGTAGTGCGGTATCCCACCACGAACGACGGTCCGCGCGCGCACGATCGCGACCGAACGCGCAATCGCGTCCTCGAGCGTCGTAGGCCGCTCAATCGGTTGCGGCGACGGAGTCCGAGCCGGCGTGACTGGCCGGCCGGTGAGCGACAGGCCCGAGACTACCAGTAATCCGATGAAAACCGCGCCGAGCACGATCAATGAGAGAACGTGCACCACGATCGCCGCGCGCACCGGTTGTGTGAATACGATCGCGTCGCTGCCATAGTCGCGCGTTCTGTCGATGCCGCTGACGCGAAGGACGTACGATCCGGCCGAAAGAAGCGTGAACCTGTACAGCTCGAGTCGCGTGCGCGAGGACGACGATACCTCCGTGCGGAACGCGACTGGCCGCAACGGAATCACGGATCCCGGACCGCCCGTGGGGCGGGTCAGCGTGAAGCGCAGGCCGCGAGCGCTCGACGCCAGCGTCCGACCCTCGAGGTTCAGAACGAGATCGCCGGCAGCGTTGAACGTCAGTCCTTGTTCGGCGCGAATCGGAGCCAGTGCGACGACCGATCCCCGAACGGTTCGGACCAAGCTGGCGACCGTCAACGACAGTAACGCGAGCGCGGCAAGCGCAACCGGTGCCGTCAGCGACACCCAGGATCGACTCACGACGTCACGCCTCGGTGCGCAATTCCGAGCAGAACGGCGAAGGCGTCCTCGCGCCACAGGACCTCGACCTGAAACCCGGCTTCGGTCATGATGGCCGACTCGGTCTCGAGCGGCAGGTAGTGATCATCGCGCGCCCACGCTCGGAATAGCGCCGTCGCGGTTCTACCATCGTAGGTGTGTCGAAGGTGTCGGTGCCACGCCTCGTGTTGAACCGCTGCGACCGCACGATTCCGCGCCGGGTAGCAGTCGACGCTGACCAATCGGCCACGCGCTCGCATCGATGCGCGCGCTCGCTCGTACAACGACAGCTTCGCGGCGCGCGTGCGGATGTGATGCAACGCGAGCGACGTCACGATCGCATCGCACCGTGGAATCGGCGTCCGCGCGAGACTGCCGGCGATGAATTGGGCGCGCGGCCCGAGGCGCTCCGCCGCGATCGCCAACACGTCGGCGTCGGCGTCGATGCCGACGAGTCGAGCGCGCGGCAAGCGATCGAGACACCGGCGACCCAACGCCCCCGTGCCGGTCCCCAGGTCGACAATCGTGCGGGCGTTCCGGGGCACGGCGGAGGCCGCGACGTCGAGCATCTCCTCGTAATGCGGGATGAACGTGCGGATTCGAGCGTCGTATTCTGCGAGATCGATACCGAGATGTGCGGCCACGCTCACGCCAGCTCTCCCTTCCGATGTGCGCTCCGACAAACTTCGCCGGATTATCCAGAAGGGGAAAGCCCGTCACCGCTTTCGCTCCGCATCATCATGCAGCATTCGCACGGCCGGCGTATCGAGGTCATCGAATTGACCGTGGCGTGTCGCCCAGACGAACGCCGCGACAGCGACGGCAACGACGATCAGCGCGAGCGGGAGCACGATATAGAGAACGCTCATGTCGACCTCTCGTCGAACGTGCGGGCGCGCCATGACGCGATTACGACGGTGAGCGAGCTGGCCGGCATGAGGAGCGCGGCGACGAGCGGAGTGAGGTGCCCGCTCACGGCCAACGCCGCGCCAATCAGATTGTAGATCAGCGAGAAGGCGAGATTGCGCCGGATCACGCGCATCGTCCGCGTCGCACCTTCGGTGAGTTGCACGAGCGAGCTCAGACCGGGCCTCGTCAGATAAATGTCCGCGGACGCGAGGCACGCCTCGGCGCCACCGTGAACGCCGATGCCGACTGACGCCGCGGCAATCGCCGCTGCGTCGTTGATGCCATCACCGACCATCACGACGGGCGTGACTGCTCCGCGCGCGAGTGCCGCCTCGATCGTCGCGAGCTTCGCCTCAGGCGACGCGCCGCCGGTGCAGGATTCGGCTGCTATTCCAATCTCCTTGCCAACGGTGCGCACGACGGACGGAGCGTCACCGGATAGAAGGGAGATCGTCCACCCGTTGGCGCGAAGTTGCGCGATGGAAGCGGGCGCGTCGGCGCGCACGGGATCGCCGATTCCGGCCGCCGCCACGATCTCGCCGTCTACAGCGACAAGCACGGGGGTGAGCGACGGGTCGATGGCGCGTGCGGCCCCGCGGGCACGGGCGTGCACGAAGGACGGCGATCCGACGACGACGTGGTGACCGTCCACGCGTCCTTCGATCCCGCCACCGTTGACGTGGACCGAATCTCGCGCTGCGGTCGTCGAGACATCCAGCCAGGCCATTCGGAACGCGGTCGCAATCGGATGCGACGAGCCTTCCTCCAACGCGAGGGTGAGGGGACGCACCCACTGCGGGCCGTCCCACGCGACGAGTGCGGTGCGCGCCTCGGTAATCGTCCCCGTCTTATCGAGAAAGAGACGTCCAGGCGTCGCGAGCTGTTCGAGTGCGTCGCCGCCTTTGACGAACACGCCCGCCCGCGCGGCACGACCGATGGCGACCGAGACGGCCAACGGAGTTGACAGCGCCAGCGCGCACGGGCACGTGACAATCAGCAGCGCGATCGCGTTGTCGACCGCTCGCGAAGAATCGACGAACCACCAGGCGACGAAGGTGGCCGCGGCAAGCGCCAGCACCGCGGCGACGAAGTATCCCGCGATACGGTTCGCTGTCGCCACCACGGGCGCTCGTCGCCGCGCGCTCTCCTCGACCTGTCGCATGATCTTCGCGACGCGACTCGTTTCACCGGACTCGTCGACCCGCACGCGAATTGGCGATGCGATGTTGACGGTCCCTGCGAACACGCGCTCGCCCTCGCGCGCGGCTCCGGGTCGCGACTCGCCCGTCAGCAGAGAGCTATCGATGCGCGTTTGCCCCGACACGATCACGCCGTCGGCGCCGAGTGACTCGCCGGCGCGAACGTCGATGATCATTCCGGGCATGAGCGCCTGCGGCGGTACGTCGCGGATGCTGCCATCGGCACCAACAACACGCGCTGTGGACGGCGTCAGCGAGTAGAGCAACTCGGCGCTATCGGCGGCGGCGCGCTGTCCGCGCTGTTGGAGGTATCGGCCGACCAGGAGCAAGAACGTGAGCATCGCGAGGCCGTCGAAGTACACAGGACCGCTATCTCGGATGGTGTTGATCGCGCCTTGCACATAACCGGAGACGAGGGCAATCGCGATCGGCACGTCCATGTGAAGCGTCCGCGCGCGCAACGCGGCGAGCGCACTCGTGAAGAACACGCGTCCTGGCCAGAGCAGCGCCGGGGTCACCAGCGCGAAGCTGATCCAGCGAAAGAAGCGCTGGTACTCCGGTTCCATGCCGCCGAACCAACTGCTGTACAGGGCAAGCGCCGCGAGCATGGTATTGACCGCGATCGCCCCGGCGACGCCGATGCGGACGAGCATCGCACGATCTTCGCGCCGCCGCACGGCGTCGCGCGCCACGCCGCGAAATGGATGCGGCGGATAACCGAGCGAGTCGAGGCCGCGAGCGATGGTGGAGAGAGTCACCGCGCTGGGATCCCAGATCACGCGTGCCATCGAGCGCCGGATCTCCAGCTCCATGCTCGCAACCCCCGCGACGACGAGCGGGACGCGCTCGACGAGCCACACGCACGACGCGCAGTGCACGCCCTCGAGATACAGCTCGACTTCGGCGAGTCCGTCCGCGCGCGTTCTCACGTACAACTCGCGGAACGTAGGATGGTCGAATTCCTCGTAGCCGCGGCCCGTGAAACGCACGGGCGCGCCCCGCCTTTCAGCAAACTCATAATACCGGTCGAGTCCGTGCTCGTGGAGGATGTCGTACGCCGTGCGGCAGCCTCCGCAACAGAACTGATGTATCGCATCAGCCTCGACCATTCCCGGCGGCACGTCGAGTCCGCAATGCACGCAGCCGCCACGCTCCGAGGGCCGGGCGCGTGCGACTTCGGCGAGCGCCCGCGAGTCAGCGTACGAGATGGCCATGCGACGCAACGTGCAAGGCGGATGTCGGCGCTCGCAACTTGCCAGCGATCGTGAGAAGGCCGAGGACGAGCACGAGCGTCGCGCTCACCACTGGAAGCCGGCGCGCGAATGGTCCGAGCAAACGAGCGGCGCCGACGCCGATCGCGAGCAGCATGGGCACCGTTCCCACCCAGAAGACCGCCATCAGGGCGGCTCCGGCCGGCGCACTCCCGGTACTCCCAGCCACAACGACGAAGGTGTACAGCCAGCCGCACGGAAGCAGCGTCGTGAGCAGGCCAACGAGGAGCGCACGAGCGTCAGCCGGCCGATTCTTCGCCGACACGAGGACTCCGCCCAGCGTGCGCCGTGCCCATTCGGGCGCAAGCGAGATCGGAACTCGGACGCCGAGCATCGCGCCGACACTGGTTGCTGCCCACGCGATCATCAAGCAACCAGCGACGAGTGCCGCCAAGTGTCCCACGCCGGCGAATCGACCGAGGTCATCGACGCGCGCGCCGATCGATCCGGCGATCGCGCCGAGAAGCACGTACGAGACGAGCCGCCCGAAGTGATAGGCCGCGTGAGTGCGAGGTCGGACCGCCTCCCCGCGTGGGCTGGAGTAGAGGCAGGTGAACGCTCCGCACATCCCGGCGCAATGAACGCTGCCGAGTAGACTGGCCAGCAAGACGCCGGCGAGCAGTGTCACCGGACTCCGTCGGCGGCGACGGCCTCCAGACGAACCGTGCTCGTGTAGCGTTCGCTGCCGCGGTGGATGTCGAACCGGACCTCCCACTCACCCGGATGTGCGACAGGAAGGTGCAGCGCGTACGTCGCCGGCGTGTCCGCCGACATGGTGCCCTCGAGGATCTGGCCGGCGCGCGCGTTATACAACGCGGCGACGCGCACCGTTGCTCCGGGGATCGGCATGCCGCCGGAGTCCGACAGCCGTACACGTAGCGTCGCGCCACCGTTCGCGGTGAATTCATCGAACTTTGGCTCGACGCGCCAGGCGAGTCGCGCGTTCTCACGCATTTGCGCCATCGTGCTGTCCCAGCCGACGGCCTTTCGATAGTAGTCATTCTCGATTGAGAACGACGGATCGTCGTTCGCAATGAACGCCACCCAGATATTCGCCGCCACGGTGAGCGCCAGGATCGTCGCGACGCCGATCGGCCAGCCGAGTCCGGGCTTCATCGTTCACGCTCGCGATCAGTGTGATGTTCGTCGCGTTCCGGGCCGACCAACTCGTAGCTCACCGTGTCGACGAATCCGCCGCCGTCGGCGATGATGAACCTCACGCGGTGCTCGCCCCCGTGAAACGCCCGGGGCGGGAGCAAGACGAACAGGCTGGCTATTTCCGTTTGCCCTGCCGCAACCGGCAACGGATTCATCGGGGCGATCATGCTGCCCTCGGCGATGCCGTCGACGCGAATGGTGTATCGATGATCGGCGCGTGAGCGGTTCGCGATCTTGATCCGCACCTGGTTGGCGACTCGTCCGTCGGCTTCGATCGCATATGGCTGCCCCATGCCCCGCAGCACCGTGACGTCCGCAGGCGCTTTCGTGCCGAGCGCGAACAGGAAACCGCCGAACGATCCGGCGAGCGCCAGCGGGTAGAGCACGACGCGCGGCCGAAGCTTGTGTACCCGTTCTCCCTCGAGCGCCGCGCGCGAGCTGTATCGGATGAGACCCTGCGGACGGTCGACACGGCGCATGATCTCGTCGCAGGCGTCGGCGCACTGCGTACAATGGATGCATTCCATCTGCAGACCGTCGCGGATGTCGATGCCGGTGGGGCAGGTCGTCACACACGCGCCGCAATCGATACAGTCGCCGGCGCCGACTGGCCGCACCCTTCCTTTCGCGCGCGGCTCGCCGCGGTTGCGATCGTACGCGACAATGAGCGACTGCCTGTCGAGCAATGCCGATTGCCACCGTCCGTAGGGACACGCAACGAGACACGTTTGCTCGCGGAAAAAGCTGAAGTCGAACATGATCGCCGAGGTCGTCAGGGCCATGAGCGCGAACGACGTTGGGTGTTGCACCGGCGAGCGTCGCACCCAGACGGCCAGCTGGTCGACGCCGACGAAATACGCGAGGAACGTGTGCGCGAGCACGAGGGCGAGCGCAAAGTAGATCGCGTACTTGGCGAGACGCCGTGGCTGGAGCTGCCCGCGAAGCCCGAGCGAATCGAGTCGCAACGACCCGCTCCGTCCACCCTCCAGCCAACGCTCGATCGGCCGGAACAGGAACTCCATGTACACGGTCTGGGGACAGCCCCAGCCGCACCACACTCGCCCGAACAGGGCCGTCAGCAAGAACACCGTGATCAGAATGCTCATCAGCAAGAGCATGAACAGCAGGGTGTCGGTGGGCAGGAACGTCGTGCCGAGTAACGTGAACTCGCGGTGTGGAAGGTCGAGCAAGACGAGCGGCTTGCCGCGCATCCTGATGTACGGAATGAGCAGGAAGACAAGCATGAGCGTGTACGCCGTCGTCCGCCGCCGGCGAAGGAACTTGCCGTGCGCCGGCTTCGGCCGGATCCACCGGCGGGTGCCGTCCACGTTGAGTGTCGGAAGGACGCGACCGACAGCAATCGGAGCGCTCATCGTCATCCTGAGATCCCTGTCATCCTGAGATCCCTGTCATCCTGAGCAAAGCGAAGGATCTGTCATCCGCATGATCATGGCTGCTTGTCGCCCTGCGGCGCTTTCGGGTTGGGCGGATTCGTGCCCTTGAGGGACCCGACGTAGACCGCCACCGCCTTCACTTGCTCCGGCTTGAGCAGTTTTCCCCAGTTCGGCATGCCTTTCTCGAGCACGCCGGCGTCGACGGTCTTGTAAATCGCCGCCAGGGTGCCACCGTGGATCCAGTACTCATCGGTCAGATTCGGCCCGATCAATCCGCCCGCATCGGCGCGGTGGCATGCGACGCAATTCGTCGCGAATGTCGACTTACCGAGTGCGAGCGTCTGCGCATCCTTCGCGAGGGCGAGTAGCACGCTCTCATCGACGCCATCCGCGGGTGCTGGCCAGCGCTTCGCCGCATCGGCCATTTGTTGTTCGTATTCTTTGATGCGTCCCGGTCCACGCACGCGCCCGGTGAAGTCGAAGTAGTAGGCGACCGCGAAGATGATCGTCGCGTAGAAGATCCACACCCACCAACGCGGCAGGGGATTGTCGTATTCCTGAATGCCGTCGTAGGCGTGATCCAGTAGCCTGTCGTTGTCGTGCGAGTCTTTGCTCATGGCAGGGCAGGTGGTGAGGGCGGCGTTGGTCGCGCCGGCCGACTTGGTCGCGACACGCGCGCCGGCGTGTCGTCCTCGAGCGGAAGGTGCGCGACGTGTTCCCACTGTTGGCTCGGCACGAGCAACCGAAGGCCGATCACGACGAACACCACGAAGAAGATCGCGAGCGCGATTTCGGCGTAGAACGCGAGGCCCGAAGCGCCAACGACGTCAGCGATGGATTTCATGGCGCGCTCCCGGCCGCCGCTGGCGACGGCCCTAGGCGTTTGATGTCCGTCCCGAGTCGTTGCAGGTACGCCGTGAGCGCGACGATTTCTTTTCGCTCGAGTCCCGCGGGTCCGCCCTGCTGCGCGATCCCGGCGGCGATCGTCTTTGCCTGCGACTCGGCCATGGTGCGGGCGGCACCTTGCTTCACCGCGTCGCCGCAGGGAACGCCCAACATTGCCATCGCGTCGACGCGGCTCTGAATGACGCCGTAGTCGAGATCGGCCGTCAGCAACTGTGGATAGGACGGCATGATCGACTTCGCGGTGATCGAACGCGGATCTTGCATATGCCGGACGTGCCACAGGTCGGGGTACTTGCCGCCTTCGCGCGCGAGATCCGGCCCGATGCGGCGCGAACCCCAGAGGAACGGGTGGTCGTACACGAACTCGCCGGGCTTGGAGTATTCGCCGAACCGTTCGGTCTCGTGACGGAACGGACGGATCATCTGCGAATGACAGTTGAAGCAGCCTTCGCGGATGTAGATGTCGCGTCCCACCAACTCGAGCGGTGTATACGGCTTGACCGACGCGATGGTAGGAACGTTCGAGCGAATAAGGAATGTGGGAATGATCTCGAACAGTGACGCGACCGCGACGGCGATGACCGTTGCCACGGTGAAGAGCAGCCAGCGACGCTCCCACGAGCGATGCCACGCCATTCCAATGAAGCGGCTCCATCCGCCTGCGGTTTCCGGCACGCCATGTCCGGCGTCGCTGTAGGCCTTTACGAGCCGTGGCGCCTGGACCACCGCCTCCTCATAGACCGCGGGCCGTGAGCGCCAGGTCATGAGGATATTCCAACCAAAGATCACCATGCCGACGATGTAGAGCGTGCCGCCGAGCGCCCGCATCCAATACATCGGCATCAGCTTGACGACGGTCTCGATGAAGTCCGGGTAAGCCAGACGTCCAGTCGAGTCGAAGGCGCGCCACATCAGTCCCTGCGTCACACCGGCGCTGTAGATCGCGACGACGTAGAGAAGGATCCCAAAGCTCGCCACCCAGAAGTGCAGTTCCGCGAGCTTCTTGCTATAGAGCCTTGTCTGAAAGAGGCGAGGCAACAGCCAGTAGATCATGCCGAATGTCATGAACCCGTTCCAGCCAAGCGCGCCGGTGTGCACGTGCGCAATGATCCAGTCGGTGTAGTGGGCGAGCGCATTGACGCTCTTGACCGAAAGCATCGGCCCCTCGAACGTCGCCATGCCGTATGCCGTCACGGCGACGACGAAGAACTTGAGCACCGGCTCCTCGACCACTTTATGCCACGCCCCGCGAAGCGTGAGGAGTCCGTTGATCATCCCGCCCCATGACGGCATCCACAGCATGACGCTGAACAACATGCCGAGCGTGGACGCCCACTCGGGCAGGGCGGTGTAGTGCAGGTGGTGTGGGCCCGCCCAGATGTACATGAACACCAGCGACCAGAAATGCAGGATCGACAGCTTGTACGAATACACTGGCCGCTCGGCCGCTTTCGGCATGAAGTAGTACATCAAGCCGAGGAACGGCGTGGTGAGGAAGAACGCGACGGCGTTGTGGCCATACCACCACTGCATGAAGGCGTCCTGCACACCAGCGTAGATCGAGTAGCTCTTCAGCGGGCCGGCAGGGATTGAGAGATTGTTGAAGATGTGGAGGATCGCGACCGTGACGACGCTGGCGATGTAAAACCAGATCGCTACATAGAGATGTCGTTCGCGGCGCTTGGCGATCGTTCCGAACAAGTTGATCGCAAACGCAACCCATACCACCGCGATGGCGATGTCGATCGGCCATTCGAGCTCGGCGTATTCCTTTGCTTGGGTGAAACCGAGCGGAAGCGTGATCGCGGCGGCGACGATGATCGACTGCCATCCCCAGAAATGGAACTTGCTCAATCCGTCGGAGAACATGCGCGCCTTGCAGAGGCGCTGGAGCGAGTAATAGCAGCCCGTGAAGAAGGCGTTTCCAGCGAACGCGAAGATCACCGCGTTGGTGTGCAGTGGACGCAGCCGCCCGAACGACAGCCAGGGTGCGATGTTGAGAGATGGAACCGCGAGCTCGAGGGCAATGAACAGCCCAACGAGCATGCCGACCAAGCCCCACGTGAACGTGGCGATCAGAAACTTGCGGACGATCGCGTCGTCGTAGCTGAACGACTCGAGCTCGGCGCCCGCAGCGAGCGGAACGCCGGGCGTAAACGTCGTCAGAGCGTCGCGGCCCACGGCCGGCGACGTGCCTTCGTTAGATGTCATGTGTGCGGCGTCTCCGAGAGGCCGATGCCGGGAGGAGAATGCGGTGCGCGAATGATGAGGCGACCGCCCGGCGCGGGTTGTCGGGGTGGTTTACTCAAGCTGAGAGAGGGTTTCCCCTACACAGCGAGCAAACCTGCTACTCGCTCCGGAGTGCGAGGGCCGGATCGACCGCGGCCGCGCGCCGCGCCGGTATCCAACTCGCTACCCAAGCCACGGCCAGAAGCGCCGTGGCGGATGCGAAGAGTGTCGCCAAATCCGTTGGGCTGACGCCGAATAGCAGCGAACCAAGCACGCGCGTCATCGCGAGTGCCCCGACCACGCCGGCGACAATTCCCACGAGCGTGACGAGAAGCGCCTGTCCGACCACCATTCGGCGAACCTCGCTCGCCCGTGCGCCGAGGGCGAGGCGGACGGCGATCTCTCTTGTCCGCAGGCTCACGACGTAGGCGATCACTCCATAGATGCCGACCGCGCCGAGGGCGAGAGCGATGGACGAGGCGACGCCGAGCAGTAACAGTGTGAACGAGGTGCGCGCCTCAGCTCGCGAAACGACATCCCGCATCGGGCGAGCCGCGTAAATCGGAATCGACCGATCCTCGCGTCGCACGGCGTCTTCGACTTGCGTCGCGACCAGCGCCGGTGCTCCGGTGGCGCGCACGACAACGGCCACGTCACGCGGGGTCCAGCGCGCCGTGTCGGAACCGGCTGCCGATCCGCCCATCCCGCCCATACCCCCTGTCACAGCGGGTGACACCACGATCGGCAAGTAGATCATCTCGTCGGGCGGCTGCTCGATCGTGGTGCCGCGCACATTGCCCGCGACACCAATGATCGTGTACCAATCGCCGACTGGTGTCATCCGAACGCGCTTACCGACACCATGGCCGCCCGGCCAGTATCGCTCGGCGAGTGCGCGGCTCACGATGACGTCGCGCCGCGGTCGATCGGGATCTGGCGGATCGAAAGTGTGTCCCTCGACCAGCGGAATACCGAGCGCGCGAAAATACCCGGGGCTCGCGAACGAGGATTGATGAATGTTGGGAATGGTGCCGGGTTTCGTCGGCGGATCTTCAACGAAGAGGGCCGTGTCCTGGCGCGCTTCGTCATCGAGCGGCAGTTTGGTCACGACGCCGGCCGACTGTACGCCGGGTAGGCCCGTGATGTCATCCAGCGTGCGAACGAGAAACCGCGCGGCATCTCCGGATTTGGGATACTTGGTAGCAAGCGGCGCGACTCGGAACGTGAACGCATGCGCCGCGTCGAGTCCGAGCTGCACCGAACGAAGCCGCGCGAAGCTCCGCGCCATCAACCCCGCGCCGCTAAGCAGCACCAACGCAATCGCCACTTGGATCACGACGAGCGCATTCCGAATTTCGTGGCGTCGGCGGCCGGCGGTGACGGCGACGCTCGTTTCGGTGAGCGCGGCGTGCTGCGAGAGCGTCGAGGATCGAACGAGCGGAACGCTGCTGATGAGAATGGCCGAAAGCGCGGTCACGCCCGCCGCGATCGCTGCTACGGTGCCGTCGATGCCCACCTCGGCGAGTCGCGGAATGTTGATACTAGCATCGAGCGCTCGCAGCGTCGCAATCCCGAGCGCAGCGAGGCTCACGCCAACCACACCGCCAAGCGCGGTGAGGAGGACACCTTCGGACATGAGCTCGACGGCAAGCGTTGCTCGACTCGCGCCAAGAGCCCGACGGACAGCGAGCTCGCGCTGGCGGCCGTCGATTCGAACCAGGAAGAGATTCGCGACATTGGCGCACGCAATGAGAAGAACGAAACCAACCGCACCAACGATCACCCATAACACTCGTCCGATGTCGCCGACGACCACGTCGCGCAGCGGGCGAACGACCGCGCGCATTTTCATCAGTGTGATCGCTTGGGATGTCAGCCGCCCCGGGAACTCCTCCGGGGCCGTTGGCAACACACGCTGCAGGTCGGCCGTCGCGGACGCGAGCGAAACCCCCGGCCGCAACCGTGCCACGGCGCGATAGTCGAACGCCGCCGACTTCGTGCGCAGCGGATCGATGCCAATCGGGAGCCAGACCTCCACCCGCGTGTTCGGAAAATCGAATCGCGCCGGCATGATCCCGACGATCTCATGGGGCACTCCGTCGATCTCGATGCGACGACCAATCACCGACGGCGCACCACCAAATGTTCGCTCCCACAGTCGTTGGCCGATGACCGCCACCCGCGGCGCTGACGGATCATCCTCGTTGTCGCCGAAGGCGCGCCCGCGGAGTGGTTGAACGCGGAGCGTGCGGAAGATACTCGCGGTCATTCGTGCGGCGGCCACGTGCTCCGAGGGGCCATCGCGGCCAAACCCAGGCCCGGTCCCCACGTCCGCGGTCGTCACGCGGTACGCGCCGATCTCGGAAAAGACGCGATTCGTGTGGCGGTAATGAAGATAGGTCGCGTCGGACTGATCGACGCGACTGACCCCGGTTAGAGAAAGCTCATGCGAGAGATCGACGAGTTGCGCGGAGCGGTTGTACGGAAGCGGCCGAAGCAACACGCCCTCGACGACGCTGAAGACCATGACACTCGCACCAATGCCGAGCGCCAACGTCGCCAGCGTCGTTACGGCAAAAGCTGGTGTTCGGAGCAGACGTCGAACGGTGTGGCGAACGATCGGCGAAACAGTCATCGGGCAGCTCGCTGAAGAAAGGGAGCATCGAGCGTTGCCTGTAAGATTGCTCCGGCACTGATTCGATCAAACGCCCCACCCGTTGCTTTGACGAACCTCTAACAATGCTGGCGCGCGTCCCAACGGATCACCGTCGATCGATCTCGCGACTCGAGGCCCGGACTATTCACTGCGCCGCGGCGAGCACCTTGATCAGTTGCACCTGGCCAGCGTGATAGACCGCGTGACAGGTGACGCCGAGCACCAGGTCGAATCGGTCGGCTTCGGACATCGGTGAGCGGAGTCGTCCACTCGCGATATCGGCGAGCGTCGTTGCGAGTTGTCCGTGCTGCGTCTCGACAAGCGTCGCGATGTCCGTCCAACTGATACGGCTCTCATTGGCCACGTCGAACCAATCGGCGCCCTCGAACGGGAATGGTTCGCCGGACGCACCGCTGAGCTGACTGATCGCCGAGCGAACGCACCACGCGTGGTGCAGGGCAATCTCGGCGACATTGTGGCGTCCCAAGCCCGGCCGCCAAAAGGCGCGCTCGGGCGTAATGTCAGTCAGCGCGGCCCGAAGGTCGGGTCCGTGCCATGCGCCCGGTCCGTATCCCTCGTCCAGGATGCGCGCGGAAACACTCGGATCCAGAGGTCCAGCGATGGTTGTCTTGGTGGTCATCGTTTCGGCCATGGGAATCTCTCGGTAGATACGGTTGAGTGAGGTACCTTTCAGCATGCTATCGCGTCATCGATTTGGCGTCTTGGGAAAAATTGCGGCCGACCTGGACACTGCGTTGGCCGCGCGAGCCGCGACGGGGGCGCTCGGGCGGACGGCCGCGCGAGTTCTCGATCGAGGCGCGGGCTGGTCCGTCTCGGATGTGATCTGCACGTCGGGGCCGGGCGATCGGTCGTTCGAGGAACAGTACTGCAACACATCGATCGGCATGGTCGTGGCCGGGACGTTTCAGCATTCGTCAACGCACGGTCACCACCTCATGACGCCTGGCTCGCTCCTCCTCGGCAACTCGGGCGAGTGCTTCGAGTGCGGTCACGACCATGCGGCCGGCGATCGATGTATCTCTTTTCAATACTCCGCCGACTACTTCGATCGTCTGGTGGCCGATTCAGCGGTGCGATGTTCTACGGGCAGATTTCAGAGATCTCACCTTCCGCCGATCCCGACGTCGGCCGCGCTTATCGCTCGGGCGGCGGCGGCGGTATCGCAAGTGGCGGATGTGTCGTGGGAGGAGCTCGCGCTCGATGTGGCCGCGACCGCGATTCGATTCGGTGAGAATCGATCGACAGGTGATCGACGCGAGTCGTCTAGCGCGATGGCTCGCGTGACGGAAAACGTTCGCGCGATTCAGCGAAATCCCGGCGCACGCTGGGCGCTGAGCGATCTTGCGCGACACGCGGAACAGAGTCCGTTTCGATACCTACGGACGTTCCGGCGTGTGACCGGCGTGACGCCGCATCAGTTCATCCTTCGCACGCGTCTCCGGGACGCGGCGTCGCGTTTGCTGGCGCACGACACCAACGTCATCGACATCGCGCTCGAATCGGGGTTCGGCGACCTCTCGAACTTCAACCGGGCGTTTCGGTTGGAGTTTGGGTTGAGCCCGCGTGCGTATCGGCGCCAGTTTGCTCGCGGCTGACGAGGCCTTGTCGCTGGCCTTCGGCAGTCACCGTCGCGAGCTCGCTTTTCCTGAGAACCAATTCGAACACTGATCCCTTCTCGAGCGTGCTCTGGACGGCGATGTCGCCATTCATCGCGCGCGCCAGGTCGCGGCTGATCGCCAAGCCCAAGCCAGTGCCTTCGTGCGGCGTCGTCAGCGTGCGGCCAACTTGAACGAACGGCTCGAAGATCGACTCGAGCTGGTCTTTCGGAATGCCGATGCCGGTATCGGACACGCGAATGCCGACGTGGTCGTCGCGCGCGAACTGCTGAATGCTGATCGACCCCGCTGGTTCGGTGAACTTGATGGCGTTCGAGAGTAGGTTGAGAAGAATCTGCTCGACCTTCGACGGGTCGGCGGTGGCCTCATAATCCGGCGTCTCGTCGATTCGAAGCTCGAGCTCGCGCTGACTCGCCTGCGGCTCGACCATCGGAAGGACGGCGCGTATGGCCTTGCCCAGCGACATCCGCTGTATGTCGTACGTGATCCGGCCCGCTTCGATCCGACTGAAGTTCAACAAATCGTTGATGATGGCGAGCAGGTGCTGCTGGCTGCGGCGTAGCCGGTCGAGGTAATCTCGCTGTTCGCTGATGAGATCCCCCGCGACGCCGAACAGCAGCAAGTCTGCATACCCGCCGATCGCGTTGAGCGGTGTTCGCAACTCGTGCGACATCGACGCGAGGAAGCTGCTCTTTGTCCTGTTGGACGCCTCGGCTTCTGCGACGCGGCGGGCGTCCTCGATCGATCGCTGCTCGGCGGCGCGGCGCTCGGTGAGGTCGCGGGTCACCTTGGCGAATCCGACGAGCTTCCCGCTCGGGTTGCGCAGCGCCGTAATCACGACGTTCGCCCAGAAGCGCGAACCATCTTTGCGGACACGCCACCCTTCGTCCTCGACGCGTCCCTCGGCTACGGCAACGGTGAGCTCCTTGTCCGGTTTTCGTGCGTGCTGATCCTCGGGCGCGTAAAAAATGGAAAAGTGCTTGCCGATGATTTCGTCGGCTCGATATCCCTTGAGGCGTTGCGCCCCGATATTCCACGTAATGATGTGACCGCTGGCGTCGAGCGCGAAGATCGCGTAATCGCGAACGCTCTCGACGAGTAGCTTGTACAAACCCTTCGGCCGTTCAACCTGACGGCGCTTGGGCTTCGGGGGGCCGACGGCCGATGAGCCGCCTGCCGGTCCTTTGCCGTTCGAAGCGCGGGGTCGCTTGGGAATGCGATTGGGCATGATCGAGTAATCTTGATACGCAACTGATGGGCACAACCGGCCCGCCGGACATCCCGGGGCGAGGAGGACGTGCTGATCCGTCCGTGCTTCGCTCAGCCCCGCGCGAGTCGCTGAGCAGACTGAAGCATGAAACGCGCCGCGTCGCGATCAATCACCTCACCGCGAAGCGCCTCACATCACAGATCGAAGGAAGCGAGCGAATCGCGCGACTAGTCCCCGCGGCTTGGGCACAAGACGGTCGATCTCCGAGTCGCTCTGAATCCACGTTGTCCGCGCCATCAGATAGAACAGATCGACCAGGCCGGAGGAGGCCTGAAACCCCGAAACGATGACGCTCGTCTCGCCGTCGAGCATCAAGCCGCGCAGATCGTGGTTCTGCGTTCCGAGCGAGAAATAGAACGTGATCTGCTTGCGCTCGGCCTCACTCAACGAACGCTCGAAACCTTGCAGCAGCAAATCGGCCGCACGCGCGGCGGCGCTGTCGACGCGCTGGGCCGTGCCAATCGCCTCGGCGAGCCTGGCCGTTTCCTGCGCCTGCACACGAATCGCCTCCCCGAGCGCGTTCTCCCAACCCGGTTGATGAACGAGGTTCGCGATAGCGCCGGGGCGAGCAACGAAGACCGTCTTTTGATGAAGCTGCGGCTCGCGCGGTTGCTCGTCGTGGGCAATCGCCGGCGATTGCGCTTGCGCTCGTCCGGCCTGTGCCGTTGCACGGTCGAGCACCGCGAGCGCCTGCGCGTCGAACGGAATGACCTCGCGAATCCACGGCGCTCGCGCCAATCCGTCGCGGACTTCGGCAACGCGGCCGGCGACGTCGGTGACGGGCGCGTGCGCGGAGTAGACACCGATCCGAAGCGCCCCATGCGCCTCTCGTAATTGTGCGTCAAGGTGGGCGCATCGCGCACGCCGGTGCCACCAGGAGACTCAGGAGTAATCGCCGCACGACCGAGCCCATGTGAAAGAATTGGGCCGCCGGCCGCAACCGCGCGCGGTCCTCAGTAGGAAGCGTGCGTGCGTGCGGCTTGTTTGAGATGCAGCAGGAACCAATCGCGCGCTGACTCCGCGACTTGCTCCAGGGTCCCCGGCTCCTCGAACAAGTGCGTTGCGCCTGGTACGATCTCGAGGCGCACCTCGCCGCGCATCGCGTCGCGCGCGTTCTCGTTGAGCGAAATCACCACGTCGTCGAGTCCTCCCACGATCAGCAGCGTTGGAGCTCTCACCAGCGACAACGAGTCACCTGCGAGATCGGGCCTGCCGCCGCGCGAAACAACGGCGTTCACGCGCGATGGACGTGCGGCCGCGGCAACCAGAGCCGCGCCACCACCCGTGCTCGCGCCGAACAAGCCGATCGGGAGCTCGCGCGTGGCGCGCTGCCCGCTGAGCCAATCGATCGCCACGACCAGCCGGTCCGCGAGCATCGGAATATCGAACCGGTGATGGCGCGTGATCTCGTCGACTTCCTCTTCGCTGCGCGACAAGAGATCGAGCAGAAGTGTCGCTAATCCTGCGTCCCGGAACACCCGTGCGACGAAGCGATTGCGCGGACTGAACCGGCTGCTGCCGCTCCCGTGAGCGAACAGGACGATTCCGGTCGCTTCGGCTGGTATGCCCAGTGTTCCCTCGAGGCCAACTCGACCGGCGGGAATCGAAATCGTGCGCTCGAGATTGTCGTCATCGTATGCCGGCATCCTGGCCTCCTTCGCTCGAATCGCGGCAATCCCCGTACCCGCGACGGCGCCCGCCAAATGGAGTCTGACCCCAATTGTGCAGTCCAGGCGCACCCCCGATCATTCGAGGACATTCGCAACAGCCACGATGCTCTATACCATTCTCTGCTACAACTCCGAAGAGATCATCGGCTCCTGGACGAAGGAGCACGACGACGCCGTCATGGCCAAGCTTGCCGTCGTGCAAGACAGGCTTGCAAAAAAGGGAAAGATGGGACCGGTCGCGCGGCTTCGGCCGACGAAGAGCGCGAGAACGCTCTGGAAGGATCGTGAGCCGCACTTCGTGACAGACGGGCCCTACGCCGAAACCAAGGAGCAGATCCTCGGCTTCTACGTCATCGACTGCGACACCCACGACGAAGCGATCGAGATCGCCCGCGAACTGGGCCGAGCCAATCCGGGCGGCGCGTTCGAGGTTCGCCCGGTCTCCGTGTTCTTTCCGGGAACCGTTAGCGAATCCTAATCGTCGAGCGTCAACCCGCGCGGAGCGCGTCCACCGGGTCGATCCGAGTCGCGCGCCGCGTCGGAATCCAACACGCAACCGTTGCGACCACGGCCAATACGATGCCCACCGACGCGAACGTTACGCCGTCGGTCGGTCGCACCTCGAACAAGAGGCCGGCGATCAGAGCGCCAACCGCGCGCGACGCGAGCACGCCGACCACGAGCCCTACGGCCACCGGGGCCAACACTTCGCGCAGAATCAGTGCATGAACGTTGGCCGGCCGCGCGCCGAGCGCGATGCGAATTCCAATCTCGTTGTTGCGGCGGCTCAGCGAGTGCGAGATGATGCCATAAATCCCGATGCTCGCCGTCAACAGCGCCGTGATTGCGAACAGGCCGATCAGCACGAGCTCGAAGCGCCGTTGCGCCACGACGGTCGAGATCACCTGATTGATCGTTCGAACATGTGAGATCGGGACCGACGGCCCCACTTGCCGCAGCGCGGCGCGCACCGATCCTGTGAGCGAGGCCGGATCGCCGTTCGTGCGTACCAAGACCGTCGGGGCGTATCCGCGATACCAGTACGGGTGATAGACCGTCAGGCTCGCGTCGTGCTCGATACCTGTCGTCCGAACGTCCGCTGCGACACCAATGACACTCCAGAGTGAATCGCTCCCGACATGAACGAGTTTGCCGATCGGGTTCTCGTTCGGCCACATCGCCCGGGCCGCATTCTCGGAGAGAATGACGACGTGCTGGCCGCGATCGGTCTCGGTGAACGTGCGTCCCCTGAGCAACGAGACGCCAAGAACGCTGAAGAAGTTCGGGCTCACGAATCGGAAATTCGCGTCGAGCTCACGACCGCCATTACCCGCGTTGGCGTCGGATTCCGGCCAGATCCCGTCAATCCACCCCTCACCCTCGAGCGGGAGCGCGCTGGTCAGCGCCGCCGCTGTGACACCCGGCAGCGACGAGATCTGCCGCATGACTTCCATATAGTACTGATTGCGGTGCGCCACCGTCGGATAGGCGCTCCGTGGCGGTGCGACGTCGAGCGCCAAAATGCGCTCGGCAGTGAAGCCGCGATCGGCGTGCAGCACGCGGACGAAGCTCTTGAGAAACAGGCCGGCGACGACGAGCAGCACCATGCTGAGTCCCACCTGCGACGCGATCAGCCAGGACCGTGCTCGCGAGCTTTGCCGGCTTTCCGTCGCGCCGCGGCTGCTCTCCTTGAGCACGTCTCCCGGCATCGTGCGTCCAAAGCGAAGCGCGGGTACGAAGCCAAACGACAGTCCGGCGAGGACGGAGACGATCAGTCCGACCGCCAACACGCGCGCGTCGACATGAACTTCGTCGAGACGCGGAAGATCGGCGGGAGCCATCGCCACGAGCGCTTGCACACCCCACCGCGACAGCACGACTCCGGCGCATCCGCCCATCACCGACAACGTGACCGTCTCGGCCAGCGCCTGGCGCATCAAGCGCCCACGTCCGGCGCCAAGTGCCACGCGCACCGCTGATTCCCGTCGGCGGGCGGCGCTGCGCGCGAGAAAGAGCGTCGCGAGATTCACGCACATAATGAGCAGCATCGCGCCGACCGCGGCGAGCAGGAGGAGGAGCGGTCGGCCGGCCGATCCCACGACCTGCGCCTGAAGCGGTGTGATCATTGTTCGAGACGGAGTGTCGTCGCCGAGTTGCGTTGAATTTGCCGCGCTGATGGCGTCGAGTTGGGCGCGCAGCGCGGCGGGCGATGCCCCGGGCTTGAGCAGAGCGATAACACCATAATCGTGTTCACCGCGCGTCGTCAGTTCGTGTCCCCGAAGCGCCAGGGGAACGTACGCGTCGGCGTGACGTGGCAACCCAAGGAACGGCCCGAGCTCGGCGCCGCGGAACATGCGGAAGTCCGACGCCACGACGCCGAGGACAGTTCGCTGCCCCTCGCCGATCGTGATCGCGCGCCCCACGATATCGGCGCGACCGCCGAACTGCTGCCGCCACAGTTCGTCACTGATGACGACGAGACTTTCGTTGCCGGGGCGGTCGTCGCCGGGAGCGAACAAGCGTCCGACCTCGGCGCGAGCCCCGAGCATCGAGAACAAATTGTCTGACACGCGAAACACCGAGACGACGGCGGGATCGCCGGCTCCGCTGAGCGTCAGTTGACCCGGACGGACTGCCGCCATTCCCTGACACACCGTGCACGCGTTCTTCCACGCCAAGAAATGCGCGGCGTTCGGAACCCACGTCGGCGTAACGTTCTTGAGCCGATCGCTCAACACCTGGACGCCCACCAGTCGATCCGCGTGCGCGTAGGGAAGGGAGCGAAGCAGGACATGATCGGCGACGGAGAAGATGACCGTTGTCGCGCCCACGCCCAGCGCGAGCGTCGCGATCACGGTCGCGGTGAAGGCGGGTGTGCGGCGAAACGTGCGCACCGCGTGCCGAACGTCTTGCGTCAGATCCTCGAGCGCGCGACTCCGAATCTCGTCGCGCGCTTCTTCGCGAAAACGCTGGCGACCTCCGAACGCGACGTGGGCGAGGCGACTGGCTTCATCGGGCGGGAGGCCAGCGCGAAGATTCTGCTCCGTCTCCATGGCCACGTGGAACGCCATCTCGCGATCGATCTCGCGCGAGACGCGACGTCCGGTCAGGAGCGCGTGCAGCCGAAACCACAGCCCGCGGACGGATGCCATGGCGGTCACTCCGCCAGGAGAACGAGGTCCACGGCGCCGACGAACTTGCGCCAATCATTCATCTCGGCGGCGAGCGCGCGCTGTCCGGCCGCGCTCAACCGATAGTACTTCGCCTCGCGATTGTTTTCCGTCGTGCTCCACTCGCTCTTCACGAAGCCACGCTTCTCGAGGCGATACAGGGCGGGGTAGAGCGATCCCTGACCGATCTGCAGCGCGTCGCGCGAGAGTTGTTGAATGCGCTGGCTTATGCCCCACCCGTGCATTGGCGCGAGCGACAGCGCCTTGAGCACGAGCAGATCGAGCGTCCCCTGGAGGACGTCGGAAGACGAGGCGGCCACCGAGACTCCTGTCGGATGTTCAAGGGAGTATGCCGTACTCCTGTTGAATGCGCAAGGGTAGCATGTGGTGGCGTAACGTGGTACGGCCGCGTGGCTGATGTGCTGCGCTATTTTGCGCTCGAGGGCGAAATGGTCGGCCTAACTGGAGGTTCGATGCGAGCCATGCTGCTGCGACAGCCGCGCACGACGACGACAACCGAGGACTTTGCGCCACTCGAGCTGCGCAACGTTGTCACGCCCGAGCCGGCCGACAATGAAGTGCTCATTCAGGTGTCGGTGTGCGGCGTGTGTCGGACGGACCTCGACGTCGCGGAGGGGCGAGTCGTTGCGCCGCGCTATCCGGTGATCCCTGGACATCAGGTGATCGGTCGTGTGGCGTCGGTCGGTCGAGCCGTCACGACCCACCGCGCAGGCGATCGAGTCGGCATCGCCTGGATCCATTCTGCGTGCGGAGTCTGCCGATGGTGCAAGCGTGGCGAGGAGAATCTCTGTCCGTATTTCGAGTCGACGGGGTGCGACGCCAATGGTGGATACGGCGAGTACGTCACGGCGCGCGCCGACTTTATCCATGCGATTCCAGCGTCGCTGAACGATCTGGAAGCCGCGCCCCTACTCTGCGCTGGCGCGATTGGCTGGCGCTCGCTCCGGCTCGCGGGCCTCAGCGACGGTGATCCCCTCGGACTGACCGGGTTCGGCGCGTCCGGGCATCTCGTGCTCCAGCTCGCGCGACATCGGTTTCCTCGTTCCGCTGTTTATGTCTTCGCCCGGAGCGCCGGCGAACGTGCGTTCGCCCTCGAGCTCGGAGCGACGTGGGCCGGCGACACCGCCGACGCACCGCCGGGGCCATTGGCAGCAATCATCGACACGACGCCGGCCTGGACGCCGGTTGTCGAGTCGCTCGCGCACCTGATGCCAGGCGGTCGGCTAGTGATCAACGCGATTCGCAAGACGTCATCGGATCAGAGGGAGCTTCAACGCCTAGACTACGCTTCGCATCTCTGGATGGAACGCGAGATCAAGAGCGTCGCCAACGTGACGCGCGCCGACGTGCGAACGCTGCTGGAATTCGCGGTCGATTCCGACCTGCGTCCCACCGTCCATGCGATGCCGCTCGACCGGGCGAATGACGCGCTCGCTAGATTACGTAGCTCGACTGCCATCCGCGGCGCGACGGTGCTCACCCTCTGAGCGCACGAGGGAACGCGGCGTGCAAAGACGCTCGGCAGCAAGCAACCCGACATGACTCATCAGAAGACTCGCAACCTCCGCACGCAATGTCAGTGGGCGATCGTCACATTGGCGACCGCTGGTCTCCTGGCCGCGACAGGATGCATGCTCGCGAATCCGGCGCGCTCTTCCGTGGCGACGCCGGCATCGCTTCCCGCCGAGAACGTCGCGTTCCCTAGCGGCTCGGGAAGCCTCATCCATGCGTGGCTCGTTCGCGGTCGCGTTGGAGGTGGCGCGGTGCTCTTGCTTCACGGCGTCGGCGAGAATCGTTCGAGCATGTTGGGACGAGCCCGGTTCTTACACGACGCCGGCTTCACGGTGCTCGCACCCGATTTTCAGGCTCACGGCGAGTCGCCCGGCGATCACGTGACCTTTGGCGCGCGTGAGAGCCTCGACGCGGCGGCAGCGATGAGTTTTCTGCACGAGGTCGCACCGGCCGAGCCGGTCGGAGTGATCGGTGTGTCGATGGGCGGCGCCGCGACTCTGCTAGGACCCGGACCGATTCCGGCGAACGCCTTCGTGCTCGAGTCGGTTTATCCGACAATTCGTCAAGCGGTGAGCGACCGTCTCGCGGCATGGTTTGGTCCGTTCCGCGGCGTCGGACGCTGGTTCACCTCGGCCGTGATCAACGCCGTCGGCTCCGAGATCGGCGTGTCGGAGTCCGAGCTTCAGCCGATCGCGCGCATCGGGAGAATCCAGGCTCCACTGCTGCTCATCGCCGGCACAGACGATCCGTACACTCCGCTCGCCGAGGCGGAGTCGCTCTACGCGCGTGCGCCGGCGCCAAAAGCATTCTGGGCGGTACCAGGTGCCGGACACGAGGACCTGCACGCGTTCGGCCGACAGCAATACGAGCGCCGCGTCGGCAGCTTCCTCGCGCGATATCTCCAACTGCGACGCGCCGCCGCCGTCGGCAACGACGGCGACGAAGCGGCGGCGCCGGCGAGATCTACTCGTAACGCAACGCGGCCATCGGATCGATCCGCGATGCCCTGAGCGCTGGAAGTAGCCCGGCGCCGAACGCGACGAGCACCAACGCGCTCGCGGCGCTGATAATCACCGTCGGGTCATAACCCTGTAGTTGGAAGAGCAACGAGCTCGCGGCGCGTCCGAGTCCAATCGCGCCCGCGATTCCGATCGCGCCGCCGATGAGCGTCATCACCCCGACCTGATGCAAGACCATCGTGCGCACATTCGCCCGGTTGGCTCCGAGTGCCATGCGCACGCCGATCTCTCGCGTGCGTTGCGCGACGGAATAGGCGAGGACTCCGTACAATCCCACCGCGGCGAGGAGTGTGGCCAATATCGCGAACGACGCCGACAGCGTGCCGATCATTCGATCCAGGAACACGTTCTCACGCACCTGCTGCGGCAGGGTTTTGAGATCTTCAATGGGCAGAGTGGGGTCGACCTTTTTCATCGCCGCGGGAATCGTCCTCAGGATCTGCGTGGGCGGCAGCGACGTTCTCACATAGAAGTTGTTCGATCCCAATCGCCCTGCCTGCCGGTACGGCGTCACGAAAACCGGCGGGATCTGGGCTTTCACCTCGGAGTACTTCGCGTTCTTCGCGAAGCCTACGATCGTGATGTTCAGTGAGTCGTTGTCGATCGACATCCGCTTACCAACGGCGTTCGAGCCGAGGTTGAACTTCTTGGCGAAGGCTTCGTTGACGATCGCCACCTTCATCGAGCTCGCGTTGTCGCTGGCCGTGAAATCACGGCCCGCGAGCAGCGGCACACCGAGCACGTGGAAGTAGTTTGGTCCGACGACGCTCGTCCGTGAGCCGTCGTCCGTGTCGGGATCCTTCTTGAAGCCCTCCACGGAGACTCCCTGGCCCCAGTTGCTCCCGGAGAGAATTTGGACGGCGGACGACGTCACGCCGTTCACACCTGGGATCGCCGCGAGCTCGTCTTCCATGCGGGCGTAGAGGGCGGCCGTCCGCACCGTGTCATAGCCGTTGCGTGCCGGCGAGACGCCGAACGTCACGACGTTCTCGATGTTGATGCCCAAGTCGACCCGGCTGATGTTCCTGAGACTCTTGATGAAGAGACCCGCCGAGATGAGGAGCGCCATCGAGAGTGCGATTTGCGCCGTCACGAGACTCGTCCGAAAGCGCGCGGCGCCGCGCCCACCGGACAGCTTCCCCGAGTTGTTGCGAAGCTCCGTGACGAGATCCGGTCGCGTGCTCTGAAGGGCCGGGACAATGCCGAACAACAATCCTGTCCCGAGCGAAACCACGGCCGTGAACCACATCACGGGCATACTCAACGAGAAGTGCATCGTCTCGCTGGCTTCGGGCGGCAGCATTGTCGTGATTCCGCCAAGTGTCCAATGCGCGACGACGACGCTGACAATTCCCCCGAGGCATGCGAGCAACACCGACTCAGTGAGCACTTGCGCGATCAACTGGCGACGAGTCGCGCCGAGCGACAGGCGCACGGCCATCTCCATGGCGCGATTCGCCGCCCGTGCCAAGAGGAGGTTGGCGATGTTCGCGCAGGCAATGAGCAACACGATTCCGGTGATCGAGAACAACAGGAAGATCGGCGTGCGCGATTCCTTGATCACCGAGCTTTGGCCCTTTCGTCCATCGGCGAGTGTAATCTCTTTCGCGCGGAACTTCGTCATCGTCTGCGCGCTCATGCTCTTCTGAAGCGGCGCTTCGACGTCGTTGATGATCGGGCGATACACCGCGTTCACGGCGGCGCGCGCCTGCTCGATCGTCGCGCCGGGCTTGAGCCGCGCAAAGAGATAGATCCAATAGCTGTTCCGCCGGTCGAATCCAGTCCATCCCTGATTCATGACGCCGCGCATGGTGATCGGGACGAACACGTACGGCTGCGCTCCCAAGGTGGTTCCGGTGAACCCCTTTGGCGCGACGCCCACGATGGTCATGCGCTGGCCGTTGATCGTGATGATCTGGTTGATCACCGACGGGTTCGCACCGAGATGGGTTTCCCAGAACGGATAGCTCAACACCGCCACGTAATGACCGCCGATCGTCTGATCATCGTTCGGCGTAAGCAAACGTCCCAGGGCCGGATGGATTCCGAGGACAGGGAAGTACGATCCCGATACGAACACGCCCTGTCCATTCACGGGCGTCTGTCCGACCATCGCGACGTTGACACCAAACAGGAAATGTCCGGCGATCCCGCTGAATGCGGTGTTCGCCTTCTCGAGGTCGCGGAACATCGGGTAACTCAATACCTCATGGCAGTCGCCGGCTTGGTTGCACGAGTTGGATCCATTCTGCGGGCCCGGCGCCGCCAGGTTCACCAGTCGCTCGGGCTGCGCCACGGGCAGTGGCCGAAGCAACAACTGGTTGAACAACGAGTAGATCGCCGCGTTCGCGCCGATGCCCAGTGCGAGTGACAGTACCGCGACAATCGTGACGAAGGGCGTCTTGAACAGCGTTCGAAAGGCGAGCCGCAGGTTGCGCATACGATTGTCCGGTCGGGGATGGGGCCAGGCGACTTTACGAACGCGGCGTCGCGATTGTTACATCGGACGCCAAGGCCACTAGACTCACGTTGGACACCCGCCGGCTCGAGATCGTTTGCCCGCGGCATCGCCTATGCAGTCTCACCTCGACGACACGTCCACCTTTTCCGGACAGACACGATGCGTACCAGCGGTACGGTCAAGTGGTTCAACGGCGAAAAAGGATTTGGCTTCATCACGCCCGACGGCGGTGGCAAGGACATCTTCGTTCATTTCTCGGCCATCCAGGGCAAAGGCTTCAAGTCCCTGAGTGAGAACGAGCGGGTTGAATTCGAGGTGGTGCCCGGACAGAAAGGCCCGCAGGCGGAGAATGTCACTCGTCTCGAAGGCGGCCAGCCTGCCAGCACGTCCGATCAACCCGCCGACAGCGGCCGTCGCAAAGGCGGAGGCGGACAGCGGCAAGACAAGCCCTGGGAGACGCGCCGCATCGATCGCTGGGAAGACGAAGGTCCGCGTCGCCGCGGTTAGCGCCCGTCCAATTCTTCAGCGACGGGGCAGGCGAGCGACTGCCGAACGAGAACCTCGACCAAGCGGACGCCGGCGCTGTCCAGCCGCGACGCTGCCAGGGTTGTGCATTCGATCATGACCTGGGCCGACGGTACTCCGATCGAACGACGCGCACGACAAAACTCGGCGATGGCTGAGACGAGACCCTCCGGCGAGTAGTTGGGCGCACCGAGGGGGAGCAATTGCGCCTGTAGCCGCCGGTGCGAGAGCGCTACTGACTCACGCGTCAGCGAAGTGGCGAGCGACGCAACTGGAACGGAAGCGATTGCCGTCATGATGAGTTCCACAAGGAAACGCCAGGAGCGTCGAGTTCGACATTCGAATTCCATGCCACGAATCGAGAAACCGCCGCACGCGCCGGCACACGTACGCATCACAAAATGTTGAAATTCACTCTTTGTGATCTGGTTGCCAGTTCGCGCAAAGCGACACATCGTCGTACCTTGGGAGTGTCGGACGCACGAGTCGACGACGACCCGCGGCGAGAGTGAGCTGTGTGACGCGTGACTCGCGAGGCAACCGATGTTGCACGAAGGACTCGGGCCGCGGTCGGACCAGAGCAGCGATGTGCGCGATGGTGTCATTCCATCGAGCAATCGGCGCGCGGCGTCACCGCTCGAGCTTGCGCTGCGAGGCTTTCGCGACGCCGCAATAGCGTGCGTCGCGAGCGATGAGGCTCTCCCGGATGTTCGCGCGGCGATCGTGCGAGTCGCCGACGTTGGACGCGGCGGCGGCGTTCAACCGGAAGAGCTCATCGTCTCGGTGAAGCAGATCTACAGCTCGTTGGCCCTCGAACAGTTGGCTGTTGACGACCGCGAAGCGCTCAAGCAGCGACTCGTCACCTGGCTGATCGAAGCGTACTTCAGCCGCCGCGCGGACTGACGACGTCCGTCACGCCTTGATCTTGTTGTCCTTGATGTCTTGCGCCTTCGTCAGGTGCGATTGGACCGTGCCGACCGCTTTGTTCAGCATGTCCTTCAGCTTCGCGTTCGTGGTCGACTTCTCGAAATCTTGCAGCTTGTCGAGCACGGCCTTGTGCGCGTCGATCTCTTTGTCCATGAACTTGCCGTCCCACTCTTTCCCGGCCGCCTTATTGGTGAGGTCGGTGAGCTCGTCGTGCGCATCCTTCATGAGCCCCGTCACCTCGCTCTTCGTTGTGTCGGGCGTAATGTTGTTGCTCGACGCGAACGACTTGCCCTCGCGCAGCATCGCCTGGTGGTCGGTCACCATTTCACGAGCGAACGCTTTGACCGCTGGGTTGGTTGCCTTGCGCTGCGCCAGCCGTCCCTCCGCGATCTCAGCGCTGTCGGCGGCCGCCGTGTAGGCGAGGATCTGCGCGTCGGTCCAGCCGTTGTTGCTGGTCGCGGCGGCGCTAGGGTTGGCTGGGTTTGCGGGTTTCCGCGTGGTGTCGGCCAATGAGTCCTTCCGTGCCACCTCTCCGGCGGCTGTCGTGTCGGTCCGCGAACTCTCGGTGCGCTGGCATCCGGCGAGCACCGCGGCCGCGGTGACGATGGCCATGGCGAACGTCAGTCGTGAGTGTGTCGATCTCGAGTGCATGGTGAACTCCGCGTCAGCGTGAGATCTGGTCGTGCCGAGAAACGATCTCAACGGACCTAGGAGAGCGTTTCTGGTGTCGCCTGGTGAGGCGTCGCGAAATGGGGTGTGCAAACGGTGCGCCCACTGACGCTCGGCGGCCCGCGTTTTCGCGCTCGAGCAGCGATGAGGACGCTACTCCTGCTGTGTGGCGCGCTCGGCGTAGATCTGCACGAGATGCACGAGTGTCTCGGTTGTCTTTTCGAGACCGCGTCGAGAATTGAACTCCAACTTGCTGTGGAACTCGTGACCACCGGTAAAAATGTTCGGGCACGGAAGCCCGCGGAACGTCAGCTTCGAACCGTCGGTGCCGCCGCGAATCGGCAGTGTGAACGGCGTGAGACCGGCGCGGCGCGCCGCCTCGAAGGCATTCTCGATGAGCTGCGGATGATCCTTCAGCACCTCGCGCATGTTCTTGTAGTTCTCTTTGACGTCCACGGCCACGGTGGCGCCCGGGAATTGGCGTTCGGTGGCCGACGCTAACTCTCGGACCAGTTGCTCCTTCGCGTCCAGCCCGGTCAGCTCGAAGTCGCGTAGTAGAATCCTAATGCTCGAGTCCTGAACGTCGGCGACGCCAGAATAGGGATGCACGAAGCCCGCGCGGCCCTCGGTCGTCTCGGGAAGCATATTTCCGGGGATCTCCGACAGAAACTGCGCGAGGGCGTAGATCGAGTTGACCATCACGCCCTTGGCGGTTCCCGGGTGGGCGCTCTTGCCGTGGAACGTCACGGTCGCCATCCGAGCGCTCCAGGTCTCGTCGCTGATTTCGCCGAGCGTCCCACCATCGACTGTGTACGCCACGTCGGCACCGAATGCGTCGACGTCGAACTTCTCGATCCCGATGCCGATCTCCTCATCGGCCGTGAAGCCGACGGCAATCGTGCCATGCTCAAGCTGAGGATTCTGTCGCAGGACGTCGATCATCGTCATGATCGCGGCGATACCGGATTTGTCATCCGAGCCAAGCAGCGTTGTGCCATCGGTCGTGATAATGTCGTCGCCGATCATTTGATCGAGCACGGGATGCTGCGCCACCGTGATGATCTGCCTCGGGTCGTTCGGCAAGGCGATGTCTCCGCCGCGATAATTCCGATGCACGACTGGAGTGACGTTCGCGCCTGTCACCGCCGGCGACGTGTCCAGATGCGAGATGAATCCGACGACCGGCACATCGCGTCCGCGCGCGACATTCGCCGGGAGCATCGCGTACACCATGCAGAAGTCGCTCACGCGAACGTCGGCGACGCCGAGCTGTCGCAGCTCGTCGGCGAGCAGATTCGCCAACGTCCATTGGGTCGCCGTGCTCGGCGTCGTGGACTGATCCTCCTGCGATTGCGTGTCGATGCGTACATAGCGAAGGAACCGGTCGACCGCGCTCTCGATCGGCGGCGTGAGTGATGTGCTCATGCCCCAATACTAATCAGGGCAGTCGGAGCCACCCGGTGCGCATGTGCCACTGGCGAAAGCCATGCGTACGCCGCGAGGTTGCGTACATCCTCGATGGGCCGTATTCGTTTAAGCCCTATGACGACCCCGCCGCTCGAGACGCGACTCGCGATCATCGAACAGCAATTGGCTGCGCTCGCCGCTGACGTTGCAGCGCTGCGCACGGAGCTGTACGCAGCGCGCGGCGACGTCCAACGAGGGTCGGCTCCGCCTTCACAGTCGTCGCAACCCGCCGTCCGACAAGCGCGCCGCATTCCGATCTCCACGCCCGTTCTCACGGCCCAAGACGTCGAACGGCTGCTCGGCCGCTACGGCATGCTCGGCATCGCCGTCATGGCTGCCGTCGCGGCCGTCGGAACGTTTCTCAGCTGGGCGATCAGTCATGGGTACTTGAGCCTCGGTCCCGCCGCGAGAGTGTCGGCCGGCCTGGCCTTTGCCGCGGCCATCGGCGCGTGGGGTTTCAAGCTTCGACGCACCGAGCGGCCGTTTGGATCGAGCATGCTTGGACTGGCGTTGGTGATTGTTCAAGTATGCGCATACGCCGCCGGTCCGTCGTTTCATTTGGTACCGACGATCGTCGCCTTCGCTGGAGCCACGGCCGTATCATGGGCCCTCGCCATGTTCGCGCACGGCGAAGGGGACGAGCCACTCTGGTGCGTCGGGTTTGGTGGTGCGACGCTCGCACCCTTCGTGACCGCGGACGGACGCGGGAGCGTGTACGCACTCGTGCTCTATGCGGCGATCGTTTTGCTCGCGGCGTGTTTCGCGATCAGCCATCGAGAATGGCCGGTCGCGTGGCGCGTCTTCTATGCGGCCGCGGCGCTGTTCGTGTTCGGCGCCGCGAGCTTGGCGCGCGCAGCCAGCACGCCGGCGGTCCTTGCCGTGATCGCGCTGCCGTTCGTCGTCGGAATCGCCGGCGTCCTTCCGTTTGCGCCTGAGTCGCGCAAACGCGGCGCGCTGCGCTGGCTCGCCGTGCTCGCGGCGCTTGCCACAGCGGTGGCGCATCCGATCACGAACCGCGAACGACTGCTCGTAACGATCGCGTTCGTCTTCGCTGTTGCGCTTTGGCTGCTCCTCATGGATCGCCAGGCCGGGGTGCGACAATCGA
>Ga0070708_100000285_pt1 | contig 37962 bp, 40 predicted proteins | sample KBSK5503metaG_FD_65469 | JGI IMG/M metagenome (GOLD analysis project Ga0070708, IMG submission 65469) | Corn, switchgrass and miscanthus rhizosphere microbial communities from Kellogg Biological Station, Michigan, USA - KBS K5-50-3 metaG | ecosystem: Host-associated > Plants > Roots >... | reverse complement strand
CAGGACCGCGAGCCCGTCCGCCGGAAGGGAGGCCGGCAGCTCGGCCTTGGCCTGCGCGATCCTTTCGATGCTCCCCGTCCGCTCGAGATGCGTGGGATGCACCGCGAGCACGACGCCAACCTCAGGTCGGGCGATCTCGGCCAGTCGGGCGATCTCGCCCACGGTGTACATGCTCATCTCGAGGACGGCCAGCTCGTCCTCCGGCTCGAGGCGCAGCAGGGTCATCGGCAGGCCGCTCTCCGAGTTGAGGTTCCCCTCGTTGCGCAGCACTCGATGGCCCCGCGACAGGACATCCGCCAGGACCTCCTTGGCCAGCGTCTTGCCTGTCGAGCCCGTGATCCCGACAACCCGCACCGCTGAGCGCGAACGCCACCAGGCGGCGAGCTCCTGAAACGCGTGCAGAGGGTCGGAGACGAGCACGAGCGCGGCGTCGTGACTGCGGTCGCCTACGTCCGAGATGATGTCGGGTCGAGCAACGAGCGCGGCGACCGCACCCGCGGCAATAGCATCGGCGACGAAGCGGTGACCGTCGTCACGCTCGCCGGGAAGGGCCACGAAGAGCGAGCCGGGGAGGACGTGACGGGAGTCGACACTCGCCCCTGCGACGGTCTCAACGGCGGTCGGAGCGAGGAGCCGGCCCCCCGTGACGGCCAGGAGGTCCTCGATGCGGATCGACGGAGGCACGCGGTATCCAGCGGCGGATCTGGGCGAGTCTAGCAGTCTCACCGTGCGGGCAGTCAGCGCGCCGCGACCGGCGACGTCTGCCGGTCCGGGGGGATCGCCAGGTAGTCGAGGATCTGCGGGGCCAGCAGGTGGAAGCTGATCTCCGGCCGCTGGACCATCGAGTACGAGCGGCCCCAGGTGACCGGCCGGTGGATCATGATCATGGTGACGAGCTGCGGATTCGATGCGGGATAGACGCCGATGAACGAGGCGTCGATCCAGCCCTCGATGTAGGCCGAGCGGGTCACGTAATGACCCGAGGCGTCGACCATGCGTACCGGGCCGGCGATCTGCGCCGTCCCGGTCTTACCGGCGATCGAGTAGCCGGGCACCTGCGCGTTGCGGGCGATCCCGCCATCGATGGCGCCGAGGAGAAGCTTCAGGGTGGTCGCCGCCGTCTCGGGGCGGATCACCCGCTCACCGGCCGGCATCTGATTCGCGTGATAGGTGCCGTCCGGATCGGTCCAGCCGGCAATGACGTGTGGCGTCACCAGCGTGCCGCCATTGGCGATCGCTGCGTAGCCGGCGACCAGCTGCACCGTGGTCACCGTCAGCCCCTGGCCAAAGGCGTTCTGTGCCGTCGTCAGCTCGCCGGAGGCGTTCGGGCTGCTGGGATCCCAGACGGTGCCGGCCACCTCGCCGCTGATGTCGATCCCGGTCGGCTGCCCAAAGCCAAAGCGCCGGAACGCCTGGTAGAGACGCTCACCGCCGAGCTTCAGGCCGATGCGTGCTGCGCCGTTGTTGTTCGACAGCTGCAGGACCTGCTGTGGCGTCAGCTTGCCGTGGCCCCACGGATGCTCGAAGCGGTCGGCGTTCTGGATTCGGACGTCGCCGATCGTCAGGCGGTTGTCGTCGACGACCTTGGTGTCGGTCGTGATCGCGCCGGCATCGAGTGCCGCCGCGATGGTGAATGCCTTCATGACCGAGCCCGGCTCGTACGGCTCGGCCACCGCCGGGTTGACGAAGAGCGACGGATCGCTGGTGCGGCTGTAGCCGTTCGCGTCGAACGACGGGAAGCTGGCGATCGCCTTGATCGCGCCTGTCCGTACGTCCATGACGATCCCGGTGATCCCCTTGGCCCCGTCTAGGTTGAAGGTGTCCCACAGCTGGGCCTCGAGTATGTGCTGCAGGCCGGAGTCGATCGTCAGCGTCAGGTCGGCGCCGTTCACCGGCGAGCGCAGCTCGCGGACCGAGTCCGCGATCTGCCGGCCGGCCACGTCCTCCTCGGCGGTCACGTAGCCGGGACTGCCCGCGAGCCGTGCGTTCTCGGCGCCCTCGACGCCGTACTGACCCGTGCCGTCGATGTTCACGTATCCGAGGGTCTGGGCCAACATGGTGGTCTGCGGCGCTGGGCCGGCGACGGGATAGACGCGGAGCGTCTCGGGAATGAGACCAATACCGGGAAGGCTGAGCGAGCGGATGACGTCCGACTGTTGCTGATCGACGCGACGCTTGAGCCAGACCCACGAGTGGCCGCTGTTCAGGAGCCTGAGGACGTCGTCGCCGGGCATCTTCAGCACGACCGCCAGCATGGCTGCTTCGCTGGCCTTGTCCGTGACCTGTGGCGGGGTGGCGAAGACCGACTCCGCCTGAACCGATGTGGCGAGCATCACGCCGCGCGCATCCTGGATCGTCCCGCGCGGGGCTGGGATCGCCTCGTTCCGGGCGAGCTGGTTGAGCGCCTTGATCGTCAGTCGGTTGCTCTGAACGACCTGCCACCACGCCAGCCGACCGCCGATCGCCATGGCCACCAGGGTCAGGATGATCAACAGGATCACCGCGCGGCCGCGGCTATCGGTTCTGGCAAGCATGGGGTCTCCGTTGCCGCGACGGCGGCGCGTCTAGTGGCTCGGGTCAGTCGATGGAGTGGCGAACGTCACGGCGCGTTGGTCGATCGGCACCAGGCCGAGCTGGTGCGCCCGCTCGAGGATCCTGGTTGGATCTGCGGCCGCAGCCTTCTGCAGAACCAGCTGCTGGTGCTCCGCCTCCAAGGCGGCGATTTGCGTTTGCAGGGCGTCGATCTGGTAGCCGACCGTCGCCACGTGGCTCGATTGCGAGAGATAGAAGAGGGCCAGGCCGGCGGCGACCGCGATCATCGCCAGGAAGCCGGCGATGCTGACCTGGCGGGCTCGACGTCCTGCTCCAGCGTGCCGGATCGCGCGCTGCGGCATGTGCGCGCGCGGCCGTCGGCGGCGACCGAAGACATCGATTCCGGTGGCGGGACGGGCGCCGATGACGGCCATCGGTCAGGCGGCCGTCTGGCGATCGTGCACCTGGACGCTCCATGAGGTCGGCGATTCGAAGTCCAGCCGCTCTTCCACCTCGAACGCGATGGCGTCTTCCAGCCAGCGCTCGTCCTCGTGCATGGCGTGCACCCGTCGCTCCCGGATCTCGCGCTGCCGGACGCTGTAAATCCGTCGGCGGCTGGTCTGATGGCGTGGACGTCCTCGACTCATGGCGTGCCCTCGTGTGTTCTGCCCTATGCGTCCTAGCTCGCCGTCGCGAGCTTCTCGGCGACTCGCAGCCGGGCGCTGCGGGCTCGTCGGTTCCGACTGATCTCGTCGCTGCCCGGCGTGATGCCTCGCTTGGTCACGCTTCGCAGCTGGGCGCGATGACCGCAGGTGCAGACCGGGGGCAAGGGGTCCTCGACGCAATCGCGAGATTCGCGGGCAAAGAAGCGCTTGACGATCCGGTCCTCGCCGGAGTGGTAGCTGATGACGGCCACTCGCCCGCCGGGTCGCAGGACGGCGAGCGCCGCCGCAAGGCCCGAACCAAGCACCTCGAGCTCGCGATTGACGGCAATGCGCAGCGCCTGGAACGTGCGGGTCGCTGCGTGAATGCGACCCGCGTCGGCGCGGCCCCGGGGCCCGACGGCCGCGCCGACCACGTCGGCCAGATCGGCGGCCGTCATGATCCGGCCCTGCGCGCGCGCCGCCAGGATCGCCTTCGCGACGCGGCCTGCACGGCGTTCTTCACCAAACGCCGCGAGGATTCCGGCGAGCTCTCGCTCCGAGGAGCGGTCGATGAGGTCGAGGGCGGAGAGACCGGTTTCTTCATCGAATCTCATGTCCGGCGGCGCGTCGCTGCCGAAGGAGAAGCCCCGGCGCGGGTCTGCGAGCTGGTAGCTCGAGAGGCCAAGATCGAAGAGGACCGCGTCGAGAGGGACGAATCCCGCGGCGGTCGCCTCGTCGAAGAGGCGTGCGAAGTTGGCCTGGCGCAGCACGACTCGGTCGCGGTACTGCGCCAGCACGCGAGTCGCCTCCGTGATGGCCGCCCGATCGGCATCGAGGCCGAGCAGGCGGCCATCCGGAGACGTGGTCTCCAAGAGCCGCTCGGCGTGCCCACCACCGCCGACCGTGCAGTCAGCCACGGAGCTGCCGGGCCTGAGCGCCAGCGAGGAGAGAACCTCGTCGACGAGGACCGGCAGGTGCCCTTCTCCCATGGACCGCACCTTTCTGGTCGGACGGTGGGCCGATCGGCCCGGAGACGCATCAATGAGGGCGGCACGACGTGCGTCATGGCGTTGTGCCGCCTAGATCCCGAGGTCCTGCAGGTGAGCCGCGAGCTCCTCCGGCGCGTCCTCGATCTTGGCTCGGTACGGATTCCAGGCCGATGGAGCCCAGATCTCGAGCCGGTTCAGCGCTCCCACGACCACCACTTCGCCCTCGAAGAGGCCGGCGTACTCGCGCAGGTACGACGGCACGAGCAGCCGTCCCTGCCGATCGAGCTCGACGTCCACCGCTCCCGAAGACATGAAGCGCGCGAACTCGCGCGCGTTGGGGTTGGTCATGGGGAGCGCTCGAATCTTTTCCGCGAGGCTCGTCCACTCCTCGACCGGGAAGAGACCCAGGCAGCGGTCGAGCCATCGCGCGAGGGTCGCCCCTGTCGCGAGGCGTGACCGGAAGCGCACGGGGATCGCGATGCGTCCGCGATCGTCGAGCGCGTGCCGGAACTCGCCGGTGAGAAAGGGCGCCTGCGGCATCGGCTGAACCCACCATCAATCCCCATTTGGCCCCACTTTGGACCACAGGGCGCCATTCTACAGACCAGGGGATGCGCGTCAAGGCTTTTCTGCGCATGCCGGATGGGCCATTCGTACCGATCCGGGGAAGGACCCCCCGGATGGCCTCCGGCCCGGCTCGCGGTTCGATCGGCAGCTGGCTACGGCGCGGGCGGTGCCACGCGAGACAGCGACGTGGACGGCGCGTCAGCCCCGGAGGCTGAGGGTTCGCTCAGGACGACGGCGGAGGGTCGTTCAGGCGCACGGAGGGTCTGCGGGCGTCGACGCCGCGACGGCTACAGCTCGCTATCGGTCAACCGCCGGAACCGTGCCTCGCCCGTCGAGGTCTCGTAGACCGCATAAATGATGAAACCGTCAGACCGATCCTTGGTGTAGGCGAGCCCGGTGTATTTCCCGATCAGCGTTCGCCAGTAGATGACGCCGCCCTCACCCACCACCCTCTCGACCGGCGCCGCCGAGACTCGCGAGAAGGTCGCCGTCGCCTCGCTCGTCACCGCGCCGCTGGCATCCAGGCGAAAGACAGTGAAATCCCCGGCCTTCACGTACACGGCGTAGCCGACGAACCGATCACCAGGGCCAGGGGTGGGCAGCACGCCGCTCGAGGGCAGCACGATGGGCGTCGGCTTTGCCGAGGCGCTCGCGGACCCTGACGTGGCCGGCGTTCCGCTGGCGGTAGGCAACACGATCGGTGTCGGCGATGGGTTCACGGCAATCCCGCCCTTGAATATGAGCAGGTACCAGCCACCGGCGCCGCTGACGGCGATGAGCAGCAGCGCGAGCACCGCCACCACGACCCAGCGCCGGCCCCTGTCCTCTGTGGCCGGGCGCGCCGGCTTGGGAGGTGGCGGTGGAGGCGGCACGTGCGCCGGCTGCGGCCGCCGAAGGGCCTCGAGCTCCTCGCTTGGGATGACGAGCACGCCGCGCAGATATCGCGGGCAGTTGCTGTAGCCGCGCTCCAGGCAGACGCGCTCCTGCTGTTCCTCCGAGATTGGGGCGGGGTCGCCAAAGGCAAAGCAGCGGTGCTCTCCGGTGAAGCCGTCTCGATATCCAGCACGCTGCGTGGCGAGGCCAAGGAATGGACAGACGGTCTCCGGTCGCTTGGCAAGCTGCTCGAACAGCGCCCGACGTTCTGCCTCGCGTGCCGCCTCGGCATCTTGGCGCTTTCGCCGTCCGAACACCCGCGCTCCTTCCTCGTCCCGCGGCAGCCACGGGGTCGCCTCGCGCTGCGCGAGCCCCGAGTGAGTCTAGCGCGCAGCAGTCCTGACTCGCGACGAGGACAACGGCGGAGGGGGTGGTACGAAGGCGTCATTGAGGTACTGGGTGACCGCTGCGTACGCTGACCGCCGGACGGCATAGGCTCCGCAGCCGTCCAGGGAGGAACGCACGTGGCGCTGGAACCGATTGAGACGGGGGCTCGAGCCCCGGTCGCTCGTCGGGGGCGGATCCGGCGTTGCCGCGTGCGTCACGTCGCGATTGGACCGGGCCCAGCCGGCGGCGTCGTGCAGGTCACCTGCCTGCTAGGAGGCATCGACCACCCGCTCCCCCTCGGGACCATGGACGAAGCGCGGCCGATCTGCAACGCCTGCACCGCGACCACGGTGTGGCGCGCCGACGAGGACTAGCGGATATCCCTGGAGAGCGGCCTGTAAGCCGAGTTCTGTGCGCGGACCGATTCGCATCGGTCCGGCGACGGCCATCCATCTGAGCGACCTACCCGAGGGCTGAGCAAGCAGCCTGCTGCGGCTCGAAAACCGCCTTGCGCCCTCCTATTCGGTCTTGCTCCGGCTCGAGCTTGCCGCGTTTCACTCCCACGCCTCTCGGAGTAGGCATCGTCACTGTGGCGCTGGTCCTCGCCTCACGGCGGACGGGCGTTACCCGCGAGCCTGCTGTATGGAGCCCGGACTTTCCTCGGACGCGGCCTTTCGACCGATGCGCCCGCGGCCGTCCAGCCGCCTCCAGGGACGGTCATTCTAGCGATTCGAACAACCGTTCGCCGACGGTGGTCGCGGATCGGTGCAGGGGCGGTTCGTATGAGCAATTCGCACATGGATGTGCCCGCACCCGCAGGGGCACTGGCGCTCGGCGGCATTCGCGCATGGATGGCTCCGCACCGGAGCACGTCGATCGGAGAGCCCACACTCTAGGTGAATGGCGGCGATGTCAGGGCCGCGGCGGCGGAGTCAGGGGCAGCGGACTCAGTAGCGGCTGCACTCTCTCAATAAGGGCCGCGGGCTGGGTGAGGGCGGTTGTGCCGTTGAGCCTAGGGTTGCAGCTGGTCGATCGCCACGTTCGAGAGGCGGTCCGCCTCCTTGTTCAGCTCTCTGGGCACGTGGCCGACCGTGTAACCGGCGAAGCGGGACAGGAGCGCCATCACCTGGCCATGGATCAGCTTGAGATCCGGATGCTTGACGCGATATTGCCCGGTGATCTGGCGAGCCACCAGCTGGGAGTCCATCCGCAGGTCGACGTGCGTCGCGCCCTGCAGCAGCGCCTCCTCGAGCGCAAGGGCAACGGCGGTCCACTCCGCGTAGTTGTTCGTTCGGTTCCCGAGGAAGGTCGCGATCTCGGCCACGGGACGCCCATCGGCTGCGTCGCGCAGGATGGCTCCGGCACCGGCCGGGCCGGGATTCCCGCGCGCGGCCCCATCGGTATGGATCAGCAGGCGCATCGCGGCGGCTCGGACCGATGACTGCGGCTCAGCCCCAGGAGGAATCGTTGGCTCGGGCGCCAGTCCGGGTCAGTCACCGCTGTGACCGGCCGGTTGGTCGCCCGCCGGCCGACGCCGGGTGAGCCACCGCCAGGCGACCTGGACAGGGTCGTAGTACGTGTCGGCCACTCGCTCCTTGAGCGGGATGATGGCGTTGTCGGTGATCTTGATGTGCTCCGGACAGACCTCGGTGCAGCACTTCGTGATGTTGCAGTAGCCGATGCCCCCCTCGTCCCTGAGGTACTTCGTTCGATCGGCACGATCCATGGGATGCAGCTCCAGGCCGGCGACCCGCACCAGGAAGCGAGGCCCCATGAATGGGCTTTTGGTCTCGTGGTTACGCAGGACGTGGCAGACGTCCTGGCACAGGAAGCATTCGATGCACTTCCGGAACTCCTGGACGCGCTCGACGTCCTCCTGCTTCCAGCGCCACGCCTCGTCGGGGGCGTCGACGGGCGGCGTGAACGGCACGATCGAGCGGTTCACGTCGAAGTTCCACGAGACGTCGGTGACGAGGTCCTTGATGAGCGGAAAGGTGCGCATCGGCTCGACCCGGATCGGCTCATGCTCGGGGAGGTCGCTGAGCCGCGTCTTGCAGGTGAGCGAGGGCCGGCCATTGACCTCAGCGCCACACGACCCGCATTTCGCCGCCTTGCAGTTCCATCGGACTGCCAGGTCGGGCGCCTGGTTGGCCTGGATCCAGTGGAGCGCATCGAGCACGACCATCCCGTCCCCGACCGGCACCGTGTAGCGCACCATCTCGCCGTCGGTTTCCGCGGTGCCGCGGAAGACCTGGAAATGACGGAACGTAAAGCTCCGCGCGTTCGGCATCGGCGGCTCCCTAGCTGGTGATGAGGCTGCGCAGCTCTGCGGGCATCTCGAGCAGCGGCTCGGCGGTGACCCGCATCGCGTCGCCGTCGAGGGCGACGGCGCTATTGCGGCCCGCCCATTTCGGATCTGCGTCGGGGTAGTCGAGGCGCGCGTGGGCGCCGCGGCTCTCGGTCCGCTGCAGAGCGCTGCGGGCGACCGCCTCGGAACAGATCAGCATGCTCTGCAGCTCGAAGGCCAGGTTCCATCCGGGGTTATAGGCCCGCGACCCCGAGACGCCGATCCCCTCCCATCGGGCCTGCAGCCCGGCCAATTGCTCGATCGCCAGCTCGAGGTCGGCGCTGGTCCGGAAGATCCCTACCAGGGACTGCATCGTGGCCTGCAGCTCCGCATGGATCCGATAGGGATCCTCGCCCCGCGGCCGGTCGAACGGCGCCGCCAGGTCGGCCTCCGCCTGTCGCAGCACGGCCGGATCGGGATCGGGCACCGCCGTCGTCTCGGCCGCCAGGGCGGCGGCGGCGGCGCCCGCCCGCTGACCGAAGACGAGAAGATCGGAGAGCGAGTTGCCGCCCAAGCGATTCGCGCCATGCATCCCCCCGGAGACCTCACCGACGGCAAAGAGACCGGGCGCCGTCGATGCGCCCGTTTCGGCGTCGACCCGCACGCCACCCATCACGTAGTGGGTGGTCGGGCCGACCTCCATCGGTCCAGCCGTGATGTCGACGTCGGCGAGCTCCTTGAACTGCTCGTACATCGACGGCAGCTTGCGGCGAACGTGATCGGGCGGCAGGTAGCTGATGTCGAGGAAGACGCCGCCGTGTTCGGATCCACGCGCCTCGCGCACCTCGGTGTAGATGGCGCGCGCCACATTGTCGCGGGTTGACAGCTCGGGGGGTCGGCGGGCGTCCGTCGGGTTGCCGGCGCTCAGCGCCTCGACCCAACGGCTGGCCTCTTCATCGCTCTCGGCGTATTCGTGGCGGCGATCGTCGGGGAGGTAGGTCCACATGAAGCGCTCGCCATCCCGGTTGCGAAGAATTCCACCCTCACCGCGGACCGCCTCGGTCACCAACAACCCGCGCACGCCGGGCGGCCAGACCATGCCGGTCGGGTGGAACTGGACGAATTCCATGTCGATCAGCTGGGCGCCGGCCCGATAGGCAAGCGCGAGCCCGTCGCCCGAGTACTCCCACGAATTCGAGGTGATCTGATAGGCACGGCCGATGCCGCCAGTGGCCAGGATCACGGCCTTGGCGGGAAAGACGACCACATCACCAGTCGTGCGCCAGTAGCCGAACGCTCCGGTGATACGACCGCCATCGGTCAGCAGGTCGGTGGTGGTGCATTCCATGTAGACCGATATGCCCGAAGCCACTGCCCGATCCTGGAGGGTGCGGATCATCTCCAGCCCGGTGCGGTCGCCTACGTGCGCCAGGCGTGGGTGCGTATGGCCACCAAATGGTCGCTGCAGGATCCGTCCGTCGCGCGTGCGGTCGAAGACGGCGCCCCAGCGCTCGAGCTCGCGGACCCGCTCCGGCGCCTCCTGAGCGTGAAGCTGGGCCATCCGCCAGTTGTTCAGCATCTTGCCGCCGAGCATCGTGTCGCGAAAGTGCGTCTGCCACGTGTCCTGGGCGGCGACGTTTCCAAGGGCGGCGGCGATCCCGCCCTCGGCCATCACGGTGTGCGCCTTACCGAGCAGCGACTTGCAGACCAGGCCGACCGATGCGCCTGCGGCCGCCGCTTCGATGGCGGCGCGTAGGCCCGCCCCTCCCGCCCCGATGACGAGGACGTCGTGGGCGTGCGTCTCGTATGGCCCGCTCTCATCGGTCACAGCTTGAAGGCCGGGTCCACGATAACCCCGGCCGCGAGGAGCCGGACATAGAGGTCGGCCAGCCCCACCGATATGAGGCTGACCCAGGCCCACTGCATATGGCTCGCATTCAGACCGGTCAGCCGCTGCCAAATCCGGTAGCGGGTGCGAGCCGCGGCGCTACACGAGAAGCAGTCGAGCTTTCCGCCGGCTAGATGGCGGAGCGAGTGGCAGGAGAGCGAGTAGCCGCTCAGCAGGGCGGCGTTGACGAGGAGCAGCACCCCGCCCAACCCGATCCGGATCTGACCGGTGTTCACGAACGACGCGAGGGCATCGACCCACAGGAAGAAGAGCGGGATGAAGGCCAGGTACAGGAAGTAACGGTGGACGTTCTGCAGGATGAACGGGAAGGCGCGCTCCATGGCGTAGCGGCGATGGATCCTCGGCTCCCCCACTGCGCAGGCCGGCGGATCGGCGAAGTAGGAGCGGTAGTAGGCCTTCCTGTAGTAGTAGCAGGTCGTTCGGAATCCCAGCGGGATCCACAGGATAAGGATCGCCGGCGAGAACCAGGCCGGGAGGGCATCCTTGAAGATGAGGGGCGAGAAGAACGGCGAGAGGTAGCCGTCTACTTCGTACGGGACGTGGAAGAACGGCTCCCAGAGCAGGGCTGAGAAGAGCGAGTAGGCGATGAATGACCCGAAGCCGGCGGCGATGACCCCTGGCACCAGCCACCAGGCATCGCGTCGGCTGGTAGCCCCGAGACCCTGCCGAGCCGTTCCCTGTGGACGCGTTGTCGGGGTCGCGGTCATGCTCGGTTCGGCGCCTCTTCGATCGGTTTGTTTGCGCGCAGCACCGCGACCGGGTGCCGACGAACGGACGGCTCGGATTCTAGCTCAGGGCCTCATTCGAGAGGTCCTTCCCATCGGCACCAGCATCAGCGCGGCACAAGCCGCGAACAAGAGGCCCGTCGCGGCGATCATCGCTGCCGAGCCGATTCTCGGCTCACCTGTCCAGATGAGAGGTGCCATCCCCGGGGCGATTGAGAATGCGATCGAGAAGGACCACTCGGTGCCAAGCCCGAAAAGCGATATCCACAGGATCACGGCTGAAAGCGCGGCACCGGTGGCAGGCAGAAGTCGGCTCCCCCTGCCGGTCCTGACGCGTTGGCCGACGATGACCATAGCGATCCCAATGACCAGTCCAACTCCGTCCGCGAGGGCCAGGGGAAAGAAACTCTGCTGAAAGTCGCCCGTCCCTTCCCATGCTCCAAGGAAGTACATCGCGCCGTAGATGTTGGCGAAGCCCAGGGCCTCGAGCATCAAGCCGCCGGCGCTATTCGACTGTGGCGGGCCCGTGATGACCCGTTTGCCGGCCGATTTCGCGGGCAGCGAGCGCCGCAGCCAGACAAGCTGAGTGGCGGCGATGAGGTACGCCACTGCCGGCGGGACGAAGTCGACCTGCAGACCCGGAGCGAGCCTCCCAAACCACGCCGCGACGGCCACCTGGACCGGCGGTGGGTCGCAGCAGAACACTGAGAGCGGCGACAAGGCTGGCGCGTTAGCGCCGAGAAGAGGCACAAATCCCAAGCCCGAGAGAGCTTGCAGCGTGATCACCAAGCAGGCCAGCGACCATGCTGCAGCGGACGGCACCACCCTTGCTATTCCCCTTAGCAGCATCACCGCGAAGAAGAGATTCGCCGCTGTCAATACCGCGGCCTCGATCGGAATAATCCAGCCGGGCCAGCCCTGCCAATACTTTGGCATGGTCTCGATCGTGTCGAGCACGCCGAAAAGACCCACAAGACCAAGGGACGCACCGGCCCCGATCATCGCCTTGCGCGCCTCGCCCGATGGGAGCGCGGAGTCGAAGCGGGCGGGAGAGAAGGGACCGAGACCAGGGGCCATTGGCGATGGCAGCATGTCCGCAGGGTATCGACAGAGACTGCGGCGGGACTATGGCCTCCCCCGAGCGAGGGGTGCGAGTCAGCTCGCCCCGTGAATGCGGGCCGCCACTGCCGCCGCGAACTCGCGAGTGCCGGCGGTGCCCCCGAGATCGCTGGTAACGGTGATCCCTTCGGCGATCACCTCGCGGACCGCGGTCTCGACTCTCTCGGCTGCATCGGTCTCGCCAAGGTGGCGAAGCATCAGGGCCCCACTCAGGATGAGGGCCGTCGGGTTGGCCTTGTTCTGCCCGGCGTATTTCGGGGCCGATCCGTGCACCGGCTCGAAGACAGCAGCGTTCTCACCGATGTTGGCGCCGGGGGCCACGCCCAGCCCGCCAACCAGGCCCGCGGCCAGGTCGCTGACGATGTCGCCGTACAGGTTCGGGCACACCAGGACGTCGTATAGCTCGGGCTTCTGGACGAGCTGCATGCACATGTTGTCGACGATCCTGTCCTCGAAGCCGATGCGCCCCGCGTAATCCGCCGCCACCTGCTGGCAGCTCTCCAGGAAGAGGCCGTCAGAGAGCTTCATGATGTTCGCCTTGTGGACCGCCGTCACCCTTGAGCGGCCGTTGCGAACCGAGTACTCAAAGGCGTACCGCGCGATCCGCTGGCTGGCGGCGCGGGTGATGATCTTGATGCTCTCGGCGGCATCGGGGCCCACGCGATGCTCGATGCCGGCGTAGAGGTCCTCGGTGTTCTCGCGGACGATGACCAGGTCCACGTTGGTGTACCGCGATTCGACGCCGACCATGCTCCGCGCCGGCCGGACGTTCGCGTACAGGTCGAGCGCCTGGCGCAGCCCGACGTTCACGCTGCGGAAGCCGCTTCCGACGGGGGTGGTGATCGGGCCCTTGAGCGCGATTCCCGTGCGCCGGATGCTCTCGATGACCCGCTCCGGAAGGGGCGTGCCTTCGGTGGCGATAGTCGCCTCACCGGCCTGCTGGAGATCCCACTCGAAACCGATACCCGTCCCCTCGAGCACGCCACGGGTTGCTTCGGCGAGCTCCGGACCGATCCCATCGCCCGGGATCAGGGTGATGGCGTAGGTCACAGGCTCGGCTGTCCTCGCTGCTCCGACCGGTCAAAGCGCCGGCGTGCGGGCCCAGTGTAGGGCGGCAGGGCACCGAAGAGCCCTTGGCAGCCGTCGAGCCAAACGTGCCACGTGCGCTGAGCCGGATGTCATCTCCCACGAGCGCAACCGCCGTCACCGCGCCGCCCGGCATCGCGAATCGCAATTCCGAGCGTCGAATGTAAGAGAAGGAGAGCGCAATGGCCGCCGCCGGGATGCCCGGCGGTCATTCGACGGTCGTGACGCTCATCCCTGTTGACAACCCGACCTCGGGAGCCGCCCCATCGGTGCCCCGCGGCCGTTCGACGGTCGTTACGCTCACCCGCGCTGACACCCGCCGCCGGGAGCACCCAAACGGGCTAGGACAGCCCAAAACGCGGAACCGGCGCGGACCGGCTCGGACCGGCTCGGACCGGCTCGGACCGGCTCGGACCGGCTCGGACTGGCTTTGGAATGTCGTCCGGAGGCCGGGGTGGGTGCCGCGCAGGTTTGCCGGGTAGAATCCGCCTGTTCCCCGGGCCACGATTCCGAAGTCGCGCGCACAGGAGTGCGATGAAGCTCCAGGAGTATCGGTCCAAGGAGATCCTCGCCCGCTACGGCGTACCGTTGCTGCCCGGCGAGACTGCGACAACCGCGGAAGAGGCGCGCGCCGCCGCAGAGCGGATTGGCGGCCCCGTCGTCGTCAAGGCCCAGGTCCTGGTCGGTGGGCGAGGTAAGGCGGGCGGCGTGAAACTGGCCGCGACGTCTGCGGAGGCTGAGGCGCGCGCCGGCGAGATCATCGGTATGGAGATCAAGGGCGTCACGGTGCGGACGCTCCTCGTGGCCGCCGCCGCCGAGATCGCGAAGGAGTACTACCTCGGGCTGATCTTGGACCGGGCATCCAAGGCCGTCACCATGATCGCCAGCGCGGAAGGTGGCGTCGACATCGAGGAGACGGCCCGGACCAATCCGGGTGCGATCCTGCGCGTGCCGCTGCACCCGTTGATCGGCCTGCAGGCCCACAACGTGCGGCGAGCAAGCTTCTTCCTGGCCATCCCCGCCGACCTCCGCAGCGTATTCGCCACCACGGTGAAGGGCCTGCACGCAGCCTTCATGGACTCCGACGCCGACCTGGCCGAGATCAATCCGCTGGTGGTGACGCCCGACGGCCAGCTTCTCGCCCTGGACGCCAAGATCGTGCTCGATGACTCCGCTCTGCCCCGCCATCCGGACCTCGAGGCGATGCGCGACCTCAACGAGGAGGAGCCCGCGGAGGTCCAGGCCCGTGAGGCCGGGATCAGCTTCATCAAGCTGGACGGCACCATCGGCTGCATGGTGAACGGGGCCGGGCTGGCGATGACCACGATGGACCTTGTCAAGCTCGCCGGCGGCGAGCCCGCGAACTTCCTCGACATCGGTGGGGGGGCCAAGGCCGACCGCGTCGCGGCGGCCTTCCGCATCATCCTCGACGATCCCAACGTCAAGGCGATCCTCGTCAATATCTTCGGCGGGATCACGCGCGGCGATGAGGTGGCACACGGCATCGTCGAGGCGCGCCAGACGCTCACCCGTGACGTACCGATGGTGGTGCGGATCGTCGGAACCAACGCCGCAGAGGCTGCCGAGATCCTGCAGGCCGCGCAGCTGATCACCGCATCCAGCCTGGACGAGGCGGCCGCGAAGGCCGTCGCTGCCGCCAAGAGCGCGCCGAGTGCCGAGCCGGCCTCGTGAGCATCCTCGTCAACGGAGACACGCGCCTCGTCGTGCAGGGCATCACCGGCCGCGAGGGTGGGTTCCACTCTCGCGCGATGCTCGAATACGGGACGAAGATCGTGGCCGGCGTGACGCCCGGTAAAGGCGGCCAGACGGCGCTCGACGCTCGCGTCCCTGTCTTCGACACCATGGCCGACGCGGTCGAGCAGAGCGGCGCCAACGCGAGCTGCATCTTCGTCCCGGCATCGGGCGCCCCGGACGCGATGCTGGAAGCCGCCGAAGCCGGTATCGGCCTTATTTTCTGCATCACCGAGGGGATACCCGCGCTCGACATGCTGCGCGTCTACCACGTGTTGCGGCATATGGGCATCCGCCTGATCGGTCCGAACTGTCCGGGAGCAACCTCCCCCGGGCAAGCCAAGGTGGGAATCATCCCCGGAAGCATCCATCGGCCCGGGCCCGTGGGCCTCGTCAGTCGCTCCGGGACGTTGACCTACGAGGTGGTGCAGGTAATGACCGATGCCGGCATCGGTCAATCGACATGTGTCGGGATCGGCGGCGACCCGATCGTCGGGACCAGCTTCATCGACGTCCTGGACATGTTCAACCAGGATCCGGAGACGGAGGCGATCGTCCTGATCGGCGAGATCGGGGGCGATGAGGAGGAGCGCGCCGCGTCCTTCGTGGAGCGCGAGGTGCGCAAGCCGATGGCTTCGTTCATCGCGGGTCGAACGGCGCCTCCCGGGCGTCGGATGGGCCACGCCGGCGCGATCATATCGGGCGGTGCAGGCACGGCCGAGTCGAAGCGCCAGGCGCTGGAGGCCGCGGGGATCGCGGTCGCCGATAGCCCGTCACACATCCCCGACCTTCTGCGGGCGGCCGGAGTCCGCGGCTAGCTCGCCCCGCTCATCAAGCCGGTTCGGTGATCTCCCAGGAGCGCGGCCGCTCGCCGGACATCCACTCGTTGTGCAGGATGCTCATGAGCACCGCGTCCTCCCACGCCCCGCGGTGCCAATACACGTGTCGCAGGACACCCTCCCGAACGAACCCCACCTTCTCGTAGGAGCGGATCGCCCTCGAATTCGACGGTGAGACCGTCAGCTCGATGCGTTGCATGCGCAGCTCCCCGAAGGCATGATCCAAGAGCACGCCCTGCGCCTCGGTGCCCCATCCGCTTCCCTGGTGCTCGCGGTCCATGTAGATGCCGAGCTCCGCGTGACCATCCACGGGCTCGAACCCTCTCAGCGATATGGCGCCGATGAAGCGATCGTCCCCGAGCTCGCAGACCGCGAAATAGAGCATCTCGCCGGTCAGGATCCGCTCCTTGGTGCGCTCGAACCAGTGCTCCGCGCCGGCCCTGCCGAGTGGCACCGTGTACCCGGCGGGCTCGCCGACCAGGGGGTCGTTCACTGCGGCGACGTGGGCCTCCAGGTCCTCGACTTCGATCGGGCGCAGCCAAAGCCGTGGGCCGGCGAGCATCGGCCTCGTCATCGGTCCACCTGCAGGAGCTCCCACAGGACGCCATTGAGCGTGCGAGGGTGCACGAACGCGACGGCGCCATGCGCGCCGGGCCGTGGGTGGTCATCGATCAGCTCCGCCTCCGCGGCGACCAGCCCGGCGAGGTCCCGCGGCAGATCGCCAGATGACAGGCAGACGTGGTGGAGGCCCTCGCCGCGAGCCGCCAGGAAGCGCCCGACGCCGCTCTCCGGGTCGATCGGCTCGATGAGCTCGATCCTCGCCGCCGGCTCCGGCCCGGTTGGCAAGAAGACGAGGCGCACGCCCTGCGAGGCGAAGACCATCGGTCCCTCGGCCGGCTCCAACCCGAAGAGGGCCGCATAACGAGGCAGCGCCTCGTCGATGGAGCGAACGACGACCGCCACGTGGTGCAATGGCCCGAGATGAGTCGCGCGCCCACTCATGCCCGATACTCGCCCCATGCGTCGCGGAGCGCGCCGGCAACCTCGCCCAGCGTGACGCGCGCCTCCACGCATGCCCGGATGCGCGGCAGCACGTTCTCGGTCCCAGAAGCCGCCTGGCTCAGGGCGGCGAGTGCCTGCCGGGCCGCCCCCGCGTCGCGGCCGTCGCGGACGGCGCGTGTGCGCGCCACCTGCCGCGTCTCAAGATCCGGATCAATCGTCTGCGGCGCCGGCCGCTGGACATCGCCCGCATCGGCGAAGGCATTCACCCCAACCACAATCGCCTCGCGGCGCTCGACGGCCCGCTGGTAGTCGTACGCCGCGTCCGCGATCTGGTCGGGCTGGTACCCGGCAGCGAGCGCCGCGAGGGTGCCCCCACGGTCGTCGATCGCCCGCAGCTCGGACCAGACGAGCTCCTCGAGCGTATCGGTCAGCGCCTCGACGTAGTAGGACCCACCAAGCGGGTCGACCGGAGCGGCGAGGCCCGACTCGTGGGCCAACACTTGTTGCGTCCGAAGAGCAAGGCGAGCCGTGGCCGGCGTCGGTAGGCCGAGGGCTTCATCGAGTGCGTTGGTATGCAGGCTCTGCGCGCCGCCGAGGACCGCCGAAAGGGCCTGGACGGTGGTGCGCACGACGTTGACGTCGGGCTGCTGTGCGGTGAGCGTCGAGCCGCCGGTCTGGACGTGAAAGCGCATGGCCATGCTGCGCGGGTCGACGGCGCCGAAGCGGTCGCGGGCCACCGTCGCCCACACGCGTCGCGCCACGCGGAACTTGGCGACCTCCTCGAGCAGGTCGTTGTGCGCCGCAAAGAAGAAGCTCAGGCGTGGCGCGAAGTCGTCAAAGACCAGGCCTGCGGCCAGGGCCGCCTCCGCGTACGCGATCGCGTTGGCGATCGTGAACGCGACCTCCTGGGCGGCGGTTGAGCCGGCCTCGCGCATGTGGTAGCCGCTGATGCTGATCGTATTGAAGGCCGGGAGCTCCGTCCGGCAGTAGGCGAAGGTATCGGTCACCAGGCGCATCGACGGGCCTGGCGGGAAGATGTAGGTTCCGCGCGCGATGTACTCCTTCAGGATGTCGTTCTGAAGGGTTCCGCGGAGCTGGTGCGGGTCGACCCCGTGGCGCCGCCCGACCGCCTCGTACAGGGTCAGCAGGATTGCCGCCGTGGCGTTGATGGTCATGGAGGTACTGACCCCATCGAGCCCGATCCCGTCGAAGAGGAGCTCCATGTCCTCGAGCGAGTCGATCGGCACTCCAGTCCGCCCCACCTCTCCCGCCGCCATCGGATCGTCGCTGTCGTAGCCCATCTGGGTCGGCAGGTCGAAGGCCACCGAGAGACCACTCTGGCCGGAGCTGAGCAGGTACCGGAAGCGGGCGTTCGTCTCCTCCGCGGAGCCAAATCCGGCGTACTGCCGCATGGTCCAAGCGCGACCTCGGTACCCGTCGGGATGGATGCCGCGCGCGAAGGGGAAGGCCCCGGGCTGACCGAGGCGACGTGTGAGGTCGCCGTCAATGATGTCGTCCGGCCCGTATACGGTCCGCACCTCAATGCCGGACGAGGTCCGCTCGTGGCGTGGTACAGGCGCCTCGTCGGGGGAGGTCATCAGTCCGCGATTGTACCGATGAGTCAGTTTGATCCTACTCGAGTCGCAGCAGCACCTGCCCGCCGGCGACCGTCTCGCCAACCGCGACGCCGATCGAGGCGACCCGCCCGGCTCGCGGGGCACGCACCTCGTTCTGCATCTTCATCGCCTCGATCGTGAGGAGCGGGTCTCCCTCGGCCACCGAGGCTCCATCCGACGCCTCGATCGCGACCACCAGCCCCGGAAGGGTGGCCCTGATCTCGACTGGTCCCGCATGGCCCGCCGAAGCGACATCCGCCTCGGCCAGGACTCGTTCTCGCCAGTTGCGGACAATGACCGGAATCCGGCGCCCGCGAAGGGTCACCGTCCACTCGGTCCCCGACCCCTCGACCAGGATGGTCAGCGCCTCCTCCCCACGCGTGGCGCGACCGATCCCCGCACTACGATCGAGCCACTCCACGGTCCAGCCGGCGGCGGACGAGACCTCTCGGTCGCCGATCCGAGCCTCCCAGTCACTCATCGGTCGACCGCCTCATCGCGCGCGAGCTGGGCCCACGCGGAATCGCCGGCGCGCCTTCGTCCGGCCGCACCTCGTCCGCCGCTGACCGCCATCCCTCTGGTGCCGAGCGCCTCCGTCCGAGCCGCGATCGCGGCGAGCGCCGCCAACCCCAGCTCGTCCGGCTTTAGCGCGGGCCCACCGCGCCAGCGCTCCGAGACAAGGCCGGTGTCATATGCCCCGGCGGCGAACGCATCGTCGTCCACGAGCCAGCGGTGGAACCCCAGGTCGGTCTGCAGCCCGCCAATCAGGCACTCGTCGAGCGCCCGCCGCAGGCGGCCAAGTGCCGCCGGGCGATCGGCGGCATGGACCATGAGTTTGGCGAGCAGCGGGTCATACTCTGGAGTCAATGGGCGGCCGGCCTGGACCGCCCCGTCGACCCGGATCCCCGGTCCCTCCGGTGGCCGCCAGGTGGTAACGGTCCCCCCAACCGGCTGAAAATCGCGATAGGGGTCCTCGGCATAGACCCGCGCCTCGATGGCGTGGCCGCGCGGCTCCACGCCGAGCACCGAATCATCGAGCCGTTCGCCTGCGGCCACGCGGATCTGCCAGGCCACAATGTCCAGGCCCATGACCAGCTCGGTCACGCCATGCTCGACCTGGAGCCGGGTATTCATCTCGAGGAAGTAGTGGTTGCCCTCGGCGTCGAGCAGGAACTCAACGGTGGCCGCGTTGTGGAAATCGACGGTCGCGGCCACCCGCCGTGCGCTGGCGAAGAGGGCGTCGCGTATCGTCGGTGTGACGGCGGGCGATGGCGTCTCCTCGACGAGCTTCTGGTGCCGGCGCTGAACGCTGCACTCTCGTTCGCCCAGGACCGCCAGCGCCCCATGCTGGTCGCCGAGCAGCTGGACCTCGACATGACGAGCCGGGCTGATCAGTCGCTCGAGATACAGCGCCCCGTCGCCAAATGCCGCTGCTGCCTCACGCCGAGCGGCCGTCATGACGCGGGCCAGCTCCTTGTGGCTGTCGACGCGGCGCATTCCCCGTCCCCCACCGCCCGCTGCTGCCTTCAGCATTGCGGGATATCCGACCGCGGCCATGCCCAGTGCCGCGTCCCCGGGGGGTACCTCGCCCGGGCCGGAATCGTCGGTGCTCACCCGCTCCACCTGGCCCGCCTCGAGCGGGACGATTAGCCCGGGGACGATCGGTACGCCCGCATCGGCGACGGCGCGGCGAGCCGCCAGCTTGTTGCCCAGCGCCTCCTGGGTCGCCGCCGGCGGCCCGACGAAGGTCGCCCCTGCCTCCTCGACAGCCCGGGCGAACGCCGCGCTCTCCGACAGGAATCCGTAACCCGGATGCACTGCCTGGGCACCGGACCCGTGCACCGCATCGATCAGCGACGCGATATTCAGGTACGACTCACGGGCGGGAGCCGGACCGATTCGAATGGCGACGTCTGCGAGAGCGACGTGTGGCGCCGCCGCGTCGGCATCGGAATACACCGCGACACTCTCGATGCCCAGCTCTCGACAGGCTCGCAGGACGCGGATCGCGATCTCGCCCCGATTCGCGACCAGCAGTCTTCGGAAAGGCGGCACGGCTAGCGCGCGTCTTTGCGCACAGACATTCCTAGAGCGGAATGTTGCCGTGCTTCTTGGACGGCAACGACTGTCGCTTTCCCTCTAGCAGCTGTAGGCCGGATGCAAGCTTCGCCCGCGTCTCGGCGGGTCGGACCACCTCGTCGACATAGCCGCGGGCCGCGGCGACATATGGATTGGCGAAGCGTTCCTCGTATTCGGCCACCAGCCGCTCGCGTTCGGCCTCGGGATCGTCGGCCTTGTCGATCCGGTCGCGGAAGATGATGTTGACGGCGCCCTCAACGCCCATCACGGCGATCTCGGCCGTCGGCCATGCGAAGTTCAGGTCGCCGCGCACGTGCTTGCTGCTCATGACGTCATATGCGCCGCCGTATGCCTTGCGGGTAATGACCGTCAGCTTTGGGACCGTCGCCTCGCAGTACGCATACAGGAGCTTTGCGCCGTGGCGAATGATGCCGCGATGCTCCTGGTCAACGCCCGGCAGGAAACCTGGGACGTCGACGAGCGTCACGAGCGGAACGTTGAAGCAGTCGCAGGTCCTGACGAATCTCGCTGCCTTGTCCGATGCGTCGATATCCAGGACGCCGGCGAGCACCTCGGGCTGCTGAGCCACGATGCCGACGCTGCGTCCCTCGATCCGTGCGAATCCGCAGATGACGTTGCGCGCGAAGTGGGCATGCACCTCGAGAAACGAGTCGCCATCGACGATCCCGGCGATGGCGGTATGCATGTCGTACGACCGCTGTGGCGAATCGGGGATGAGCGCGTCAAGGGTTGCTGCATCAATGCCTGGCTCGGACCACTCAGACTGCAGGGGCGCCAGATCGACGTTGTTCTGCGGGAGATAGCTGAGCAGCCTACGCGCCAGCTCGATGGCTTGCGCCTCGCTCGTCCCCAGGAACTGCGCGACACCGCTCTTCTCATTGTGGATGCGCGCCCCTCCCAATCCCTCGAGGTCCACCTCCTCGTGGGTCACGGCTTTTACGACCGTTGGTCCGGTAACGAACATGTAGCTGGTCCCCTCGGTCATGATCGTGAAGTCGGTAATCGCCGGCGAGTAGACGGCACCTCCCGCACATGGACCGAGAACCAGCGAGAGCTGCGGGACGACACCGGACGCGAGCGTGTTCCTCAGGAAGATGTCGGCGTAGCCGCCCAAGCTCACGACACCTTCCTGGATTCGCGCCCCGCCGGAATCCGACAGACCGATGATGGGCGCCCCGTTCTCCATCGCAAAGTCCATCACTTTGCAGATCTTTTCGGCATGCGCCTCTGACAGTGATCCGCCAAAGACCGTGAAGTCCTGGGCATAGACGAAGACCGGGCGACCATCGATCTCCGCGTAGCCAGTGACTACACCGTCGCCGAGGTATCGCTCGTCGTCCATGCCGAAGTCGGTCGCTCGGTGCGTGACGAAGGCATCGAGCTCGTGAAAGGAGCCCTCATCCACGAGCAGCTCGAGTCGCTCACGCGCCGTCAGCTTGCCGCGCGCGTGCTGCTGTTCGATGCGTTGTGGCCCACCACCCTCGCGCGACGCACGTCGTAGCTCTTCGAGGCGCTCCAGCTTGTCGGCGGTCGACACAACGCCCTCCAAATCTGTTGGTGGGCCCAGCAGGGATCGAACCTGCGACCAGCCGGTTATGAGCCGGATGCTCTCACCACTGAGCTATGGGCCCGCGGCATGGGAGGTGGACAACTTCGAGTATAGGCGGTCGTCTTTGCACACAGACGCGGCGTCGAGACCACGTTGTGGATAACTGCGTGGACCCAAGCCGAAGACCCCGCGTATCATCAGTGACCGCTGCAAGGCGCGCTGCTCCCCCCTCTCAACGTCGCATCAGGTGCTGCTTTGACCAAGGTAATTGCGATCGCGAATCAGAAGGGCGGCGTCGGCAAAACGACCACCTCGATCAACCTCGGGGGTGCCCTTGCCGAGCTCGGTTATCGGGTCCTGTGCGTCGACATGGATCCGCAGGCGAACCTCACGGTCGGGCTCGGTATCTCGCTCTCCGACGTGCGACACTCGATGGCGGACGTGCTCTCCGAGGATCGCGTGGGTATCGAGGAGATCGTGCGCCCGACCGAGATGCCCGGGCTTTCCGTGGCCCCTGCGACGCTTGAGCTGGCATCGACCGAAGTGGAGCTGTTCACGGCCATCGGCCGCGAGATGGTTCTACGCGACGCGCTTGCCGGGTGGACCGAAGGCAGCTTTGACGTAATCATCATCGACAGCCCCCCGACCCTCGGCCTGCTGACCATCAATGCCCTGGTCGCCAGCAGCCGCGTGATCATTCCGGTCCAGACCCAGTACTACGCCATCAAGGGCCTGACCGCGCTGATCAAGGTGATCAACACCATCAAGCTCAAGTTGAACCACGACCTCGAGATCTCCGGCCTGCTCGCGACCTTCTACGACGGCCGGACTGTCCTGGCCCGCGAGATGCTGGAGAACCTGCGGGAGATCGGTGACCACCGTGTCTTCAACACCATGATCAAGAACACGGTGAAGCTCGGCGAAGCGCCACTCACCGGCAAGCCGGTGACCGAGTACGCATCCAGCTCCGCAGCGGCGCAAGCGTTCCGAGACCTGGCACGCGAGGTGATCGAACTTGGGTAGCAAGCGGCCGGCCTTCACCGAAAACATCCATCGCCTCTTCGACGAAGCCGCGACGGTCGAACTCGCTCCTGGCATCGTCTCGCTCATCGAGTCGCGGGCGACTCATGCCCAGATCCGCGAGATCCCCGTCGACCGCATCCTCCCCAACCCGGCACAGCCCCGTCTCTCCTACGAGGAGGAGTCGCTCACCGAGCTGGCTGCCTCGATCCGCGAACATGGCGTCCTGCAGCCCATCCTGGTGCGACCAGTCGGCAGCAACTACGAGCTGATCGCCGGCGAACGCCGATGGCGCGCATCACGACTTGCCGGTCGCGAAAGCATCCCGGCCATCGTCGCGGACTTCGACGAGGAGACGGCGCTCGAAGTCTCGATCATCGAGAATCTGCAACGCGAGGATGTCTCGCCGCTGGAGGAGGCGTCGATGTACGCCAAGATGACTGGCCTCGGCTATTCGGTCCGGCAGCTCGCCCAGAAGATCGGCAAGGACAAGGGCTACGTCGAGAATCGGCTGCGACTGGCCGATGCGCCACCAGAGATCCGGGAGCTGGTGTCCGTGCGCAGAGACACCATCAGTCACGCCTATGAGCTGATGAAGATCCCCGACGAGCGGAAGCGACGACGGTTGGCGAAGCGAGTTGCCGCCGGTGAGTTGAGCCTGGCCCGGCTACGCGCGATCACCGGTGGCGGCGATGAGGCCGACGCCTCGGCCGAGGTGCCAGCGATGCGCCGGCGGCGTGCCCGGACGGTGGCCGGCGCTGTCGCGATGGCGAGGGCGACCGACGACGCGCTGCTCGATACCAAGGGCAAGCTCGCGTCCGCGGTCGAAGACCTTGTCGATCTGCTCCGGCATCCAGACGTCATCGAGCAGATCCCTGAGGTGAATCGATCGAACCTCGCCAAGTACCTGACGATCACGCGCCTCAAGCTCGAGAACGCGATCGCGATCTTGAGGGCCGGGACGAGCGAGTGACTGCCGCCGCGTAGCGACGCGCATCATCGCTCAGGGGGTGTAGGACATCACCTCGCGCTGTCCGACGAGGAAATTGATCAGCTTCTGACGAGCCTTCAGGTCGATTCGTCGCAGACCCTCGACCGCGCGCGGCAGTTCGAATATCGGCGCCGACAGCTGGCCGGCGGTGTCGATGCCGATGACATGGTCGGGCCCCCCGCCAACCAGGAATACGCGTTGGAATCCCTTCTCGTCGAGGCCCGTCACCCGGCAGAAGGCGGCGATGGCGGTCCCCACACCGAGCCGCTTAGCCATCTCCACGAAGAGGTCCGCGGCCCATCCGTCGATCTGTTCGTCCGACTGCGCGGCGACCATTTCGCGGTAGGGGCGCTCCTCGATGTGGCTCATGCTCATGAACCGATTCTAGCCGAGCAATCGGGCGCGGCGGGGTCCCGACGGCTCACCTGCCCCTGCTATCCTGCCGGCGATGATCAACCGCGCCGGCGACCCCAGGACGGACGACCGAATCGTCTACGAGCTGCTCCGTATCCGCCCCGGATCTGCAGACCCCGAGGTGATTGGGACGGCAGTCTTCCGCCGCGGCACGAGAATCGTCGAGGCCGATGAAGAGGTGGCGACCGCCGTCCGGGAGCTCCTGGATCAGGGGTTCGTCGATCGGGTCCAGGCCGACGAACGCCCGCGCGGCTACCGGCGCACGGGGCGAGCCGGAGTGGAGTTGCTCGTGCCCGGCATGGCCGAGCATTTCATCGCCCGGCTTCGTGGCCTGTGGCTGTCCTATCCGGATGGGGCGGTCGTTACGGCCCGCGAGGCGACACCGATCACCCTGGCGCCGCCGCCTTCGTACGACATCGGTGAGTCTGTCGAGTCGTTGCCGGCGGTCACCGATCCGTCGGTCCGCCGTACGACCCTTGCCTCGAGCGACGCAACCGCCGGCAGTGGACCGCTGGTCCGCTCCCACGATCCCCTGCCGGGGACCCGCCCGACATTCCAGCCCGGTCCCGTGCGGCGCTCCGATTGTGGTTGGATCGTCTGACTAGAATGCGGTCCATGGCGCGACGACGCTTCCTGCTCCTCCCACTTGGCATCGCCGCGGTGGGGATCGTCTACTACTTGTTGAGCCGCGAGTGGGTGGGCACCGTGATGCTCATCGTTTTTTCGCTGGCCATGACGGTGTATGGCTGGATCCTGCTGCCGACCGCCAACGACGTCGGGCCGACGGCGCCCATCGACCCCGACTGGGAACCGAGCACGTCTCGCCGCTAGCCAGGCAGCGGGCCATTCCGCCGCCCACCCAACCCGGGCATGAAGATGCCGGGTCTCTGTGGCTGCCCTAGCGGTCACCCGCTAACACAGAGCCCGGCGCACTAGTACTAACGGGGCAGGACCCCCCGTGTTAGTCGGCGGCGGAGAGTTGACCTCCTCGAGACGCCCGGCTCACCGGATCCCGGTGTCGTAACTGACCTCGAGCGCAGGAGTTGGCACCCCGGCGTCTACGCGGAAGTCGACCGATGGCGCCACCCCCATGTAGCCGGCGACCGGCTGCGGGACGAGGCGGTAGAGTCCCGGCACCAGATTCAGGTGGAAGCTGCCGTCTGCCGCCGAGGTGGTGCGTGCCACCTCGCGCCCTGCCGTCGTCTGCACGATCAGGACGGCACCGGCGACCGGGCGCGGCGCGCACGATGGATCTGGCGGCACACGCTCGACCGGGCAGACCGGACCCGCGCTCACCTTGCCCGTCACTTCACCGCTCGGTGGGAGCGGGTCACCAGACTGGCCCGTTGCACTCACAGCGCCCGCCGAGCTGACGGTGAACGTCCAGCGGTGCTGATGGATGCAGCCCGAGGGGCAGTCGCCCCAGCCGATGCCGACGGTGACGGTCCACCCATCGGTGCGAGGCGCGACGTCATACCACGATGCCTGACCGATGCGTGCCGGATCCCGCTTCTCGATCCCGGCAAAGCGGGGTTTGGTGGCGAGGACGAGCTGTGCGGCCGCGGCCGCATCGCCCGGAGGCGATGCGAGAAGCGAGGGGGCGGGCGATCCGCCGACCCCCGCCCCGCACGCGGTGAGGAGGCCGGCCAGCATGACCAGCAGGAGGGTTGTACGCATGGGGGGCAGACGCGCATCGGCCACGCAGGGTTCCCTCATCCGCTGCCACGCAGGTCCAGGGCGCGACCCCAGCGGAGGGCGCGGACGGCGACCAGCACGCCGAGCGCAGCCAGGACGAGGATCGTTGCGGCCGCAATGGACGCGTCGAGCCCGCCACCCTGGAATTCCCCATAAACGACCAGCGGCAGCGTCTGGGTGCGGCCGGCGACATTGCCGGCAAACATGATCGTCGCCCCGAACTCACCCAGGGCGCGTGCCCAGCACATGACAAGGCCGGCCGCCAGGGCGGGGGCTGCGAGCGGCACCGTGATCCAGCGAAAGACGTGGCGCTCCGACGCACCATCGACCCGTGCGGCGTCCTCTAGGTCGCGATCCACCGCCGCGATGCCGGCGCGAGCGGATCGGATGAAAAAGGGTGCCGCCACGAAGATCTGGGCGAGGACGACCGCCAGGGTGGTGAACGGAATACTCAGCCCGGCGAGCTGGAGTGGCTCGCCCAGCACACCGCGCCGCCCGAAGACGAGGAGCAACGCCAGGCCGGCTACCGAGGGAGGCAGAACGATGGGCAGGTCGATCGCCGTCTCGACGAGGCTCGAGCCACGGAAGTGGCGCCTGGCCAGCACCATGGCAAGAGGCGTCCCTAAGAGAACCGTGGCGATGACACTCGCGGCGGTGGTCATCAGGCTCAGTCCCAGCGCGTCGAGCACCGTCGCCGATCCGACCACCCCGAGCAGCATTCCCCCGGCGACTGAGCGGATGACGAGCACCGCGACGGGGAGGGCAAGGAAGATTGCGAGCACGGCAGCGAGCCCAAGGAGCCCCGCTCGACCGGCACGCGCGGCGATGCCGCGGTGCGGCTTCTCGGAGCGACTCGATAAGGCGATCGAGGCCGGTGCGCGAGCGGTATCCACGTGGCCGCTCACGGCGGTGCCAGGAAGCCGAAGGCACGCAGGATCGCACGACCGCGGGGACCGACCAACCAGGTCAGAAAGCTACGCGCGGCAGCGGTGTGGGCAGACCCCTTGACCACGATCCCCGCGTAGGTCGCCGTGATGTTGGCGGTTCCAGGAATCGTGATGGTCGCGACCTTCGACGAGGCGGCCGCATCGGTCACGTAGACGATCGCGGCGTCGCCCTCTCCGAGCTCGATCTTGGTCACGACCGACCGGACGTCATCCTCGCGCGAAACGACATTCGCGGCGTATTCCGCCGCGAAGTCAGGCGCGTACCCGGCCAGCCGGGCGAGGTTGCCGACCACGCGCTTCGTATACGCCGCAATGGGAGCGGCGTCGCTGGCGGCGACGATCTTCACACCAGGTCGGGCGAGGTCGGCAGGCGTGCGGATACCAGAGGGATTGTCGCGCGGCACGATGATGGTCAGCCGATTCGCCGCAAAGCTCACCGGCTCGCCGTCCGCGAGCCCTTCACGGACGAGGGCCTCGGGATTCGCGGCATCGGCGGACAGGAAGAGGTCGGCTTGAGCTCCCTGTTCGATCTGCGTGCGCAGCGCCCCAGAGGACCCCGTCGAGAGAGTCAGGTGGACGCCTGGCACGGCGGCTTGGTACGCGGGCTCCGCCCCTCGGAGGGCGTCGGCGAGAGACGCCGCCGCGTAGATGGTTAGGCTGGCCGGTTGTCTCGCGCCCAGCGCAGTGCACGCATTCAGCAGGATTACGCCAACGAGAGCGACGCACAGCCGCCTCACCCGCGCGATTCTCTCGACGATGACACCTCAACGACGACGTTCGTGGCCTTGACAACGCAGACGGCCGCGTCACCGACGCGCAGCCCGAGCTCATCGGCCGCCTCCGCGGTCATCAGGCTTATGAGCCGATGAGGGCCGGCCTGCACCTCCACGACCGCCGCCACGCCATCCATTTCGACGCGGGTGACAATCCCGGGGAACCTGTTGCGCGCCGACTGGGTGACGCCCGGTTGCTGGCTCGCGGCGCGCCGCCGTTCCTCGAGGATGCGCTGGACTTCGCTGAGCGGCACCACCCGCTGCCGGCCGGCCGTTCGCACCGCGCGCAGGCGACCAGCGCGCTCCCAGCGGCGGATCGTCTCGACCGAGACCCCCAGCATCTCCGCCGCATCACCGATTCGAACGTCAGGAGCGGAGGCCATATGAGGAATATTGCCGCCCCTTGCCAGCTATGTCTAGTTGTTCATCGGCAGGTCGATAGGTAGCAAAGCTCCCCGAGCTCAGATCGCCGCCTCCACCGTGGTGTCTCCAAGGGTCGACCCCTGGTTCGTCACGGCATACAGCACAGCAATGGCGATATAGAAGGCGAGTGCCCCGAGCGGTAGGAACCAAGCCAATGGCACGGCGACGGCGTAGACGAGGGGCCCGATGACGGCACGGCGCAGCTCCTTGCGAGCGTATTCTGCGTCGAGCGGAGGCTCCAGCAGCTCAGGATGGCGAGCCAGGTGTCGCCACATGAAGCCCCAGGGGAGCGCGGTGCCAACCGAAAGGAGCCCGTAGATGACGGCGGCCGTCGACGCGGCGGTCGTGTTCGTATCCGCGACGTAGGCGGCGAGCAGTGACGTCGGGAACGGGAGCGTGGCCACGCCCAGGAGGAGCAGGAGATTCAGCCAATGCAGTGTGCCGTCGAAGCGCCGGATCCGATCGACGAAGGCACGGTGGTTGAGCCAGATGATTCCGATCGTCAGAAATGCCGCAAGGTACGCCGCGTAGGACGGCCAGCGGTCCGTAAGGGCAGCCACGAGGCTCCCGGCGGTGGTGGTTTCGGCCGGAGTCGGGACCTTCAGATCCAGGACCAGCAGCGTGATGGCAATCGCCATAACCCCGTCGCTGAATGCCTCCACGCGGCCGGTTGCGGAGAGGCGAATCTCCTGCTCCGCGGGCGGCGCGGCGCCCCCATCCGCGTCCGATTGCGGAGTCACCGAATTCCCCCCAAGCCACTGCGAACCAGGCGAGCCCGGTGAAGCTCGTCGCAGAACGGAGAGTCTCCCCGACGATCAGACCTCACCGATTGGCTCCAGGGTCACGACCGGGATCACGCGGCCAGTCTGCTCGGGATAACCGGCAAACTCCGGTCGTTCGGCGACGTGCGCATCCCACAGCCGCTGCCGCTCGGCGTCATCGACGACCGTGGCGCGAGCCTGAAAGGACTTCCCCTTCACCTCGACCTTGCCGGTTGGGTTCGCGACCAGGTTATGGAACCACGCGGGATTCCTGGGAGACCCGCCTGCGGTGGCCGCGACCACATACCGATCGCCGTTCCGCGTGAACGTCAGCACCGCCTCGCGAGGCTCGCCGCTGCGTGCTCCGGTCGTCGTGAGAATGAGGAGCGGGCGGCCGGCCATCGGCCCAGAAGGGATCTCGCCGCCTTGTGCGCGTAGCTCGTCCATCAGCATCTGGTTGAAGTCGCGCATCGGGATTCCTTTCGAATTCGCGCGTGGATTCGGTTGCTGACGCAACTATCCTACGCCGGTCCGAAATGCTGATGTGCATCTCCCGAGGCGAGCGGGAGGCGTGGACTTCGAACCAAGACGCAGGGTGAGACCGCCCGCTGGCGGCCCCACCCCGTGCGCTTGGCCATGGAGCTCCATCGGCCCCGCCCGTACTCTTGGAGGCGTCGCGAGCTGAGTGGCCTAGCCTCCAGGGATTGCGGGGCGGTTCAGAGCTAGTCCGGTCTCGCCCACGAACACCTTGAGTACGTTCCATTTGCCGGGGCTCTCGATCGGCTGGATGTCCGCGTTGGTCACGAGCAGCGACTGCCCCATCCAGGCCAGGCCCCACGGCGAGTCGAGGAGTGGGCTCGAGATGCGGCGCACCTCCCTGCCCGCTGGGTCGAGGACGGCGATCTGGTTCGGCCCAAGCAGGCCGACGTAGATGTTCCCGGCCTTGGAGAACGTCAGACCGCTCGCCTGGGGCAGCGGCTGGTCGGGCACGACCGGGAAGAGATGCACGAGCTGCAGGTCTGCCGCTGTCGGATGGTTGACGAGCGGCAGTCGGTAGACGGCAGCCGCGAGCGGGTACACCGCCGAAACAGTGATCGTGAAATAGAACCATTTGCCGCTTGGGTCGATCCGCCCACCGAGGGGGCCACCCGCAAACCCGAAGTACCCGGCGATGGCATCGTCGGTGAACCAGACCGAAGCCTGCCCGTCCGGCGTGACCCGCCAGATTCGCGGCTTGTCATCGGTCATGTACAGATTGCCCGCCGGATCGAAGACGATGTCGTTCCACATCGTCGTCATCCAACCGCCGGCGAACTCAGGCGGTGGACTTGCGAAGACCTCGGGTGCTCCGCCATTGGGGTCGAGGCTTAGGCGGAGGATCCGGCCGTTCATGTCAGCCACGTACAGCTTGTGTGTCCGTGTCGGGTTGCCGTCCAGGGCAACTCCCCAGAGGCCCATCATGGCCTTGGGCATCGTCGTGATGCTGGTGGTGTGGACGAGCTTCCCGCCGAAGTTGTATGCGAAGACCCGCTCGCCATCGGAATTCTGCTGGTTGGCGAAGAAGTCGCCTCGGCTCGTCGAGATGTAGACCCGGTTTCGATCGACGGCGACGCCGAACGGGTGCCCGGGGTATGGAAGGGTCGCGAAGATTGACGTATCGCCGAACGCTGGGCGGGCACCGGTGTGCGCGGCGAGCGCAGAGGCCGACAGGGGTCCGAACGAGATCGCGGCAGCGACGGCTATCAGCCCGCCGGCTGTCCACGCAGGCGGCCTCCGCCACGGCCTCCCGCGTTTGGCGAGCGCTCCAGCTCGCAGGTTGAATCCGTCGCTCATTCCTGGTCCTCCTGGCCTCTGGCGTTTCAGCGCGATTCCCGTGACCGCCTACGAACCCACGACGAGCGGCACGTGGAGAAATCGACACCGCGGAGGTGCCGGCCCCTCCTCAGAGGACGAGTGGCGGACCGAACCCGATGAAGCGATCGAACTGGCCGAACGGCCTGTTCGACATGAGGAGCGTCAGAAACGGGTCGATCTTGAAACCGCGGTCCAGGAGGTGGCGCACCGCCACCTCGTTCACCATCGGGACCTCCAGGCCCAACTCCTCGACGCCGAGCTCAGCCGCACGACCTTCGAGGTGGCGCAAGATCGAAACCTGGTCGGCAGCGTCGAGCGCCACCACCGGTCCGCTGCCCGTCGTGCCGACGAAGCCAAACCCGACAGGCCGCCCGTCGCGCTCGTACACATACCCCTCACGCTCCTTGAGTAGCCAGCGGAAGTCATCCGCTCCGCGATCGAACTCCAGAACGGCGGCTTCGAGGCCCTCGAGCATGGGGATCTGCTCCTCCCCTGCTCGCATCGGCTCCAGCTCCACCGCGTCATCGCTTCTGTGTGGGGCTCCCTCCAGCGTGGCGATCGGGAAGCGGGCCACCGTCCCCGCGCGGTAGTAGCTTCGCAGCGCTCGAACATCGGTCGTCGCGACGATCGCCCGCACGTCACCGCGCCCTGCTGGGAAGGCTTTATCAAGCAGCTGACGGCCGATCCCAGCCGATTGGTGCGCGGGACGGACGAAGAACTCTGAGAGTTCCAGCAGACCGCCCCGCAGGATGGAACGCGCGTATCCGATGACTTCGCTCGAAGCGCGGTCTTCGGCCAACCACCACTCAGCGGCGTGGGTGGCCAGGTGCCGGTAGAACGACTCCGACTGCGTCCAGAACTCCTCGGGGTCGGGGTTCCAATGGATGCCCTGACGGGCAGTCAGGTCCCGCGCTGCCTCCACGAGGACGTCGAATGCGGCGCGCGAATCCGCTGGCGTACCCCGGCGAAGGCGGATCACGGTATCGGTGGCTGCCATCGTCAGGAGCGCCCCCATCCGGGCGGCGGCCCGCGCCGTCCGGTGCCCTGATTTGAGGCGACGTTTACCTTGACCGTCACCGGCCGATCGGCGAGAGGCGAGCCTGCTCCACTTTCCGGCAGGGGCGAGTCGGCCGTGAGGGCCTCGAGCACCGCCTCGTCGGGCTCGATGATCAACCGGCCACCCGAGCCGTCGACCGCGGCCGCCCGAGGAGCGTGGCCCGTGACACATATCCCTCGCTCAGCGCGGCCGCGCCGCGATCACCGCCAGCTCGCCGAGGAGCAGCGCGGCGGAGGTCGCCCCCGGGTCCTGGTGCCCGATACTCCGCTCCCCGAGGTACGAAGCTCGACCCTTCGTCGCCAGCATCGGGATGGTCGCAGTCGCACCGGCCCTGGCCGCGTCGCGTGCGGCGCCAGCGACGGTTGCAAGGTCCCCGCCCTCGCCGAGAGACATGCGTGCGGCTCGGGCAGCAGGAAAGAGCGCGTCGAGCATCGTCTTCTCCCCTTCGTTCGCCTTGCCGAGGGCGGCGATCCCGCCGGCAGCTGCCTCGAGGGCAGCGACGACGGCAGCCCCGCTGGACGTGTGCTCCCCGGCGAGTGCGCCGGCGGCGCGCAGAAACGCGGTGCCATACAGCGGACCGGACGCGCCGCCGACCGTGCTGATCAGCGTCTTGCCAGCCTGGCGAAGGAGGTCGGCGGTGGCAGCTGCGTCGGTGGCATCCGCGGCCGGCGCCCCCCGGCCGTCGAGCATGGCGACGATCGCCGCGAAGCCGCGATCCAGGTTGATTCCGTGGTCGCCGTCACCGATTGCCCGGTCGAGCCCGGTCAGCGCCTCGGCCTGGTCGTGAATCGTGGCGGCTGACGCCCGCAACCAGGCGGCGAGCGCGTCATGCATCGGGCAGTTCCTCGTGATGGCGCCGGAGGCGTGGGCTTGCGCCGTCAGCCGTCAGTCTAGCGACCGCCCGCAGAGCGACGTCGCCGCCGGGCAGGGACCATGCCCTACCCGACGGCAGGCTCGCGACAAGGCTGGGCGACGGCATCGGGGCGCTCAGGCGCGCCAGCGAAGGGCCGCCGTATGCACTGGGGCATCCCAGAGGCGCGTCAGCCCGTCATCGAGCTTGAGGAGGGTGACAGAGAATCCGGCCATCTCGAGGCTCGTGATGTAGGGCCCCACGAGGCTGCGACCGATGGAGATGCCCTGGCCACCCAGGATCTTGGCGACGCTGTTGAAGGCGCCGTAGAGCTCGATCAGCGGCGTGCCCCCCATCGAGTTGACGAAGGCAAGGACGGAGTCCCCGCGACTCAGGCCGAGGTCCGCGACGATCGGCGAGACGAGCCACTCCGCCATCTCGTCGACCGGTGCCAGCTTCTCCCGGCGTCGCCCCGGTTCGCCGTGGATGCCGATCCCCACCTCGACCTCGTCGTCCCCGAGGGTGAACGTCGGTGTCCCGGCGGCCGGCACGATGCAGCTCGTCAGGGCGAGGCCCATCGAACGTCCCGCGGCGTTGACCTTGACGGCTGTCGCGGTCACGTCGGCCAGTGATCCGCCAGCCTCGGCGTGGGCGCCGGCGATCTTTTCGACCAGGACGGTAACGCCGACGCCGCGGCGGCCGGCCGTGTACAGCGAATCCTGCACGGCCACGTCGTCGTTGGTGACGACCGACGCGACCCCAATCTCTCCGGCAACGAGCTCCGCGGCCATCTGGAAGTTGAGGACGTCGCCGGTGTAGTTCTTGACGATATGGAGCACCCCGGCTCCCCCATCCACCGCCCGGGTCGCGGCCTCCATCTGATCGGGGACCGGCGAGGTGAAGATGTCGCCGGCAGCGGCCGCATCGAGCATGCCGAGGCCGACGAAGCCGCCGTGGAGCGGCTCGTGGCCCGATCCGCCTCCCGAGATCAGTCCAACCTTGCCTTTCTTCGGGCCGCCAGCCCGCAGGACGAGCTTGTTCGCCAGGTCGATCTGCACGATGTCAGGGTGGGCCGCTCCGAGGCCGGTAAGGCTCTCGGGTACGAGATCCTCGACCTTGTTGAGGAGCTTCTTCATCGCGTGCGTGGGTGCGCTTGCTGCCATCGGGGCCTCCTTGAAGCCGAGTTGGTGTTGGTTGGATGATGGGCCGGCGCCATCACGCCGAACCGGGAGATCGGCTCAGGCGTCCGCGTGGGCAGCCTCGGCAACTGCGGCACCTGGAACGGTCGCCGTAGCGTGGTGACCGACGAATTCGTAGAGGAATGCCCCGCCGAGACCGCCGACGATCGGGCCGGCGATATAGACCCACAGCTGGTCGAAGTGGGTTGTTGCGCCGATAACGCCACTGAGGATCTCGGGGCCAATCTGACGGGCCGGGTTCAGCGCGGCACCGGTGATCGGACCGACGAGGATGATGATCCCGTAGACGATGAAGCCGATGATCAGCCCGGCGAATCCGGCGGGGGCGCGACCGTCGACGGCGCTGCCGAATACGGTGAAGACCAGGATCCCCGTCCCGATGACCTCGGCGAGAAAGCCGATCAGGTTCCCGGCATTGGCGTTAACCGAAACGGCGCCCAGGCCGAGAGTCTCCGGATGGTTGCCGCTGAGCACCACCAGCGTCAGGGCGGCGCCAACCAGTGCACCGACCAGCTGAGCGCCGATATAGCTCACCGCAGTCGTCGAGTCGACCTTCCGCGTGGCCCACAGGGCGACCGTGACGGCCGGGTTGATGTGGCATCCGCTGATATGCCCAACGGAGTAGACCGCGGCGAAGATCGCGAACGCGAAGCAGAACGAGATCGTCGAGAGCTCGGCACTGCCAAATGGGTTCTTCCCGGTCAGGAACAGGGTCAGCGGCACCGATCCCGCGCCGATGAAGACGAGGATCGCAGTGCCGATCGCCTCGGCTGTGAGCTTCTGGGAGAGTGTGGGAGACGACATCGAGCGGACCTCCTGGTTCAGGTGTGGACTTCCGAGGTGGTTATGGACAGTTCGACGGACGAGCCGAGCTCCTCGACGAGTGCGGCGAGCGCCTCCGCGCCGTCGGCCCTTCGGCAGTCAGCGTGATCTCGGCCAGTGGTCGGATCGTCAGGCCGAGCAGCGCGATAAGGCTCATGACGTCGGCGCGGCGGTCCCCCGCGTAAAGGACGATCCGGCTCTCGAACCGGGCGGCGGTTGCGGACGACCTGGGCCGCCGGCCTCTGGTGGAGTCCGGCGGGATCGAGGACGGTGAGGCGAAGCTCTGCCATCGTCAGTCCCTCGGCATCTTGGGCATGCCCGCCGCGCCGTCGGCAGCACTGGCGACCTCCGCCAGCGACGCTCCGATGCTTGCCTGGACGGCCGCCAGGATGGCGCCCTCGACGAGCGGAGCCTCGCTCACTCGCAATCGGGCTCGATCGGCTGTGCTGAATTCCTCGAGTGCCAGCTCGAGGCTGAGGGCCGCGCTCCCGAGGTCGAGCAGGATCAGCGTTTCGTCGGCGCCCGCCTCGAACGTGGCACGGATCGCCGCCGCGATCCGCGGGGCGCTTGTGCCCAGCCGGCCGTCCTCGGTTCCACCCGCCGTCGCAATCGGCACGTTGCTGTCGGCCACCTGGGCAGCCATCTCGCGCAATCCATCCGCGATCATCGAGCTGTGGGACACGAGCACGAGGCCAATCAATTGCCCTCCTTTCGCTACGGGGGGTGAGGAAACCGATGGTGGACCGCGACTCGGCAAGAAGAAAGCAAGGAACGATCTGTATCCGGCTTGGATCCGCGGCCGGCAATTGAGGAACCCTCGGATCGATTGCCCGGCACGTCGCCCGGTGTCTACACTCGCTCGATCAGAATCCGTCAGGGAGCCTCGAGTCATTGCCGTCATCCGCACGCTCGCGGGCGGCTCCGCTCTTGGAGGCGTCGCTTGCTGGAGCTGCGCCGGACGATCCGAATCCTTCGATCGACGCGGCCCGCGTCCGGGAGGCGCTTCGCCGCGCGCGACGGACGATTGATCGCCACGCGGCCGCGCTGACTCGTCTCGACGCCGTCCTGGGCGACGGCGATCACGGCGACAACCTGTCGACAGGATTTCGGGCAGTCGAAGAGCTCCTCGACGAGCTTCCGCCTGAAACATCACCGGGCGATCTGCTGCGTGCGGTTGGCCATCGGCTCGTCGCGACCGTCGGCGGCGCATCCGGACCGCTCTTCGGCACAGCCTTCATCGAGGCTGGCTTCCGGGCAGGCGAAACGGACCGGCTCAATCCGCAGCTCGTCGGCGAGATGCTCCGGGCGGGCGCGGCGGGGCTTGCCCGACGCGGCCGCTGCTCCGCCGGCGACAAGACCATTCTCGACACCCTCCAGCCGGCGGTGGAGGCCTTCGCGAACACGGTCGCGTCGGGCGGCTCCGGGCGAGAGGCGCAGCGGGCCGCGCTGGCAGCCGGACGCGAGGGGATGCGATCCACCGTTCCACTCGTCGCGCGGCGGGGTCTCGCCCTCCGTCTTGGCGATCGATCAGCGGGTCATCTCGACCCGGGCGCCGTGTCGTGCTTCCTGCTGCTGCTGGCGCTGGCGGAGCGATGACCGAACAGGCAAGCGACGTCGCTCGCCTGCGAGCACGGATCGCCGCTCTCGAGGGTGACAACCGCCGCGCCTTCGACCAGGCTCAACGCGAGGCAGATACCCTATTCGCCCAGTATCAGCTCAGCCAGCTTCTCGCTTCGGGAGGGTCGCCAATCGAGCTGGGGCAAGCCGTCGTCGTGGAGCTCGTCCGACTGGCTGGCGCGGAGGCAGGTGCCATCTGGCTCGGCGAGACGGGCCGAACCCGTCTCACTTTACTGGCTTCGACCGGCTCCTTTGGTGAGCCGCTGCCGGAGCGCCTGGACGACATCGGCGATGGGCGGCGGCTGGGTCTCCAGCGCCCGGACCTGCACGTGGCCGTCCTTGGTGAGGAACCGCCCGCGGCGCTTCTCGCCCTGCGGGTCCCGTCGGGTGGCACGCTCGACGCCGATGGGCTCCGCGTTGCCCTCCTGGCCCGTCATGAGCTTGCCGTCGCCTTCGGCGCTGCACGATTGCGGGAGGCGTTCGAGCGGGAGCGGCACGAGCTTGCGGCGGTGGTCGAGGGGGCAACGGACGTCATCCTGCAGGTCGACGAGGCGCGGCGGGTCGTCCGCATCAATCGCGCCGGCGAGCGGACGCTTGGGATCGATGCCGAAGCGGCGATGGGTCGTACCTGCGCCGAAGTCCTCGGCTGCGTGGCTTCCGGCGGCCACCGCAAAGAAGACTGTCCCCTTGCGGAGGTGCTCGCCTCGGGCCTGCCGATCGGCTATCGGGAGACGGCCATGCTGTCCCCGGGCGGCGGCCTGCTTCGCGTGGCCGGCGGTTACTCGCGGGCGCCGTCGGAGCCGGGCGGCGCCATGCGGGCAACGGCGATCCTTCGCGACATCACCGCCGTGCGCGCCCTCGAACAGCTACGAGAAGGATTCGTGGCCACGGTCAGTCACGAACTGCGGACGCCGCTCGCCCTGGTCCGGGGTTACGCGGAGACCGTCCTGCACTTCGACCTTGATGCCGTTGAACAGCGCGACTACGTCGATCGGATCCACAGGGTCACGACGCGACTGGGATCGCTGGTGGACCAGATCCTCGACGTTACCCATCTCGACGCCGATCCACTTCTCCTCGAGCAAACGCCGGTCGCCCTTGGCGCGCTCGTGGCGCGATTACGGGGCGATCTTGCCCTGTCCGGCGACGATCTCCGCTTGATCGCTGATCTGCCTCCCGGCCTGCCGCCGATTCACGTTGACGCCGGAAGGATCGGCCGGGTCCTCGAGAACCTGGTCGGCAACGCCATCAAGTACGCACCGGACGGCTCGCCGATTGTCGTCGGCGCCGCGGTCGAGGGCGACTGGCTCGTGGTGACGATCGATGACGAAGGTGTTGGGATCCCCGAGGGTGAACACAACCTCGTCCTCGAGCCGTTCCATCGCGCGTGGAACGTCCGAGAATCGCCCATTCCGGGAACCGGACTCGGGCTTTACATCTGCCGACGTCTGGTCGAGGCCCACGGCGGTCGACTCTGGCTCGGCAACCGCCCCGATGGCGGACGCGGAACGCGCGTCGCCTTCTCGCTGCCCCTGCTGGCGGGCCGGCGACCGCCGACCGAAC
>Ga0070708_100000284_pt1 | contig 38024 bp, 38 predicted proteins | sample KBSK5503metaG_FD_65469 | JGI IMG/M metagenome (GOLD analysis project Ga0070708, IMG submission 65469) | Corn, switchgrass and miscanthus rhizosphere microbial communities from Kellogg Biological Station, Michigan, USA - KBS K5-50-3 metaG | ecosystem: Host-associated > Plants > Roots >... | reverse complement strand
GAGGATGGCATCGCAGCGGGGATCGCCAAGATCAACACGCTCCTCTCCGAACACTTCCCCCGTACAGGCGCCGCCGGCGAGAACGAACTGCCCGACCGGCCGCTCGTCTTCTAGGCCCGGTGCCCACCCGGCCGCCCGAAAGGCACTATGCGTCCCCACTGGGGGCAGCGAACGGAGTGGTGGGGGTCCACTAGCGCTCGCCCGGCCGCCCGAAGGCCACTCTGCGCCCCCTCGCGCGGCAGCGAACGGAGTGAGCGTGGGGGCTTGTTAGCGACCGCCGCCCGCGCGGTCTATCCCGATCAGGTGCAGCGAGTCACTCTGGGCCTGGTTGCTCCGGTGGCGGATCATGACGAGCACCATTGCGACCGAGACGAACACTCCGAACAGCATGATCGCCGTATTGATGCCGATCCCGGCGCGAACCATCAGTGCGTAGAGGCCGACCATGACGAGGATGCCGATGTTCTCGTTGAAATTCTGCACCGCGATCGAATGCCCCGCACCCATCAGCACGTGGCCGCGGTGCTGCAGCAAGGCGTTCATCGGCACCACGAAAAATCCGGCGCAGGCGCCGATGGCGATCATCAGGGTGATGGCAACCGGCAGCGAGGTGACCAAGATCATCGACAGGACGACGATGCCCATCGCGGCGCCAATCGGCAGTACGTCGACCGCGCGGCGCAGCGACACATAGCGCGCGGCCACGACGGCGCCTAGCGCGATTCCCACCGCCACGACGCCTTGCAGGTACGACGCCTGCGACAGGTCGAAACCCAACGCCTGCGCGGCCCACGCGAGCACGATGAATTTGAGCGTCGCGCCCGCACCCCAGAACATCGTGGTTGTCGCGAGCGAGATCTGGCCCAGCCTGTCGCGCCACAGAAGCGCGTTGCAGTGCGCGAACTCGCGGAGGAGATAGAGCGGGTTGCGATTGACGATCCGGTGGTCGACACCGGTGTCGGGAATGAACTTGTTGAAGATCGCGGCGATGACATAGAGACCCATGATCACGGCAATCGCAGCACCTGGCGGCGTGTCGACGCCTGTATCGATCACCGGGAGGTCAAAAGCCAAGAGCACGGTGGCGACCTTCGGTGAGACCAGGACGCCGCCCAGGAGCACGCCCAGGATGATCGAGGCCACCGTCGTGCCTTCGATCCAGCCGTTGGCGATGACGAGCTGGTGTGGCGGCAGGAGCTCGGTCAGGATGCCGTATTTCGCCGGTGAATACGCGGCCGCGCCGAAGCCCACGACCGCGTACGCCATCAGCGGATGCACGGAGAACAGCATGAGGATGCACCCCACCACCTTGATCGCATTCGTGATCAGCATCACGCGGCCCTTGGGCATCGAGTCCGCGAACGCGCCGACGAGCGGCGCCAGCACGACGTAGGAAATGACAAACGACTGCTGCAGCGAGGGCTGCATCCAGTCGGGCTCGCGCATCTCCTGCAGGAGCCTGATGGCTGCGATCAGCAGCGCGTTGTCGGCGAGCGAGCTGAAAAACTGCGCCGCCATGATCGTGTAAAAGCCGTGCTTCATTTCCTCGAATGCCACAGTCGATTCACCGGGCGGATCCTCGAGGAATTCCGCGGCTTCGGTGCGCGTGGGCGGGTTGGTTATAATGTCCGCAAACAGCGCGGCCCGCGTTTTATACCATGTTTGCCCCGCGTGCCTGCCATGCGGGGCGTCGGCGGCGAATCCTTGGCCGCCGAATGTCCTTTGGTTGACCCTGAAGTCGACAAAAACCCCGGCAGGCGCCGCCCTCACCGCATGGCCCGTCCGTTATACGCACAGATCAACCTTGCCGCACTGCGCGGGAATCTCGCGCGCGTTCGCGAAAAAGCGCCCGGCGCGCAAGTGCTGGCGGTGGTCAAGGCCAATGCCTATGGCCACGGCCTTGCGCGGGTGCTGCCCGCGCTGGAGGACGCCGACGGGCTCGCGCTGGTCGAACTCGATGCCGCGGTCGCGCTGCGCGAGCAGCATTACATGCGCCGGATCCTGCTGCTCGAAGGTTTTTTTTCCGAAAACGAGCTGGAGGAAATCGCCCATCGCCGGTTGGCGATTGTGGTGCACGAAATCGAGCAGGTGAAGATGCTCGAAGACGCTGCGCTGGCCCGGCCGCTGGAAGTCTTCGTCAAGGTGAACACCGGCATGAACCGGCTGGGATTCCGGCCCGCGGACGTCGCAGGAATCTGCGGGCGCCTGGCCAAGGCGCCGTCGGTTGCCGCACTGCGGCTGATGACGCACTTCGCGCGCGCCGACGAAGAGGATGGCCTCGCGGAGCCGATCGCCCTTTTCGAAAGCGCGTGCCGCGGCCTTCCTTATCCGCGTTCCCTCGCCAATTCGGCGGGCATCATCCGGTTTCCTGAAGTCGGCGGCGATTTCGTGCGCCCCGGCATCATGCTCTACGGCGCGACGCCGCTCCCATACGATACGTCAGACATGCTCGGATTGCGCCCGGTGATGACGCTGCGATCGGAACTCATCGCCGTGCAGGACCTGAAGGCCAACGAGAGCGTGGGTTACGGCGCGCAATACACGGCGTCGCGCCCGCACCGGGTCGGCGTCATTGCGTGCGGCTACGCGGACGGCTATCCGCGCCATGCGCCGAACGGCACGCCGGTGCGCGTCCTCGGTACGAAAGTGCGCCTGGCCGGCCGCGTATCGATGGACATGATCACGGTAGACCTGACCGACGTGCCGGACGCACGCGTCGGCAGTCCCGTCGTGTTGTGGGGGGAAGGAATGCCGGTCGACGACGTCGCTGCCGCGGCGGCGACGGTGGGCTACGAGTTGTTGTGCGCAGTTGCGCCGCGCGTGCCGTTCGTGACCAGTGAACTGGGCAGCCTCGATCTGGACCTTTAGCCCACGCAAACCAATACCGGAGCGGATAACGTGTACATCGTCGTCACCGGCGCCGCCGGCTTCATCGGATCCAACCTGGTTCGTGCGCTCAATGCGCGCGGCGAGACCGACATCATCGCCGTCGACAACCTGCGCGATGCGGACAAGTTCCGCAACCTGGCCGATTGCGAAATTGCCGATTACCTCGACCAGGACGAATTCATCGCCCGCATCGTTGCCGGCGAATTCGAGGACGACATCACGGCGGTGCTGCACCAGGGCGCGTGTTCGGACACGATGGAGAGCGACGGGCGCTTCATGCTGCGCAACAACTACCGCTATTCGGTGACGCTGCTCGACCATTGCCAGGACAACGACATCCCGTTTCTCTATGCATCGAGCGCGTCGGTTTACGGTGCGGGCAAGGCGTTCACGGAAACGCGCGGCAACGAAGCGCCGCTCAACGTCTATGGCTATTCGAAGTATCTGTTCGACCAGTATGTGCGCCGCATGCTTCCCGAGCGCACTGCGCAGGTCGCGGGCTTCCGCTACTTCAACGTCTACGGCCCGCGCGAACGGCACAAAGGTCCGATGGCGTCGGTGGCGTTTCACTTCTTTCATCAATACCGGGGCGGCGGACGCGTCAGGCTGTTCGAGGGATCCGGCGGGTATTCGGCCGGCGAGCAGCGCCGCGACTTCGTGCATGTCGACGATGTCGTCAGCGTCAATCTCGACTTCCTGGACCATGGCGGGCGCTCCGGGATATTCAACCTCGGCACCGGCACGGCGGAGACGTTCAACGCCGTTGCGGTGGCCACGATCAACGCCTGCCGGGCGAGCGACGGCAAGCCGCCGCTCGCGCTTCCAGAACTCGCTCGCGACGGTGCGATCGAATACATTGCATTCCCGCCAAAGCTGGCCGGCAAATACCAGAGCTTCACGCAGGCGGACCTCACCGCGCTGCGCGCCGCGGGGTACCGGGCGCCGATGATGGACGTGGCGCAAGGCGTCACCCGCTACGTCGAAAGTCTGATTTCGGAAAGCGCGCCCTCCTCGTAACGTGGGCGAACGTCGCTGGCGATCCGGCACTTGGAACCTGCCCGCGCTGCCGACGCCCTTTATCAACCACGTACGGAGGAACACCATGCAACGTTTGCTCATGGCGCTGGCGCTCGCGCTGCTTGCGCAACTGGGTCTGTCGGTGCCGGCTCTGGCCGCACTCAATATCAATACGGCTTCGCAGGACGAATTCGTCGCGCTGCATAAGGGCCTTGGGCCGGCTAAGGCGCAGGCGATCATCGACTACCGCAAGGCCAACGGCCCGTTCAAGTCGGTGGATGACCTGAAGCACGTCAAGGGAATCGGCGCCAAGCGGCTGGAAAAGCTGCGCCCCGAACTCACGGTCGGCCATCCGGCGAAGGTTGCGGCAGCAACACCCGCCAAGGTAGATGCCAAGGCGACGGGATCCGCGGCGAAGGGTGATATCCGGCCCGCGGTCGATACCGGGCGGAAATAGCGCGGGGCTGGATGTCTCTTTGATCCGGGAGGCCGCGGTGTGGCATTCCCGGCAGGGCTTCCCGATGGCCTTGCCCCGGCGGGGGTCAACCCGTAGTATTCGTGGCGCGTTAATGCCTCGCCGCTCGGTGTCCTTGAGGCGGCAGGTGTTACGACTAACGACTCTAGGGGAGATTCCTGATGAAGCGCTTCTTGCTCGCGTTGTTGCTGTTCGTGATGTCGAGCATTGCCATCGCGGCCGTCAACGTCAATACGGCGACCAAGGAAGAGCTTGATGCTCTGCCGGGGATCGGTCCTGTCAAGGCGCAGGCGATCCTAGACTATCGCAAGGCCAACGGCCCGTTCAAATCGATCGACGAGCTGAAAAAGGTGAACGGCATCGGCGACGCGACGCTGAAAAAGATGAAGGAGAGCGGCGTGACGTTGACGGGCGCCACCACGGCGCCGGCGCCCGCCGAAGCCAAGAAGGCCGAGCCGGCCAAGTCCACGGCGGCCCCAGCCCCGCCAGCGCCCGCGCCGGCAAAGGCTGCACCGGCAACCACGGCTCCCGCGGCTGCTGCGGCGCCTGCAGCAGCACCCGCGGCGCCGGCCCCAATGAAGGCCGATAGCAAAGCCGACATGAAGTCCGACGCCAAGAAGGACGCCAAAGAGGACAAGGCCGCCACCGACAAGGACGCCAAAGCCGCCGCCGACAAGGATGCAAAAGCCAAGGCGAAAGCCGACAAGGATGCCAAGGCCAAAGCCGACAAGGATGCCAAAGCCAAGGAAAAGGCCGACAAAGACGCCAAGGCCAAAGCCGACAAGGACGCCAAGGCCAAGGAAAAGGCCGACAAGGACGCAAAGGCCGCCGCCGACAAGGATGCCAAGGCCAAGGCCAAGTCCGACAAATCTGCGACCCCGGCCAGCACCGACAAGGACGCAGCGCCGAAGAAGTGAGCCGCGCCGGGTAGTCTCGCAACCTAAACCCCGCCCGAGTGGCGGGGTTTTTGTTTGCTGTTGTTGGCCCAATCTTTAGTCGAGTCGGAACGCGCTAACCCCTCCGCTACAATGATCACGACTGTCGTCCGCGTGCAAACCGTGGCGTTCCATCTCGAAAAATCGACGTCTCCGCCATGACCGATCCTTCCACCTACAAAACGCTCGCCGATACGGTGGGCAACACGCCGCTCGTCCGGCTGCAGCGCATGCCCGGGGCCACAACCAACGTCATCCTCTGCAAGCTGGAAGGCAACAATCCCGCAGGCTCGGTCAAGGATCGCCCGGCATTGTCGATGATCGCCGAGGCCGAGCGGCGCGGCGACATCCGGCCCGGCGATACGCTGATCGAAGCCACGTCCGGCAACACGGGCATCGCACTCGCAATGGTCGCTGCGATCAGGGGCTACCGGCTGATCCTGGTGATGCCCGACAATCAGTCGCTGGAGCGCGTGCAGACGATGCGCGCGTACGGAGCGGAACTGGTCCAGGTCACCAAGGCCGCGGGCATGGAAGGCGCGCGTGACCTGGCCGACAAGATGCAGGCGGAAGGCAAGGGATACATCCTCAATCAGTTCGCCAACCCGGACAACCCGCTCGCGCATTACCGGAACACGGGACCGGAGATTTGGCGCGACACCGGCGGCCGCATCACGCACTTCGTCTCGGCGATGGGGACGACCGGCACGATCATGGGCGTCTCGAAATTCCTCAAGGAGAAAAACCCGGCCATCACGATCGTCGGCGCGCAGCCGGCGGAGGGCGCGTCGATTCCGGGCATCCGCAAGTGGCCGCCTGAATACTTGCCGAAGATTTTCGATGGCAAGCGCGTCGATCGCACCGAACCGGTCACGCAGCGCGAAGCCGAGGATACGGTGCGGCGACTAGCGCGCGAGGAGGGCATCTTTGCCGGGATTTCTTCGGGCGGCGCCTGCGCGGTCGCGTTGCGCATTTCCGCCGAGGTCCGCGATGCGACCATCGTGTTCGTCGTCTGCGATCGCGGCGATCGCTATCTGTCGACGGGGGTCTTCCCCGCGTGACGCCGATTCTCGTCTTCGACATCGAGACGGTCCCCGACCTTCGCGGCATCCGCCGCGTCAACGACCTTCCGGCGGATCTGTCCGACGCAGCGGTCCTCGACTGGTTCAACCAGAAACGGCGCGCGGCGACCGGCAATGATTTCGCGCCGCATTACCTGCAGCAGGTCGTCGCGATCGCCTGCGCGTTGCGCAACAAGGACGGACTCAAGGTCTGGTCCGTCGGCGAAATCGACGAGCCGGAACCGGAATTGATCCGTCGGTTCTATAGCGGCATCGAGCAACTCGCGCCGCAGCTCGTATCGTGGAACGGCGGTGGGTTCGACCTGCCCGTCCTCAATCATCGCGCGCTGATCCACGGCATCGCCGCGGAAAAGTACTGGGATTGGGGCGACCAGGACCGCGAGTACAAATACAACAATTACCTCGGCCGCTACCACTCGCGCCATATCGATCTCATGGACGTGCTGGCGATGTACCAGCCGCGCGCGAGTGCGGGGCTCGACGCGATGGCGCGCCTTTGCGGCTTCCCCGGCAAGTTGGGAATGGACGGCAGCGAGGTCGCCGCCGCAGTGACCGCGGGCAAGCTCGCGGACGTGCGCAACTATTGCGAATGCGACGTGCTCAACACCTACCTCGTATACCAGCGCTTTCGATTGATGCGAGGCGAGTTGAGCGCCGGCGAGTACACGAAGGAGATTGGCCTCGCGCGCGAGCGCATTGCCGCGTCGACAGCGCCGCATTGGCAGGCGTTCATGCGCGCCTGGAACGCTGCAGCCTGATCGTCCGGTTCAGGTTTTGAGGAACGGCACCGGAGCGAAGCGCCCGCCGAGCGCCGCGTTCGAATCGACACCCCACCACTGGTCGAGCACCGTCGCATAGGTGCCGCGAAAGTCGAGCGCGTAGGCAGGATTGCCGTCCGCAGACATCCGCGCCAGGTCCGGCGCCTTGCCGTAGAGTCCGCCGGCCACGCGCCCGCCCAGCGCGAAATGAACGTTGGCCGTGCCGTGATCGGTGCCGCCCGAAACGTTTTCCTTCGGCCGGCGCCCGAACTCCGCGTAGGTGAGCACAACAGTATCGTTCCACTTGTCGAGTTCATCGAGCCCGCTCTTCAACGCCGCCAATCCGTTGGCGACATCCGCGAGCAACCGCGCCTGCGTTCCCGTCTGATTCGTATGCGTGTCGAAGCCGGTGAGCGTCACCCGCACGACCGCGACGCCGGACGGATTAGCGATGACCTGGCAGGCCGTGTGAATCGCGTTACCGAAATTGCCGGACGGAAATTCCGTCTTGAACGCGTATTGCGCGCCGAGATGCGCGGCCGCCTGCGCGACATCGGCCTCGACCTTGAGCACATGCGCGAGCGCGGGATTGCCGGCGATCGGCGCGGGCTGCGCAAGTTTCGCCCGCCGCAGGAATTGCTCTGTATTGGCAAGCGCGATCGCGCGCGTTCCGCCGCCCGAGAGCGGGCCCAAGTCGCTCGATCCGATGATGACGCCGTCCGCGGCGAACGTGCGCGGCGTCGGTTGTGCGGCGAAGGCGCGGGTCAGCCAGCCGTCCTGCAGGTACTCCGTGCTCTTCGACGCGGTGTCCCAGATCTCGATCGAGCGGAAGTGCGACAGGTTGGGCTCGGGATAGCCCACGCTTTGCAGCACGGCGAGCTCCCGATCCTTCCAGAAGGCGGCGAGCGGCGCGAGCGACGGATGCAATCCGGCGCGGTCCGTCAGTTGCACGACGACGTCGCGCTTGACCGCGAGCTTGGGACGCAGCGCGTAATAAGCCGGGTCCATGTAGGGAACGAGCGTGTTGAGGCCGTCGTTGCCGCCCTTCAGTTCGACCAGGACTAGGATGCGATTGTAATTTGCGTTGGCCGGGCTCGCGGCGAACGCGACCTGCGCGGTTCCGAACACGACGGACGTTCCCGCGATCGGCAGGACGGCGGCGGAGCGAAGGAAGGTGCGACGGTCCATCAATTATCCAGTTATGCGATGGCGAGTGCCGCGGTCACTTGAGTTGATAGACCGGGTCCGAGAGCGTCGCCCGTACGAAGGCAAGCGCATCGTCGCTTGGCGGCGGTGGTGATTGCGGCGGCAATGCGAGAAGCAGCACTTGCGCCGCGCGTTCCCTGGCTTCGGGCGTCGCGCCGGGCCGCGCGGCCAGCCAGACTGCGGCATCGAAATGCAGATTGCGCATGCCGCGGTCGACCTCCCGCGCCAACCGCTGGCCACGTGCCTTTTCTTCGACCGCGCTGCTTTGCGGCGCGACCGCCGGCCTGGCCTCAGCGCCGGTTGGAATGCCGCTGTCCAGAGGCTTCAACCCCAGCGCGAGCGATTGCGGCATGACGGCGGTCATCATTTGCACCGGTGTCTCGTCGGCGCGCGCCAGGCGGTCGACGAACTGCTTGCGCGCAAGCAGCGTGTTCGTGTCGATCCAGACGTTGCCGCCGGGCCAGCCCTTGACGTTCGGGGGCGAAAACAAGTTCTGTCCCATTCCCGAGGAAACGACGGCAAACGGCAATCCCGACGATGGCGCGACTTCCAGTTGTCGCAGCGTGCCGACGACGAATTCGACGGGGCTCTTGACCAGCGTGCCGCGGTTCTCGCGCGCCCAGAACGCATCGGACGAGAGCAGTGCGCGCAGCGCGATTTTGATGTCGAAATTGGAACTGCGGAATGATTGCGCGATGCGCGCGACTTCGCGCGGATCAGGATTGGGCGAGACGAATTCGCGCCAGAGCTTGGTCGTGACGAATTCGGCCATCGACGGCTGCGCGAGAAGAATTTCGAGCACGGCATCGCCGTCCAGGTTGCCCGATCGTCCGAGCACCGTCTTGCTGTCGGTGTCATGAACTCCCGGCCGGAAAATATATTGCCCGGTCTCGCGATCGAGGCTCCAGCCGGTGAATGCGCGCGCAGCTTCCTTCACGTCCTGCTCGGTGTAGTGGCCTTCGCCGAGCGTGAAGAGCTCCATGACCTCGCGCGCGAAGTTCTCGTTCGGCTGGCCTTTGCGATTTTGCGCGCTGTCCAGGTACACGAGCATCGCCGGGTCCTTGGATGCCGCGTGCAAAAGCGCGCCGAAGTTGCCGAGGGCGTTGGCGCGCAGCATCGCGTTCTGACCGTACATGAGCCGCACGACCCGCACTTTCTGCTGGCTCGACACGAAGTGGTTGTGCCAGAAAAGCGTCATCCGCTCGGTCAGCGGCGACGGCGTCGCGAGCATCTCCTGCACCCACCACGCACGCAACTCGAGGCCGCGCCGATTCTGCTCCTGCTGGAACGCCTTGCGCTCTTCCTCCGACGCGCCGGGCCCCGGCCGCCGCAGCGGGCCTGTGTCGCTCGCAAAAGCCGGCGGCGGCGTGACCGCGGTCGTGCGCGTCTCGCGCAGCAGGCGCGCCACCGCGTCGTTGCGGGACAGCGCGGCGTACAGCCGCACTTCGGCGTCCGTCGGCCCGAATCCCGTGCGCGCGAGCAGATGCCGTGCGTCGTCGTAACCCATCGGCGCCGCGGCGGCGTGCGCCCACGCCGCCATCGCGGTCAGTGTCGACAGCAGGGCGAAGCGCGTGGCGGCGAGGGGTGAAGGCATGGCAGCGTTGGATTCTTCGCGGGCGGCTTGGGCCAAGCTGCGCCCTTACCGCCATCAACGCGGGACTGCACGCGGATGTTGACGCGCGCGCCGCTCTCGAGCTGTAACAGGCTGTAAGACGCTACAACGTGAGCGTGCCGCGGGCGAGCTCGATGACGCGCCCCGAGACCAGAATTCGCCGGTCGGCGGTGACGGTGAGCCCCAGCCGGCAGGGACGGCCCACCGCCGCGCCCTGATCGATGGTGAGATGTTGCGGGAGCGCGGCGCCCGTGACCAGCAGCCAGCCGCCCAGGTTGGCGCAGGCCGAACCCGTACCCGGGTCCTCCACGACCGACCCATATTTGAGAAAGAAAAAACGCGACAGCACGGAATCGCCTTCGCGCGCGAAAATGTAGGCCATCGCGCGCTGGCCATTGCTCCCGTGCGTCTGCACCGCGTCGCCGCGCGGCGCCGCTTTGCGCACCGCGGCAAAGGACGCCACCGGAATGATGAGCTGGTCGGACCCGGTATTCACCCACAGCGGCGGATCGCCTAAATCGGCGACGGTGAGACCGAGCATCGCCGCCAGGTTGGCGTGCGTAGCCTCGGGCGGACGATGCGAAGGTTCGCCCGCCTGCAGCGTCCAGACGTCGCCGTCGGCGGTGACGGGAATGACACCGGCTTTCATTTCCAGCGTCAGTGCGTCGCCGGTAGACAGGAGGTCGCGGACCACGTGTGCGGTGCCGAGCGTCGGATGTCCGGCGAAAGGCATTTCGAACGACGGCGTGAAGATGCGCACCCGCGACGTCGCGCTCGCGGAAGGCAGGATGAAGGTCGTCTCCGACAGGTTGAACTGCAGCGCCAGCGCCTGCATCGTGGCATCGTCGAAATCCCGCCCATCCTCGAAGACGCACAACGGGTTGCCGGCGAGTGGACTTTCCGCAAAGACGTTGACGAGGCGGAAATCGTATTGGCCCATTGGGAACAGGCTCCTTAGGCGGGAATCGCGAGCGTTGCGTTGACCTTCGCGTCGAGGTCGCGCGCCAGCGTCCGGAATGAAGGCATTTCGATGTCGTTCGGTGTCACGGAGATCGCGGCCGCGTGGCGCGGGTAGTTGCGCGGAATCGAGCGGCTGTAGATCGGATCATAGTGCATGACCAGAAGCTCATCGATGAGCGTGTCGAAATCACCGGCCGTCGCCGCCGCCACCCAGCGTTCGATCACTTTGCGGCCGTGCAGCGGGATGAGCGGCGCGAGCTTGTCGGCGAGCGACGCCGGGTCCGCGACGAGATGCGTGTATTCATGCTTGAGCAACGCGACGCGCACCGGGCGCGGGGTGTCGACGCGCACGCACGCCGCGGCGCGCATCGCGTCGAGCAGCGCATCGGGAACCTGCACGGTGCCGATCTTGCGGCTCTCCGACTCGACATAGACGGGGCGCGCGGCGTCGAAGCGCGTAAGCGTCGTCAAAAGATCCGTGTCGAACGCCTTCTGCGACGGTTGCGGGTCTCCGGGAAGATCGCCCAGCAGCGAGCCGCGGTGTCGCGCAAGGCGTTCGAGGTCAAGAACCTGGGCGCCTTCGTCATGCAACGCCGCAAGCAGACGGCTCTTGCCGGATCCGGTCAGTCCGCACACGACGATGTAGCGGAACCGCGCCGGGACGCTCGTCAGCGCGTCGACCACATGCCGGCGCCAACTGCGGTAACCTCCGTCGAGCTGCACTGCGCGCCAACCGATCTCGTTCAGGACATGCGTGAGCGTCGCGCTTCGCTTGCCGCCGCGCCAGCAATACACAACGGGCGCCCAGTCGCGCGGCTTCAATTGGCAATGCGTCTCGACGATGCCGGCGATATTGCGCGCGACGAGTGCTGCGCCGAGTTTGCGCGCGGCGAATGCGGACATCTGCGTGTGCAGCGTGCCGACCTGCCTGCGCTCGGCGTCGCTCAACACGGGAAGATTGACGGCGCCGGGAATGTGATCGATGGTGAATTCGGCAGGGCTGCGCACGTCGATACGATCAACGTATGTAGCCAGCGACGCGATGCCGATTTTGGTGCCCGGCCCATGCCGCGGAGGTGGGTAGCTCATTGCACCGCTCATTTGCGCAAGAGCGGCTGCAGCGCCGGCCAGACGTTGTCGAGCAATTTGGGCTGCGCGTCCGCCGTCGGATGAATGCGGTCGGACTGGAACAGCGCGAGGTCGTCGCCGAATCCGGCAAAGATCGTGGGGACGACCGGCACATGCTTCGCCTTCGCCACATCGCCGAACATGGCGCTGAATTCCCGGACATACTGCGGGCCGTAGTTTGGAGGCAATTGCGTGCCGACGATCAGAACCTTCGCTTTCGCGGATTGGGCCGCGTCGACGATAGCTTCGAGATTCGCGCGCGCGGCGGCGAGGTTGCCGCCTCGCAATGCGTCGTTTCCGCCGAGTTCCACGACGACGATCGCTGGCTTGTACTGCGTCAGCAACGCCGGCAATCGGGCACGGCCCCCCGCGGTCGTGTCGCCGCTGATCGAGCCATTGACGACCGTGTAGCGATAGCTTTCGCTTGCAAGTCGCGCCGAAAGGAGCGCGACCCATCCCTTGCCCGCGCCCAGGCCATATCCGGCCGAAATCGAATCGCCGAATACGAGCAACACGGGGGGCTCGCCCAACGCGCGCGCAGACCCGGCCAGCGCCAAGCCCAGCGCGAGCAGCCACAGGGCGAGAAATTGAACGCCGCTTCTTCGCATGCCTCACGGGTTCCGGTAATGGATGCCGCGATTGTAGCGTGACGGCTTGGCGCGGAGCGGGGCAACGCCGCGGCGAGAGGCTACAATGCCGGCGCGGCGATTTGGCGATTGGCCCGTCGCATTGAGCGGCCTTGCAATCCGCGTCGGCCAGCCGCATGTGCAGTTTGCGATACCTCGCCGCGAAAATTCCTTATGCCCGAACCCATCATCCGTGCCGAAGCGCTGACCAAGATCGTCCGCAGCGGCGACGCGCCGCTGACCATTCTCGACGGCGCCACATTTGCAGTCGATCCGGGGGAATCGATCGCCATCGTCGGTGCCTCCGGTTCGGGCAAGACCACGTTGCTCGGTTTGCTGGCCGGCCTCGACCGGCCGACGTCGGGCGAAATCCACGTCGATGGGGCTAAGCTCTCCACGCTCGACGAAGATGCGTTGGCCGCAATGCGCCAGCGATTGCTGGGCTTCGTGTTTCAGTCATTCCAGTTGCTCCCGGCGTTGACTGCGCTGGAAAACGTGATGTTGCCACTCGAACTCGCGGGGTCGCAGGATGCGCAAGGCCAGGCAAAGGTCTGGCTCGAGCGCGTTGGGTTGGCGAGGCGCGTGACGCACTACCCGCGACAGCTTTCGGGCGGCGAGCAGCAGCGTGTCGCAATCGCGCGTGCATTTTCGGGCGAGCCCAAGCTGCTGATGGCCGACGAGCCGACAGGCAATCTCGACGGCGCCACGGGCGTGGAGGTGGCCGATCTCATGTTCGAGCTCAATCGCGAGAACGGCACGACGCTCGTGCTCGTCACGCACGAAGTGAGCCTCGCAGCGCGATGCGCACGCAGGCTTTCTCTTGCGACCGGACGCATCATCGGCGACGAGCGGGTGGCTTTCGCATCGCCATGATGATGAACACGGTGCGACTCGCGCTGCGTCTCCTTCGCCGCGATTGGCGGGCCGGCGAGTTGCGCGTGCTGGCCGCCGCGCTGGTGCTCGCGGTCGGGAGCGTCGGGACAGTCGGATTCTTTGCCGACCGCGTGAAAGGCTCGCTCACGCGTCAGGCCAATTTTCTGCTGGGCGCCGACGTCATGATTTCCGGCGACCGTCCGCTGCCGCAAACTTTCGCCGACGACGCGCGCGCGAAGGGATTGGCGACGACGCAAGTGATCCGATTCAACAGCATGGTCCAGCCCAACGCGCATGCGGGCGGCGACGCGGTCGCAGTGCTGACCGATGTAAAGGCGGTCAGCGCCGGTTATCCGCTGCGCGGCGCAATCACACTCTCGGACCCGGCCCGCCCCGAAGGGGTCCCGACACAACGCATTCCGGCGCGTGGCGAAGCGTGGCCCGATGTCCGGCTGGCGCAGCGGCTCGGTCTGAAAGTGGGCGATCCTCTCGTCGTCGGCGAGGCCGCGCTTGTCGTCGGCGCCATCCTGCAGGAAGAACCCGAAGTCGCCGGCATGATGTTCGCGCTGGGGCCCAAACTCCTGCTCAACATCGACGACGTGCCGGGGACGAAACTGCTGCAGCCCGGCAATCGCGCGACGTGGCGCCTGCTGGTCGCCGATCGTGCAAGCGCCGGAACGCTCGACAGCTATCGCGGCGCGTTATCCGCGCAACTGAAAGCGGGACAGCGAATGGAGACCGTGCGCGACCTGCGGCCGGAGGTACGGCAAACGCTCGACCGCGCCGAAAAATTCCTCGGGCTCGCGGCGCTGGTGGCGGTGCTTCTTGCGGCAGTGGCCGTCGCGCTTGCCGCGTCGCGCTACCTGCGGCGGCATCTGGATGCAGCCGCGATGTTCCGCTGCTTTGGCGCGAGCGTCCTGCAAACGCTGTCGCTTTTTTTCGTGCAGTTCGTCGTCCTCGGCGTCGCCGCAAGCGCGATCGGTGTGGCGCTGGCGTTGGCCGGCCAGCAGGTCCTCGTGATGTTGCTGAGCTCGGTGGTCACCAGCGACTTGCCACCGCCCACATGGGCGCCGGGACTGGCCGCATTCTGCGCGGGATTGCTGCTGCTCGGGGGCTTCGCGTTGCCGCCGTTGATCGCGCTGGCACGCGTGCCGCCGTTGCGCGTGCTTCGGCGCGACCTTCCACGTCCGCGCGCGGGCGGCATGCTGGCGTATGCGCTGGGTGCGTCGACCATCGCGTTGCTGATCGCGTGGCAAGCCGGTGAAGTGGAGTCCGGCCTCATCATGGTCGGAGGCGTCGCGGGACTTCTGCTGGCGGCTGCGTTGGCGGCGTGGGCACTGCTCGCGCTGTTGAAGCGCCTGCCGCAGCGCGGCGTCACGTGGCGCTTCGGCTTGGCCAATCTGCGCCGGCGCGCACTCGCGTCGAGCCTGCAGATCGGCGCGCTGGCGTTGGGCTTGATGTCACTGCTGCTGCTGACCATCGTGCGTGGTGACCTGATGCGCGACTGGCGCGCGAGCCTTCCGCCCGATGCGCCCAACCAGTTCCTCATCAATGTCCTGCCCGAGCAGGTCGACGATGCGCGCGCGCAGCTCGCGCAGGGTGTCGGCGCCGACGTGTCGTTCCGGCCGATGGTGCGCGGCCGGCTGGTCGCAGTGAACGATGCCGTCGTCGACACGACCAAGTTCGCCGACGTGCGTGCGCGGCGGTTGGCGGAAAGGGAGTTCAACCTGTCATGGGCGGATACTCTGCCCAAAGGCAATCGCGTCTCGTCGGGCGCGTTCTGGAAGCCGGGCGCCACGGGCATCGCGGCCGGCATGTCGCTCGAAGAAGGCATTGCGGATACGCTCGGCGTCAAGCTGGGCGACCTCCTGACGTTCGACATTGCGGGGACGCGAGTCTCGACCCGCGTCACCAGTCTGCGCAAGGTTGATTGGGACAGCTTTCGCGTCAACTTCTTCGCGCTGTTCCCGCCGGGACCTCTCGACGCGCTGCCGGCAACCTACATCGCCGCATTTCGCGCGCCGGCAGCGAAAAATGATTGGCTAGCGCCCCTGCTGCGCAAGAATCCGAACATCCTCGCGATCGACATCGGCGAAATCGTGCGCCAAGTCCAAGGGATCGTCGACAGCGTCTCGCGCGCCGTCGAATTCGTCTTCCTGTTCACGCTGGCGGGCGGATTGCTCGTGCTGCAGGCGGCCATCGCGTCGACGCAGGACGAGCGCAAGTTCGATGCCGCGATCCTGCGCACGCTCGGCGCGTCGCAGCGGCAACTGGTGAGCGCGCAGATTGCCGAGTTCCTGCTGCTGGGCGCATTGGCCGGGCTCGTCGCCGCCGCGGGCGCCACGGCGATCGGCTGGGCGCTGGCCGAGCGCGTGTTCAAGTTTCCGTTCGACGGGAGCGCGCTCGTCTGGCTTTACGGCGTCGTCGGCGGCGCGCTGGTCGTCACGGCGGCCGGATGGCTCGGCACACGCAGTACGGCGCGCACGTCCCCGCTCGCGGTGATCCGGCAACTCGGCTAGAAGCGGGATTTATGTAAGAATTGCCTGTTTTTGCAGTCATGGTGCACACTTTGCACCATGAGCACGCTCTCCGAGAGCTTGGGCCTCGCCGCGGGCCTTGTCACGCATTTCGACGCGCAGCTCGTCGATATCGTGCTTCTTTCGCTGCGTGTCAGCCTGACGGCCACGTTTTTTGCCGCGTGCCTGGGCCTGCCGATCGGCGCGGCGATTGCGGTGGGCCGCTTCCCCGGCCGGCCGCCGCTCATCGTCGTGCTCAACGCGTTGATGGGTCTGCCGCCCGTCGTCGTCGGCCTGCTCGTGTACCTGCTTCTGTCGCGCGCGGGACCGCTCGGCGCGTTCGGGCTCTTGTTCACGTCGGGCGCGATGATCGTCGCGCAGACGATCCTCATCGTGCCGATCATCGCCGCGCTCACACGCCAGGTCGTTGCCGACGCCTGGGCCGAATATCGCGAACAGCTCACATCGCTGGGTGCGGGCACCTACCGCGCTGCGATGACGCTCTTGTGGGACACCCGGTATTCGCTCGCGACCGTGCTGCTTGCCGGCTTCGGTCGCGCCATCGCGGAAGTCGGCGCGGTGATGATCGTCGGCGGGAACATCGCCGGAGTCACTCGCGTGATGACCACGACGATCGCGCTCGAAACCAGCAAGGGCGACCTGCCGCTGGCCCTCGCGCTGGGCCTGGTGTTGATCGCCATCGTGCTGCTGCTGAACGCGGGCGCGCACGCGACGCGGGAATGGGCGAGGGCGCGCTTTGGCTGAATCGGCGACGGGTCTGCCGATCCGGCTCGAGGCGGTCGCCGCCGCGCCGGGCGGCGTGCCGGTGTTGTCGGGCATCGATCTCGTCGTCGAATCGGGCGGCCGCACGGCGCTGTTGGGCCCCAATGGCGCAGGCAAGAGCACGCTGTTGCGCGTGCTGCACGGGTTGATCGCCCCGAGTTCGGGTACCGTCTTTTGGGGCGAGTCGAGCACGCGTCCGGCGAGACAGGCGATGGTTTTTCAGCGGCCCGTGCTGTTGCGGCGCTCGGCGGCCGACAACGTTCGCTATGCGCTCGACCTCGCGGGCGTGCGCGGCGCCGAAGCGGAGGTGCGCATCGATGAGGCATTGGATGAAGTGGGTCTGCGCGCGCTTGCCGGGCGACCCGCGCGCGTCCTTTCCGGGGGCGAGCAGCAGAAACTCGCGCTCGCGCGTGTGTGGGCCCTCCGGCCGGAAGTCCTGTTCCTCGACGAGCCGACGGCGAGTCTCGACCCCGCCGCGGCGCGCTCGGTGGAGCAGATCGTTGCCGACATCCACACGCGCGGAACCACCATCGTCATGACGACGCACAATCTCGCGCAGGCGAAGCGCGTTGCCGACGACATCCTGTTCCTCTACGCCGGGCGCGTGACCGAACGCACGCCGGCGCAGGAATTTTTCACGGCGCCGCGCTCACCCGAGGCGGCGGCCTTCCTCGAGGGAGAACGGCTATGAATCGGCGAAATGTCCTCGTCGCGCTGTTATTTTCGATACTTCCGATTCTGCCTGTATTCGCGCAGGACAAATTCATGGTCGTCGCATCGACGACATCGACAGAGCAGTCGGGCCTCTTCGGCTATTTGCTACCGATTTTCGAAAAGGACTCCGGGATCAAGGTGCACGTCGTTGCGCTCGGCACCGGGCAGGCGCTCGACATGGCCAAGCGAGGCGACGCGGATGTCGCGTTCGTGCACGATACGGCAGCCGAGGAAAAGTTCATCGCGGAAGGTTCCGGCGTCAAACGCTATCCAGTCATGTACAACGACTTCGTGCTGATAGGGCCTAAGAGCGATCCTGCGAAGATCGCGGGAGGCAAGGACATACTGGCGGCGCTGGTGAAGATACAGGGGGCGCAGGCGCCCTTCGTCTCGCGCGGAGACCGCAGCGGCACGCACGCGGCCGAGTTGCGCTACTGGAAGGACGCGGGGGTGGATCTCGAAGCGAAGAAAGGCGCGTGGTATCGCGACTTAGGCTCCGGCATGGGGCCGACGCTCAACACCGCGTCGTCGATGAATGCCTATGTGCTGGCCGACCGCGGCACGTGGCTGTCGTTCAAGAACCGCGCTGATCTTGCGATCCTGGTCGAAGGCGACAAACGCCTCTTCAATCAGTATGGCGTGATGCTGGTCAATCCGGCGAAGCATCCGCACGTCAAGGCCGACCTGGGCCAGCAGTTCATCGACTGGCTGGTGTCGCCCCGCGGTCAGACGGCCATCGCGGGCTACACGATCGGTGGCGAGCAACTGTTCTTCCCGAACGCAGGCGGCTCTAGCCCGACTACGCGTTGAATACCACGCGCCCGGACGCATCGACGTCGTAGCCCCCCAACGCTTTCGCCTGCGCCGCGAATTCGCGGGTCCGCGCGAAAGCGAGCAGCGTCTGCACCGGCGGCTCGAAATAATCGCGGCGACGCATGACGAGGTCGAGACGCTCGACGGCGAGCGGCACGAAGTCCAATCCTTGCGCGCGCGCGGCCGCTTCGATCGCCACGCCCGCATCGGCGTGTCCATCGTGGATCGACGCCGCAAGGTCCGTTTCTGCGAGCGACGCGCGCGGCAGCCAGTCGACCTTGCTGCTGTCGACCTTCGCCCGATCCAGCAGATGCAGGAACAGGTGCTGGCTCCCCGCTTCAGGCTGTCTTGGCGCGACGTGCGCCCGTTTCCGGACGAGATCGGTGAGCGATTTGATTCGCAGCGGATTGCCGGCCGCGAGCACGAGGCCCTGCGTGCGCTTGGCCCACTCGATGACGACAAGGTCAGTGGTGCCCATGCGCTCGCGCACCAGCGGCACGTTGTAATCGCCCGTTGCACGGTCGAGCCAGTGCATCGCCGCGACGGCCGCCTCGCCCTGTGCAAGCCGAAGGAGGCCGGCACTGCTGCCGCACGTCAGGATGGCGAGACCGCAGCGAGAATCACGCACGGCCCGTTCCAGCAGCGGATCGTGGCTGCCCGCGACGACCAACGGGGCGGCTGCGGCATTGGTCGACGATGCGCCCGATTTGCTCGAAAGCCAGGCGTCGATCTGCGCCTTCGGAAACAGCAGCTTCCCCGTCGCGCGGATGTGCGGCAGCGCGTTCTGGCGGGCGAGGTCGTAGACGCGCCGCTCTTTGAGCCGCAGATAGGCCGCGACCTCGCGCGTGTCCATCATCGCGGGCGGCGGTGCGCGCACCGGGCTCGGTGCTTTCGGGGTTTTCTTTCGCGGCACGCGGCAATTCTGCCACGAGGGCTATGGAACCTCTGAATAAGTCGCACGCGACTGCGCTGCTTGGGCCCAATGCGGATGGATGCGAGACGGACGACGCAGGTCGTAGCCGAGCCTACGATGCCAAGGAGGCCGGCGAAGCAGGCGCCGCATTGGGCAGCAGCCCGAAGGGACGGGGCTTTTCGGGCGGTCTCCTTTGTCGCGGACTCGCTCGTGTGGGATCGACCACACGTCGCTCACCGCTTCGCGAATCCCATCCCGAAAAGCTCCCCGTCGCAGCCGCGCGCGACCTATTCAGAGGTTCCCTATTTGCCGGCGAGGATCGACTCGCGCGTCAGCATTCGCGTCACCAGCAGCAGTATGCAGACCGTAAGCAGCGCGGGAACGGCACAGGATGTCGCCAGCTGGATGAGCGGGATGGTTTCGCCACGCAATACCTGTCCCATCAGCGAAAACTGGCCGGAGACCGGGACCCACGCGATCCAATCCGGATCCTTCTTCTGCTGGACCAGCTGGACGACCGGAATGATCGACACCACAAAAATCACGAGCGAGACGCTCGACTGCGCCTCCTTGAACGTGCGGCTGCGCGCTCCCATGAACAGCACCACGGCGGGGAGCAGCGCAATCAGCGGTACCAACACGACCAGGAACCAGGCCAGTTCACGCGTGCTGAATTGAAAGGGAATACCGATGGCCGGTAATGGCGCAAATCGCAACGTCAGGTAGTAGCCCGTAAGCGTGATGACGACGATGGCGGCGTCGAAAAGCGCGACGGCCAGCCACTTGCCGGCGACGAGCTCGGCGGGTCGCGCCGGCGTCATCAGCAATGGCTCCAGCGATTGCCGCTCGCGCTCGCCTGCGGTGATATCGAGCGCGACCGCCATGCCGCCCATGACCGCCGCGAACAAGCCGTAATAGGCGAGAAAGAACAGCGCGAACGCGCCGCTTTGCTGCGGCGTCGCGAGATCGATACTTTCCACTTTGAGGGGATTGCCGACGGTCGGCGCGATGCCTCGCAGCAGCAGCCGCTGCGATCCCCATTGCAGGTTGTACGCGCGCAGCAGCGACTCGGCCTCGCGGATCGCCGCCTGCGCGCGGTCCCGCGAGCGGTCGTAGACGAGCCGTACCGTTCCGGCTTTGCCTTGCGCCACGTCGGCCTCGAATTTGTCGTCGATCACGAGGACGACATCGACTTCGCCTCCGCGGATCTTCGCCTCGTAATCGGCGGGCGCCGCGCTGAGCGCGACTTGTTGCCGTTCGAGAAAGGCGACCAGCGCGGGCGCGCGCTCCTTGCCCACCGTCGGCAATTTCAGTTCACGCGCCTTGTCGAGCTGGCTTGCAATGACGGAGAACATGAGCATCAGGACGAGCGGGCCCGCGACCAGCGCGGGAAGCAGCGTGATGAGCATCGTGCGCCGATCGCGAAACGTGTCGAGAAGCTCCTTGCGCGTCACTACAAGTGCGCGTCGCGAGGCGCCGGCAGAGGGCCAGATCGGACTCAAGCGGCGAGCCCCTCGCCCGTTCCGAGCAGCGACACGAAGGCGTCCTCGAGGGTCGTTGCGCCGGACTGGGCGATCAATTCGGCGGCGGTTCCCTGCGCGACCACGCGGCCTGCGCCGAGAATCACGATGCGGTCGCACAGCGCAGCGACTTCCTGCATCACGTGTGACGAAAAGAGCAGGCACCTGCCCTCGGAGCGAAGCTGCCGCAATTGCTCGCGCAACGCACGCACGCTCATGATGTCGAGGCCGTTGGTCGGCTCGTCGAGCAGGATCGTCGATGGCTCGTGGACCAGCGCACGGGCAATGGCGACCTTCATTTTCTCGCCCTGCGAAAAGCCCTGCGTGCGCCGGTCGGCCAGCGCATCGAGTCCGAGCGTGCGGATCAGGGAATCCATGCGCGCTTCGAGTGCGCGGCCCGATTGTCCGTGCAGCGCGCCGTAGTAGCGGATATTTTCGCGCGCGGTCAGCCGCGGATAGAGGCCGCGCGCGTCCGACAGAACGCCAATGCGCTCGCGCACCGCGTAGCGATCGCGCACGATATCGAGGCCGCCGATCGACGCGCTGCCTTCATCCGGCACGACGAGCGTCGCCAGCATGCGCAGCAGCGTCGTCTTGCCTGCGCCGTTGGGTCCGAGAAGTCCCGTGATCTGCCCATCGGGCGCGGCGAACGATACGCTGCGGACAGCGTGGACTTCGCCGCGCTTGCCGAAGGACTTGGACAGCTCATGGATCTCGATCAAGGCTGGGGTTCCAGGCGATCGGGCCACAAAGGCGGCGCGCGGCTTTGCTCGAAATGGGCAATGCATGTCGGGGAGAGATCGCCGAACCCGGCCTGGTCGACGAACGATGCGATGAGACGAGGCCCGCACACGTTGGGTGAAACGATGTGGCCGTAACCGCCGGCGACGATGTGCTTGCTATTGGTCAGCGTCTTCGCAACAAGGTTGCCGTAGGAAGGCGGCGTGACCGGATCCATGCCGCCGGAGAACAGAAGGGCGGGCTTGTCGCTCGTGACGGGCTCCGCGAAATGCGCGGGCATGGTGCCCCGTGGCCACACGTCGCACACGGCGATGACGTTGTCGGCGATTGCTTGAGTCGGCAGGCCAGCCAACGTCTTGCGCGCCCCCGGCGCAATGCGTGGAACGTCCTCGGCGCAGGTGACCGAATAATGCAATGCGGCGTTCATCTGCTCCGCGAGGTTGGTGATTGTCGACTGCGTTGCCGCGAACAGCGGACCGTAATCGCCGGCCGCGGCGAGGCCGAGCATTTCCGGCAGCAGGCTCGATAATTCGGGGACATAGGTGAGCGGCTGCAGCAGCGCGAGCACGCCATCGAACGTGACGTGCAATCGTTTGGCCATGCCGGTGCGCGGATCGACGATCTCGACTTCCCGCCCGGCCGGACCGAGCGAAGCGGCCATCGCCGCGAGTGTGGCGGCGGGATCCGGATGCGCTTTCCGGCACGCGGGCGAATCGCGGCAGGCGACGAACACGGCGTCGAGGGCCGCCTGCCGTGTCGGCCAGACATCCTGCGTAATGATCATCGACGGCGGGGCCACGCCGTCGAGTGTCATCGTGCGAATCCGCTCCGGGTGGCGGCGCAGGTATTCCTGGGCGACGCGCGTGCCGTAGCTGCCGCCCCAGAGATTCCAGCGCGAATATCCCAGCGCATTGCGCATCGCTTCCAGGTCGTCGATCCACGCCGTGGTCGTGTATTGCGCGGCGTCCACGCCCTGCGCCCGCAACTCGTCGGCACACCGGCGCGCACGTGGAACCGGATCCGTTTCGAGCGCGTCCGCGTCCTTCGGCTTGAACGCCGCACAGTCCATCGGCGATGAGCGCCCTGTGCCGCGCTGATCGATGAGGACCACGTCGCGCGTGCGGCGGACCTCGTTCAAGCGCGACGCGAAAGGCGCGAGAGTCGAGGCCGCCTGTCCGGGCCCGCCGGCCAAGATGAGCAGCGGGTCTTCCTTCGGCGAAAGCGTGCTCGCCGGCAGCACCGCGGCGAAGATCCTGATCTTGCGTCCGTCGGGTTTGCTTCTGTCTTCCGGAACGTCGATCTCGCCGCATCGGGCGAGGGTCGACAGGTTCGGCAGCCGGCACTCGCCGAGCTTCAAGCTGCGCGTGCGCGCGGCGTCGTTGCCGCAGGCGGCCATCGCGAGCGCGGTCGCGAGGACGAAGAGCCCGAGGTCGATGCGGCGACTGATGAACGATGGGCGGGGCATGGCGACGGATGGTAACAAACGTGGCCGGCTCCACCCGCCGAACGTAGCGACGCCGCGAAGCGCCGCGACCGGATCCAAAGCGTCGTGCTCCGGTTCCTCCGCGTATACTTTCCCATTCATCGGACGCGAAGAACATGAGCACCCGCGACTTCGAACCCGGCATCGTCACCGACCTGGCCGATCGCCTTTCCTACGGCGGCTATTTGCGTCTCGACCGCCTGCTCGCCGCACAGGAACCCCTTTCCGGCACCCCGGGCGTCCTGCCGCGCCACGACGAGATGCTGTTCATCATCCAGCATCAGGTTTCCGAACTGTGGATGAAGCTCATGATCCACGAGTTGAAGGCCGCGATCGGCCACGTTCGCGCCGACGCGCTGGACGCGGGCTTCAAGATTCTGGCCCGCGTCAAGCTCATCCAGAAGCAGCTCTTCGAGCAGTGGGCGGTGCTGGAGACGCTCACGCCGTCCGAGTACGAAGCGTTTCGCCCGACGCTTGCGAGCTCGAGTGGCTTCCAGTCGGCCCAATATCGCGCGATCGAATTCCTGCTGGGCAACAAGAACGCCCGCATGCTCGAAGTCTTCCGGCACGACGCGGCCATGAGTGCCGAGCTCGATGCGCTGCTGCGATCGCCTTCGCTGTACGACGAGTTCCTGCGCCATCTTGCGCGCCGTGGACTGGCCGTGCCTGTAGCGTGTCTCGAACGCGACTTCACGCAGCCCTATGTGCGCAATCCCGATCTCGTTCCGGTGTTCAAGGCAATCTACGAGGACCCGAAGCGGTGGTGGGACGCGTACGACATGTGCGAAAAGTTGGTCGATATCGAAGAGGGATTCCAGCTCTGGCGGTTCCGGCACATGAAGACCGTCGAGCGGATCATCGGGCACAAGACCGGCACCGGAGGATCGTCGGGGGTGAGCTTTTTGAAGCGCGCGCTCGACCAGACATTTTTCCCGGAGTTGATCGACGTTCGCACCGTCATCGGCGCGCCGTAACCGATGAACGCACCGGACCCGGTCCGCGATTCGGGAATCGAAACGGCCGTGGCCGCGATGGGTTCCGGGCCGTTGACCGAAGCGTCCCTCCAGCGCCACATTGCGCCGCTCTTCACCAAGGTGCGCTCCGCGTTTCGCGATCGCATCTACCTCGCCAACCATTCGCTGGGGCGGCCGCTCGACGCCGTCGACGACGACGTGCGCGAAGGCATGTCGGCGTGGTACGCGCAAATGGGCGATGCGTGGGACGTGTGGGATGCGGAGATGCAGGCGTTTCGCGGACGCCTGGCACAACTGCTGCACGCGCCGCGCGCCGATTGCGTCGTGCCGAAGACCAGCGCGGGTCAGGGACTGCGCGCGATCCTCAATACGTTCGACGCGGTCCCGCGCGTCGTCGCGACGCGCGGCGAGTTCGATTCGCTGGACGTGATCCTGCGCGAATACGCGCGGCGTGGACGCATTGCGCTGACGTTCGTCGAAGCGCGTGACGGCGGCCGCTTCGATACTGCCGACATCGTGCAGGCAATCGGCGGCCGTACCGATCTCGTTGTCATCTCGCAGGTGATCTTCAACACCGGGCAGCGGCTGGCCAACCTGCCGGACATCGTTGCGGCGACTCACCGGGCCGGAGGGCGCCTGCTGCTCGACGTCTACCACGCGCTCGGCGTGTTCCCGGTCGACGTCGCGGCACTCGACGTCGATTTCGCCGTCGGCGGCAGCTACAAATACCTGCGCGGCGGGCCGGGCGCGTGTTTCCTGTACTTGCATCCACGTCATCTCGACGGCTCATTGCGCACGCTCGACACCGGCTGGTTCGCCAAACGCGACCCTTTCGCCTACGTCCGGCCGGATCCGCCGGAATATGCGCGAGGGGGCGATGCGTTCCTCGAATCCACGCCACCGGTGTTGCCGTTCTACCAGGCGCGTGCCGGACAGCGCCTCGCATTGGCGCTGGGCGTCGATCGATTACGCGTGCATTCGCTGAAGATGCAGCAGCGGATGGCCGGTCTGTTGCGCGAGCGCGGCTTCCCGATGCAAGGCGGCACCGAGGACCGCGGCGCATTCATCGTAGTGACGGATCCACGCGCGGAGTCCTTCGCACGCGCATTGCACGCCAGCGGCGTCATCGCGGATGCGCGCGGGCCGTATTTGCGATTCTGCCCGGACATTCTTTCGACGGACGACGAATTAATGGCTGCCGCGCAGCGCCTCGCGGCCATCGCAACTTAGTTGCCACTTAGCGAAACAACGTCTGCAACTGCGGCGGATTGGCCTGCTGCAGTGCGTGCACCCACTTCAAGAAGGGCAGGTTGAAGCGCGCGCGCAATTCGGCGGCGCGATCGCGCAACTGCGCAACATTGATGGGCGCCGGCGGATCGGCAAAAGCGGTCACCAGCACATTCTTCGAGTCCGGCGACGGTAACAGCAGCAAGCCGTTTCCAAATACTTCGCGCAAGTGAATCTTGGTTTGACCATGCCCGCGCACGCGGCCGAAGGCATTGGCGACCAGCACGCCTTGCGGCGCCAAGCGATCGCGGCAAGCCCGATAGAACTCGAGCGACTCGAGCTTGCCGGGGCGCGCGCGATGATCGTAGCCGTCGACGAGGATGGCGTCGAACTTCGCGGATGACCGCTGCATGAACTCGTAACCGTCGCCGGCCTGCACCTCCAGCCGCTCGTCATCATCGGGCAACTTGAAGAACTGGTGCGCAACCTGGATTACGTCGCGGTTGATCTCGATCACGGTGACGTGCGTTTCCGGCATTTCGTGGCGGAAAAAGCGCACCAGCGAGGCCGCGCCCAGGCCGATGATCAGCACGCGCTGCGGCGCCGGGCGGAACAACAGGAATGCGAGCATCGCCTGCGTGTACACGAGCACCAGGCGGTTCGGCTTGGATAGCCGCATGGCGCCCTGGATCCAATCCGTCCCGAAATGCAGATAGCGGACGCCGGCTTCTTCCCGGATGTCGATGCTGTGGGTCACTGCGATTACGCGCCGGCACTCTTGATGATGAACCGCACCAGGAATACGAGCGAGACGACGACGAAGAGGCCTCCGAGCACGCCGGCGACGATCAAGTGCGCGGGCTTGATGCTCGCGGCATCTTCCAGCAGGTCGCGGCGCCTTCGCACACCGAAGAAGCTCCAGAAGACGGCGAGGACGACGCGTACGAAGCCGGGAGAATTGCGCGCGGGCGAGGATTCCCCGGCGGGTCCCGGGTCGGGTTCGGGCATGGCGGTTCGCGGGAAAGGCGGTCGACGCGAGCTTACCAGCCCCACGCGTTCGAGATTCATACCCATTGAAATCGCAGGGTTTTCCCCCACCTGACGGATAATTCCGGATAGGGAGGCTGTTCCATGCGTTTCGACAAACTCACGACCAAATTCCAGCAGGCGTTGGCCGACGCCCAAAGCTTGGCGCTTGGCCACGATAACGGCTTCATCGAGCCGCAGCATCTGCTCGCGGCGCTGCTCGCGCAGGAAGATGGCGGCACGACGTCGCTGCTGGCGCGCGCGGGCGTGCAGGTGCCCAAGCTGCAGGCGGCACTGAAGGCTTCGATCGATCGCCTGCCCAAGGTTGAAGGGCAGGGTGGCGAGATTACCGTTTCGCGCGATCTCAACAACCTGCTCAATCTGACCGACAAGGAAGCCACCAAGCGCGGCGACCAGTTCATCGCCAGCGAATTGTTCCTGCTTGCGCTGTCAGGTGACAAAGGCGACACCGGCCGAATCGCGAAGGAAGCGGGATTGAACCGCAAGGCGCTCGAGGCCGCCATCGAGGCGGTGCGCGGTGGCGCGGGTGTGGATTCGCAGGAAGCCGAAGGCCAGCGCGAGGCGCTCACCAAGTACACGATCGACCTCACGGCGCGGGCGCGCGAAGGCAAGCTCGACCCGGTGATCGGCCGCGACGACGAGATCCGTCGCACGATCCAGATCCTGCAGCGGCGCACCAAGAACAATCCGGTGCTGATCGGCGAGCCGGGCGTGGGCAAGACGGCGATCGTCGAAGGCCTGGCGCAGCGCATCGTCAACGGTGAGGTGCCGGAAAGCCTCAAGAGCAAGCGTGTTCTATCGCTCGACATGGCGGCGCTCTTGGCGGGTACGAAGTATCGCGGCGAATTCGAGGAGCGGCTGAAGGCGGTGCTGAAGGATATCGCCGCCGACGAGGGCCAGACGATCGTCTTCATCGACGAACTGCACACGATGGTCGGCGCCGGGAAGGCCGAGGGCGCGATGGACGCCGGCAACATGCTGAAGCCCGCACTCGCCCGGGGCGAGCTGCACTGCGTCGGCGCGACCACGCTCGACGAATACCGCAAGTACGTCGAGAAGGACGCGGCACTCGAGCGGCGCTTCCAGAAAGTCATGGTCGACGAGCCGTCGGTCGAGTCGACGATCGCGATCCTGCGCGGCCTGCAGGAACGCTACGAGATCCATCACGGCGTGGAGATCACCGACCCTGCGATCGTCGCTGCAGCCGAACTCTCGCACCGCTACATCACCGACCGCTTCCTGCCCGACAAGGCGATCGACCTGATCGACGAGGCGGCCGCGCGCATCAAGATGGAAATCGACTCCAAGCCCGAGGCGATGGACAAGCTCGACCGCCGGCTGATCCAGTTGAAGATCGAGCGCGAGGCGGTGAAGAAGGAAAAGGACGACGCGTCGAAGAAGCGCCTGGCGAACATCGACGAGGAAATCAAGAAGCTGGAGCGCGAGTACGCCGACTTCGACGAGGTGTGGCAGGCCGAAAAGGCGCAAGTCGCCGGCTCGCAGCACATCAAGGAGGAGATCGACAAGATCAAGCTCGCGATGGACGAGGCGAAGCGCCGCGGCGACTGGCAGAAGATGTCCGAGCTGCAGTATGGAAAATTGCCGCAGCTCGAGGCCCAGCTCAAGAAGGCCGACTCCGCGCTCGCGGGCGAAGCGGCGAAGGCGCCGAAACTCCTACGCACGCAGGTCGGCGCCGAGGAAATCGCCGAGGTCGTGTCGCGCGCGACCGGCATTCCGGTGTCGAAGATGATGCAAGGCGAGCGTGACAAGTTGCTGACGATGGAGGACCGGCTTCACGCGCGCGTCGTCGGCCAGGACGAGGCGGTGCGGCTCGTGTCCGATGCGATTCGCCGCTCGCGCTCGGGCCTGTCGGACCCCAACCGTCCGTACGGATCGTTCCTGTTCCTGGGGCCGACGGGTGTGGGCAAGACCGAGCTGACGAAGGCGCTCGCCGAATTCCTGTTCGATTCCGATCACGCGCTGATCCGCATCGACATGTCCGAGTTCATGGAAAAGCATTCGGTCGCGCGGATGATCGGCGCGCCGCCGGGCTATGTCGGCTACGAGGAAGGCGGCTACCTGACCGAAGCCGTGCGCCGCAAGCCGTATTCGGTGATCCTGCTGGATGAAATCGAGAAGGCGCACCCGGACGTGTTCAATGTCCTGCTGCAGGTGCTGGACGATGGCCGGCTCACCGACGGCCAAGGGCGCACGGTGGACTTCAAGAACACGGTGATCGTGATGACGTCGAATTTAGGATCGCAAAGGATCCAGCAGATGACCGACGCCGGCGACGATGCCGCAATGATCAAGATGGCCGTGCTGGCGGAAGTGAAGACGGGATTCCGACCCGAGTTCGTGAATCGCATCGACGAAATCGTCGTGTTCGCGCCGCTCGACGAAGCGCAGATCGGCAGCATCGCCAAGATCCAGCTCAAAGCGCTCGAAGCGCGGCTCGCGAAGATGGACATCAAGCTGGTCCCGACGGAGGCCGCGCTGAAGGTGGTGGCGCAGGCAGGATTCGACCCGGTTTACGGCGCGCGGCCGCTGAAGCGCGCGATCCAGCAGCAGATCGAGAATCCGTTGGCGAAGGAGATTCTGTCCGGCAACTACGCGCCGGGCGACACGGTCCACGTCCGCGAGAAAGGTGGGCAGATCGTTTTCGCGAAAGCGTAACGCAGATGGATGCTTTCAGACGTGCGGCAATCGCCCGCCGCCGAACGACCAGTTTTCCCACTGCGTTTCCTTGAACGCGATCATCACATGCTCGGGATCGAGTCCGGGCTTTGCGGCGAGCGCGGCAAGGAGATCGGCGATGAGCTTGCGCTTGACCTTGACGCTGCGCCCGACCGACCACAGGATCTCGATCAACACGAAATCGTCGCCGCGGTCTGACTCGAGGTCGGGATAGCGCGCGTCGAAGCGGAAGTCTGTGCGATCCAGTTCCAGCACGCGTTGAAAACGGTCCGCCTCCGGCACGCCAGAGGCGACAAGCGCGCCATGGACGGCGTCCAGCACGGCGCCTTTGAACGCCTCCGTCTTCGGGGCGCGAACGGTGACGGTGACGAGCGGCATGAGGTCAGAAGTACGGCGTTGGGCCGCGCGACGGCGTGTTGAAGAACGACTCGAAGAACCCCGCGAACGCGTCACGTGTCTGTACCCAGACTCCATCGTGCTCGCTTGTCGGGAAGACCGGCTCGACGCGCCGGCCCACGATGTACAAGTTCACGTCGTCCTGGGCCTCGACGACCGTAAGTCCGTCGCGTTCGACCGCCCAGGTGTCACCATCGCGCAGTACGACGTCCTGTGGGTCGCCTTCCTGCGTAATCCACACGGTGCCGCGCCGGAGCCGCAGCACGGCGCCGGCGGCGTCCGGCAGCGTCACGGTTTCCCGAGTCGCGAGTTTGACGGTTGTTCCATGTTCGAAGCAGGCCATGGTGTTCTCCAGTCACATGCGTACAATGCATTCTTGACGGTAGGGATATGGGCTTCCCGGGGCGCCGGGCCTGCGGCGGGATTTCACTGCGGGCCTTGGACGAATTATGGGACGGGAGGGTAGGGGCTTCAAACGCCCAATCGGAATGGATTGCATGAGTTCCAGGAATGCATAAAACGTTGAGGAAACTGCCATCGCTCGACTTTCTGCGCGGCTTCGAGGCCGCGGGACGCAGGCTCTCGTTCACGCTGGCCGCCGAGGAATTGTTCGTCACGCAGTCGGCGCTGTCGCGACAGGTGAAGGCGCTGGAGGACGCGCTGGGCGTGGCGCTTTTCGAACGGCGGCATCGCGCGCTGACTTTGACGCCCGCCGGCACGGCGTTTCACCGAAGCGTCTCGTCGCAATTGCGCGAGATTGCGCTGGCGGCCGAGTCCGTTCGCGGGCACGAACGCGAGCCCGGGCTCACGGTGTCGACCACCGTGTCGTTTGCCTCGCTGTGGCTCATTCCGCGGCTCGCCTCGTTTCGCGCGGCGCAGCCGGCGGTCGAGGTTTATGTTTCGGCCGACGACCGCATGGTCGACTTGACGCGCGGCGATGTCGACGTGGCCATACGCTACCTGGCCGATGCCGGCGCGCCGCCGGGTGCCGCGCGTCTTTTTGGCGAGCGCCTGCTTCCGGTGGCGAGCCCCGCGCTGCAGAAGCGCGCCGGCGCACCGCTCAAGCGGCCGGCCGATCTCGCGCGCCACGTGCTCATTCACTTGGACGACCCGAGCGGGATCATGCCGTGGCTCAACTGGCCCGCGTGGCTGACATCGAACGGCTTGCCCGACCTGAAGCCCGCGGGATCGATGCGCTTCTCCCTCTACGACCAGGTCATCCAGGCCACGCTGGGCGGGCAAGGGGTCGCGCTCGGCCGCATTCCGCTCATTTCCGCGTTGTTGCGCGACGGCAGGCTCGTCGCACCTTTCCCCAAGCGCTACGATTCGCCGCGCGGCTATTTCGTGATCGTTGCGCCGCATGCGCAGGAGCGCGCCGACGTCGCCGAATATGTGGCCTGGCTGCGGCGCGAGGCGGCGGCCGCGCAAACGCACGCGGATGCGCCGCCCGCGACGCAAGCGCGGCCGAACCCCAAGACTGCGCGTCGATGAATTTGACGTCGAACCCGCACCACGCCCTCACGCCGTCGGCCTGGATCGCGCGTCACGCCCATCTCGTTCCCGCGGGCGCGCGCGTCCTCGATCTCGCCTGCGGCTACGGCCGCCACGCGTTGTATTTCGCGGCGCGGGGCGCATCCGTCACCGCGGTCGACCGTGATGCCACCGCGCTCGAGACACTGGCGGGAAAGACCGGCATCGATCCCCGATTGGAGGACCTCGAAGGCCAACCGTGGCCTTTCGCGGGGGAGCGCTTCGATGCGATCGTCGTCAACCACTACCTGCATCGGCCGCTCTTCCCGCATTTGCGCGCGGCGCTCGCCGACGACGGTGCGCTGCTGTACGAAACGTTCGCACTCGGCAACGAAGCCTACGGGCGGCCGTCGAACCCGGCATTCCTGCTGCGACGGGACGAGCTTCTCGAGTTGGCTGCGGCGTCGTCGCCGCCGTGGACCGTCGTCGCCTTCGAGCAGGGGCGAATCGAGCTGGGGGATCGCCCGGCCGTCGTGCAGCGGCTGGCCGCCGTCGGCGCGGCGCGCGCCTGGCCGCCGGCGCTGTAAGTGCACGTCCCGGGACGGCGGTCGATGACCACGAAGAGCGCCTTCTCCTGGCGGTTGGGGTAAAATGCGCCATTTTTCGAAGCGTGAAATGCTGACTGGAAGCCTTGTCGCAATCGCGACGCCGATGCTGGAAGGCGGTGCACTCGACCTGCCCGCGTTGCGCAAGCTCATCGATTTCCACATCGCGAACGGCACGTCCGCGATCGTGATCGTCGGCACGACCGGCGAATCGCCGACCGTCGACGCCGACGAGCATTGCCTGCTGATCAAGACGGCGGTCGAACATGCGGCCCGCCGCATCAAAGTGGTCGCCGGAACCGGCGCCAACTCGACCCGGGAAGCGATCTACTTCGCCGAATACGCGGCCAAGGTCGGCGCCGATTGCCACCTGTCGGTCGTCCCCTATTACAACAAGCCCACGCAAGAGGGCCTGTACCGCCATTTTCGCGCGGTCGCGGAAAAGGTCGCGTTGCCGATGCTGCTCTACAACGTTCCCGGCCGCACGGTTGCCGATCTCGCCACCGAGACCACGTTGCGCCTGGCCCAGCTTCCCGCCATCGTCGGCATCAAGGACGCGACATCCGACCTTGGGCGCGGCAGCGAACTCATCAAGGCGCTGGCATCCGCCGGGCACCGCGATTTCGCGATCTACGGCGGCGACGACCTCACGGCGCTGCCGCTCATGCTGATGGGCGGCCACGGCGTCATTTCGGTCACCGCCAACGTCGCGCCGAAGCTGATGGCGCAGATGTGCGCTGCTGCTTTGGCCGGCGACATGATCACCGCGCGCGAGCGCAACAACCGCTTGCTCGGGCTGCATCGCAAACTGTTCGTCGAGGCGAATCCCATTCCGGTCAAATGGGCGCTTGCGCAGATGGGCTACATCCACAACGAACTTCGGCTGCCGATGGTGCAGCTGTCGCCGCAATTTCACGAGACCGTTCGCGAAGCGCTGCGCGAAGCGGGCTGTCTCGCTTGACGAAGAGGTAAGCCGATGAAATTCATGTCACGCCTGTCCTGGTCGCTGCCCATCCTGGTCGCCTCGATGTCGCTGCTCGTCTCCGGTTGCGAGACCGGCATTTCGCTCACCAAAAAAATCGATTACAAGTCGGCGTCGAGCGGGCCGTCGCTTGAATTGCCGCCTGATCTCACCACGCCGCGCTACGACGACCGCTACCAGGTCAACTCGGCGTCCGGCCTCGCGGCCGCGAACGCCGGCAAGAGCGGGCGCGGCGACCTGCTGCCGACCAACCCCGATGCGAAGATCGTCCGCGGCGGCAGCGAGCGCTGGCTGGTGGTGAAGGCCACGCCCGAGCAGGCGTGGAACACCACCCGCTCGTTCTGGCAGGAGAACGGCTTTTCGATTGCGATCGATCAGCCGGCGGCCGGCGTCATGGAAACCGATTGGGCGGAAAATCGCGTGAACGCGCCGCAAGACTTCCTGCAGCGCACGATCGGCAAGGTTGCGGACGTCTTCGGTGGAACCTACAAGCGCGACAAATTCCGCACCCGCATCGAGCGCGGCGTGGAGCCCGGCACCGTGGAGATCTTCGTTTCGGCGAAAGCCATGGAGCAGGTGCCGACCACGACGATCGACCATGCCGGCGCGGCGTTTGTCTGGGCCGTCGTGCCGCCCAGCCCCGAGGCCGAGGCAGAAATGCTGACGCGGCTCATGATGAAATTCGGCGCGCCTGAGCCGGCCGCGCGCCTGGCCATCGCGCAGGCCGCCAGTGCGCCCGAGAAGGCGCGCGTCGAGAAGAACGCGGACGGCTCCTACAAGCTCACCGTCGACGACCAGTTCGATCGTGCATGGCGCAGGGTGGGCTTGGCACTCGATCGCATCGGGTTCACCGTCGTCGACCGCGATCGCTCGCGCGGTGTGTATTTCGTTCGTTTCGGCGATCCGGACAATCCCAGCCAGGCGCAGCAGGAGAGCCTGTGGTCCAAGCTGCAATTCTGGAAGTCCAGCGACAAGGACAAGCCCGAGCAATATCAGATCGTCGTCGCCGAGGCGGCGCAGACGAGCGTGGTCAGCGTGCAGGATCCCGGCGGCATCCCGGACAAAACGCAAAACAGCGAGAAGATCCTCTCGCTCCTCAAGGACCAGCTCAAGTAATGCGACGCGCGTAATGCGCTTCGCATCCATTGGCAGCGGCAGCGAGGGCAACGGGCTCGTCGTCGAATCCGGCTGCACCCGCATCATGATCGACTGCGGTTTCGGCGTCCGCGACACGGCGACACGCCTGGCGCGCATCGGCGTCGCGCCCGATTCGCTCGACGCCATCATCGTCACCCACGAGCATTCCGATCATGTCGGCGGTGTACCGGCATTCGCTGCGCGCCACGACATTCCCGTGTGGCTCACCTTCGGCACGCTGACGGTCGTCGGCGAGCGGTTTGCCGACGTCCCGCGCGTGTATGGATTCGACAGCCACGACAGGTTCGCCGTCGGCGACCTCGAGGTGCTGCCGTTCCCGGTGCCGCACGATGCGCGTGAACCGGTGCAGTTCGTGGTCACGAATGGTGAATGGAAATTGGGCGTGCTGACCGACCTTGGCACCTCCACGCCGTACGTCGAGGCGAGCCTCACCCGGTGCGATGCGCTGGTGCTCGAATGCAATCACGACCTCGGATTGCTCGAAGCGAGCGACTATCCGCGTGCGCTGAAGAACCGGATTGCGGGGCGGCTCGGACATCTGCACAACGAGGGTGCCTCGGCGCTCTTGTCGGCGCTCGACAACAGCCGCCTTCAGCACATCGTGGCCGCGCATCTTTCGAAGCAGAACAACACGCCGGATCTGGCGAGGGTGGCGCTCGCCGCGGCCTTGCAATGCGGCGCCGACTGGATCGGCATCGCCAGCCAGGCGGATGGCTTTGCCTGGCGCGCATTTGCGTGACGGGAAGAAAAACAGGAGACGGGATGGAAACGACGGTGACGCAGAAGCGTGATGAGCTCTACCGTGGCAAGGCGAAGACGGTTTACACGACCGACGACCCGCACTATCTCATCATGCATTATCGCGACGACGTTTCCGCGTTCGACGGCGCCAAGCTCGACAAGCTCGACCTGAAGGGCGAGACGAATAACCGGATCAACGCCTACGTGATGGGCAAGCTTGCGGCGGCAGGCGTGGCCACGCATTTCGTCCGGATGCAAAACGAGCGCGAATCGCTGGTGAAGGCGCTGAAGATGATCCCTGTCGAGTGCGTCGTGCGCAATGTCTGTGCGGGGTCGATGGCCAAGCGCTACGGGATCGCGGAAGGCCTGAAGCTGCCCGAGCCGATTTTCGAATTCTTCCTCAAGAGCGACGCGCTGCACGATCCGCTGTGCAACGAAGACCACATTCGCGTGCTCGGATGGGCGTCGGTTTCCGAGATTGCGCAGATGAAATCGCTGACGCACCGGGTCAACGCGGTGTTGAAGCCGCTCTTCGCCGCGGCGGGCATGGACCTCGTCGATTACAAGCTCGAGTTCGGGCATCCGGTCGACGATTCGCAAGGCGAGCTCGTCCTCGGCGACGAATTCACACCGGACGGTTGCCGGCTCTGGGATGCCAAGACCGGCGAGAAGCTCGACAAGGACCGCTTCCGCCGCGACCTCGGCAGCGTGATCGAGCACTACCGCGAAGTGGCGAGGCGAATCGGCGTTCCGTTGTGACGGGCCGTTATCAAATGTGCATGAAAAAAGCCGGCCCGCGGGCCGGCTTTTTTGTCGCGACGAACGCTTACTTCTTCGCGTCCTTCGTTGCGTCCTTCATCGCGTCCTTGTTCGCGTCCGACTTCATCGCATCGGGCGCAGCCGTGGCGGGCGCCGCAGCATCCTTCGATGCATCCGGTGCAGGAGCGGGCGCAGGCGCGGGTGCGGGCGCGGGAGCCGCGGCAGGTGCGGGTGCGGGCGCCGGCGCGGCCGGCTTCTTGTCTTCACCGCATGCGGTCAGCGCGACCGCAACCATCGCGGCAAGCAGGATCGATTTGTTCATTGTCAATGGTCCTTGAGACGTGAAACGTTAGGGGGCAGCGAATGCGGCTGTCTGCTCGATTACATGCCCGGTAGGGGCTTCAAGGGGCTAAGGTAGCCGCTTGGTGCCCCGAGCTTGACTTGATCCGCTCCAGCAGTGCAGCAACCGAGGGCGGTCACTTTATCACAAAGACCATTGCATTCAAAGGGGTGGCATGCGTCACCGCCGCGGTTGCGGTGCAACCCTTCAAAGCCCGAGGACCGTGCCCGCGATGCCGGGCTCACCCGTCGCCCAAATCTCCTCGAAACGCGTGACGAGCGGCATGGCGAGCTGCGGATTTTCGATCACGAGGGCGGCGCCGGGCTGGTCGATGTGAAAGCGGTGCAGGTAATGCCTGCCGTCGACGATGACGAGTGGATCCATTGCCACCCGAGCTTCGTCACCGGTCCGGTAAACGGTGATGGCATCGGAATAGAGCTTCAGCAGGTTCAGCAGGCGTGGACACGATCCTTCCATCCATCGCTTGTCGTGGACGATGAGCTCGAATCGCGTCGACGGTGCCCGTCGCAGGAACGCCACGAGATTGGCCGCACGCGCTGCGGTATCCCACCCCGTCTGTGAAAGGTCGATGTCGAAGACCTGGAGTTTTTGCTGCGCCAATCCGATCAGCTCGTCGATGGCGGCAGTTTGCGCGGCGACGGTGTCGAGACGCGATTCGCGCGGGACGGGGCGGCTGGCGGTTTCAGGCGACGTGGAGGAATCCATGGCGGTATCCGTCGTATAAAAATTGCAGCGCGGCATTGGAAATGGTCGCGGCCCGGCGCGCATCGAGCGCGCGCGCATTGGCCAACTCGACGAGCGCCGTTCGCGCGCCGTCGGGCCATTCGCTCGCCTCGCCGTTGACATAGATTGCGGCGTCATCGTAGAGCCATTGCGTCCGCCGGTCGAGTTCGACGCCGCGCCTGCCAATGGCCTTGGCAAATGCGGCGCGCGACAGCGGCTTCCCGGCAGCGGTGAAGAAGACGTTGGGCTTGGGCTCGGAGAGGAAGATACCGAGGAAGCGCGCTGTCGTGGCGCGGTCCCAGCGTATTTCGCGCAACAGGGTGTCGACACGCCGCTGCATCGTCTTGCCAACACGCGCCGGTTCACCGGAATAGCGCAGGTCAGGATCGGCGTAGCGGCCTTCGAGCGCCAGCGCGTCGCGCAAGTGATCGAGGAATGCCTGCCCAATTTCGTTGTAGGATGCGGCGCGAAAGCCGATCGAATACGTCGTGCATGCATCGACGGCCACCCCGTCGTGCGCGTGTGACGGCGGCAGGTACAGCATATCGCCGGCCGACAGAACGACATCGTGTTGCGGTGTGAATTTGCGCAGGATCTTGACGGGAAGGCCGGGCCTGAGGGTCAGGTCGTCCTGGCGACCATACTTCCAGCGGCGCACACCCGGACCCTGCAGCAGGAAGACGTCATAGGAATCGAAATGGGCGCCGACGCCGCCGCCGGGCGCGGCGTAACTCACCATGAGGTCGTCGAGGCGGGCGAAGGGAATGAACGCGAAGCGGCGCAGCAGCGCGTCGGCCGCGTCCGAATGCAGATTGGCGCCTTGCACCAGCAGTGTCCAGCCGGTCGCGGGCAGCGTTCGAAAGTGGCCGCGGCGAAACGGGCCGTGTTCGAGGGTCCAGTGGCCGCGGCCGCGAACGACGATGCGCGATTCGACATCGTCGCGTCCGGCGAACGTGAAGAGTTGGTCGCGCGTAAACAAACCGGCGAACGCGGGGATCGCGCCACGGACGAGGCGGGCCTCTTTTTGCCAGAAACGGCGCAGGAATGCCGTCGGCGCGAGACCGCCGAGCAGAGCCTTCGTGGACGCATTCTCGATGCGCATGGTGCGAGGTTAGCACTGGCGCCGGGCAGGGAGTCCGATCCGGTTACAATGACACACCACATTCGATTCCCTGCCGCGAGCCTCTAAATCGATGAACATCTCCGACAAGACGGTCGTCACCATTTCGTTCAAGCTTTTCAATTCGGAAAACCAGTTGCTCGAAGAGTCACCGGAGCCGATCGTCTATCTGCACGGAACGAATTCCGGCATCTTCCCCAAGATCGAAGAGACGCTGAACGGGAAGAACGTGGGGGACAAGATCTCCGTGACGCTGGAGCCTGTCGACGCGTTCGGCGAATACGATGCGCAGATGATCCGCATCGAGCCGGTGGCCGAACTCCCGCCCGACATCACGATCGGCGGCTATCTCGTCGCCGAGCTCGACGGCAATGAAGTCGTCTGGCGCGTCACCGGGATCGCCGACGGCAAGGCGGTGCTCGACGGCAACCACGAGCTCGCCGGGCAGCGTCTGCGTTTCGATTGCAGTGTGCTCGACATTCGCGCCGCGACGGCCGACGAGATCGCGCACGGCCACGCGCACGGCGCGGGCGGCCACCATCACCACTGAGAAGGCTGCTCAGCCGTCGGCGAGCTTTTTCAGCGCGTAGAGGGCCTCGAGCGCTTCGCGCGGCGACAGCGCATCCGGGTCGAGCGAGATCAGCTTCTCCAGCACGTCGGTCGCGCGGGGATCCGTTGCAAGCGCGAGGGCTGCTCCCGGCGGCGGCGCCGCTGATCCGA
>Ga0070708_100000283_pt1 | contig 38049 bp, 37 predicted proteins | sample KBSK5503metaG_FD_65469 | JGI IMG/M metagenome (GOLD analysis project Ga0070708, IMG submission 65469) | Corn, switchgrass and miscanthus rhizosphere microbial communities from Kellogg Biological Station, Michigan, USA - KBS K5-50-3 metaG | ecosystem: Host-associated > Plants > Roots >... | reverse complement strand
CCGGGCCTGGTGATCATCGGGATCTGGGGCATCGGCGCTGGGATCATCGTGAACCAGGCAGGCCTGAAGGGGATCCCAACCGAGCTGTACGACGCAGCGCAGATCGACGGTGCGGGGTGGTGGGCGCTGCTGCGCCACGTCACGCTGCCGATGATGTCCCCGGTCATTTTCTACACGCTCGTCCTCGGCGTCGTGGAGGTGATGCAGTACTTCCTCGTGCCGCTGGTTCTGAATGCGGGAACTGGTGAGCCTGGCGGCTCCACGCTGTTCTTCAACCTTTACCTGTACGACACCTTCTTCACGTTCCAGAACATGTCGTACGGGGCCACGCTTGCCTGGCTCCTCTTTGTGATCACCCTCGGCATCACGCTGCTGATCTTCTGGAGCGCGCGGTTCTGGGTCTACTACGCCGCGGAGTCCACCTGAGCAAGCCATGGCCTTGATGGCGCAGCAAGACCATTCATTGCTCTCGGATCGGCAGAACCGGGAGGCTCACCAACGGAGGCGGGCACGTACAGGGCGTTCGTTCGGGCTGACGTTCTTCGCGGTCGTGCTCGTCGCCGGATTTCTCTCGCCACTGCTCCGCTCGATATCACTCTCCATCAAAAACCCCGAGCAGATCCAGGCCGTCAACCAACCCATCTGGCCTGCCGACCCCCAGACGTTCGACTACCAGGGCCAGACCTATGACGTCTACAAGGTGCCCATCAAGGGGGTGACCCGAGACCTGGCACTCGTCCAGAAGCGGCGCACCGAGAGCAAGTTTATCGATCCCACTAACACCGCGGCCGGTCTCATCCCCTGGCAGGGGTCATGGCGGTCGCTCCAGAACGCATGGACGCTGGCACCGCAGTGGTCGAACTACAGCGAAGTCTGGCAGACGCTCAACTACCCACGCCTGCTGTTCAACACCGCCGCGATCGCCCTTATTGGTCTCACGGGAACGGTCGTGTCGTGCACCCTCGTCGCATATGGATTCGCGCGCTTCCGTTTCAGGGGCCGCTCGATCCTCTTCACGATCTTGATCGCGACTATCTTCCTGCCCGCTGCCGTCACCTTGATTCCGACCTACACGATCTTCGTCAAGCTCGGCTGGGTGGGCACGTGGTTACCCCTTCTGGTCCCCACCTTCTTCGCGAACGCATACGACGTCTTCCTGTTGCGGCAATACCTCATGACCATTCCCCGCGAGATGGATGAGGCTGCCGCTATCGACGGCGCCGGGCCCTTCCGGGTGCTGACATCGGTCATCATTCCACAGGCATGGCCGGTCATTATCGCGGTCGCCATCTTCCATCTCGTCTACTCATGGAATGACTTTTTCGGGCCACTCATCTACCTGTCCTCGAAACCGGACCTGCAGACGCTTTCGGTTGGCCTCGCACAGTTCAGCGCTGTGCGATCGGCCCAGAATCCCGGCCTCGTGCAGGCTGGCACGTTGATGACCATGGTGGTTCCGGTGATCGTGTTCCTCCTGTTCCAGCGTGTGTTCATGCGGGGCGTGGTGATCACCGGAGTCGAGAAGTAGGTGCCGTTCCGGGTTGCGCTCACGTTCGACGCGGAGCACTCGGATCGTCCGGCGCATCCCGGAAGCCAGGAAACGGCGATCGGCGTTGCCGCGCGCGTCATCGCCGGCGTGGAGGCGCACGGTGACGGAGCGATCGTCCTCCTCGACCTGTGGCCAGACCCGGTTGCGCCGGCTCTGGGGCTGATCGTCGAGCGGCTGCGGGCCAGCGTCGCCGATTTCGTCCGCCACGATCGGCTGCCCCTTGAACCAGGTTTCGCTCCGATTGGCGATCCATGCCCGGGGCCTATTCCGGCCGCCACCCCATGACCACGGAGCTCCCAGCCGTCCTCGCAGTCGATGGCGGCAACTCGAAGACCGACGTTGCACTCGTGAGCGCAGACGGCACGCTGCTGGCGCTCGTCACCGGCCCCACGGTGTCGCACCAGCAGGTCGGCCTTCGTCGTGGGATGAGCCGCCTGAGAGAGCTCGCAGAGCAGGCGGCTCGCGAAGCAGGGTTGAACGGCGTCGACGGACCGCTGGCGAGTGTGCTGGCGGCCTGCCTGGCCGGGGCCGACTTTCCCCGTGACATCCGGCGTCTGACTCGAGCCGTGGACTCGTTGCGCCTGGCCGATGAGGCGATCATCCGCAACGATGGGTTCGCGACCCTGCGCGCCGGAACCGATCGACGGTGGGGGGTGGCGGTCATATGTGGCAGCGGAATCAACTGCGTCGGCGTCGCCGCGGACGGGCGATCCGCCAGCTATCCAGCGGTGGGCGAAATCGCCGGTGACTGGGGTGGTGGCCGGTCGCTGGGCGACGCGGCACTGGCCGCCGCCGTACGCGGCCGTGATGGCCGCGGTCCGCGGACCTCGCTGGAGCTGGCAGTCCCTGCGCATTTCGGGCTGCGTCGTCCGATCGACGTGACCGGCGCGCTGTACGGGAGCCGGCTCGAGGAGGAGCGCCTCCGGGATCTGGCGCCCGCGGTCTTCCAGGCAGCAAGCGCCGGTGACCCGGTCGCGCGCGAGATCATCGATCGCCTCGCAGACGAGGCAGCAGTCATGGCCACGGCCATGATCCGGCGCCTGCGGCTGGTTCGCACAGACGTGGAGGTGATCCTCGGCGGCGCCATCTTCCGCGCCACCGATCCCGCCTTCTACGAGCGCCTCACGTCCGGCATCACAAGGGTCGCCACCGCCGCGGTCGTCCGCCGCCTCTCTGCCAGGCCCGTGCTTGGTGCCGCCCTGCTGGGGCTGGATCGAGTCGGCTCCCCCGTCTCGGCCGCAGATCGGCTTCGCGCCTCCTTCTGAGGATCTCGAGGGTCAGGTGGGCGCCTATCCGCTCGCCATGAGGGCGGCGTGCACGGCCTGCGCCGCCTGCGCCGCCTGCCGGACGGGCACCTCGGCCCATACGACGCGCATCCCTTCCTCATCGAACGAGCCCTCCGCGTAAGCCGGGAGGGGCAGGAGCTCGGGCATCAGCTGGGCCAGCCCAACGAGGCTGATGCGCGCCATGCGCTCCTTGCGATCGACCGCGAGCATCAACACGCCGCCTTCTGCGGATCCGCGACGAGACGGCCGCACCTCGGTCATAGGCCCCGCCTCATCGAGCGCACGCACGATGAGACGCAGGTGCCCTCGTCGGGCACGGCGCACCGCCACCGGATGCACGATCTCCGCTCCCAGCTCGGCGAGCAGCTCGAGCTGAGCGGCGTCGACAACCTGCAACAGGCGCGCCGCGGGCACGAGATGTGGATCCGCTTCCATCACGCCGCCCACGTCCTTGAAGAGCTCGCAGCGGTCGGCGCGCAGCGCGACAGCAAGGACGACGGCCGACAGGTCCGTGCCGCCCCGCCCAAGGGTCGTGAGCTCGCCATGCGCGCCGATCCCCTGGAACCCCGCCACTACCGGAACCAGCTCGGCGGCGAGTGCGGCCCGCAACGGACGCGAGTAGACGCGACGGACCTCCGCCCCAAGGTGCGCCGCTGCGGTTCGGATTCCCGCCTCCGCTCCCGAGAACGACCGCGCCGCCACGCCCTGCGACTGCAGTCCCAGGGCGAAGAGCGCGGCGGAGAGTGCTTCGCCGGTTGCGAGAGCGCGATCGGTCTCGCGTGCAAGCGCCGAATCGGGCGCGTGGCGGGGTTCGCGAAGGGCTCGCCCCTGGTCGGGAAGGAGGACAGCCGCTGCCGCGAGGATGGTATCGGTCACGCCCTCGAAGGCACTCACCACGACGACCGGTCGCAGGCCAGCCTGTCGCTGCCGAACGACCACGGCGACCGCTTCGGCCAGGTCCTCGGGACGACGGAGCACGGAGCCGCCGAACTTGTCGACGACCACCGGTCCGAGGGGGGGATCAGCCGGAGGGCGCATCGGCTCCACACGGTAGCGCAGGCTCCCTGACCGATGGGCCTGGCCCCGGCTCTCGCGGGGCTGCTACCCTCGGCCAATGGCATCTCGCAGCGCTCCCGTGACGGATTCGGTATCGGATCGTGTCCTTGGAACCGTCCGCCGGAACGTGCTGCGCTGGTATGCCCGTGAGCATCGAGACTTTCCATGGCGTCGTACCAGCGATCCGTACGCCGTGCTTGTCAGCGAGGTGATGCTGCAGCAGACACAGGCGAATCGCGTGGTCGACCACTACGAGCGCTTCCTGGTCCGCTTTCCAACGGCGCACGCACTGGCGGGGGCCTCCGACGCCGCGGTGCTCGGCGAGTGGTCTGGCCTGGGCTACAACCGCCGCGCACTCGCCCTCCGCCGGACGGCGGCGGCCATCGTCGCGGGCGGCTGGCCCGTGGCTACGGCGGACCTCGAGCAGCTTCCCGGAGTCGGCGCCTACACGGCTCGCGCGCTGGCGAGCCTCGCCTTCGCAGAGGCGGTGGGCGTGGTCGACACCAACGTCCGCCGCTGGCTCATCCGTCGCTTCGGACTGAGCAGCTCGACCAGTGCGGCGCGGCTCCAGCAGCTCGCCGATGACCTGGCCAGGGGCAACGGAGCGGAATCACCGCAAAGCCATGATGTCGCGGCCTGGACCCACGCCAGCATGGAGCTGGGAGCCCGAGTCTGCCGCGCTCGCGCGCCGCGCTGCGACGCATGCCCCGTGGCGCGCGGCTGTCCGTCCCGAGGCCGCCCAGCGCACGTCCCGGTGCCGCGCCAGGCGCCCTTCCCCTGCTCACGGCGCGCAGCCCGGGGCGCGCTGATCCGCGCCCTGGCGGCCGCGCGTGACCACGAGCTGACGCGCGCCGACGCCACCAGGACAACCTCAGACAAGGGCCTCGTCGAGAGCGCGATCGCGGAGCTCGAACGTGAGGGCCTGCTCCACACCGATGGCGATCGACTCCGCCTCGGTCCCGCGGTGAGCCGCCCTGGCCCGGCTACAATCGGCGCATGAGCGCGGAAACAGCCACGACCGGCCTCAAGGTAAAGGTCCGGGAAAAGATTCCGTCCGTCGGCCTGCGTGCCAGCGACGGGTATCTGCTGAACCTGCGCAGCTTCGTCGGCAAGCAGTCGGTTGCCTATCTGTTCTTCGCCGCCCCGACCGCGGAAGGCGCTCAGCGGCGCCGCGGGACCCGGCTCGCCGAAGCGTTCGCGGCTGCCCACCAGCGATTGCACGCTGCGGGAATTGTGGTGATCGGCGTGAGTTGCGACTCCGAGTCGCAGCAGGCCGCCTGGATCGAGGAGCATCGGATCCCGTACCTGCTATTCAGCGATGAGCGACGGTCCGCGATGGAGCTGCTCGGGATCCCAGTCACCGAGGAGGCCGGGAATTTCAATGTCGCTCGCCCGGTAGTAATCGTCGTGAATGACGCCGGGGTGATTGTCACCATCCTCGCGGACCCCGATCCGGAGTTCGCGGCCGACATTGTGCTGGCCGCGGTCCGTCGGGCCGCGGAGGGGGGCGAGGCCGTCTGGCACGAGCACCCCGACGAGGCCGGCGACGTGGATTCGCCGGTCGGGACGGCGAGTCCCTAGGCTGCTCACGTGCTCGCCGTGCGGCTTCACGCGGCCGGCGAGCCGCCGGTGGTCGAGGAGATACCGCTCCCCGAACCAACTGGCACAGAGGTGCGCATCCGCATCGCTGGGTGTGGCATCTGCCGGACCGACCTTCACATTGCTTCAGGTGAGCTGAGCCGCGTCGAGCTGCCCATCACCCTCGGCCACGAGGTCGCGGGATGGGTCGACGCCATCGGGCCCGACGCGGGGCAGCCGATGCGCCGCGCCCGGCTGCGGTCCGGCGATGCCGTGCTCGTGTACGGCGGTTGGGGATGCGGTGAGTGCGCGGAATGCACGGCGGGCAACGAGCAGCGGTGCGCAACAGGCCGAGCGCCGGGCTTCCAGGCCGACGGCGGCTTCGCCGAAGCCATGCTGGTGCCGCACCCACGGCACCTGCTTGCGCTCGGCAGGCTCGATCCCATGCGCGCCGGGCCACTGGCCGATGCCGGCGTAACGCCCTATCGAGCCGTCCGTCGGGCCGGGCCCTGGCTGGCGTTCGGTGCGCGCGTCCTGGTCATCGGGCTTGGTGGCCTCGGACAGTTCCTCGTCCAGTACCTCGCCAGACAGCCGAACGTGCGCATCGTGGTCCGCGAGCTCGACCCGGACAAGGTCGCACTCGCCTCCGAGTTCGGCGCCGAGATCGCGGTGCTGGATGGGAGCGTGGAGATGGCGATCGACGCACTGGGCGGCCCGGCGGACGTGGTCTTCGACGTCGTGGGCACCGATGCCACCCTGGAGCTGGCCGCGGCCGTCGTCGCCCCGAGTGGCCTCGTCATGCTCGTGGGCGAGGCGGGCGGCCACCTCGCCCTCGGATTCGATTCGCCACCCGTCGAATCCTGGATCACGACCACCGCGTGGGGCTCGCGCGAGGATCTCGTCGAGGTGGTCCGGCTCGCGCGTCGTGGGGCGTTGCGCTGGACGGTCGAGACGCTGCCCCTCCGCGACGCAGCGGCGGGATTACGTCGCGTGGGGGCCGGCAAAGTGACCGGTCGGATCGTTCTCGTCCCGGAGCGTTGACAGCGCGCACCGCCCATGTCGCGGGCGAGATTGCGCCCAGGGTCCGCGAGGTAGTACAACGGGGGTACCGGAGAGGGGCTCATGTCGATCGATCCAGAATCAAACGCCTACCGCATCCTGCAGGTCCACCCGCAGGCGCACGAGACCGTCATCCGGGCCGCGTATCGCGCCTTGGCACGCCTCTACCATCCCGATGGAAACGAGCGAAACGACAGGCGCATGTCCGACCTCAATCGGGCATATGACTTGATCCGCGATCCGGAGCTGCGACGCCACTACGACGCGCAGCTCGCGGCCGACGGCACCATGCCACGGCAGCCGGTCGGCCCGGGTCCTGATGCGGTACCGCCCACGCCGGCGCAGAACGGAGGAGCCTTCTCACGCCACCGGAACGCCGGCGACGGGGAGAGCAAGGTGATCGACTTCGGACGCTACGCCGGCTGGACGATTCGCGACCTGCTCAGGGCTGATCCGGAGTACCTCCGCTGGTTGCGGCGGCACTCGTCCGGCCTGCGATACCGCCCCGAGATCGATCGGCTCCTGCCGGAGCGCGAGACCGAACAGGCCGGATCCACCACTCGCCGCTGATCCAACCAGCAGCTGTGGCGCGCGGGCGGCGCGGGCACCAACCCTGGCGCGCACCCTCGGTTCCAAGGACACGCTAGCGCCCGAAGATACGGTCCAGGAATCCCTGTTCGCGCTTGAGCTCGTAGATCGGCTTGCCGAGCGCCGCGTAGCGCTGGCGGAGGGCGTGCCCGCGGAGATCGGTGACCATCAGCTCGCGCCGCGAGCCAAGGTGCTCGGCGGCCACGGCGTGCAACCGATTGCGCACCGCATCGAACTCGGAGAGCGGAGCCTCGTCGGCCAGCACCACACCGACCGTCCAGCCGCTGCCAGCGCGCAGCAGCCACGCCCGCTGCACTTCGGTCAGCTCCGTGAGCGCCGCCTGCAGCTCCGCCCCAAATGGCTCGGGGATTGAGGTAGGTGCCTCGAGCTGAGGGAGCGTGCCCAGGGGACGGCGGGCGCGGAGCGCCTCGGGCGTGGCGGGATCGATGCCGGCGATGAGGAAAGGCAGAACGCCGGGAGCCACATCCACCTGTGCGGGACTCCCGGGATCGATCACCACGCGCTCGCCGGCTTGATTCGCTCGTTCAAAGAGGGTGCGCGCCGCGAGCGTGATCGAGTCGCTGCTCGGCGGCCCATACGCCGCGAATGACTCATGAGTGGTGAAGGCAGCCACGAACCGGCCGCGGCTGTCCTCGCCATGGCGCAACGCCTCGGATGGCACGCGGGACGCATCCTCCACGCCGCCACCGGACGAACGAATCGGGACCACGAGGTCCATCGCGATCAGCTCGGCCAGGCCCGGCTCCCTCGCCTCCTCGGTCTCCGACCCGCCCCGGGCCGTATCGGTCTGTGCATCGTCGGTCGCCTGAGGCACCTCGGGTTCGAGAGGCCGCTCCAGCCAGGTCCGACCCTCGTCAGTCATGCCCCGACACCAACTCCAGGCAAGGTTGCGAGCGCCTCCAGCGCGTTATCGAGCCGCGCAAGGCACCGATCGCGACCCAGCAGCTCCATCGAGCCAAAGAGCGGCGGGGTCACGGCGCGTCCGGTGACCGCCAGGCGGATGGGGCGGAAGAAGTCCCCGGCCTTCCAGCCCATCTCCTCCGCTGCCGCCCGGAGGCGCGACTCGAGCACGTCGGCCGCAAAGTCACCGTCGTCGAGGGCCTCAAGCTCGGAGCGCGCGCGAGCGAGCCCTGCGGCAGTGGCCGCCGCATCGGCCTTCTTGGAGGTCAGGTCCTCGGGCGAATAGCGCGCCGCAACCTCCCTCTCAGTCTCGACTAGGAAGGAGACCAGCTCGGTGGCGTCCGATAGCCGCACGAGTCGCTCCTTGAGCAGCGGAACGAGGCGATGCACCGTCTGGTCGTCGAGCTCATCAGGCACGAACGGGCGCAGGCGGAGCGCCAGCTGCGCATCGGGCAGGCCGCGGATGTAGGTCCCGTTCAGGAAGTCCAGGCGGTCCTTGTCGAAGACGGCGCCGGCTTTGTGGACGTGCGCGAGGTCGAAGCGATCCGACAGCTCGGCGAGTGTGAAGATCTCCTCTTCCGTGCCCGGCGACCAGCCAAGGAAGGCCAGGAAGTTGACCAAGGCCTCGGGGAGGTAGCCCTCCTTACGGTAGGCGGTGATCGCCGTCTGACTTTTGCGCTTGCTCATCTTGGTGCGGTCCGGGTTGAGGATCAGCGGGATGTGTCCGAAGATCGGCTCGGGGTACCCTAGGGCCCGGAAGAGCAGGATGTGGAGCGGCGTGTTCGAGAGGTGATCCTCGCCGCGGAGCACGTGGCTGATCTCCATAGCAGCGTCGTCGATCACGACGGTGAAGTGGTAGAGCGGTGTCCCGTCCGAACGGACGATCACACGATCGCCACCCAGCGCCTGTGACTCGAACTCCACCTCGCCCCGCACCAAGTCGTTGAAGCGGACCGTCTCCTGCGGCACCGCGAAGCGAATCGCAGGCCGTCGCCCCTCGGCCTCAAAGGCTGCGCGGTCGGGATCGGTCAGGTGCAGGCAGCGCCCGTTGTAGTGTGGGGGCTCCCTGCCGGCCTCCTGCTCATGGCGGACCGCCTCCAGCTCTTCAGGGGTGCAGTAGCACCGATATGCCTGCCCGCTCGCCAGAAGCCGCCGGGCTTCCCGGGCGTACAGCTCGCTCCGCCGGCTCTGACGGTATGGCCCGAAGGGGCCGATGTCCTCGCCGCCGGCGACCTGCGGCCCCTCATCCCACGTGATCCCCAGCCAGTGCAGGTTGTCGATGATGTCCTGCTCGAACTCATCGCTGCCTCGCGCGAGATCCGTGTCCTCGATGCGCAGGACGTACGTGCCGCCCACGTGACGCGCGAAGAGGAAGTTGTACAGGCTCGTGCGCGCCGTACCGATGTGCAGCGGGCCGGTGGGGCTGGGCGCCATGCGCACCCGGATGGGACGGTCGCCAGCGTTCGGGGAACTCGTCATGGGCCTTCCGATGGTAGCAGGCAGGCTCGCGGCCCACCGGTCCTTGAGCTACTCGACGGACGTGAGGCGTACGACCGGGATCTGTCGATCGGTCTTGCCTGGGTAGCCACCAAAGCTTGGCGCCAGCCCCACGATCTGGCGCCACGCCTGGTCGCGCTCCGCGCCCTGCAGCCCTTCGGGGCGCACCTGGATTTCCCGGCGGTCGACCTCGACCCAGATCTTGTCCGGGTTCTTCGCCAGGTTGATGAACCAGGCAGGATGCGTGGCCGAGCCGCCCGCCGTGGCCGTGACGATCCAGCTAGTCTCCGAATCGCCGTCCGGGAAGCGGCTGACGAGCACTTGCCGACGTTCGCCTGATTTAGCGCCGATGGTCGTCAGCAGAATCAAGGGCTGGCCGTTGATCCGCAAGTCGGTCCCGCGCTTGCGGTATCTGCGGACCATGAATCCACTCCCGAGTCGCATCAGGGTGCGGACGAACCGCGGAAAGCCCGCTCCGCGCGTGCCTTGCGGGGTCACCTCAACTGTCATATGAATTCTTCCCTGCGCCGTTTTCCTGATCGCCCAGCATACGCTGGCGGTCGCGCCATCAAGGATTCGGGAGGAAGCTCGATCTCACCGCGATATGCCTCGCAGCACCAGGTCGATCACCAGTGACCGTGCCTTCTTCGTGGGCCACTCGTGGCTTCCCCGCAGGTGGACGTAGGTCCAGCAGACGGTGTTGAAGACGATCTCGGCGGCTTCCAACGGGGTCTCGGAGAGTGAGCGCAGGCTGCCGTCCGCGACCCCCTCAGCGATGAATCGGGCGAATGGGTCGACGAAGTCGACACCCGCACCCCCGTGCTCCTCGCGGAACCCGCGATGGAAAACGCGATCTGATGCAAGAAGGAGCGAGAGGTGGCGATCAGCGACATCGCACAGCTGCTCCAGCCCGCGACTCAGCCGCTGCATGCCGTTCCCGTTGCCCGTCAGCACGGGCCACATCGCCTCGCGATAGTCCGAGCCGAGGCGGTTCAGCAGCGTGGCAATCACCGCATCCCGTGTCGCTCCCTGGCGCCAGGCCGTGACCCTCGAAATGCCAGCTCGTTCGGCGATCCGTTCCTGGGTGAGCCCGCTCCACCCCGACTCCGCAAGCAGTGCAAGCGCGGCATCGGTAAAGCGGGAGTCCAGATGGACCGATGAATCCCCTGCGGGCTGCTGCGGCTGACGCGACATGGCCGGACCATACACCAACTCGGAGCATCAATGCCACCTTGACGTAGCATCAGTGCTCTCGCTATGATGCAGGTGTGCTGCATTCGATCTCACGCAGCCGCCTTCCGACGCAGGAGGACGAACCGATGACCAATCCTGGTACGACCGAATCAGAGGACTGCCGCTACTGCGCACGCCACGCGGACCAGGCCGAGCTTCCCCCCGGAGGCTACGTGTACGAGGACGAGCGTTGGCTCGTCGGCCATGCATCCATCGAGTGGGCGACTGAGCCTGGGACCGTGATCATCGAAGCTCGGCGTCACGTCCTCGACTTCACCGACTTCACCGATATTGAGGCAGCGAGCTTTGGCGAGCTCCTCCGCCGCCTCTACCCCGCGATCAAGGACGCGACCGGCGCCGAGCGCGTGTACCTGGTCTCGACCATGGCCGTCATGCCCCACTTCCATGCCTGGCTCGTCCCATGGATGGCTGGCAGCGAGGCGCGCGGAATCGATTTTCTGGCGCGAGAGGGCAGCATCAGCGGGGAGCAGGCGTTGGCCGCCTCGGCTGCCATTCGCGACGGTATGACGGGATCACTGGCTGCAGTCGTCTGAAACGCGGATCCGGGCCGCCGGTCGAACGAGGAGCTCGCCAGGGCCTGGATCAAGTGTCAGTACTCCGTCGCGTTTGTCGGGCGAATCTGCCTCAGCAGCCCGTAGCCGGCTGACGGGAGCCGGGGAATGGGTTCAGGTCGCCCATGAACGTGTAGCGCCCGACGTTCGGTGACACGCTCTGGGTCGGTTCCGAAAGGGTATTCGGCGCCGTCCGCATGAACCAAGGCAGGAGCGCTTCGTCTTCGGGGTGGTACGTCCCGTATGTGCTCACCGTGCCGTCAGGGTTGGGACCCCGTAAACCCGGTTTCGGGAGCAGTTTGGACTTACGCCTCGGCAGCCAGCTTCTGCGTGTCGGCCTCAGCCCCCGACGGGCCTTGCCCATCGAGCCGACCCTCGCGAGATTCGACCCTGTTTCGACCCGCGAGCTTTGCTCGGTAGAGAGCCTCATCGGCGGCTCGCAGGAGCATCACCCGTTCCGAACCGTCCTCCGGCGCGGCCGCAACTCCGATGGACACGGTGATATGGCCCGTCAAGCCTGGGGCTAGCGGGATGATCGCTGACTCGATTCGGTGGCGGATTCGCTCGGCCACCTCAGTCGCCAGGCTTGCCGTCTGGCCAGGCAGAGCAACCACGAATTCCTCTCCGCCGTAACGCGCCGCGATGTCCTGCTCGCGGATGCTGGAGCGCAGGAGCTGGGCGAATGCCCGCAACGCCTCGTCGCCGGCAGGATGTCCGTACCGATCGTTGAAGTCCTTGAAGTGATCGAGGTCGAGCATCAGAACGGCGAGCGGTTCGCGGTCTGTCGCATTGGCCAGCATCCGCTCCAGGGCTTCGTCGAAGGCTCTGCTGTTGGTCAGTCCTGTCCGCCCGTCGGTATTCGCCTGACCGCGAAGAGCCAGCAGCAACCGCCGATTCGCGATCGACAGCGCGGCATGTTCACCCACCCGAGTGATGGCGAGTCGAAGCGGCAGCGAAAGGTCGCGCATCGTGGCCCAGTGCAAGTGCGCGGCACCAACCGTTTCACCCAGGGCGACCAGGGGTATGCACGCCAGCGTGCCACTCTCAACGGGATACACCGGGCACCGGAACGCGAGGCGCGCCGACACGTCATTGGTCACGTACAGGCTGCTTCGACGGAGTGCTGGACAGCGCCCAAGCTCGTGGAGAGAGAGGACCTCGGCCTGCCACTCACCAAGGGTGGCCTGTGGGACGGCTCGATCCTGGGATCGATTCGAAACGTGCAGGGCCGCGTCGTTTGGTCGGAGGAGCTCGTCGAATGTCGCGAGGGTAGCCACCGAGAGCGATACGTCGTCCTCCGTGAGAGCCGTCAGCTCGGTGAACTGATTGACAATCGCCGATTCGTGCGCCAGCTCGGCGCTCGTCTTGCTCGTCTCCTCGAGGCGGGTGTTCGTGTTCGCCAGACGATCGTTCAGGCCCGCCAACCGACGGTTCGCACCTCCCATGCGGCGCGCGAACCAGCCCGTGACCAGGATCATGAGCAGGATCAACGGACCCGCGGTTACGGCGAGGTTCAGGAGGGCCCTGTTGACGTCAGCGTAGAGCTCGCTTACCGGGCTCACGACCGCCAGGATCCGATTCGAACCGGCAACCGGCTGGTAGCTGGCTCGGTACGTTGTGCCGCCTTCGTCGAACGAAACGCTCCCGGCCCTCCCCGAAGTCATCGTGCTGACCGCTTCCCGCCACGACGCGGAGCCGGACGCGGCCGCGAGCGGGAATTGGCCGGTATTCGGATCGGTCGGAAGGCCCTGTGACGAGCGGAACTGGGCGAGCTGCGGGTGGACGAGGAGTCGCCCGCCCCGATCCATCAGGATCGAGAAGCTGGTGCCACCGAATGGCATGCTTGCCATTTCCGTCGCGAAGCGTTGGATAGGGATCTCGAAATGGAGAATGCCCGCGTGCACGCCGGTGGGCAGGACGATGGGCGTTGCGATGCCGATGACCCACCGATTGGAGTCCGGGGAGATGTACGGCTGCGACTGGTAGAAGGAGTCATCGGGCAGCGGAAGCGTCGGAACGACTGCCGGATTGTTTTGCCGCTCGTCGGGAGACAGGTCGCTCACCGCCGCGACGCCCTTCCCTCCCACCCATCGGGCAGTCTCGAGCCCGGTCGAGCGGATGACGCATATCTCGTCGACCTGATAGCGGTCCCCTAGGTACGTGATCGCCTCTTCGACGTCGGCACGATCGGCTGGCAAGAGCTGCCCCGGCGTGTGAGCAAGGGCCACCTCGAAGATGTCGTTGCGACGGGCGAGGCGGATGTCTCTCGACGCGGATGCCATGTTCTCTTCGAGAGCGCGCGCCTCTTCCGTCACGTGGCCGTCCAGACGCGCTTCCGCTCCCCGGCCGATCTGGTCCGTCACCTGGGAGACGACGAAGACTCCAGCAGCGACCGCCAGCACACCGGTGATCGCCATGACCACAGCAGCGCGTGCTCCGAATGGCGTGGGGAGCCATCTCGAAAAACTGGACCGCTTCGTGGCACGGTCCTCGGTGTTGTCGTGCAACCCGTGATCTCTCCTGGCGGCATAGGCGGGTGTCAAAGCTGCCGGATGCTCGCACCGCACAACAGATGGCTAAAGTCCCTTCCGGTTGGAACTTTGGGGTGACGAGCTCGGAGTACGGGGTACCGTGCGCGTGATCAGGAGAGATTGGCGATGGGCCTGACTTCGCCCGCGGGATCGCCGCGAGGATCCCGGATGGGCGGCGACGCGTAGTCAGCGAGCCGCGCGGAGGCGGCGCCATCCAGGACCCCCAGCTGGCGGAGCGCGGCACAGGTGGCGGTGCTGCCCGCACGGCGCGCGAAATCGCCGTCCTCGACCTTCAACGCGAAGCCGAATGCGGCCCCTCCCTCAACGGCCTCCCCCTTGCCGGCAAGCACGCCAACTCCCTGGACGCCATCAGCGCCGCCCTTGGCGACCACGGCACCTCGCACAGCTTGCATGAGCGACGTGTCGAATCGGCGTCGCTCGCCGCCGACCAGCTCGGGGTGAGCCATCATCGCGTCGCGGATCCGCTCCAGGGCCGAGCGAGTAGCCGCATCGGCCACCCCGGACGGATCCCCCAGGCGCGCGAATGCCAGTGCAACAGCGCGCAGGGGAACGCCAAAGGTCACGACCCCGCATCCGTCGGTCGCCGTCGCGATCCTGGCGACCGGCACATCGGTCAAGCTTGAGATCGCCTCCAGGGCGAGCTGCTGCGTCGGGTGGGCGGGCTGCCAGTATGTCTCGACGTCCCAACCGGCGGCCTTTGCGTGCAGCGCGAAGCCGGCGTGCTTTCCCGAACAATTGTGGCGCAGCGGAGTGAGCGGCTCACCGTCGCGAAGGAGACGCTGCGCGGTCTCAGAGTCGAGCGGCGGATGGATGCCGCATTGCAGGACGTCGCGCGAGAGGCCGCCCTCGCGGAGGAGCGCCTGGACCGTGCGGACGTGGCGGTCCTCACCGGAATGGCTGGCGGCCATGATCGCCAGCGCCTCGGTGGGATTGCCGAAGTGGTAGCCGTCGAATCGGCCTGAAGTCACGAACGGAAGCAGCTGAAAGGGCTTCGCGCTCGAGCGTAGGAATGTGAAGCGGTCAGCGTCACCGACCGAGGAGAGGAGCCTGCCCTCCGGCGCGACGACCGCAATGTCGCCTCGGTGTCGGGATTCGACGCGCTCCCCGCGCCGAACCTCGACGAGGACAGGCGGCGCGGCCGCGGCGCGAGGCACGCGGAACCGGGCTACCCGCCGAGCTCGCTCGCGGCGAGCCTGCTACTCCCCGCCGCCGGGGCCGGTCGCCTGTCGCTCGCTCCCTGTTCCTGCCGGGGCGGGCTCGCGATCCTGCTTGCTGAAGATCGACGGGCCGTTGCCCGACGAGGACGTTGGCTGTGGTGGCGTCGAGGGCTTCGGCGTTCCAGGAGCGGTCGAGGCCGGCTGTGAAGCCGGGCGGGGCGCCTCATGCGTCATAGTCACGGAGCCCTCCCAATGGGCACCCTCCTTGACGACCAGCACCTGGGTCTTGACGGCGCCCTTGATGCGACCCGTGGAGCCAACTTCGAAGCGGCCGCCGCAGTCGACGTCACCTTCGTAGTCGCCGTTGATGATGACGTTGAGCGCCTTGATCGCGGCGCGGACCCGGGCCTGGGGGCTGATGATCAAGGTACCCTGGCACTCGATTTCGCCCTGGGCCTCGCCCTCGATCCGCAGGTCGCGGTCGCTGACGTACTTGCCGTTGAAGCGGGCGTGCGGATCGATGACGCTCTCGTTGCCAGCGTCGCGGCGGAAGTCGGAGGGAGAGGGCGTCACGTCGACCTCGCTACTGAGACTGTCTGGATAGAGGTTCCCGACGACATCCTCGCGCGTCAGGGCGTCGGGCTTCGTGTCACGCTTGCCGAAGACCATGCTGGAAGTTCCTCCTCTTCGGAGCGCAGGGTGGGCACGGCCGGTGCGCGTTAGGACGTGCAGGGACCGCATAGCCTACCAGCCCCGTCGAGCGGGGCGATAGAGCAGGTCCAGACGATGCCCTCGCTGAGCGAGATCCAGGACCGATTCCGGCGCTTTGGGCCGGACCAGGCGTCCGGCCCATTTGGCTCTCCGCTGTACGTAAGGCTCTGCGCCGAGCTGGCCGACGATCCGGAGACCGCCGGACTGCTCCTCGAGGCGGCACCGGTCCAGCGGATACCGAATCTGCTGTTCGCCGCGGTGCACGATCTGCTGCTGAGCGGAGGCGAGCCGGCACGACATGAGCTCGCCCGCTACTACCCCAGTGTCGTCCGGGACGCGAGGGCACCTGACGATCTGACGTACGAGGCCTTTCGCGCCTTTTGCGCCGCGCACCGTGGGGAGATCCTGGTCAGCGTGCGCAAGCGGTCGACGCAGACCAACGAACCGCGTCGTGCGGCCGTCCTCTTCCCGGCACTTGGCATGATCGCGGCTGAATCGGGGAAGCCGTTGGCCCTGCTCGAGGCGGGCGCGGCAGGCGGCCTCCTGCTGCAACCGGACCGATACGGCTACGACTACCACTCGGCCCGCGGTGGCGAGCTTGCGTCACCGCTCCGGCTCGTCTGTCAGCTCCTCCCGCCTCTGGATCCGCCGATCCCCCCGCGGGTCGCCATCGCGTGGCGCGTGGGAATCGATCTCGCGCCGGTGGACGTCAACGACGCGCGGGAGGTGCGATGGCTGGCCGCCTGCCTGTGGCCCGAGCACAACGAGCGGGGTGACGACCTGCGTCGGGCCGTCGCCCTGGCACAGGAATCTCCTCCTCGGATCGTCCGCGGCGACCTTGTCGATGACCTCCCGGCCCTCATCGCGGAAGCTCCCTCCGAAATGGCGCTCGTCGTCGTTCATGCCACGGCGCTCCTGTATCTGACCGCCGAGCGTCGGCATGCCTTCGTCGAGGTTTTGGCCAGGGCTGCAGGCCGCCATCAGCGACCGATCTGGCTGATCGGCTTCGAGGCCATCCAGACCCTCGAGGCAGTGCACGGGGAGCTGCGGCGTGGCCTCCCCGAAGAGCTCCCGGCGGGACCGACTGGCGCGCTCGCGCTGACGCAGTTCTACCCCGACGGAACTCGCCACCATCGGCTGCTGGCCTTCGCTCACCCCCACGGGCGGTGGCTCCTCTGGCTGGACGCGTCGAGTGCCGTCCAGGTTGGGTAGCGCGCCCTTAGAATCCGATTTGATGCCCGACCTTGTCGAACGGTACCCGAACCTTCACGTCAGCCCCCACCCCCTGGTCGCCCACAAGCTCGCGTACCTCCGCGATCGAACGACGGACCCCAAGCTCTTTCGCGAGCTGGTACGGGAGCTGACCTGGCTCATCGGCTACGAGGCGATGGCCGACGTCGCGACGACCTTGGTGTCGGTGCAGACCCCGCTCGAGCCGATGACCGGAGCGCGGGTAGAGCCCAAGATCGGGCTGATCCCCGTGCTGCGCGCCGGGCTGGGGATGGTTGATGCCATGCTCGAGCTGATGCCGAGCGCGGAGGTGTGGCACATCGGTCTCTACCGAGACGAGCGCACCCTGAAGCCTGTCGAGTATTACAACAAGCTCCCTGACGCCGCGACCGTCCAGGTCTGCCTGATCCTGGACCCGATGCTTGCCACCGGCGGCTCCTCTGCAGCGACCGTGGACATCCTCAAGACGTGGGGCGCGGCGCGGATCAAGCAGGTGAGCCTGATCGGGGCCCCTGAGGGAATTGCGACGTTGTCCGCGGCACATCCGGATGTCGACATCCACGTTGCTGCCGTCGACCGCGCGCTCAACGAACGCGGGTACATCGTGCCTGGACTGGGTGATGCCGGAGATCGGCAGTTCGGCACGTTCGCCGGCCCGTCCTCCGAACCAGGGCACGAGTCGGGCGAGACCGCCGAGGTGGTTCGACGACTGCAGCGGAACCTCTCGGGCGGGGAGTAGGTCCTACTCCTGCTTTGGCGCCCGGACGTGAGCCCGCAGCGACCTCGACGGTTTCGCGTCAGGCCCGTTTGTGCAGCACCATCGCGCAGAGCCGCGGAGTGCCCGAACATAGAAACGTCCCGAAGGAACCGCCTGCGGACCGTTGATGCAATCTCCGGTGCCGTTTGGCTGCCCCTTCGGGACCTGTGGAGCATAGGGTCGGCCGCCGACGGGGCACAACCCCACTTATCCACACCTTTGTGCCCCGGTGGCCGACTTATCCACACTCCGTCCGCACGACCTAGCAGCAGCCGTCGCAGCAACAGCAGTCGCCGTCGCAGTCGCAATCGCGTCTTGGCATGATGTTCACCTCCTTCCACGCTGGACGCGCCGCTCTTCGGCGCGTGCAGTGGCATCATATAGACGGATGTCAATATAGACCGATATCAATGCGATCTGCTACGCTTCGCCGATGCGCTCTTCCGATCCCGACGTCCTCCTCTTGTCAGCCCTCGCCGACCCGACGCGGCTCGCGATCGTGCGCCAGCTCGCGACGAGTGCCCCGCAGGGTCAGATCTGCGCCTGCGACTTCACCGATTGCTGTGACGTCAGCCAGCCCACGATCTCGCACCATCTGAAGGTGCTGCGCGAGGCCGGCGTGATCAGCGCCGACCGCCAGGGCACGAACATCTGGTACGCGCTGCGCCCGGACTTCGTCCAGCGCTGGGCGGGGTTGGGCGCCAGCCTCGCGGGCCTCGTGCAGCTGGGCTGAACCGGGCCTCGGGCTAACGGGAGGCGGAGGCGGACTCCACAATCACGCCTGCGAGCATACGCCGGAGGATGCCGGGCGATTCGAGCCACGGAAAGTGGCCGATGCCAGCCAGGATCTCGAGGCGCGCACCCGGCAGCAACGCAGCGCTGCGGCGCGCCTCCTCGGCGGGGATTGGGTCGAGCTCGCCGTGCACGAAGACCGCAGGCACCTTGAGGGCGGGCAGGCCCCGCTCCAGCGTGCCGAGCTCAAAATGGGCCTTGACGCTGGCCCACGCAGCGGCGTAGCCCTCAAGGTCGAAGCGCATCGGCGGCATGGGCGAGGCCGTCGACGGCTCCGCGAAGTAGTACGGCCAGACGAGCCCGAGACCTTCCACCTGCTCCTCGACATTCGTCTCACCGCGCTCCTCGTGCGCATCCAGCTCGGCGAGTCTCGCGCGCGCCGCTTCCGAGAGGTCGCGACGGAGGTTCTCGCCCATGGCCGCGGCGCCACCATCGGGCAACGCGCCGAGGGTATCCATCACCACGATTCCACCCACTCGATCCGGATGCGCCACGGCAAGATGCATCGCCAGGTGCCCGCCCCACGAGTGGCCGACGACCCACGCCCGATCCTACCCCAGGCCATCGAGCACCCGGACCGCGTCGGCAACGTGCCCCTCGATGTCGCGTGGGCCATCGGTGACCGATGGAGCCAGGCCGCGCTGCTGATAGCGAGCGACGGTGAACGCTCCAGCCAGCTCCACGGCGAGATCCGCGAGGTAGTCGGAGAGGCCAGGACCGCCGTGCAGGAGGAGGGTTCGTGGACCGGCACCACTCAGTTCTCCGCCGATCTCGCCGCCATCGACCGGGGCGAAGAACGGCCGCGCGACCGCGCCCTGCGCCGGGCCGTCGGTCATCGGCTCATCCACGGCCGGAGTATCCCACTGCGAACGGCAATCGTCCGGGGGGCGACCACCTCGGACGAGCGCTACACTCGTGATCACCCGCCCAGCTTGGAGTGTCATGCCCAACGCTCACGTCAAGGTCGCCGTAACTGGCGCCGCCGGGCAGATCGGATACGCGCTCCTCTTTCGGATCGCGGCCGGCGAAATGTTCGGTCGCGAGACCCAGGTCGACCTGCACCTCCTCGAGCTGGAGGCCGCCCTGCCCGCCCTCGAGGGCGTGACAATGGAGCTCGAGGACTGCGCCTTCCCGCTCCTTCGACGCGTTCTGCGCACGTCGTCCGCGGACGAGGCCTTCTCGGGTGTCAACTGGGCGCTGCTGGTCGGCGCGGTGCCGCGCAAGGCGGGGATGGAGCGCAAGGACCTGCTCGCGGTGAACGGTGGGATCTTTGGCCCGCAGGGCGAGGCGATCGCCCACAACGCGGCCGACGACGTGCGTGTCCTCGTCGTCGGCAACCCGTGCAACACGAACTGCCTGATCGCCATGGCGCACGCCCGCAACGTGCCCGCGGAGCGATGGTTCGCGATGACCATGCTCGATCAGAGCAGGGGACGCGCACAGCTCGCTACCAGAGCGAAGGTGCCCGTGACCGAGGTCCAGGACCTGGCAATCTGGGGCAACCATTCGTCGACCCAGTTCCCCGACTTCTACCATGCCACGATAGGCGGCCGGCCCGCGACCGACGTGATCGGCGACGAAGCGTGGCTGCAGGGCGAATTCATCTCGACGGTGCAGCAGCGCGGCGCGGCGGTGATAGCTGCTCGCGGCCAGTCGTCCGCGGCGAGCGCCGCGAACGCGGTGATCGATACCGTACGCGACGTCGTGCTCCCCACCGGAGCCATCTTCTCGGCGGCGGTCCCGGCGCCGGAACGCGATGGCTACGACATCCCACGGGGGCTGGTGTTCGGGTACCCGCTGCGCGGCGAGGCGCCCGGCGTCGTTCAGATTGCACAGGGGATCGAGCACAATGCCTGGGCACAGGCCAAGATCGATGGCACACGCGATGAACTGCTCGAGGAGCGTGACGCGGTGAAGGATCTACTTCAATGACGAGCGAGACCGCGGCGCCCACCACGACGACCACCGCAACCCTCACCTACGGCGATACGACGCTCGAGATGCCCGTGGTTTCGAGCACCGACGGCAACCCGGGACTCGACATCAGCCGCCTCCAGGCGGCGACCGGCCTCGTCACCCTGGACAACGGCTACAAGAACAGTGCTGCCGCCACCTCGGCGATCACCTTCCTCGACGGCGAGCGTGGAATCCTGCGCTATCGGGGCTACCCGATCGAACAGCTGGCGGACGGCAGCAGCTTCCTCGAAGTCGCGTACCTGCTCATCTTCGGCGAACTCCCGACCCCCGACCAGCTACGGGCGTGGATCGATGAGATCACGCACCACACCCTCATCCACGAGGAGATGCGTCGCTTCTTCGACAGCTTCCCGTACGACGCCCACCCGATGGCCGTCCTCTCGTCGGCAACCGTCGGGCTCTCGACCTTCTACCAGGACAGCCACGACATCTTCAATGCAGCGGCTGTGCAGCTCACCATCCGGCGCCTGATCGCCAAGGTGCCGACGATCGCGGGCTGGGCCTACAAGAAGAGCATCGGTCAGCCGTACGTCTACCCGCGCAACGACCTCGACTACGCCTCGAACTTCGTGCACATGATGTTCGCAGTGCCGGCCGAGCCGTACGAGGTCCATCCGGAGATCCACCGAGCGCTCGAACAGCTGCTGATCATGCACGCCGATCACGAGCAGAACTGTTCCGCCTCCACGGTCCGGCTGGTGGGCAGCAGCCACGCCAACCTGTACAGCACCATCTCCGCCGGGATGGATGCGCTCTGGGGACCGCTTCACGGTGGCGCCAATGAAGAGGTGATCCGCACCCTCGAGCGCATCGCCGCGGACGGTGGCGACGTCCGCAAGTGGGTCGACAAGGTCAAGAATCCCAACGACCGCTTCAAGCTCCCGGGGTTCGGGCATCCGGTCTACAAGACCTACGACCCACGAGCACGGCTCATCAAGCTGACCGCAGACCGAGTCATGAAGGCGCTGGGAGCAGATGACCGGCTCTACGAGGTTGCTCGCGAGCTCGAGGAGGCGGCTCTGCACGACGACTACTTCGTCTCCAAGCGCCTCTACCCCAACGTCGACTTCTACTCCGGGCTCATCTATCGGGCCATCGGCTTCCCGAAGAACATGTTCACTGCGCTCTTCGCGATCGGCCGCCTGCCGGGGTGGATTGCGCAGTGGAAGGAGATGATCGAGGACCCGGAGACCAAGATCGGCCGGCCACGGCAGGTCTACGTGGGGGAGCGCGAACGGGAGTACGTCCCGATCGACAAGCGCTGACCGATGGCCTCCGCCGCCGGCGCACGCGCCGGCCTGCGACTCGAGGCCGGCGCCGCCCTGACGCCTGAAGAGGTGAATGCCGCCTACGCCTGGGCCGAGTGGCCGCCGCGCGAGCCCTGGCGCCTGGATGAGATAGCCAGGTCGTGCATCTGGTTCGCGGCGCGAGAGCCAGACGGTGCCCTCGTCGGCGTGGCCCGCCTGCTCGACGATGGCGGCATGCATGCGTCGCTCTGGGACGTGATCGTTCGACCCGATCGGCAGCGACGCGGGATCGGGCGCCGACTGGTCGAGGCGGTTCTCGAGCGATGCCGTGACCATTCCCTGCTGGTGATCGTCTCGACGCCGGCGGCGGCCGGATTCTTCGAAAGGCTCGGCTTCGGGCCTGAGTCGCATGGCCACACGGCGATGTACCTGCGTCCGCATCGGTCTGGCAGGCCGCACAACCACACCCCGCCGGAATGATCCGGATTGTCAGTCACGGATTTGACATGCGCGCTGTCGGCGAATCGGCGATAACTACGCGGACATGCGACTGACCGTCCTGGGGCGCTCCCCCGCGCGCCCGAATCCCGGAGAGGCGTGCGCGGGCTATGTCGTCGAGGGCGGCGGCTCGCGGGTCCTGATGGACGTTGGCCCGGGCGTCGTCGCCCAGCTGCTGAAGCGCAACACACCGGACGAGCTCGACGCGGTCCTCATCAGTCACATGCACACCGATCATTGCCTCGACCTGGTCACGCTGCGGTACAGCTACCCGTGGATCGACGTGGCCAAGAAGCGCCTGCTGGTGATCGTCCCGCCGGGCTCGACCGCGCAGCTGGCCGAGCTGGCCCTGGGCGCGGGCTACGTGAACTTCTTCGACAAGAGCTTCATCTTCGTTGAGCACGACGGGAAGCGACCGATCGAGGTCGGCAACCTGCGCTTCGAGCCCGATGAGACGCAGCACTACGTTCGCACCTGGGGCTTCCGAATCGCGGCACGCGGCACCGGCGAGGACATGAACAAGATCCTCGCCTACTCCGCTGACTCCGGACCATGTGAGGCGCTGCCGCGCATCGCGGACGAGGCTGACGTCTTCGTGTGCGAGGCGGCGCTGCGCTCCCTCAAGGAGGATGACCCCGCGCCGCAGAGTCGCGGCCACCTGATGCCGACCGAGGCGGCCGAAGTTGCGCAGGGCTCGAAGGCGCAGCAGCTGCTGCTGACCCATATCCCGCTGCCGGACGGCGGGCAGTGGGCGCTCGACGAGGCGCGCACCGCCTACGACGGAGCGGTCGAGGTCGCCGAGCCGCTCAAGACCTACGAGGTCTAGGTGCTCTAGGAGATTCGCGCCCTGGCGATATACCGATCCGCCGCCCAGGTGGCGAGTGCCCAGATCACGCTGATCACCAGGCTGAACGCGGCGGCGATCAGGGCCAGGATCAGGATGCCGACCCCCGGCAGGACGCCCGAGATGAGGGCGATCATGACGACCCCCACCAGCACGACCCCGATCATGAGCAGCCCGATCTTGGCCGATGTCCAGATGAACCAGGCCAGCGAGCGTCGCTGGGCGCGACCTGCCAGCCACAGGATGCATGGACCCGAGCCGCCCGCGATGGCGGTGTACAGGCCTGGGCCGCCGAAGAGAGCGCCAATTCCCAGCCGCTGTCCGGAGATGAGCCAGACGTAGAACCAGACGCCGAGCAGCCCACTGAAGGCGCCGATCCCCACGAGCCAAACCAACAACTGGGTCGCGGTCCCTCCCGAGAGTCGCTCGAAGAGCTCGCCCTTCTCGTTGGGAACCACCTCGGTCGGGCCGTCAGGTTGCAGGTCGTGTTCGGCCATCGCGGGTCCAGCCTACGCGTCGGCCGATGCGGCGAACGCACTGTCGAGGTCCGCCATCAGATCGTCGACGTTCTCGATCCCCACCGAGAGGCGCACGAGCGACGGCGGGACCGCGAGTGCCGTGTGCGCCACCGACAGGTGGGTCATGACTGCGGGCAGCTCGATCAGGGACTCCACTGCCCCCAGTGATTCGGCCAGGGTGAATAGGCGCGTGGCGGCGACGAACCGGCGGGCGCGAGCCTCGCCGCCCGCAACGTCGGAGACGACGAAGCTGACCATGGCGCCCGGCCGGCGCATCTGCCGCTCGGCCAGCTCACGCTGCGCATGATCGGCGAGCCCGGGGTAGTTGACGGCGCTGACCTCGGGGCGTCGGGTCAGCCACTCGGCGATGGCCGCCGCACTGGCCGACGCGCGCTCCATCCGGACGGCGAGCGTCCGCAGGCCACGCATCACGAGCCAGCAGTCGAACGGGCTGGGCACGGCGCCGGCCGCGTTCTGGTGGAACCGCAGCCGCTCGGCCAGGTCGTCGCGTCGGGTCGCGACCAGCCCGCCAACGACGTCCGAATGGCCGCCCAGGTATTTCGTGGCGGAGTGGATCACGAGATCGGCGCCGAGCTCCAGCGGACGCTGTAGGTAGGGCGTCGCGAACGTACTGTCGACCACGGTCAGGGCGCCGCTGGCCGCCGCCAGGCGGGCGACAAGGCTGATGTCAACCACTTTGAGCAGCGGATTCGTGGGCGTCTCGACCCAGACCATGCGCGGCGGGCCGCCCTCGGCTGACAGCTTGGCGGCCAGCGCCTCGAGATCACACAGGTCAACCGAATCTACCTGCACGCCGTAGCGCTGCCAGACCTGCTCGGCGAGGCGCCAGGTCCCGCCGTACGCATCATCGGTCACCAGCAGCCGATCGCCGGGCTCCAGGAGGTAGAAGATGTTCTGCGTTGCCGCGAGGCCCGACGCGTACGCAATCCCGTGAGCCCCGTTCTCGAGCGCGGCGATCGCCTCCTCCAAGGCTCGGCGGGTGGGGTTATCGGTACGGCCGTACTCGAATCCAGAGCGTGTTCCCCCCACCCCGTCCTGTTTGAAGGTAGCGCTCATCTGGATCGGCGGGACGACGGCACCGGTCACCGGATCCGGATCGCCGCCCGCATGGACCGCGAGCGTCTCGATGTGGTCTGTCGGGTTCAGGGGGTCGCTCATCGGCGGTCATTCTGTCATGGGCCCACCTTTCCCAGACGGACCTGGAGCTCCACCAGGCCCAGCTTCTGGTCGAAGCTATAGGCGCGGCCATTCGGCGTGAACACGGGCACGGGGTAAAGCTCATAGCCCTCGTGCGTGGCATCCTCGAAATAGACGCCACCAAGGAGGGCTCCCTTCGGGCTGAAGACCTGGATCGCCCTGGGCACATACTGGTAGACATAGACGTTGCCAGCGGCATCGACGCTCGGCTCGCCGCTGGCGCCAAGGAACTGCCCACCCGGCCAGTGGCCGACGACCGAGCCGTCTGACGGATCAAGGATGAGGGCGGTCCCTCCTTCGTCCCACGTCGCCAGGATCTTCCCGTCCTTCATCACCGTCAGGCTGTACACCCCATGCTGCAGGTCTGGGTCCGGAGCATCGGCACCGCCGACGCGCCACACTACGGAACCTTTGGCGTCGAATTTCGTCACGGTCCCGTTCTCCCAGTCAGAGGCGTAGACGCTTCCGTCTTCCCCCACCGCCACGAATCTGAGTCCCCGGAACTGCCCTTCCGCCTCCCCAAAGCCGCCCATCTCACGCAGGTAGGTCCCATCCGGGGCGAACACCTGGATCCGGAAATTGCCTGGGTCGGCGACGTACACCAGACCGCTCGGTGCAACCGCAATCGAAAGAAGCTCTTCGCCGAACTCGCCTTTGCCCTTGCCGCGGCGGCCCCATGAGCGGACCGGAGAGCCACTAGCCGGATCGATGACCGTCACCGAGGGCTTTAGGTCGGTGACGTACAAGAGCCCATCGGGGCCGACCGCCGACCCGAGGCCTTCGGGAGCCGATCCGGGTTTGGGTGTCAGGACGCCCGTTACCGACTGAGGGAAGGCCCGAAGGACCGTGAATGGGTTCGGTGGGATGCTCGGAGGCGGCGGTACGCTTGGGGCCGATGATTGGGAGGCCGGAGCTAGCGGTGGTGCCGATTGCACCCACATCTGGTCGAAGAGGACCGAGCCAATCGGACTGTACTGATAGTTGCCGACCCGGGCCGACACGAAGTCGCCACCGGCGTTGTACAGCGGCGCCCACAGCCCCAGATCAACAATTCGCCGATCCAGAGCAGCCCATTTCCTCCACGCGGCAGAGGGATCGGTTGCCTGGAGGTCGAGAGCCTCCTTGAAGGCAACATCGAATGCTGGGTCACAGAAGTTGATCAGCACGTTTGCGTCGGCACACGTGAAGAGGCTGAAGAAAATGCTGGGGGCCAGATAATCAGGACCCCATCCAACTGCGGAGATCGCGATGATGCCCGCGTCGGTGGCCTGGGCCAAATGGTCGCCGCTTTCACGGTCGACGGTCACCTTGTAGCCAAGCTCGCTGAGCACGGCTCCGAGATAGTCGCGTTCCTGGCTGTAGGCGGCGAAGGTGGGTCCGACGACCACGTGCATGCCGGCAGTCCCGGAAGCATCCACCAGCCGATGCGCCTCGTCGAGGTCGGGCGCCCGCCAGTGGCCCCCTAGATCGGGATCGACGGTGTACGGGCAGTACGGCGCATAACCCGGGAAGCCTGGCGGCAGGATCTGGCAGGTTGTGGCGACCAGGGGTGGACCGCCGTACACATCAGACATGTGGGCGCGATTGATAGCGAAGTTCACCGCTTGCCTTACCTTGACGTTGTTGAACGGCGGGATGGCGGTGTTCATCCACGCGGCGTAGGTGGCGGTCGACGCGACATGCCATTGCCCTCCGTACTGCGTCTCCGACTCCTGGAAGAGCTCCGGCGACGCCCGTCCACGGTGGAGGTAATCCGCCTCCCCGTTCTCGACCATGGCGATCCGCCGCGAATCGTCTTCGACGACCCTGAAGACGATCTCGTCAGCGAAGCCGTCCGGCCGGACGGCGGCATCCCAGACCTGGAAGCGGGGGTTGCGCGTCAGACGAACCTCAGTTTCGGTCGCCGCCGTCACGACGTACGGACCAGTTCCAGGGAAGGCGCCCCGGACCAGTCCGTGCATGGCCACGCCCTCGGGGACCGGATACGCAAAGGGCATTGCCAGCTTGTAGAGGAAATCGGGATCGGGCTCAGACAGGTTGAAGGTGACCGTGTTGGCCGTCTCGTCGGTCAGGATCCCTTCCGACAGGTCGCAGCGCTCGACTGGCGGACCGTCATCGATCACGCAGGGGTCCGTCCCCACTATCGATCCGAAGAACAACTGGGCGCTGACGCCAAGTCCAAGGCCTATCTGGAAGCTGCGTTCGATGGCGCGCCGAAAATCGGCCGCCCGGACTGGCTCGCCGGTCGAGTACACCATGTTGGGCCGCAGCTGGAACGTGTAGGTCAGACCGCCGTTGGTCGGTCGCGGAATGGCGGACGCGAGGTCGGGCAGCAGCGCAGCGCCTGCAACGCCGCCCACGCGGCGGTAGCCCACCAGCCCGTCCGCCTCGAGACGCGACGCGTTGTTCCCGGACTGGCCCAAAGGATCGGTGTCGGAGCGAGACGGTACGAGAATGCGCAAGGTGCCGCCACGGTGACTAGCCAGCGATACCTGCGCGGCGACCCATACGTTGCCTTCGACGACCGCCAGCGCCGCGATTGACGTGACGGTTGCGATCTTCACCGGCGACGAGGAAGGGTCGCGTCGGCTCAGGCGGTGGACGTACCCGTTGCGATCACCTACCCAGACCGAGTCGTTAGTCATGGCGATCGAGTCGAGTTGCCCGCCGAGGTCGATCGTCGCCGTCACGCCGTTGGTTTCCCGGTGGATGCGCGCGACGGTTCCGTCGGCGGCCGCCACCCACACCGAATCGGAGTCGAGGGCTAGTCCGCTGGGCCGGCCTGCAAGAGGAATGACCGCCTCGGTGATACCGGTGACTGGATCGAGGTGGCTGACCGCCGCGACAAACTCGCTCGCCACCCACAATCCGTCCGCGTCGGCGGCCAGCGCGACGGGAGTGGCGGTCACGCCGATGGGCAGCGCGAGCTTGCCCGTTCGGGGGTCGATGGCGAGCTTGCCCGTTCGGGTATCAATGCGGACAACGGTGCTATCGGTGGCATTGGCAACCCACAGCGAGGGCCCTGCTGCGGCGATTGCCGTCGGGCCGTTGCCAACGTCGATGGTCTGCACCACCCGGGCGGTGGTGGCATTGATCCGCGAGACCGTCCGCCCGCCACTGTTGGTCACCCACACCGACCCCTCAGCCACTGCGATGCCGGTTGGGGCCCGTCCCACATCGATACGGTTGATCACCGAACGGCTGGTAAGGTCGATCTGCGACACCGTGTCCGCGCCGGTGTTCGTGACCCCAGGCATAGCCGCCGCCCACGGCGATGCCGCCGGGCTGGGTGCCCACCTTGATCTGACCGATCACTTCATTGCGGCCCGGATCGATGACCCCGATCGAGTTCTCGGTCACGCTGGCCAATGCCGCTGGCTGCCAAGGCCTCCAGACGAGCATTCCGCTGGCGACGACCACGAGCGCCAGGGCAACGGCCAAACCAGCGGCCAGACGCGGGCGACGCTGCCAGATGGGACGGGCCTGAGCACGACGGACCGCTGCGGCGCGCTGCTCGCGAGCGGCCACCGGCCGCTCACCCTTGACCGCCTCGGCTGGTGCTCGTGCCACCGCGTACACGTGCCACTCGCCGGGCACACCCTTCAGGGAGCGCACCCCGCGGTCCTCGAAGGTCAGCCCCGAGCCTGCCGTCAGGTCGCGCACGGTGGACGACGCAAGGACCTCACTGCCTGAGGCGCCAGCCATGATCCTCGAGGCGATAACGACGGTGATGCCCGACACCTTGCGCGCCATCTGCTGCACCTCGCCGACATGGATCCCGGCGCGGATCTCGATCCCCAGGGAGCCCACCGCCCGCGCAATCTCGAGCGCGCACTCGACCGCGCTGGCAGGTGCATCGAAGATGACGAAGAAGCCGTCTCCAGCGGTATCCATCTCGCGCCCGCCATGGCGGCGCAGGGCGGCGCGGATGAGGGCGTGGTGCTGCTGGAGGAGCTCGCGCCAGGCGCTGTCGCCAAGCTCGGCCGCGTGCTCGGTCGAGCCGACGATGTCGGTCATCACGACCGTCGTCAGGAAGCGCTCGGGGCTTCCTCGCCTAGCCGGCACCGGTGCAGTGTGCGTGCGAGCGAGATCAATCACAAGGCCCGCGACGACCAGCGAGCGCTCCGGCGCGGGCTAGGCGGTCGTGCGCGGGCGGGCTATCGGGTGCGTGGGAAGCCGAGGTCCACCTTGCTCGTCGAAGGGTCGGGCCAGCGGGCGGTTACCACCTTGCCACGGGTGTAGAACTGAACGCCCTCCGGCCCGTACATATGCAGGTCACCGAAGAGCGAGTTCTTCCAACCGCCGAAGCTGTAATAGGCGACCGGCACCGGGATCGGGACGTTGATCCCCACCATCCCGATATTCGCATCGAACTGGAACTGCCGCGCAGCGCCGCCATCGCGGGTGAAGATCGCCGTTCCGTTGCCATATGGATTGGTGTTGACGAGCTGGACCGCATCGGCATAGGTGGGGACGCGGACGATCTCGAGGACCGGCCCGAAGATCTCGTTGCGGTACGAATCCATCTCTGGCGTCACGCGGTCGAGCAGCGAGACGCCCAGGAAGAAGCCGTTCGAGTCGCGGTACAGCGGATGCTCGCGGCCGTCGACGACGACCTCCGCTCCCTGCTGCTTGCCGCTCTCGACGAAACCGGCCACACGATCGCGGTGCTCGCGGGTGATGAGCGGACCCATCTCCGAGCCCGGCTCGTTCCCGGGACCGACTTTGACCTTGGGCAGGCGCTCTTCGATGGCCGAAACGAGCGGATCCGCGACGTCGCCAACCGCCACCACCACGCTGATCGCCATGCAGCGTTCGCCGGCGGATCCATAGGCTGCGGAGATTGCTGCATCGGCTGCCATACCGATCTCCGCATCGGGCAGGACGACCATGTGGTTCTTCGCCCCGCCCAGTGCCTGAACTCGCTTGCCGTGGGCCGTTCCGGTCTCGTAGATGTGGCGCGCCACGGGCGTCGAGCCCACGAAGCTGATCGCCGCGATGTCCGGGTGCTCGAGGATGCGATCGACGGCCACCTTGTCGCCGTGGACGACGTTGAAGACGCCGTCCGGGACTCCCGCCTCCTTCAACAGCTCACCGAGATAGACCGATGCGGATGGGTCCTTCTCGGACGGCTTCAGGACGAAGGTGTTGCCGCAGGCGATGGCGGTGGCGAACATCCACATGGGTACCATCGCCGGGAAGTTGAAGGGCGTGATCCCCGCCACGACGCCAAGCGGCTGCCGGATCTGGTAGACATCGACCCCGGTCGATGCCTGTTCGCTGAAGCCGCCCTTGAGAAGGTGCGGGATCCCGCACGCGAACTCCAGGTTCTCCAGGCCGCGGGCGACCTCGCCGAGCGCATCGGTCCGTACTTTGCCGTGCTCGCGCGTCAGGTGCGCTGCGATCTCCTCGCGGTGCTGCTCGACGAGGTTGCGGATTCGGAACATGATCTCCGTCCGCTTGCTGATGGAGGTCGCTCGCCAGGCGGGGAACGCCTGTGCGGCGGCCGCGACCGCCGCGTCGACGTCATCGACAGACGCGAAGTCGACCTCGGCCGCACGGTCACCTGTCGCCGGGTTGAAGACGGGGCCCTGTCGACCAGAAGTGCCGGCCACGTGGCGGCCACCGATCCAGTGATTGATGCGTGGCAGGTGCGCCTCCGTGCCCTCGACCTGCGGCTCGGCGATCTGGGTCATCGGATCGATCCTCGATTGCAATTCGCGATTACGCGTCAGTCGTGGACTGATAACGATACTCGCCCATGTGCGTCATCTCCTGACGATGACCTCCGGGCGCGTCGCCCGCCAGTCGTAATCGGCGACGTTCTCGTCGGGGCCGATGATCGCGTTTTGGCGCAGCCAGTCGTCGTTGTAGAGCTTTCCGAGGTAGTTGCGTCCGCCGTCAGGGAGCAGCACGACAAACAGCGCGTCCGCGTCGTCAGTGTCGCGCGCGACCTGGAGAGCGGCCCACAGCGCGGTCCCGCATGACTCGCCCATCAGGATCCCCTCGGCGGCGGTGGCGGCTCGCGCGGTCAGGAACGCGGCGCGGTCAGGAACGCGGACGATGAGGTCGCAGACCTCGCGGTCATAGGTGTCAGGCCAGAAGTCCTCGCCGATCCCCTCGGTCAGGTAGGGATGCGGAGCCTCGCCCGAAAAGACACTTCCCTCCGCGTCCGCCCCGATGACGGTCATGGCCGTGTTCCGTTCCTTGAGGTAGCGACCTGCACCGCTGATCGTGCCGCCCGTCCCGATCGACGCCACGAAATGGGTGATGCGGCCTTCGGTCGCGTCCCAGATCTCCGGTCCGGTCGTGCCGCGGTGCGCCGCGGGATTCTCGGGGTTGCGGTATTGGTCCGGCTTCCAGGCCCCGGGAATCTCGCGCGCCAGGCGGTCGGAGACGCGGTAGTAGGAGCGCTCATCGTCCGGATCAACGTCCGTGGGGCAGACGATCACCTCCGCTCCGTAAGCGCGCAACAGGGCACGCTTCTCCTCGCTCTGCTTGTCGGCCATGACGAAGACGCACCGATAGCCCTTCACGGCGGCCGCCATCGCGAGGCCGACCCCCGTGTTTCCGCTCGTCGGTTCCACGATCGTGCCGCCCGGCCGCAGCAGCCCCGCACGCTCGGCGGCCACGATCATGGGCATCGCGATCCGATCCTTCACCGATCCGCCTGGGTTCGCGCTCTCCAGCTTCGCAGCGAGGCGCGGCCGAACGTCGCGGGACACGCGGTCGAGGGCGATCAGCGGTGTGCCACCGACCGCTGCGGTGACGTCGGGCAGGATGCCGCCCGGCTCCGTGGCAGGCTCAGCCAGGGGACGGTTCCGATGAAGGCGGGGCCTGGGCACCGGTGGTGGCATCGGTCTGGTCACTGGCGTCCGAGCCTTCTGATTCATCTCGATTCAGCCACGCACCGGGAGTCCCCCACCCGCGCCGATGCCGCAGGACGATAAATCCCCCAGCGAAGATGATCCCCGCGATCCCCAGCCAGGTGGCGGTCGGCAGCGGACCGATGTACCAATTGCCGGTGCGATACATCTCGAGGTACGACCGAACGGCGCCGTACCAGACGATGTACAGCAGCGCGATATCGCCATCGAAGAGGCGGCGGGCAAAGCGGCGGCCCACGTACAGAAGGATCGCCATCCCGATCAGGTTGAGGATCGCCTCGTAGGCGAACAGCGGCACGAACCGGGCGGTGTCGACGGGGAAGGCGATCGGATCCCAGGGCGTCCCCGCGCGATGATACGCGTCAATGGGGATCCCGAAGGGGAGACACGGCGGATAGCCACCCTGCCCGCATTGCGAGATCGGCGGTCCGAAGAGCTCCTGGTTGACGAAGTTTCCGAGGCGGCCGATGGCCTGGCCAAGCAGCAGGGCGGGGGCAAAGATGTCGAGCCAGCGGGCAAAGGTGAGGTGGTTCGCACGCGCGTAGAACCAGATGCCGATGGTGCCGCCGATGATCGCTCCGGGGATCCCGATCCCGCCATTCCAGATCTGAGGGATGAGCGACGGATCTTTCGAGTAGATGGGTCCCCACTCGTGGATAACATGGTAGATGCGCGCTCCGATGACACTGGTCACGATCACGATCAGCAGCATCGACCAGCCCTGCTCGACGTCCTCGCCGCGTCGGCGTGCCTCCACCGTTCCGAGGAGCGCGCCGGCCAGCACCGCGACGGCGATGATGATCCCGTACCAGTGGACCGAGATCGGGCCGAGGTGGACGGCGATCGGGTCAGGGAAGAACATCGCGGGCGATTCTACTCCGGAGCGACCGACGGGCCGCCCGCAGCGGCCTGGATCGGCGGCGGTCCGGGATCATCCGAGACAGCACCGATGGCTGCTGCTGAGGCCTCGGTCGAATCGAGTGGGGACGCGGCGCCGGGAAATCGGTCGAGCCGTCGCAACGATGGGAAGAGCAAGCTCCAGATGAAGGCCACGGCGATCGTCGCGACGCCTCCAACCAGGACCGCCGGTACGATCCCCCACCAGGCGGCGGTGACCCCCGACTCGAACTCACCGAGCTCATTGCTCGCGCCGATGAAGACGGCGTTCACCGCGCTCACGCGACCGCGGATGGCGTCCGGCGTCTGCAGCTGCACGAGAAGGTGACGGATGTACATGCTGACCATGTCCGCGCCGCCCAGGACGCCTAGGGCAAGCAGCGAGAGCAAGAAGCTCGTCGACATGCCGAAGACGAGTGTGGCGACCCCGAACAGGGCCACGCATCCGAACAGCCAGCGGCCGACGGCGGTGCGTATCGGGCGGACCGCAAGGACCGCGCCAGCCACTCCGGCGCCAAGCGCGGGCGCGGCGCGGAGCAATCCCAGGCCCGTCGACCCCACGTGGAGGACGTCGATGGCGAAGGCCGGGAGGAGCGCCATCGCGCCCCCGAAGAGCACCGCGAACAGGTCGAGCGAGATGGAACCCAGCACGGATCGGTTGCCGCGCACGAAGCTGATTCCCGAGAAGAGGCTGCGCATGCTGATCGGCTCGGCTGCCTGGGTTCGGCCGCCCTCCCGCAGTCGCAGAGTCATCGTCGCACCGGCCAGGAAGAGCACCGCGCAGATGACGTAGACCCAGGTCGTTCCGAGCAGAATCAGGACGCCCGCCACGGCGGGCCCGCCGATCGTGGCCACCTCCAGGAGGGACGTGTTCAAAGCGACGGCGTTGCCGAATATGTTGGCGGGGACCAGGTTCGGCAGCAGTGCCTGCGTGGTCGGCATGATCATGGCGCGGACAATGCCAAAGACAGCCATCACCGCAAAGATGGGAACGACCGCGGTGTTCGCCGACCAGCTGAGGGTCGCGAGCGCCCCGGCCGCCAGCGCGCCAATCACATAGCAGGCGAGCACGATGCGACGGCGGTCATATCGGTCTGAGAGCTGGCCGGCGGGGAGGACGAGCACGATGAATGGCAGGAACTGCGACAGACCGATGAGGCCCAGGTCGAAGGGGTTGTGGGTGATCTGGAAGACCTGCCAGCCCACCGCGACGGTCTGCATCTGCACCGCGACGGCCACTACGAAGCGCGCCGTCAGATAGCGCCGTACGTCGGGATATCCGAAGGCGGCAAAGCGAGCCGAGGGTGGCGTGGGCCGGGGATCGGCGGCCATGGCTGCGCACCATACCGCAGTGAGGCCGCAGGTCCCCTCCGCAAAGCTCTTCCCGCTGGTGTCAAAGGCAGGTAGTCTGCCCGCCACGCGAGGAGGCGAGGAATTTCAGTGACCGCCGCTGCGGAACCCACCGCGGACCTGGATCGCGACGAGTTCGGCCGGCCGCTCGCCGGCCTGGACACCTGGCAGCTGCTCGCGGTGACGGCCTACTGGCTGGCGATCACGGTGCTGTGGGGTGCGTTCACCTTCAGTGTCATTCCGCGGCTCGTGGAGTCTCCCGGCGTCCTAGGCAGCTCGCACCATCCGCTCGCCGGGCTCGCGATCGGGGTGATCACCACGGCGGGCGTGATCATCGCGATCCTGGTCCAGCCGACGATGGGCGCCATCAGCGATCACACGCGGTCAAGGCTCGGCAGGCGAAAGCCCTACATCCTTGCTGGCACGGCGATGGACCTCGTCTTTCTCTCCCTGGCCGCACTGGCCTTCTGGAACCAGGCGTACTGGCTCTTCGTCGGAGCGGTCGCGCTCCTTCAGTTCAGCAGCAACTTCGCGCAGGGGCCCTACCAGGGGTACATCCCCGACCTGATTCCGACGCGCCAGGTGGGCGTCGCCTCGGGCCTGCTTGGGGCGGCTAACATCGCGGGGAACCTGTTGGGGCCCGGTCTCGCGATCCTCTTCGTCGTGGTCCTCCCCGGGCTCCTGCACCTCCCCGAGGTGACCCTGGGCCTCTTTGTTGCGATCGCGGCAGTCGAGGTCATGACCATGCTCATCACCGTCCGCTACGTGCCGGACCGGCCCGGCCCAGAGAGCAAGCTCTCCCTCCTGGAGCGGGCCAAGGGCGCGTGGGGCACCGACATCCTCGAGCAGCGTGACTACGTCTGGCTGCTGGTCAGCCGCCTCCTGGTCCTCACCGCACTGGTCAGCCTCCAGGCTTTCGCCGTCTTCTTCCTGGAGAATGCCCACGGCATGAACCCGGATCAGGCCCAGGTCCTTCAGTTCCCGCTGATCCTCACCGTGGGCGTGGCCGCGCTTCTCTCGGCGGTTCCGGGCGGTTGGATATCGAACCGGATCGGCCGCAAGCCGGTCCTCTTCGCCGCGATCGGCCTGGGATTTCTGGGAGCGGTGATCCTGGCGGTGGCTCCCGCCTACTGGATGGTCGTCGCCGCTGCCCTTCCGATCGGCATCTGCAGCGGCGTCTTCCTGGGCGTCGACTGGGCGTTAATGACCGACATTATCCCCAAAGCCGAATCGGGCCGCTACATGGGCATCAGCAATATCGCCGTCGCGTCTGCCGGACCAATCGCTTCGACGGTCGGCGGCATCGTCGTCTTCGTGGTGGTCACGGCCATGGCCAATGCCGTCGACGGTCCGGCGGTCGCCTACCGCGTGATCTTCGTCGTGATGGCGCTCGAGCTGGCGCTCGGCGCCTGGGCGCTGCGTCACGTGCGTGAGCCCCGCCGGAGGATATCGGGCACGGCTGGCACTGAGCCGCTCGCCGCGGAGCTGCCCCTATCGTGACCCCGGACGAGGCCCGCGCGCGACGCACGGGCCCGCGTGAGCTGGCCGTGACGGTCACGCCTCGGTATCGGCTCATGCGCCGTGGTGCCCGGCTGCTGGCCCGCCTGCTTTTCCAGGTGCGCACCGAAGGTCTCGACCGATGGCCTTCCGCCCCCTTCCAGCTGGTCTGCAACCACCACTCGGGCTGGGACCCGATCCTGGTGATCGCCGTCACGCCTGCGACACCGCGGATCACCTGGTTCGGGCCGCGCGAGGCAGACTTCGGCCGCGGGTTCAAGAACCGGATCATGGCCTTCTTTGGCGGCATCATCCCGTTCGATCCGGCCAAGACGACCCTCGTCTCTGCCGTGCGAGCGGTGCGTCGCGTCTTCGAGGCCGGTGGCGTCCTGGGAATCTTCGCGGAGGGTCGGGTCGGTTTCCGGGAATCCGACCTGCTCTCCTTCGAGGATGGAGCCATCGCCTTCGCCACGGCGTCGGGCGTCCCGATCGTCCCGTGCGTCATTCTCGGAACGTCAGACCTGTGGTTTCGCCAGCGCGTCCGGGTGCGCTTTGGCGAGCCGATCTCAACCACCGGCCTGAGGGGTGCAGCCGCCCGAGCGGAGCTCGAGGAACGGGTGCGAGCCGCGATGACCGTCCTTCTGCCCTCGTCGGAGCCCCGCGTGCCACGGCGACGCCCGCTGGCCTGGTTGGGGGAGATCCTCGACGGCGAGGAGGATCGAGCGCGTCGTCAGGCCTATCGGGAGTCGCGCGCCCAGTCCGGTTGACCGCGTCACGGCGGCGCTGGCGGCGCGCTACGATCCAAACGCTGTGCTCCTGCCCCTTGCCTGGACGGCCTTCGTGCTGCTGGCGGTGATCTCATTCGTGATGGTCGCTGCCTACTGGCTCGACGTGCAGGACCGGCCCGAGCTGACCTTCCGGCGCCGGGTGGGACTCTCCGCCGCACTGGCCCTCTTTCCGTTAGCGATCCCGCTCTACGCCAACTTCAGCGGAGCCGGGTGGCCGCGCCTGATGCGCATCGCCTCCTTCATCCCCATCATCGCGCTGGCCCTCTTCGCATCGTTCCTCTTCGGCCTGATCCACTAGCATCCGTCCGTGAGCACAGAGACCGCGCCAGGGGTCCAGGCCGCCCTCGACCACCTGGAGGCGAACGCAGACGCGCACCGGGATCAGCTCGACGAGCTCCTCGAGATCCCCTCGGTGAGCGCCGATCCCGCCCGTGATCACGAGGTGCGCCACGCCGCCCAATGGATCGCGTCGCAGCTGGCGGGCATCGGCTTCGAGCACATCGCGCTGCAGGAGACATCCGGCCATCCGATCGTCACCGCCGATTGGCTCCATGCTGGGATGGGGCGTCCGACGATCCTCGTCTATTGCCATTACGACGTTCAGCCCGACGACCCGCTCGACGAATGGGTACGGCCACCATTCGAGCCGCGTCACGAGGGCGGACGGGTGTACGCGCGCGGCGCCGGCGACGACAAGGGCCAGCTCTTCATCCACCTGAAGGCTGCGGAGGCGTGGATGAAGACCGCCGGGCGCCTTCCGATCAACCTGCGGATCTTCTTCGAGGGCGACGAGGAGGTCGGCTCACTCCCCGTCGAGACGTTCATCGCCGAGCATCCCGAACTCCTCGCCGCGGACCTGTGCGTGGTGAGCGACACCGGCATGCAGGACGACGAGGGCACGCCGGCGATCACCTACGGGCTGCGTGGAATCGCCTACTTCGAGGTAAAGGTCAGCGGGCCGTTCCAGGATCTGCATTCAGGAGGCTACGGCGGCGGGGTGGCGAACCCGGCCAACGTCCTCGTCAAGCTGCTCGCGGGCCTCCAGGATGCCGACGGCCGTGTCACCATCCCCGGCTTCTACGATCGCGTGTGGCCATTGACCGATGCCGAGCGGGCCAGCTATTCCCGCATCCCGTTTGACGCCGAGTCGTACCGCGAGGCGATCGGAGTCCCGCTGCTGTGGGATGGCGAGGCGGGCTACACGCTCCTGGAGCGCCTTTCGGCGCGCCCGACCCTCGACATCCACGGCCTCTGGGGCGGCTACTCGGGGGTCGGAGCCAAGACGATCATCCCGTCCTGGGCGGCGACAAAGTTCAGCACCCGGCTGGTTCCGGACCAGGACTACGCCGAGATCGAGCGCATGGTCGTCGAGCACCTGGAGCGTGCTGCGCCACCGACGGTTCGGATCGAGGTGCGCGTCATCCACGGCGGCGCGCCGGCCATCACGCCCATCGATCACCCCGCGATCAGCGTGGCGGCGCGAGCGCTGGAGGAGGCATTCGGCAAGGCGCCGGTCTTCCTGCGCGGCGGAGGCTCGATCCCGGTCGTGGCGGCGCTGGAGAAGGGGATCGGTCTGAAGACGGTGCTCATCGGCTTTGCATCGCCGAATGGCAACTTCCACGCGCCGAACGAATGGATGCCTGCGCAGAACCTGCAGCGCGGCATGCAGGCGATCGTTCGACTGTGGGGCGCGTTCGGGGAGATGACTCCTCAGCAGCTCCGGTCGTGAGCGCTCAAGCGCAGGAACCGGACGACCCCTGGCTACCGATTGGCGCCGCGAGCCGCCTGGT
>Ga0070708_100000282_pt1 | contig 38052 bp, 29 predicted proteins | sample KBSK5503metaG_FD_65469 | JGI IMG/M metagenome (GOLD analysis project Ga0070708, IMG submission 65469) | Corn, switchgrass and miscanthus rhizosphere microbial communities from Kellogg Biological Station, Michigan, USA - KBS K5-50-3 metaG | ecosystem: Host-associated > Plants > Roots >... | reverse complement strand
TGCACGCAATGCTGGGCTGACTGGCTCAAGCAGCAGACGATGCTCATCAACCATTACGGCTTGAACGTGATGGATCCGCAGGCACGAGCCTTTCTCACCAAGAACATGACGGCGTTCCTTTTCAAGACGGGCGCTTCATCAGAGATCGACACGAGCAAGAAAGGCACAATCACACATTGAGGACGCGGAAGTTGAAGGCAATTGCCGCTTTACCTCTCGTCGTTCTCGTGGCGGGCTGTACGACTTTGAGTAGCGGTGCCAGTGGCCCTGGGGGAATAGCTGTGACATCCCAACGCTGGACCGATTCCGTGATGGCCTCCATGACGCTGCGGGAGAAGGCAGCGCAGATAGTCTGGCCGAGCGTGTTTGGCGATTACGTATCCGGCGATTCGCCGCAATGGCGGCGGCTGACGCAATACATCCAACAAGAGAAAGTCGGCGGGTTCACGATCTCGGTGGGCTCGCCGACAGAAGTTGCGGCGAAGCTCAACGCGCTCCAGTCGATGAGCAGGATTCCGCTTTTGTTCGGGGGCGACCTGGAAGCGGGCGCCGGCTTCCGCGCACGCGGCGGGTATTTCGTTCCCAACGCGATCGATCTTGGCGGTGCCAGCCTCTTCCCTCCGGAGATGGCGATCGGAGCAACGCGAGATACCACACTCGCTTATGAGGAAGGTCGTCTCACGGCACTTGAAGGGCGGGCGCTCGGAATTCACATCGCGTACGCTCCGGTTCTGGATGTAAACAACAATCCAGACAATCCGGTCATCAATACGCGCTCCTACGGCGAAGATCCGCAGCTGGCGGCGCGGATGGGTGTTGCGTTCATTCACGGCCTGCAGGATCACGGCATGATCGCGACAGGAAAGCATTTTCCGGGACACGGCGATACGGGAGTCAATTCACATCTCGCGCTTCCCGTAGTGACGGTCAGCAGAAGTCGGCTAGATAGCGTGGAACTCGTACCGTTTCGTGCTGCCGTCAACGCCGGGGTCGGCGCGATCATGTCATTTCACGGTGCAATGCCGGCGCTCGATTCGTCGAACGTGCCGGGAACGCTCTCGCCGAAAGTTCTGACTGGACTTTTGCGCGGAGAGATGGGATTCCGCGGGATCATTATTTCTGACGCGATGGACATGCGCGGCGTGCTGGACACTTATGGCGCCGACGAAGCGGTGAAGCGAGCGATCGCAGCCGGAATAGATGTGCTGATTCAACCGCTTGATGTCTCAAAAACGATCGATGCGGTGCTGGCCGGCATCTCGGAGGGGCGATACACCGAGGCGAGGCTGGATTCGTCGGTCCGAAAAGTTCTGGAAACCAAACGACGGCTTGGGCTTGCTCAGAACAAGCTCGTTGATCTCAACGCGCTACGGTTTCTTGTCGGTGACAGCGCGAACGGGCAGACAGCACGGACTGTGGCCGAAAAGTCGATCACTCTCGTTAAAGATTCACTTCACCAGATCCCGCTGCTGGTCGACAGCGCGAGAGTGCTTTCAATAACAATTGCCCGCCGCGCCGATCTTTCCGCCGGAAACGCGTTCAACGCCGAGCTGCGATCCCATCTGTCAAAACTGCGGACCGAGTTTGTCGCGACGGAAGACGCGGCTCTTAACTTTCCGCGGTTGATCGCCGCTGCCGATTCGGCGGATGTAACCATCGTCAGCTCGTACGTTGGCCAGAGCTGGGATGCGACTACTGCCAGCTCGCCCGAAGCATTCACGAATTTCGTGCACACGCTCGTCGATCGCGGCAGAAAACCGATCGTCGTCGCGTTTGGGAATCCGTACCTGCTGCAGCAGCTGCCGTGGGTTGGTGCTTATCTCGTTGCGTGGGGAGGATTTCCGGTCTCGCAGGTCGCGGCAGCAGGAGCGATGCTGGGAACTGGCGCGATCTCAGGGCATTTACCCATCAGCATTCCGCCGTACGCGCCACGCGGCAAAGGCGAGGAGCGAGCAGTTCGGCGTCGCTAATCACGCATCACGGATCGTTGACGAGCCAACAATCTTTTCCAGAAATTTTCAGTTGACGATTTAGAAGTTCGCACATATATCCATAGCCGCCTGCCTGAGACTCTCCCGCACACGCGCGAGAGTCACCTCCAAAAAAAAGTCCGGCGCGGACTTGACTTTAGTCGCAGAAGGTGACTAATTCGCATCCACCATGCGCGACCGCTCGTCTCGGACTTCCTCTTTCAGCGTCGATGTAGTTCTAGTGACGGCGACGAGGAACGAGCTGGCAGTTTTGCTTGCACGAAACGCGAACGACCGCGAGCGCTGGTCGCTGCCGTGGCGATCTCCGCAAGCTGGCGAGAGCCTGGAGATCGCGGCGACCCGCTCGGCGCAGGATGCACTCGGCGAAGCGCCAAACTGGATGGAGCAAATCGGCGCATTCGGGGACGGCAAGCGGCATCCGAGCGAATCGGATGTTTCAGTCGCCTATCTGGGTTTGGTCCCGCACGAAACAGCTTCACCCCGTGCCGGCTACACCTGGTTCCAGGTCGCTGATCTGCCGCCACTTTCTCCCCGGCAGCGGGCCATGGTCGAAAGCGCCGCGGAGACCATTCAAAGCAGGCTCGATCAGGCGCCGATCGCTTTCCGACTTCTCCCCAACACCTTTACCCTCAGCGAGTTACAGCAGATGTACGAGTTGCTGTTGGGTAAGCGCTTGCACAAAGCGAGTTTCCGACGTGCCCTTCAAGCCGCTTGGCTCGTCGAACCTACGGACGAATGGCGCAGTGAAGGCCGAGGGAGACCGGCGCAACTTTTCCGGTATCTACCGAAGAAAAGGCGTAGACCGCACCGGGGTGTAAGGTTCGATTTCCTGTATCCCTGACACCAGTAACGGGCCGGTATCAAGCAGGTAAGCAGTCGCGGAACCTCTTGCGGTGCAGGTGTATTAGTTGCAATGTGTACCTAAGGTAAACACCCTGCACAGGGGGCCTGTTAGCTATGCTGGCTTATCTGGACAGTTTGTGCGCAGCGCTGCTCGCACGAGACAGCACAGAGATACAGCGACTTCTCGCACTGCCTGCCGCGCGGGATCTGCCGCGAAGAGTGCGTGAGGAAGCCGTCGCGATTTCTCGGGCAGGCAACCGCAGCTTCATGGCGCCGATTCATGCGCTCCATTTCTATTACAAGCTCACTCATATGGTTGACGAGTCGAGCGATCCGATCTTCGGCGATGCTGCGAAACAGAACGAGCCCGAAGGTGGACAGATGGAGCTCCCGCTCCGAAAAGTTGGAAACGGCGGTCGTTAAACCCCGTTAGACAAGCGCGCGAAGCGAATTCTTCTTCGTCATCGCTTCGTTCCAGATATCGCCAATCTTCTTGAATCTCTCGGCCGCGTTGCCGATGTGAAAGTCGCGCGGGTCGAGTTCATCGGTTAACTCGCTCCACCTGAGCGGTGTCGACACCGTTGCCCCTGGTTTGGCGCGCACGCAGTAGGGGCCGGCGACAGTCTTACCCTGGATGTTTTGCAAGTAATCGACGTAAACCATTGCTGCGCCACGAGCTTTGACCAACCGTTCGATCGTTGCCTCCTTCGAGTGCGCGGCGACAACCTTCGTGGCGATCACCTGAGCGACGAGAGCAGCTGCGTCGTTGGGGGTTCGCGGGGGAAGCGGTAGATAGATGTGTAATCCGCTGGATCCGGAAGTCTTGATGGCTGCGTTGAGCCCGAAGCTATCGATGACTTCCTTTGTCCCGCGAGCAACCTGAACTACACGACCGAAATTCGCGCGTGGCCCCGGGTCCAAATCGATGATGGTGTAATCGGCGTACTCGAGTACGGGAACGTGTGAGTGCCACGGATCAACAGAGATGGCACCGAGCTGAATCGTGTAGAGCAGGGTGAGCAGATCGCCGCCGATGTAGCGCGGCTGCTTGTCTCCGTTATCCGTGATGATTTCCTCGACCCGCACATCCGGCGGCGTCGTCTCGGAGGCCTTCTGCTGATAGAAGCTCTCGCCGTCGATCCCATTGGGGAACCGTTTGAGAACGAGCGGCCGATCGAGGATTGTCGGCAAGATGTAGTCGGCGATACGCACGTAGTAACGCATGACATCGCCCTTGGTGAACTTCTCCTTGGGGAAGAACACCTTGTCGAGATTGGACACCTTGAGGGTTTTGCCGCCACCGAAATCGAGTGTGGCATCGCCGCCTTTCTTCTCGATGTCCGTCAGCTGCGAGAGCAGGGAATCGGCGTCGTACCTGACCCGCTGTTTTCGGGAGCGCTGAGTTGGCGCCGACTGCGCCCCTTTTGCAGCACGCTGGGCGCGCGCCGCAATGGTCGGACGTGCGTGCGTTTTCTCTACGGCCGCTTCAACCGTCAATTTTTTCTGGACGCTCGTCTTCTCGATTCCTACATCATGGGCATCCTTGTCGTCGCGGCTACCAAGGAAGATTGGCTGACGGAGGCGTCGGTCGGCCGTCCACTCGCTGAACTTCACCTCGACGACGACTTTGGGCTCGACCCAATGGGCTTTCTCGTTCGTCTTTGGCGTCTCGACGAAGGGGGACGTCTTTCGCTCGAGCGGCCTTAGCCGGCGATACATCTCCTCCAGCCCCTGTCGCGAGAATCCGCCGCCGGTATGTCCGACGTAGATGAATCTGTCTTTGTCGAAGTATCCAAGCAGAATCGCGCCGATGTGCTCGCGGCTGTTTCGAGGCTCGGTATAGCCGCCGACGACGAACTCCTGGCGGAACTCGATCTTCAATTTGAGCCAATCGTGGGAGCGATGGCCCGGCTCGTACCGGGAGTCGACCCGTTTGGCGATGACACCTTCCCACCCCTGGCGCCGTGCCTGGTCGAGCATTTTCTTGCCGCTGCCTTCAACCGACTCGGTAACCCGCAGCTGCTCAGTCTCTCGCTTGCCGACGCGCTTGACCAGCCCGGCGCGGCGCTCCGACCACGGCTCGCGCAACAGGATCTCGTCACCATCCATCAGGATGTCGAAGAGAATCAGGGCCGCCGGCGTCGTAGAAGAGTGGCGCTCGATGATGTGTGAATCCTTGACGTGCATTCTGCTCTGGAGCTCCTGGAAACGGGCAGGCTCGCCATCGATCAGCGCGACGATTTCTCCGTCGAGCACGAGGGATCGCTTTGTCTGTGACGACAGCTTCTTGAGTGAAGCCACGATCTCGGGAAATTGCTTGGCCTTGTCCTTCCCGTTTCTGGTAATGAGCTTGACGTCACTGGGGGTCGCGTAAGCGAGGACGCGCACGCCGTCGTATTTGGGCTCGAACGTCCAGCCAGCGCCTGGAATTTCGGTGCCGATGCTGGCGTACATCGGCTGGAGTGAAGCACTCGAAATCCTCGTCGGCGACGATGAATCAGCGGTTGTCGATGATTTCGGCACGCTGTCTCCTCGTGTGACGCTGACTGGTTTCTTCGCCTTGGGCTCACGGTTGCTGTGCCAGACGCGAGGTTTGCCGGCGGAGATTTCTTCCATTGTGCGGCCGGTATCGACGGAGGTCATGTTTTCAGCGACGACGTCCTTGTCGGTCGCGAATTCATCGCGGTGCTTGATCAAGAGCCACTGCGGCTTGGCCGAGCTCGATGAATCCCGCGAGAACTTCATGCGGATGAGCGCAAACGAACCGTGCAGTCGCTCACCGTGAAACGTGATTTTGAGGTCGCCCCGTTTCAGGCCTTCGCGAATTGCGTCTTCCTCTTCCTTTGGCGAGGTGGCGACGTCGGACGAATACGTCCCGCGATCCCAGAGCATCACCGTGCCGCCGCCATACTCGCCCCGCGGAATCGTGCCCTCGAAGGTGTTGTAGTCGATGGGGTGATCTTCCACCTGCATCGCGAGTCGCTTCACCGACGGGTCGAGACTCGGGCCCTTAGGCACCGCCCAACTCTTCATGACTCCGTCGAGCTCGAGGCGCAGATCGAAGTGGAGATTACGCGCGGCGTGTTTCTGGATTACGAAGCGAAGGCGACCAGCGCGTGCGGGTGCAATGGGTTTGTCCCCCGACGGCTCGCGAGTACGGCTGAAGTCACGCTTCTGTTTGTACTCGGCGAGCTGAGCGCGAGCGCTGCGTTTGGGACCGGCGGGCGCCTTTACAGCCATGAATGAATCTTACGCGCTCTTCGTCTTCTTCGCCTTTGCAGGTTTCCGACTGGCAGCGACCGATTTGCTTTTTGCGCGTACTGCTCCCTTTTTCCCAGCGCCCTCTTCCAGACTGGCACGGAGTCGCGACATGAGGTCGAGTACGCCGGAATCCTGCTCCGGACCTTGTGGCCCTTCGAGCTTGGGCTTCTTGCCTTTCATCTTCGCCTTGATGACCCGCATCAAGTTCGCGCGATACTCGTCGGTGTAGCGCATGGGATCGAAGGGCTCGGCAAGGTTCTCGACGAGCTGCTCCGCCATGTGTAGCTCCTGCGGTCTGATCGCTTCGCGGCCCGGGAAGCTGAACTCGTCGGCGTCGACCAGCTCATTGGCAAAGCGCATGATCTCCAGCACGAGCGCTTCACCGATAACTTTTACGCCTGCCAGGTGTTGAGTCTGGCGGATGATGATCTTGCCGATGCCGACTGACCCGGTTGAGCGAATGGCTTCGCGCAGGAGTGCGTAGGGTTTCTCACCGCCTTTCGACGGCACCAGATAGTACGGAGTCTCGAAGTAGCGGGGATCGATCTCGTCCTGCTTCACGAAGTCGAGAATGTCGATCGTCTTCGACTGCTCGACTGCAGCAGTCTTGAAATCCTCGTCAGTGAGAACGACGAATTTCCCCTTCTCGTATTCGTAGCCTTTGACGATCTCGTTCCACGGAACCGACTCACCGTCCGCCGTGCAGATGCGCTCGTATTTGACGGGCGCCAAGTCCTCCTCGTGCAGGAGCCTGAAGCTGATATGATCCGCCCGTACCGCGGTCTTGAGCTCCACCGGGATGTTGACAAGGCCGAATGTCAGCGAGCCCTTCCAGATTGCGGCCATCCCAGCACCTCCTCCCGATTTCGAGTGAGACTCTACCGCGTGCACATGAAGGGCAAATCAAATGCCGCCTGTGGAAAACAGTGGAAAACAAGTTTTGTGATGCCCGGTAACGCAAAAAAGCCCCGTCACCTGACGGGGCTTTTCATGGACTGCTGAAAAAAATTGTCAGCTAACCTTCGTCACGTCTGCTGCCTGCGGTCCTTTCTGTCCTTGCACGACTTCGAATTCGACTTTATCGCCCTCGGAGAGTGACTTGAACCCGCTTCCGCCGATCGCGCTGAAGTGAACGAAGACATCCGGTCCGCCCTCCCGCGAGATGAAGCCAAATCCCTTGGCGTCGTTGAACCATTTTACCGTTCCAGTGATGCGTGCCATTGAACTATCCTCGTCCCCCGCAGGGCAAATCTGTAAAGCATCTACCATAGGCAAGCGACAGCAAATGCACGTGTCGCTACGCCGGATACTCGTCCGCGTGACGCACTATCCCTCCGGCAAGCGGACAGCGGGGCAAGTTTTGTGCAAGAAACTGTGGGACTACGCTGCCCCGGCGACGTAATGAGCCGTTCGACCGCAGCTCTTACAGCGTAAAGTCACGTGCGCGTATGGCGGTGGAGGTGTTTGTCTTGGATCACGCTCGATCGATCCCGAGCATGAGGGACAACTGAGCGGAGATCCGCTGCGGTCGTTGCTGATGAGAAAAAGGGCCTGGGCGGGATTGTACGCGTTCGGACGTGGCTTGCGCATGAGCTCTCCAGTTGCAACGAACACGGCGCCGCACGGTTGGCGTCGCGTAAGGTGACTTTTTGATGGCTAGCCTTTGAGAAGAAGAGCCATCCAGATTCGCGAGCGGATTTTCGTGGGATTGACGCTGGTGCTCGTCACAGCCTGCGGTCCTCATGCCCACATCCCGCTCCGACCGACCAATCTGCCAGGCGCGCTTGGTCCTTCAGACAACGGAGCCCTGCTGGCCCGGCGCCTAGCACCGGTCTTATACCTACAAACGGACGAAACGTTCCCCCTGGAACGGGTGGTCGCGGTTCTGCACCCAACCCGGCGGGTAATTGCCTACCATTTGTTATGGCGGGACGACGTTCACGGCTCCTGGATTCCCTTCACGGTTCCGACGGACGAAGAGGTCCTATGGGTAGGCTACGATTCAACTTACGCCCCTATCAACGTCTGGACTTACTGGCATGGATCAATCCTTCACACTACCTGGCCAAGATCCCAGGTCGGCATTGACATCCAGTGGGGGAAGCACGGCAGCATGCCCCGGAACGTACGGCAAAGCGACCTCCCCCGGCCCCGCACGCTCAACTTTTTCTACGCCATGACGATTTTCGGAGAGCCTGACATCCTCCTTGGCGACGTGACCCGAAAGGGACCTCTCTGCTTCTGTCATGGCTACACGCGTTACCGCGAATTTACGCGTCCCATTCTCCTCTCCGACAAAATCGACGTGATTGTCAGGACGGACGATCCCCGCCCGATACTACTCGAGGTTTTTGGCAGCAAGTACTCCAACAAACATCAATGGCCATAAAAAAGCTCCGGCAGAATCTCTGCCGGAGCTTTTTTTTGATTCCCTTTTGCTAACGACGCGCCGTGGCTGAAGCGGTCGACTGCTCGTGCTGAGCGATGGCGAAGAGATCCTTCTGTGTCGTGCTTTGCTTGAGAACGTCGATCGCGTGCACGAGCTGATTGTCTTCGGGAATGCTACGACGCTTGGCGGTGGAATCACCAAATGCCAGTCGCGCGACAGTGTTGCCGAGGAGTCGATCGATCTCGGAACCAGCCTGCTCGTACTGAGCGTGATCGATGGTGACGCCCTTTGCCTGTAGACGGCGATAGAACTCTTCGCGCCATGCCGGCGGAACGGTGAAATCAGGACGCACCGTTTTCTTCAGCTCGAGCGAATAGTCCATCAAAGTCACTCTCACATCGGCAGTCTTCGGAGCAAAGGCGTTGAAGACCTTCTGTTCCGCAGTGGTCAAAGTGTCGGGGCGCACGATGATGTCAGGAGTGATAGCTCCGCCGCCGTAGACGACTCGACCCGCATCAGATCTGAACGCCGGGCGCGAGCGCCGCACGGAGTCGGTTTCCAGAGAGTCGGGCATTACTTCGACGAAATCACCGTTTGGCAGCAACTTGCGCTCCTTCTGAATGGAGCGGCCGTTCGGCGTGTACCATTTCGCCGTCGTCATCTTCAGAGCGTAGCCACCTTCCAGAGGGAAGACGGACTGAACGAGTCCCTTTCCAAACGAAGTCGTTCCCACGATCAACGCGCGGTCGTGGTCCTGCAAAGCGCCGGCGACGATCTCGGAAGCGGAAGCGCTCCTGCCGTCGGTCAGTAGCACGAGCGGGATAGTCGGCGCGATCGGATCATCCGTCGCCACGAAAGTCTGATTCTCGCCGTTGCGAGCTCGAATGCTCGATATCTGCTGGCCCTTCTTCAGGAAGAGATTGCTGACACTCAGCGACTGATCGAGGATACCGCCGGGGTTGCCGCGAAGGTCGATGATCGCACCCTTGGCGCCCTGGCGTGACAACCGTGTGATCGAGGTCTCGAGCTCGTCTCGCGCGCTCTCGTTGAACTGGAGGAGTGGGATATAGCCGATCTTGCCGTCCAGCATGATGGCATAGGGAACTGCCGGGATGTTGATCACCGCACGGGTGAACGTAATCGGAATCAACTCCGGAACACCGGGGCGGGAGAATTTCACCAGCACTCTGCTGCCCGGATTTCCCTTCAGCGCATCGGAGGTCTGGGAAACGGTCCAACCGTGGATGTTGGTGGTGTCAATGAAGTTGATGCGGTCGCCTTCCTGCACTCCTGCTGCTTCGGCCGGCGTGTGCGGAAAGACGCGCTGCACGGTGATGGAGCCCTGGGTTTCGGCGATTTCCATTCCGATGCCGGCGTAGCGACCGTTGGTCTGCGCGTTGAAGGTCGACAGCTCCTTCGGCGAAAGCAGGACGCTATATGGGTCGTTGAGCTCGTGGACCAGACCGCGGGCGGCCTTCTCGTAAAGAGTTGCCGCGTCGACAGTATCGACAAAGCGGGTGGAGACGATGTTCAGGACCTGGTCAAGGAGGCGAGCGCCTTGTTGGCTTTCGCGCTGCTGAATTACGAAGCCTCCGACCATCAGCGGAATCAAAGCGAGGCCGAAGAGCAGACTTTTTCTGGATCGAGACATACGGTCTAGGTAAAGGAGAAAAGCACGGCGTCAAACCCACTCAGGACGAATTGAGACTGGGTTAACGTAATAAATACGCCCTTAAGACGACGAGTGTTCCTGAATGACGCACAAAGGGCACCATTGGAACACCTAAGCAGCCCTGGAGGCGAGAACATAATCTACAAGCCAGTCCCGGTTAAGCTGCCGGAAGCTGGCATCACGGAGGAGTCCGGCGGCCAGAAGCATCTCATGGGCGGGTTGGAGCACTCGTTGCAAATGGGATGGATACCGCTGGGTAAGCGGCAGCTGCTCGGCGAGAGATGCGAGCGGTACTCTCCACGTGACCATGCCTTCTTCTCTCGCTACTTCGAGCAGACGGTAGAGTCTCCTTGCAACGGGGTTGGTAAGTGACATGTAATGAGTTGCGGAGAGCGTCACGGTGTATCCAGCCGCGATGTTCGAGCGAATGACCGGACCGATTGTGACGCGGGCATCGCCCGGTTCCGATGCCGCGAGCACCGGGAAAAGCGTGAATTGCTCTCGCTCGGCCAAACGCCGGCGAGCGATCGACACCGAGGACAGAATGGTAAAGCGTCCTTCTAGCGGCTGTGCTTCCTTGGCTGCAACGTACACTCCGCTCGACTCGAGAGTTGTTCTCTCGAGTCGCGTCAGAGCCGAGCGCAGTTGCTCGTACGTCCTGCCATCGACGCGTCGCCCGATCGAGCGCAGAAAGGCATGGAGCGTAAAGCTGATGACGCCGTCTTCGGGAGCGCCTGCTTCGTGGTAGCGGTGGAGGAGCTCGATGTAGACGTCCTGATCGAAGGTGCCCGGCAGCCGATCACCGGGGCTGGGCAGCACGCGCCAACGCCCACCACTCTCGGGAGAGAAGGAAATCGCCGTGTCCTCGGCGGAGTCGCTCAATCGGAAAATCGGGAGGGACTCAAGAGACCGGTCGAGGACGATAGCGCGCGTCGCGATTCGCCGACGGGCCACGAAGGTCATGCAGAGAGAATATGTCACTGATCAAGTACATCGCAATCGCGGCGCTGGTGCTGTTCGGCGTGGTTCTGGCGCTGATCGGTGTTCTGTCGGTCACGCACGACACGCCGGTGCGGAGCGTACTGGCCGAGGGAGACAAGGATGGCCCACCCAGTATCGAAGATCCCCTGTTCGCTCGAAGCATCGAGCTGTTCACCGGGACGCACATCGATCCCGGCAACAACGTTCAAATACTGCTGAACGGCAACGGTACCTATCCGCAGTTGTGGAAGGACATGGGATCGGCGCAGCAGACCGTCACGGTCCAGATGTACTACTCACAGCCGGGCGGGGTCGCCGATACGATGGCGAAATATCTGATTGACCGCGCGCAACACAAAGTTCGTGTGCTGCTGCTGCTCGACGCCTTTGGATCGCAACCTCTCAAGCGGGACTGGATTCAGAACCTCAAGCACGCCGGCGTGGAAGTCCACTGGCTCCGCCCGCTGCGGTGGTATACGCTGCAGAAAGCAGCACAGCGATCGCACGTGCGGGCAGTCGTCGTCGATGGAAAGATTGGTTACACCGGTGGATTCGGGCTCGCTGACTACTGGTTGGGCGATGGGCATCATGAGGACCAGTGGCGCGAGACGAACGTGCGCTTCGAAGGACCGACGGTGGCCGCGCTGCAGGCAGCGTTTGCATCCGGGTGGGCGGAAGCAACCGGCGAGCTGCTCACTGGCGACCTGTTCTTTCCAAAGAGCTCCTTTGCGGATGTCGGCGACGTCCAGGCGGGGATGATGCACAGCATCCCGAGCACCGGCAGCACGCCGGCGGAACGATTTCTGGCACTTTCGATTGCGGGCGCGCGCAAGACGCTCTACATCAGCAATTCCTACTTCGTCCCGGGTGAGAATTTCATGCAGCTGCTGCTGGCAGCGGCGCATCGGGGAGTCGACGTGAGAGTGCTGACCGTGAGCAAAAAGACAGATGTCAAAACAACGTGGTACGCCGGCCGCACTTATTACGAGAAGCTGCTCGAGGGCGGCGTCAAGATCTACGAATACCAGCCGACAATGATGCACGCCAAGAGCATGGTAGTGGACGGGATGTGGTCGTCGATCGGCTCGATGAACTTCGACAACAGATCTCTCTCGTTCAACAACGAGTCAATGCTGGTGGCGCTCGACCGGAAAGTCGGAGCACAGATGGACTCGGTGTTCATGGACGACATCAAGTCGTCGAATGAGATCAAGCTCGACGAGTTCCGGAAGCGTCCGCTTTCCGCGAAGATTCTCGAGTGGGGAGCGCAGAAGCTGCGCCGCGTGCTGTAGCACCCTATCGCCACGCGCATTGCGGAGACTGATGTGACTCGTAGCCCTTCGCCGCTGGCGCGATTTCATCCACTGGTGCGGAAGTGGTTCAAGGAGACGTTCGGCGATCCGAGCGATCCGCAGCGTCAGGGATGGCCGGCGATTGCCAGCGGTGAGCACACGCTCATACTCGCTCCAACGGGGACGGGGAAAACACTGGCCGCATTTCTGTGGGAGCTTAACGAGCTGATCGCGCGGGGGACGAAGGAGCCGCTGCCGAATGCTGTTCAACTGCTCTACATCTCGCCGCTGAAGGCTCTGAACAACGATATCCAGCGCAATCTCGATCGGCCGCTGACGGAGTTGCGGGATCGTTTCAAGGCCGAAGGGAAGGAGTTCCCGGAAATTCGCGTCGCTGTTCGCACTGGCGACACGCCAGCGGCGGCTCGCGCGCGGATGCTACGGAAATCTCCGCACATTCTGATTACGACGCCGGAGTCCCTCAGCATCATGCTCACCACGTTGAGGGGACGCGGGATGTTCAGCGGCGTGCGAGCGGTGATCGTCGATGAGATCCACGCGATTGCCGGCACCAAGCGCGGGGCCCACCTGGCCCTCACGCTGGAGCGACTGGAAGCACTGGTCGAAAAAACGCCGCAAAGAATCGGATTGTCAGCGACGCAGCGGCCCCTCGACGAAGTGGCGCGATTCCTGGGCGGCTGTGAAAAGAACAATGGGTCGCCGTCGTTCCGTCCGGTGACGATCGTCGACTGCGGGATGACGAAGGAGATGCAGATCGCGATCGAGTCGCCGGTTGCCGACCTCGGCAATGTGGGCGGCAGCATCTGGCCAGCGGTTGCCCCGCTGGTGCTGAAGCACATCCAGGCGTCAAAGACGACGCTGGTCTTCGTAAACAATCGGGCGCAGGCAGAGAAGATCGCAGCGCGAGTAAACCAGCTGGCGGATGTCGAGATCGCTTTGCCTTATCACGGCTCACTGGCGAGGGAGCGAAGGTTCGCGCTGGAAGAGCGACTGAAGGCCGGATCATTGCGCGCGCTCGTTACAACGAGCTCGCTGGAGCTGGGAATCGATATCGGATCAGTGGATCTCGTCATCCAACTCCAGTCGCCGAAGCGGGTAGCGTCAGCGCTGCAAAGGATCGGGCGCGCAGGTCACACCCTTGGCGTGGCAAGCCGAGGAATACTCGTACCGACTTTCCGCGACGATGCAGTGGAAATCGCCGCCATCGTGGCAGCGATGCGAGCCGGAGACGTCGAGCCAACGCACGTCGTGCAAAACGCGCTCGATGTGCTGGCGCAGATCGTAGTCGCTGCCGTGTCGGTGGACGATTGGAAGAGCCACGACCTCTACGAGCTTGTGGTCCGCTCATATCCGTATCATAAGCTGTCACGATCTGCTTTCGACGAAGTGCTGGAGATGCTGTCGGGCAAGTATCCATCTGATGTTGCGGCGGAGCTGGAGCCGCGCATCACCTGGGATCGTGTCAACGATCGACTCATTGGGAGTCGTGCCGCACGAATGACCGCGGTGATATCAGGTGGTACGATTCCCGATCGTGGCTTGTACACGGTGAACCTTCCCGATCGAACTCGCCTCGGCGAGCTCGATGAGGAATTCGTGCACGAGTCGAGGATGGGAGACGTTTTCCAGCTCGGCTCGTCGACGTGGCGAATCGCCGCGATAGAGCACGACCGCGTGGTCGTAACGCCCGCACCGGGGACACCCGCGCGAATGCCCTTCTGGCACGGCGAATACATGGCGCGGTCGCTAATGCTGAGTCATCGCGTCGGCGCGTTGCGGCGCGAGCTGGCAGAAGCGCCGAATGAAGAAAGGCTGGCCGCCGAATATGGTTGCGACATCGCAACCGCGAACTCGCTGGTGAAGTACATCGGCGCGCAGCGAGCAGCAACGGGTGTGGTTCCGGACGATCGCAACATCGTCATCGAGCAATTCCGCGACGAGACTGGTGCGGTGCGTATCGTGATTCACGCAGCCTTCGGTGGGCGCATCAACGCCCCGTGGGGAATGGCGCTCGCTCAGCGAATGCGCGAAGCGATCAACGATGCCGATCTCCAGGTGCAGACGACAGACGACGGCATCATGCTGCGACTTCCCGACCTGGGGATGACGACACCGGTGCAATCGTTGCTGGGCCTTTCCGGCACCGAGGCAGAGCAGCTGGTGATGGAGGAAGTCGGGTCGACTTCGCTTTTCGGCGCGCGCTTCAGGATGAACGCGGCGCGCGCGCTGTTGCTGCCGCGCGGAAATCCACGGCGGCGGATGCCGCTCTGGCTGCAGCGTCTCAAGTCACTCGATCTGCTGCAGGTCGTGCGGCAGTTCCCAAGCTTTCCGATCCTGGTCGAGACCTACCGCGAAGTTCTGCAGGACGCGTTCGACATGGAGGGTCTGAAAGAGACGCTTGCCGAGATCGCCTCGGGCGACATTCGGATCCACACGGTCCAGACCGCTGTGCCTTCGCCATTTGCCGCCAGCCTGCAGTTCGGGTTCGTGATGGATTGGCTGTATGGCGACGACACTCCGCGCGCGGAGCAAAGAGCAGCACTGTTGTCGATCGATCGTTCGCTTCTCGACGAAGTGATGGGAGGCGAGGGAAGCGATGACATCACTCGCGAGGCAATCGAGCAGACGCTGGCGGAAAGAAGAGGGACGGCCCCCGGGCGGCGCGCACGCACCGACGACGAGCTGGCGCATCTCCTCGATAGAGCGGGTGATTTGAGCGCCGAGGAATTACGAGCGCGGATTGCGACGGGAGAGGAGGGGGAGGGTACCCGCGGGGATCCTTTCTCGAAATTGCTGGAGAGCAAACGGGTAATTGCAATCCAGCTCGGTCCCGAGTCTGCGAGGCAGTGGCGCTTTATTCTGACCGAGACTTATCCGCGTTACATGTCGGCCTTCGGCGCAGAGGAGCTGCGACGCGTGCGCGGCACGACAGAATTGACCGAGCAGGATGCGAGCGACGTGGTACCGGAGGTCCTGCGACAAGCTGTCATAAATCCCTCGGTGGCGCGACGCGAGATTCTGGCGCGCTTTCTTACGCAGTCGGGACCGGTGACTGCCCTCGAAGTTCACGCCCGCTACGGCTGGGAGCGCGAGTGGATCGAGCTGCGGCTGGTCGAGTGGGAAAGAACGGGCAAACTCGTTCGCGGCAAGTTCCGGCGGGAGGTTCACGACATCGAATGGGGCTCACGCCGTATTGTCGAGATCGGCCGACGCCGCGCGCTCGCTGCGTTAAGGAAGCAGATCGAGGCAGTGGAGCTGCCGGTGTTCGCCGCATTCATGCAACGTTGGCAGCATCTCGATGAGCGCGACCGACTCGATAACGCTGCCGGCGCTGAAACAGTCGTGCGACAACTATATGGTATAGCGCGTCCGCCGGCTGCCTGGGATCGCGATTATCTGCGCGCCCGAATCCGAGGCTACGATCCGTCGAGTCTGGCCCGCTTCGCGGCCACCGGCGAGCTAGTCTGGGCCGGCGACGGAAACTACGATCCGGAATCGGGCGCGATTCCGTTAGCGCGAGCTCGGTTCTTCGAGCGGGGAACCGGAGCGATCTGGCTGGCGGACGAGGTCGAGCCAGTATTGAGTGAGAACGCGCAGACCGTACGAGAAACAATCAAAGGTGAAGGCGCATCATTTATCGGTGACATTCAGGCGATAACCGGACTGACGATGCTGGCGGTGCGCGAAGCGATTCGAGAGCTGGTAGCCTGGGGCATCGTCACCAACGACACCGTCGAAGCGCTGCGTGAAGTCGCGCGCTGGAAGCCGATGCTTCCGCGAACGGGCAACGATCCAACCAGTTGGCTGCCTGCGGACTACGCGCCGTCTCCGAATCGGAGGTACACGCGCCCGCGTCCCAATCTCAGAAGGCTGCCGAAGTGGAGGCGACCAGATAAGCCCGGCGCGGCGCCAAGCGGCTGGACCGGGCGATGGTCATTACTGAGGCGTCGGGGAACGATGGGTCCTGATCTGCCCGAGGAAGAGCGCGCGGAGCGTATCGCTCGCCAATGGCTGACGCGATACGGCATCGTCTCTCGCGACTGGTGGCGGCGAGAGCATCCACCAGTGTCGTGGCGCGCCATCTATCGGGAGCTAAAGCGTCTCGAATTTCGCGGAGAAGTAAGGCGCGGATACTTCGTGAAAGGATTGGGAGGCGCGCAGTTCGCCCTACCCGATGCAGTCGAATGGCTGAGAACCGTCGCCAGCGAAGACCAATCGGGTGCCGGATTCGTGGCGATGGCAGCAAGCGATCCGGCCAACGTTTATAATCTTCCACTCGAACTCGTCGATCGTGATCCGTTGTCACTGCCGCGCGGTTCGGGCGCGTTGCTCGTAACTCGCGGCGGTCGCGTCGCGATCGCGGTCGAAGCACGGGGCAAACGATATAGTATCGCCGACTGGCTGTCGCCGGATGAAGCCGCGGCCGCGAAAAGAGCATTGCTGGAGCATCTGCGCGGCGAGCGATCCGCGCGGTATGTGATGTAGTTCCTAGCGAATGTCGGCGCGGCCCAATGCGGCGCGCACGGCTTCGCGCATCGCAATGACTGCTTCCTCTCTTGCAGCAGGAGAATCTTCGCGGACGTGCAGCTCGATGCCGTCAGCGACGGCAAGTCGATGCCAGCGAAGTGACATGTCGTCGTCGTGTGCGACGGCCTCGTCGGCGCCGAAGTTGAGCGCGGGCGCCAGCGAGGTGGCGATTTTCCGCTCGAGCGCATCTCCAGTGAGGTCGCGCATCTCGTTGCGGATCGTTTCAAGACTCTGTCCTTCGCGCTGTCGAATTTTGATCGACAGCAACTGGAGGAGATGCCTGTATCCGTACGTGGCACCGGTGCCGGTTCCCTCCGGCCGATCGAGCAATCCCGTAGCGACGTAGAACCGAACTGCTCGTGCGCTTGGTGCTGCGCGTGCTGATGCGTTGGTTGGTCGAACTCCGGCTGCGTCTACGAGAGCTGTTGCGTGTGCTGCAAGTCCGCGGGCGTTCCAGGGAGCGTGTCGAGCGTGGGCGCGGAGGAGAGCGACAGGCGATTCAGCCATGTGGATACGATAACATTAAAGTCAGCTGCTCGCTCGTCGTGCGGGAGATCGCCAGCAGGTGACAAAACGGAGATCTCGAAATCCCGTTTGATCTCGCGGAAGCCGCGGAATTCTTCGACCGGCGCCATCGATCCCTGCTCTCCCCACACCAGCAACGCTGGTTGGCTGAGACGTCTTAATGCGTGCCGCACATCGATGTTGAGATTGCCGGAGAAAAATGCAGCCGGCGCATGACGAGCCCCACGCTGATGCGAGGTCGCGTAATAGATCTCTATCAGCTCACGCGTGACGAGGGCGTCGTTGGAGTATGCGTTCTTCAGATAGCGGCGAAGCTGTGGGCGTGAGACCAGCGCATTGAACATCGCCGTTCCCGCGATCGGCGTATCAACTGCCAGACGACCAGCCTCTCCACCGATCCCGACCGGCTCGTTCAATCGAACCAGACCTGACGGCGCGATGAGCGCCACTGCCGGAAAGCGATGTGGATCGCGCGCGGCGAGAACGATCGCGTAGGCGCCGGAGAGCGAAGACGCGACAAGAACCGTCGGCTCGTCGATCACTCTGCTCACGAAATCCGAGATGAGTGAGATGTAAAGCCGCGCCGAATATCGAATTGCCGGCCGCTCCGACATGCCGAAGCCGAGGAGGTCGATGGTATAGACGGTGTTGGTACGCGCTAGCGCGTCGACGTTGTTGCGCCATTCGTACGACCAGGCAGCCGCGTGGATGCCGTGAATTAGAAGGATAGGCGAACCGTTGCCACGCTTGGTGAACGCGACTCGCCTGTCACGCCAATCGAAACCGCCCTCTTCCCCGCCAATCAGGCTGGTGAGCTTGTCGACGCCTTTACGGGCAAAGGCATTGTAAGCAGCCGCTGCACCAAGCAATGCGCCGCCGGACAGAAGAATCTTTCGCCAGGGTGGTTCGCGTTCGTCGTTGTCCTGCATCACGCCTCGTTTGGGTCAGTCAAGAAAAAGCGCGGCTACTTGAGAGTAACCGCGCTTGGCGAACTGCGCACGGGGGCGGGAAAAACTACCGCCTTGACCGCTTCTTGGAGCCTCCGCGCTTGCGTCCGCCCGACTTGGACCGGCCTTTCGAGCGGCTGCTGGCGCCGCGCCGCGCCGAGGATTTGCGGCCCGACTTCCGTGCAGAGGCTTTCCGGGTGCCACCTTTTTTGCCGCCGGCCTTCCGTGCGGTCTTTCGGCGTCCAGAGGCCTTCTTTTTGGCCGATTTTCTGGCTTTTGGCCGGGAAGCTTTCTTTGCCGCCTTCTTTTTGGTGCCGGCTGCCGAACTAGTTGCGGTCGTCGGTCTGGCGGCTGGCATACTGGCGCCCATCGAGCTTGATCGGCCTAACCCTCCGGTTGACGCACCGCCGCCGAACCCGCCGGTTGAACTCGTCGACGAGGTCCCCCCGAAGGTGGAGCTACCCATCGTTCCGCCGCCGAGTCCTCCGCCCGTGCCGCTGCCAAAACCGCTCGAGCCACCCCCGGTCAGGGAAGATTCCTGCTTCTTGCCGGACCCCTTGGGGCGACCCCTTCTGCCTCTCGGCGCACCACCGCCAAAGAGATCCTCCTCTTCTTCTTCGTCTTCCTCTTCGACTTCGTTCACGACCGTCGCGTCGGAATCGACGTCTTCATCATCGTCCGCATCTTCAGCGCTGTCCCACAGGCGGTCGCTGTGATCCTCGTTGATCGCCCAGCCGCCGTCTTCATCGTCATCATCGTCGTAGGAACGCTTGCCGCGACTGAAGCCACCGAGATCGTCCGGGTCGTCGTCGTCCGCAAAACGCAATGGCTCCACTGATTCACCGCTCGGCATTTGCCCTCCCATAGAGTGTCAGCACTCGCACTGAAGTAGCGCGCGATTTTCTGATTTCGCGCGCTGCACATCGCGTGCCTTTTGTGTGAGTGCGTTTAGCCGCTTTATCGATCGCACACCGAATACAACGGTCGTCACGTCCCGTCAAGAAGCTGTTTTCGCGCCTGCCTCTGGGGGTGTAGCCAGTGAACCAAAACGGCGCCTGACAACGCGAACGAGAGCATCGTAAACACACGGGTCGAACTGTTTTCCGACGTCGACCCGGAGGTGCTCGAGTGCGGCAAGTGGCTCAAGCGGCTCGCGGTAGGCGCGCTTGGATGTCAGTGCGTCAAAAGTGTCCGCCGCGCAAAGGATCCGGGCACCAAGCGGGATGTCTTCGCCAGCCAGGCCGAGGGGGTAGCCGGCCCCGTCCCAGTGTTCGTGGTGGTGCTCCACGTACTTGAGAGGCTGCTTGATGTGAAAAAGCGGAGCAAGGATACTCAGGCCGATCTGCACGTGGCGCTTCACGTGCTCGAATTCCTCGACCGTCAGGCGATCCGGCTTGTTAAGAATTGCCTCCCGAATGCCGATCTTGCCAACGTCGTGGAGACGGCCGGCGACCCGCAGATCCTCGCAGATCGTTTCGTCCAGTCCCAGCTCTTCAGCGAGCTGGCCTGCCAGCTCCGCGACTCGTTGGGAGTGTCCGCGCAGATAAAGGTCCTTGGCTTCCATGGCATTGATCAATGTCTCGGCGATGCTCACCGACATCAGTCGCAAGGATTCCTTCTCGCGCTCCAGCTCGGCGGTGCGCAGGGCAACTTCTTCTCGAATCAGCTTGTCGAGACGGCGCTGCTCGATCTGTTCAGCCCGCTTGTTGAGCGCGCGATCGACTGCCTGCTGCAAATCGGCCAGCTCGACCGGCTTCATGAGGTAGTCGGTTGCGCCGGCAGACAGCACCTCAGTTGCCGTCGCCGCATCATTGACGGCGGTCAGCATGATGATGGCAAGGTCGGGATCGAGTTGTCTCGCCTGCGGGACAACCTGCACACCGGTCATTCCGGGCATGCGAACGTCGCACAGCATGAGTGAGAACGACTCTTGTGCTAAACACTCCAATGCCTGATCGCCGGAGCCGGCGATCTCGACTTCGTAACCGCGCGAGCGCAGAAACTTGCGCAGGGCGAGCCGAATGGTCTCCTCGTCGTCTACGATCAGAATACGAGTCATTTCTTCGACTCTGTGTAGAGCGGGAGAAGGATGGTGAACGTGGTGCCGATATCCGGAGTGCTCTCTACCGAGATAGCTCCGTCGTGGGCCTGAATGATTCCGTAGCTCACACTCAGCCCAAGACCGGTTCCTTCTCCGGGCGCCTTGGTGGTGAAGAAAGGCTCGAATACACGCTGCGCGACAGCCGGTTGCATCCCGTGGCCCGTATCGGAAACGACGATCTGCACCATGCCCTGCTTGCGCTGAGTCATGACGGTCAAGTGACGAAGCTCCGCTCCCTCCATCGCCGATTCGGCGTTGACGAGGAGGTTGAGCAGGACTTGCTGCAACTTCTGTTCGTCGCCGCGAACCTGCGGGTTGGTTTCGTCGAGATGCATGTGCACCTCGATGCCGCTCGATCGCGAGGCGAGTGCACGCAAACGGACCGTGTGCTTGACGATGGTGTTGACGTCGACAACGACATCGCGCGCTTCCGTCTTGCGAGCGAAGAGGAGAAGATCGCGGATGACGCCAATGGCGCGGTCGGCCTCGCGTTTGATGAGACTTACCGATTCGAACTGCTCGCGCTGCAGCTTGTCCTCGAGTAGAAGCTGGGCGAAGGTGGAAATTCCGGTGAGCGGATTGTTCAACTCGTGCGCGACACCAGCGACGAGCTCGCCGATGGCCGCGAGCTTCTCGGTTCGTCCGAGGTGATCGGCTACCTTCTGCTCCTCGGTCAGATTTCTGACACCGATTACCAATCCAACGATGTTGTCTGCTCCGTCGCGGATGTGGCTCAGAGTCACCGCTGCCGGGAACTCGCTGCCGTCCTTTCTGCGATGGACGTGCTCGCCGGTCCAGAGCGGCTTGTCGATCTGGATTGCCGGAATTGTCTGACGCCGCGACGTTGGTGTCGTTGGCACCACGAAATCATCGACTGATAATCCCGAGATTTCATTTGCATCGTAGCCGTATTCCTTGATGGCGGCAGCATTGGCATACTGCACCTTCGCATCAACGCCGAGGATCAATACGGGTTGGTCCATCGTCGCGAGCGCGGCGGCAAGGGTACGCTCGCGAGCATGGGTGCGTTGCTCGTCTTCGCTGAGGAGCAGCACGTCGATAGCGAGTGCAACAGCGGGCGCGAGGCGAAGCAACGTGTCGATGTGAGGACCGGTCTGCAGCTGCGGCGTCTCTGAGGTGACGATCAAAACGCCAAGTCGACGGTTGCTGGCGATGAGGGGAATCGTGATTGCCGGCTCCTCGGGAACTCGCTCCGGGTTGTACGCTTTCTCGCGAAGATTCTCGACGAAGGTCGGTTCCTCTTTGGCCCACGCCGCGCGCACTGCGCTCCGTTCGACCGGCGCGAGAAGTCCTTCCATCTGGCCGCAGCTCCCGTTGGCGGCGACACAGGATATGGTATGGCCGTCGCTGGAGATGATCCCGATCGCTTTTCCCCTCGACGGCACGACCTCGTCGAGGATCTTGAGAATGGCGTGACTGGCGTGGGCAACAGTGACTTTGCGCAGCGCGAGACGTGCTATCTCCGCCGCCGCTTCGGTTTGTCTTTGTTCGCTGCGCTGCGCGTCGAACAATCGCGCGTTCTCGATCGCAACTGCCGCCTGACGCGCGATGAGCATGATGAGGTCGAGATCGTGGGAGTCGTACGCGTTCGTCTTGTATGACAGAACCTGCATCACTCCGACGGTGCGATCGCGGTACGTCAGCGGCGCCGTGATCTCGCTTTGGACCTCACGCTTCGATGCAACCTGGAAGATCGTTCCCGTCCACCAACGCTCAGGCTTGGAGGAGATGATCGGCACTCCCGTCTTGAAAACCCTGGCGATCGTTTCGGTGCCGTTCGGAAAGTCGAGGACGCTCTCTCCCTCGCGCTCCTCGGAGTCGACGATGATGCAGTGGGCGTTGAACTTCTCGCACACCGGATCGGCGATCATGAGTGCGAAGCAGGGAGCATCGACGACTGAAGCCACCGCCTTGTAGATCTCGCGGTAGGCTTCCTTCAGAGAAATGGTTGCGGAAATAGCCTGCTGAACGGTAGCGACCGCCGCGAAACGTGCGGCGCGCCGCTGCAGTTCGGCGACCAGCTCAGTCGTCAACGAACTCCACCGTCACCGGACGCGTTATTACGCCCGACTTGACGCCCTCATCGAGGAAGAGACGAATGGCCGCCCGCCCACGGTCGCCGTAGTCGAGTGTCCAGTCGTTGACATACATGCCGACGAACTCGTCGGCTTTGCTGCGATCGAGTCCACGCGCGTAGCGCATCGCGTGGTCGAGCGCGTTCTTGCGGTGGTCCAGGCCATAGGCAATGCTCTGGCGCAGGTGGCGCGAGACTTTCTGCTGAACATCGCGTGGCATGTCCTTGCGGATGACGTTGCCGCCAAGAGGGAGGGGGAGCCCGGTCTTCTGATGCCACCACGCTCCCATGTCAGCCACGAGATGCAAGCCCTCGTCCTTGTAGGTGAGCTGACCCTCGTGGATCAGCAGGCCGGCGTCGACATCGCCGCGGAGAACGGTCTGCTCGATCTGGTCGAAATCCACGACGACGGGAATGAACTCGGGCTGGTAGAGTCTGAGTGCGAGATACGCGCTCGTCATCATGCCCGGAACCGCGATGCGCTTGCCGGCGATCTCTTCGCGTGTCATCGGCTCGCGCGCGACGAGCATCGGACCATAACCGTCGCCCATCGATGCGCCGTGGGGAAGGAGCGCGTACTGATTGGATAGGTAAGCGTAGGCGTGAATCGAGACCGCCGTCACGTCGAGCTCACCACGCAGTGCACGTCCGTTGAGGGTCTCGATGTCCTGAAGCTCGTGGACGTACTCGATCCCCTGAGTATCGATCTGTCCGTCGGCAAGCGCGTAGAACATGAACGCGTCATCCGAATCGGGACTGTGGGCGAGATGGATTGTCGTGGTCATGTCTTTATTCCGAGACTCTTTCGTGCCTGCTGGAGAGCGTTGACGATGTCATCCTGATGTCGGGAATACTCCGCTCGCTTCTTGGCCAACTCCGTTTTTCCTGCGGCCATCAACCTTCGTTCAAAGGAATGCAGCTGGGTCGTGTCGCCCACCAAGGTTGCCAGACGTGCTTCGAGAATGAGCCCGAGCAAATGGTTAGGGTTATCCCTCAAGATGGTGTCGGCTTGCGCCTTCGCGAGAGGCAACGCGCCTGCGACTTCGCCGATCCGACCCATGTCGTAGCGCTGGTCGGCACTGAGAGGAGAAAGCATCTGGTATGCCGTCAGAGCCATCGGCGCGAAGAACTGCACACTGTCGACCTTGCCCTGACTGGCGAGCAACATTACGCGATTGTAGAGACGATCGGCACGCTCCTGCGGAGACAGGCTGGAGATGTCTGGGGCGCGGACGCCGCCCGATCCATCGTCTTCGGTGACGCCCCGATCGTCGAGACCTGCCTGTGGCCGAGCATTCTGTGAGCCGTCAACGGTATTGCTACGCCGGGCATTGAAGCCGCGTCCGGCCGCCATCGCGAACAACGCGAGGAAGGCAAGCGCGGCCACTATCCATGGAAGCGCGTTGGTTCTGGATTCCCGGGCTACTGGTGCGGTAGCCCCCACCGCGGTTCCGCAGCGGTGACAGAACTTGGCTCCAGGGCTGAGCTCCGCGGCGCAGACAGAACAAGCGGCGCCCGCCAGTGGGGCGCCACAGTTAGAACAGTACCTGCCAGTAGCGGCCGCACCGCAGGACGGACAGGCTGTTGAGTCAGGGTTGGAGGGCGGGGAGGGCATCCGGCTCAAAATAGTTGGGTGCCGGAGGCTATGCACTGTTTAACTGCCACTTACGACTACCGGCCAGGAGCTTTGGGCGGAGCGGCTCGGGGCTACGGGCGGCCACTCGATTGGTTCGGATTTGGCTCGGAGCCGCTAGCTGCTCCGCCCACCGCCCCCAGCCGGTAGTCGTAGGTTGCTGTTAAACCGGGAAGAGCATCTCCCGATATTTCGGAAGCGGCCAGGCGTCGTCGGCGACCGACAGCTCCAGTGCATCGCAGACCTTCCGAACTTCGGCCATCGTGTCCGCCCCTTCAGTGGTGAGCATCTCCGCCTGGCCCGTTGGATCTTCGTGCTTCGCTTCCACACGCGCGATCACGTCGTTCAGGTCTTCGCGATGCTCCTGAAGCTCCTGTACCAGCTCGCCGATCTGGTTGGCAGTGGTGACCTGTGGGATAACCGTGATGCCCGCTGTCTTCGCCTGCGAGGCAGCCGCGGTGAGTTGGCTCAGATAGTTGTAGGCCGCTGGAATCACCATCGTGTCCACCATCTCACGCATGGTGTGTAGCTCGATCAGCATGTCCTTCACGTAGCGTTCGACTCGAACGTGATACCTCGACTCGAGCTCCTCCTTGCTGAGAACACCGAGCCCGGTGAGAACAGCGCGTGACTGCTTCGAGACCAATTCCTTCAGTGCTTCCGGCGTGCGACGAAGGTTCGGCAGTCCGCGCTTCTTCGCTTCCTTTACCCAATCCTCGGAGTAGTTGTTGCCCTCGAAGCGGATGGGTGCGGTCTCCTTGAAAACATCGCGCACGACCTTGAGCACCGCGTCGTCGATCGACTTTGTCTTCTTGAGAGCTGCACGCAGCGACTCGGTGATCTCGCCGATTGCGTCGGCGACCGCCGTGTTGAGGAGCGCGACTGGAAACGCAATGGATGCCGACGAACCGACGGCGCGGAACTCGAACTTCTGGCCGGTGAATGCGAACGGCGAAGTGCGATTGCGGTCGGTGTTGTCGCGCCTCACTTCGGGAAGCTTCGCCACACCCAGCTTGATCATCTGCTGGTCTGCGTTCTCCGAGCTTTTTCCTGCCGCAATCTCCTCGATGACTTTGGTGAGCATGTCGCCCATGAAAACGGAAATGATCGCCGGCGGCGCCTCGTTGGCGCCGAGACGGTGCTCGTTACCGGAAGTTGCAATTCCGGCGCGGAGCAAGCCCGAATGCTTGTGAACTCCTCTGAGAACGGCGGCGAGGAAAGCGAGGAAGCGAATGTTCTGGTGCGGCGTCTTCCCTGGCTTGAGAAGATTGAGACCATCGAGGTCCGAAGAGCTCGAAATCACCTGCATTGACCAGTTGCAGTGCTTGCCAGATCCGTTGATTCCGGCAAATGGCTTCTCGTGCAGGAGCGCCTGGAGTCCGTGCCGCAGCGCGACCCGTCGCAGCGTTGCCATCACCAGTTGGTTGTGATCGACGCCGAGGTCAGTCTCCTCGAAGTAAGGAGCCATCTCGAATTGGCAGGGCGCGACTTCGTTGTGACGAGTGGTGATCGGTACGCCGAGCTTGTACAGCTCGAACTCCGCCTCGGAGATGCAGCCCTGGATTCTCTCTGGAATGCCGCCGAAGTAGTGATCCTCGAGCTGCTGGCCGCGCGGCGGTGGCGCGCCGATGAGAGTGCGGCCGCCCATCACCAGGTCTGGTCGTAGGCCGAAGTGCGCTCGATCGATGAGGAAGTATTCCTGCTCGGGGCCCAGAGTCGTGAAAACGCGCTGCACCCCCTTGTCGCCGAGGAGATCGAGCAGCTCGATCGATTTCTCGGAAAGAACGTCAGAGCTGCGAAGGAGGGGGGTCATCTCGTCGAGCGCTTCGCCGTTGTAGCCGATGAAAACCGATGGGATACAGAGCGTGCGGGCACCGGTGGATTCGACGATGAAGACGGGGCTCGCCGGATTCCACGCCGTGTAGCCGCGCGCTTCCCAGGTTGCGCGCAGTCCGCCGGAGGGGAAGCTGGATGCATCGGGCTCGCTCTGGATCAACTGATCGCCGGTGAAGGACTCCATTGGCTGGCGGTCGTCGTCGAACGCGAAGAACGCGTCGTGCTTCTCGGCGGTGAGACCGGTTTGCGGTTGGAACCAGTGGGTGAAGTGAGTCACACCTCGGGAGATCGCCCATTCCTTGATCACCTGGGCGACGACCGGCGCAATCGCCAGATCGAGCTTCTTTCCGTGTCTGATCGAAGCGGCAAGGCTGGCGAAAACCTCCTTAGGGAGTTTGTCGCGCAGCTGGCGGCCGCCGAGGGTATTGATGCCGAAGTACTGGGAGGTCGGGCCTGGTATTCCATCCGAGTTAAAGCCCGGCGCGACGCGCGGGTCGCGAAATGAGATTTCGCTCAGCAGGGCTTTACGGGGAGTGATGATGGCGGTCATGGGAGCTGCTCAGTTAGGTAAAGGCTGGAAAATGCAAACTCTGCACATTTCGATGGGCAAATTCGCTTCTCGCGAGCAAAGATGCAAGGAATTGGCGCAATTTCGCGCAGAATTTGCAAAAAAGTGGCTACAAAGCTAGGTTCAGCCCCATGGCCCGACATCGCTCCGCGGTCCCGGATACCTCAGGCGCAAGCGGCAAGGACATCCTGGATTTGGCAAATGCCAACAATGTCCGATTTCTGAGACTGCAATTCACCGACATACTCGGCGTCAACAAGAATGTCGAGGTTCCGGCTTCGCAATTCGAGAAGGCACTGGCTGGCGACATCATGTTCGATGGTTCCTCGATCGAGGGCTTCGTGCGCATCGAGGAATCGGATATGCTCCTCGCTCCGGACTTCGGCACCTTTCAGATCTTTCCGTGGGGAGACGAGAAAAGCCGCGTCGCCAGAGTCATTTGCGACATCAACACTCCTGACGGCGAGCCATTTGCTGGTGACCCGCGCGGAGTGCTAAAAAAAGTAATCGCGCGGGCAGCAAAGCTTGGCTACACGATGAACGCTGGCATGGAGGCGGAGTTCTTCATGTTCAAGCCGCGGCCGGACGAAGAGCCATCGACCGTAACGCACGACGTGGGATCGTACTTCGATCTCGCTCCGGCCGACCTCGGCGAAGATGCGCGACGAGCAATCGTCGACGTGCTGGAGCGCATGGGATTCGAGGTCGAAGCAGCACACCATGAAGTCGCGCATGGCCAGCACGAGATCGACTTCAGATACGCCGAAGCGCTGAAGACGGCCGACAACATCGCCACTTTCAGATTCGTAGTGAAATACGTCGCTCAGACTTTCGGGCTCACTGCCTCGTTCATGCCGAAACCTATCTTCGGGCAGAACGGAAGCGGAATGCACACGCACCAATCACTGTTCCGCGGCAAAGAAAACGCGTTCTGGGACAAGACGGCGGAGTGGGAGCTCTCCAGCACCGCTTTGCACTACATCGGCGGACTGCTGCGACATGCGCGCGGGTTTACCGCGATCACAAACCCGCTGGTGAATTCGTACAAGCGCCTCGTCCCTGGATACGAAGCACCGGTCAACGTCGCCTGGTCGATGCGCAATCGCTCGCCGATGATTCGCATCCCTGATCGGCGCGGCGCGGGAACGCGAATCGAGCTTAGAATTCCGGATCCAGCGGCCAATCCATACCTGGCGCTGGCGGTACAGCTCGCCGCCGGTTTGGACGGAATCGCAACCAATGCTGACCCGCGTGAGCCCGTCAACACCAACATCTGGGAGATGTCGCACCGGGAGCGTCGCCGGCTTCGAATCGATGATCTGCCACACAATCTCGAGGAAGCGTGCAACGAGCTCGAAAAGGACTCAGTCATCACTGACGCGCTTGGCGAGCACATCGCGAATCACTTTCTCGCGGCGAAGCGACAGGAATGGCAGGAGTACATCACACAGGTCTCGCCGTGGGAGCTGGATAACTATCTCGCAAAGTACTGAGTCGACGCAGTACGGAAAGCTGGCGAGAGCCATTCCAATGGCGCTCACGGTTTTGAGATTGCTGCTCGCTCCGATACTGGTGTGGCTGGTCCATGCGGATGCTCCGGGCCTCGCCTTCGCCGCTGTCATATTTCTGGCCTTCGTCTCGGACTATTTCGACGGAGTAATTGCGCGGCGAGTCGGAGTCTCGAGTGCGGAGCTTCGGCATTTCGACAGCCGGGCTGATTTCGTTTTCTATGCGACAGCAGCGTGGGCCGTCTGGCGCACGCATCCCGACGTCGTTCGAAGCGTGGCGATCCTGGGCCTGATCGTGATCGGCCTTGACGTGGCTCGTCACGTCTTCGATTTCGCGAAATTCGGTAAGGATGTGGCCTACCACGCCTGGAGCTCCAAGGTGTGGGGCCTATTCCTCGTCATTGCCCTGGTGCTATTGATGGGCTTTGGGGTCGCTTCGCCGTGGGTTCGGATCGCGATAGTTCTCGGCCTGATCGCTCAGGTCGAAGGCCTCCTCATTTCAGTGGTGCTTCCCGTGTGGACCCACGATGTACCAACGCTGATCCACGCTTTCAGAATCAGAAGATCATACATGAAAGCGTGAGTAGGCTCAGCCGATCCCGTTCGAGCCACGACTCCCGGTCGAGCATCAATGGCTCGACCGTTTTCTTCCTCCAGAGCGTTTGCGAGCGCCGCGTTTGCGCGGAACCTTCGCGCCTTTCTTTCGTGCTTCCGACAGTCCGATCGCGATAGCCTGCTTGCGACTGGTTACTCTTTTGCCGCTTCTGCCCGATCTGAGCGTCCCCTTCTTGCGACGGCGCATCGCGCTCTCCACGCGCTTCGACGCCGCTTTTCCGTATCGCCTACGACCTGAAGATTTCCTTGCCGCCATCGCGAGCCTCCCATAACTGTATGTCGCGTCTGTCGCTGGACCGGTTGGCGCATGTTGTGCCTAGAGAAGCTAAGCTGGGGGTCTGCCCGTTCGGTGGCCCGCGAGCACTCCGCCAGCTTCAGTCATTTTCAGGCACCCGATATGACTAGTCGAACCGGTCTGGAAGCCGAAGCCATCAGTCGTCTCACCGACGGTCTCGAGCCGGCGGCGATGCGGGCAATTCTTGTGCAATGTCTGGCAGGAGAGGTCGCCCCGTCGACAGCAGTTTCAAAAATGATCGCGGTTAGTGGCGCATCGATGGTGCGCAGTGCCATCGACGAGGTGACACATCGTGCGGCTACAGTTTCGCGAGCGAGCGACCGACTGGTTCGGGATAGAGTGGACGAGCTGACGCAAGTCTTCCTCGAGGAAGTCGAAGGACTTGCTGATATCAACCCCGCTAAGATCCGGCCAGAGGGCCACCAGGAGCGGGTTTCTCGTGCTCAGGACTTTTCGGATCGCGACGAGCCCCGAATTTCTGAATAACCTCCAACGTCGCGGAGCGTTTCCCGCGCGCCTCTGATCTGCGTTCTTCCATTTACCTGGGGCTGCCTGTCATTGGCCCGCCTGAGCCTGTCGCAGGGAATGGACCCGAAGCACTTCCCTGTGCGGTCAGGTAGCTTAGGCGCAATTGATGGAGGCGATATTCGGCACAGGGCGTACATTTCGCTCATCGATCCCCAGAGCAGGATATGCGGTTTCCAGGCTGGCTGCTGCTGATAGGTTGCTGCGCGGTCGTCTCACTGACGATCGCGTGTGGGGATTCGTCCGGTCCGAGCATAGCTCCGGCGACCATCGTTCTGGTGTCAGGGGACGCTCAAGCCACCCCGGAAGTTGGAACGAAGCTGCCATTGCCGCTCACGATCAAGGTTACCGACGCACAGGGAAAGGGCTTGTCCGGAGTAACGGTGACCTGGTCGACGGCTTCAGGAACACTGAGCGCATCATCATCCGTCACCGACGACAATGGGACGGCAACCGTCGAATGGACGCTCGGCAATACTGCTGGTAGCCAAACCGCCACCGCTACCGTACTCGGCCTCAAACCGGTGACCTTCAGCGTCATCGCCGTCGCCGGACCGTTGGCGCAGATCATCCTCTCGCGGGATACCGTCAAACTCCTGGGGATCGGTGACTCATTTCGTCTGACAGCCCGCGCCGCTGATCGTTTCGGGAATATCCTGGCACAGGCGACGAGCGTAGAGTCGAACGACACCACTATCGTCACGGCCGACAATTTTGGAAGCGGCGCGCTTCTCACCGCCCACGCGTCCGACAAGACAACGACGGTTCGCGCGACCGCAGGATCAGTATTGAAAACCGGCACAGTAGTGGTGCTGCCACCGCCATGCGGGTCGGGCTCACAGTCATCCAATCTCGGTGTCGGAGAGATCGCGTTTTTCCCCGGATCGACAGCCTCCGAATTCTGCGTGCAGGGTACGGCCGCCGGCGCGGAATTCACGGCGATCCCGTACTACTCTGATTTCAACGGTTCGCTGCTGGGAATCTCGATCTCGACGGGAAACACGACGACGGGTGTGACCGCCAATCGAGTGATCACGCCCAGCTTTCAGAAGGTGACGCCGACCGGCTTACGACTCTCGCAAGATGAAGAATTCGAGCTAGCGCTGAGGGAGCGTTCCATCGCCGAGCTGACTCCCCTCATTCAAGGTGCGAGAATGGCGAAGCAGCAAGGCGAAGGGCGATTCAGTATGTCGGTGGCGGTGCCCGCTGTTGGCGACATCATGAGGTTCAACACCAACGCCAACTCAGCGTGCTCGAACGCCAACATGCATGCCGGCCGCGTTGTCGCGATAACGAATCGGGCGATCGTCGTTGCCGACACCGTCAATCCGGCCAACGGTTTCAGCACCGCCGATTTTCAGGATTTTGGAGCCGCTTTCGATACGCTCGTGTTTCCCGTCGATTCCATCAACTTCGGCGCGCCGACGGACATCGACAAGAACCAGCACGTGATCCTGTTCTTCACTCGGGCGGTGAACGAGCTCACTCCCCCCAACGTCGGCTTTTACGTCGGCGGGTTCTTTTTCAGCCGCGATCTCTTTCCCACTACGCAGACCAGCGGGGTCACCGGCTGCGCGACGAGCAACTTCGCGGAAATGTTCTATCTACTCGTGCCCGATCCCGATGGCGTGGTCAACCAGAACGTGCGCACAATCGATTTCGTGAAATCAGTCACCGTCGCGACGCTGGCGCACGAATTCCAGCATTTGATCAACGCGTCGCGACACCTGTACGTGAATGGCTCGTCCGCATTCGAGGACGTGTTCCTCGACGAAGGACTTTCGCACGAAGCCGAGGAGCTCGCGTTCTACAGGTCGAGCGGATTGGCCCCGCGACAGAATCTGAGCTATCAGACGATTCAAGCGTCGCCAAGCATTCAGATTGCTTTCGACAACTTTGGCGCGGCAAACTTCCGAAGATTTCGCGACTATCTCACCAACCCTCAGACCAACTCGCCGTACGTCAACAATGGGTACATCCCAACCCGGGGCGCGATCTGGTCATTCCTGCGCTACGCTGCCGATCGTCGCGGCGGCTCCGAGAGCCAGATGTGGTTCCAGCTGGCGAATCCGCCAACGGGAGTTCACGGAATCGCCAACATCACTCACGCCGTTACGCCGGATCTCGCGGGTTGGGTTCGGGATTGGACGATCGCCAACTATGCAGACGACTTCGTGCCAGGAGTGGCGAGCGTCTACACGTATCCGAGCTGGAACATCCGCTCGATCGTCGAGGTCGTCAGTCAAGGGATGTGGGTGTTGGACACTCAGCAGGTTGACAGCACCAACATCACTTCGGTCAGCATCGGCGACGGTTCTGCAGCCTATCTGCGTTTCGGCGTCAGGCCCGGCACAGTCGGCGGCGGACGAATCACAGCGAGAGGTGCGACGGTGCCGCCGGGGTTTACCCTGTCAGTCCTCAGGACGAAGTGACATCGTGATCGCGGCGATCCGCACGTCTCCGGTCGCCCATCCGTCGATCCTTCCGTGAGCGGGCGCGGAGCCAGCGCCAGGTGAGGAAAATCGCTAACCCGAGAGCGATCCAGTAGAACGGCAACAGCAGATCGTGAAGCGCGGGGGCGTTGATCTCGAGCCAGTAGATCAACCCAATGAACAGAATCGTCACGCCCCAGACGACCAGCAGCTGTCGCGGTCTACGACCGTAGATCATTAGCCCTCAGAGTTGCACTAGCGATGTCGAGCCTCACGTAGCTGTTGGACGATTCCTGCACCGATTGGTCGCAAATGGGTGTGAGTCTTCACTCCACAAAGCGTGCCTGCGGGGGAAGAGGGAAGAGGGAAGGGGGAAGGGGGAAGAGGGAAGGGGGAAGAGGGAAGAGGGAAGGGGGAAGAGGGAAGAGGTTCGGCTATTTGGCTTCGCCTGCCACGCGAGCAAGTGCATCGCCGGAGAGGCGGAATATCGACCACTCGTCCATGTGCCTGGCGCCGATCTGCTTGTAGAACGAGATGGCCAGCTCGTTCCAGTTGAGCACTGCCCAGTCGAGGCGACCGCATTTGCGGTCGACCGCAATGCGCGCCAGCTCGCGGAGCAAGGCGAAGCCGACTCCGTTTTTCCGGAATGCCGGCTTGACGAAAAGATCCTCGAGATAGATCCCGCTCTTGCCGAGCCAGGTGGAATAGTTGTGAAAGAACAGCGCGAAGCCAGCCGGCTCATCCCCGAGATAGGCGATGAGCACCTCGGCGGCCGGACGCTCGCCGAACAGGGTGTCGGCGATGTCTTTCTCGGTTACCGGCGCCTCCCCTGGACGCGCGCGCTCGTATTCGGCAAGCTCGAGAATGAATTGTCGAATGAGCGGAATGTCATCGCGCGTCGCGGGAACAATCCGCGTCTTTACAGAAGTGCTACTCATTTCCGGATTATCAGACTGGCAGAATCGGGTGTCAATGCCATCTTTCGCGCATGCGCGCTCTACTCACCCGTCTTATAGCGCTGGCGTTTGTCGCGAGCGCATGTAACTCGCCTTCTCCGCAAGTCGAAGCCGCAATCGGCACGCAGGATCCGGCCGGCGCGCGCCGACTTCCTACTGGCGCGCGACTCGATCCGGCCGGCGTTTCATACGGCCTGGGTCCGCTGCCGTTGGCGATGGCGCTGTCGCCCGACAGAAGTCAACTGATTGTTCTCCTCAATGGCTGGCGAGAGCAGGGAATTCAGGTCGTCGACAGATCAAGTGGGCGAGTGGTCCAGAAGATTTCACTGCCGGCGGTCTTCCTGGGCATGACGTTCAGTCCCGATGGAAAATCGTTGTACGTATCCGGTGGCAATGCGGACGTCGTCTATCGCTTTAATTGGACTGACGGACACGCGACGTTGGGCGATTCAATCGTCCTAGCGCTAAAGCAGCCAAACAGGAGCGGAACTCGGTATCCTGCCGGAATCGCGATCTCGCGTGATGGACGAACGTTGTATGTCGCCGAGAATCTTGGCGATTCGCTGGCGGTGATCGACATCGCTGCGCACAAGGTCGTGCAAAGACTGGCGACCGAGAAATACCCATACGGCGTCACTGCCGGTCCAGACGGAACTGTCTACGTCTCGGCATGGGGTGGATGGACGGTATCTGCGTTTCCTGCCCGCGCGAATGGTGCTCTTGAGCAGGGGGCGCGAATTCGGGTGGCGCGACATCCATCCGCTTTGCTCCTCAATGGCGACGGATCCCGTCTCTTTGTCGCATCGGGCAGCACCGACAAAGTGAATGTCGTCGACACTCGCACGCAGCGGGTCATCGCGACGCTGAACGACGCATCTCCGGCAGTTGGCGAGGGCAGTACGCCCAACGCACTGGCACTTTCTCCTGATGGGTCGCGGCTATTCGTGGCCGAAGCCGACAACAATGCCGTCGCGTTGTTCGACCTCTCGGTGGCGACTTCGGGCGTGTCTCGCGCCACCGGAACCGATGCACTCGCGGGAAGAATTCCTGTTGGCTGGTATCCTTCTGCTGTTGTCGCCGAGGGCAACGATCTTCTGGTAGTGAATGCGAAAGGACGCGGAACGGCGGCGAATCCTGGTCATTGGCAGCCAGGCCAGCCGATGCCTCCTCACACTCCTGACTACACCCTCGGCCAGATCAACGGGACGCTGACGATCAACCCGGCAAGACCCTCGGCATCTGATCTGGATGCCCTGTCGAGTCGCGTCGCTGTCGCCAACGGCTGGAATTCCCCACAGGCAGAAAAGCGGTATCCGCCGTTCGAGCACGTGATCTACATCGTCAAGGAGAATCGCACTTACGATCAGGTATTCGGCGATCTGAAGCAGGCTGACGGAGATTCTTCGCTGGTGTTTTTCCCGCGCAGCATGTCGCCCAATCATCACGCGCTGGCCGAGCGGTTTGGAATCTTCGACCGGTTCTTCGTCAACGCCGAAGTGAGTCCGGACGGGCACGAGTGGTCGATGGCGGCATACGTCACCGACTATGCGGAGAAGACGATACCGTCCAACTACTCTGGACGGGGGCGCACCTACGACTATCAGGGAACCAATCGCAACGTGATCCCGGATGACGATGTGGCCGAGCCGTCGAGCGGATATCTCTGGAATCTCGCTGAACGCGCAGGGATCACTTACAGGAATTACGGCGAGTTCACCGCGGAAGCGGATGATCCGCCGTCGGCAGGATCACGGGTGACGACTGTTGCGACCAAGCAGGCACTGATGGGTCACACCAACACTGCCTACTCGGGTTGGAATCTCGACATACCAGACCAGGCGCGCGCTGACGTGTGGCTCGCCGAGTTCCAGGAATTCGTGCGCGATGGGAAAATGCCGGCGCTGGAGATACTCGACCTTCCAAACGATCACACGTCTGGTGCAACAGCTGGCAGGCCAACCCCGCGCGCATACATGGCGGACAACGATCTGGCGTTGGGGAGAATCGTGGAGGCGCTGACGAAGAGTCTGTTCTGGAAGAACACGGTGGTATTCGTGCTGGAGGACGACGCGCAGGATGGACCTGATCACGTCGACTCGCATCGTTCGCCCTTACTGGTGATCTCCGCTTACAACCGGGGGAAAGTGTTCCATCGGTTCGCCAATACGAGTGACGTGGTGGCAACGATCGAGGACATACTTGGCCTGGGGCGGATGTCTCAATTCGATCATTACGGACGCCCGCTGCGCGAGATCTGGGAGACGACTGCGGATCTGACGCCGTACGTCGCGCTTCGCTCGAGTATCCCGCTCGACCAAAAAAATCCGCAGCGTGGTGCGCTGGCGGAGGCATCGAAGAAGCTGGCCCTGGACAAAGTAGATCAAGCCGACGAGCAGTTGTTCAATCGCATCCTGTGGGGCGCGATCAAGGGTGACAAACCGTATCCGGGTCCAACCCGCATGTCCGCGCTGGAGGCGAAGGTATCGAGGTGAGCAGAACCAATCCCCGTGTTGTCGCTCCGGAACGTCAAAGCGTCCTCGGCGACGATCCTGCGAGCCGAATGAAGCGAGTGCGGGTGGTCGCCAAGCTGCTCGATAATTCGATCGGCATTCCAGGGACTCGATGGAAGATCGGCTTCGATCCAATAGTCGGTCTGATCCCGGGAATCGGCGACATGATTGGCGCCGTGCTGTCGGGCTATATCATCCTCGAGGCGGCGCGGGCGGAGGTTCCCGCCCTGACCCTGGCGAGGATGCTGGTGAATGTGGGGATCGACACTGTGCTCGGCGCTATTCCGGCGATTGGTGATGTGTTTGATGCTGCGTGGAAGTCGAACATGATGAACGTCGCGCTGCTGGAGCGGCATTTGGATGCGACGGCGGGTGCTCCGCCGAAGACGCACAACATCCTCGGCCTGGTGGTGATCGTGCTGGTGGTGCTGTTTTTGGTTGCCGTGGCCGGATTGGCACTCGGCATCTTTGTGGCCCGATTGCTATGGGGACTCCGGACCCGATAACTTTGTTTCACGGCGCCGTGGCCAAGTGGTAAGGCGGCAGACTGCAAATCTGCTATTCGTCAGTTCGATTCTGACCGGCGCCTCTTCAAAACATCCGAAGCCCCCCACGCCGAGAAACCCTTCGGCCGCTACCCGGGTCCAAGTCACCGATGGCAGCCTATCCCCGCGCTTCGAAAAAGAGGACTGATCAACTAATTTACTAGTTGACAGCTGGTGGCCTCGGCGGCACTATTTACTAATCTTCTCGTAGCAGGGCTGCTATGGACGTCTCGTTTACTGAACGCGAGCTCGATGTGATGGCCATCCTGTGGGATAAGGGGTCGGCAACGGTGGCTGAGGTCCGCGAAGAGCTGGAAGAGGACTTCGCTTACACGACCGTGCTCACTGTCCTCAGGACTCTGGAAGCAAAGGGTTATGTCGGCCATCGCGAGGAGGGCAAGGCGCATCGTTATGCACCGCTGGTTCCTCGTGACGCCGCCGGGCAGTCAGCGCTGCATCGCATCACCGACAAGGTTTTCTCAGGCTCGGCGGAGATGCTTCTCACGCAGCTCGTTTCAGGACGGAAACTCAAGCCGGAGGAGCTCAAGCGCATGCGCCAGCTCCTCGATAACCGGCTGAAGGAGGCAAGTCGATGATTCTCGGATGGATGGTTTACAGCATTCTGTTCGGTGGATTGTGCGTGCTGGCGGCGCATGCGCTGGAAAATGCGGCGCGCGTCATTAGCAAACCCACGCGCTGGATCTGGTTCGCCGCGATGGTAGCGACGCTGGGAATCAGCATGATGGCGATGTACGAAGCGGTGATTGGCGCGACGGGATTGATCCCGCGTCGTCACGGGCCGAGCTGGTTGGATGGGCCGGCCAGTATCTACATCCGGCTCTATGACTCACTGATGCGGTGGGATCCGATTCTGTCTCCTCTGCTGTGGGCGTCATCCGCAATCGTCGCTGCGATGTTTGCCATCGCCATCTGGCGACTCGTTCAGCGGCGACGCGCCTGGCAGACCGCTTCACTCGATGGCCACTCGGTACTGGTCTCCGATGCAGAAGGCCCGGCGATCGTGGGGTTCATCAAGAGCGTGATCGTCGTGCCGAAATGGGCGCTGACCGAGAGCGAGAGGGTGCGCTCGCTGATCATGGCGCACGAGCTCGAGCACCAGCGGGCAGGGGACCATTTGCTGAGCGCGCTGGTCCTGATTGCGACCGTCGCGCAACCCTGGAATCCGGCGGTATGGTGGATTGCCCGTCGGCTGCGGGTGGCACTGGAAGTCGATTGCGACTCACGCGTGCTGAGACGAGGCTCCGATCCGCGCACCTACGGTCTGCTGCTGCTGGAGGCGGGGTCTCGCGCCGCCGGCTGCAGGCTACCGATTCCGGCGCTGTCGCGTCCGCTATCATCGCTCGAGGAGCGGCTGCAGATAATCACTGCTGAGCGGAGGTCGGGACGGTTGCGGGCGGCGCGGCTGGCTCTCGTCGCCGGGATCCTGATTGCCACGGCTGCGTTTATGCCCGAGCCGGGCGCGCTCCACTGCATGCTCGAAGGACTGGGCTTCCAGGTACAGGTATCGGCCAGCTACTAAAGAACTAGTTGACACAATTAGCCATCGGCGGTAGCTTCTACTAGAAAACTAGTAGGAGCTGCCTCCGATGTTGTTTTTTCTGATGATGCCGTACCTGCAGCAGCGCGCTAATCTAGTTGACTTTCCGGCTGGCTTTCTTCAAACCCGGGTCGCTGCAGAATCGAGCGCCGCCGGCATGCGGGTGATGCGCGCCACCAAGGCTCTGACTGCACCCGTACTCGACGGGCGTCTCGATGACCCCATTTGGCTGACGGCACCTGTCGCCACCGATTTCACGCAGAACTACCCACAGCGTGGTGTTCCTGCGACGAGACTCACCGAAGCGCGCGTCGTATTCGTGGGCGACGCTGTTTACGTCGGCATGCGCGCGTACGACTCGCCGGACAGCATCCTCGCCCCACTGGCGCGCCGGGATGCGAACATCACCTCCGATTGGATGGACGT
>Ga0070708_100000281_pt1 | contig 38291 bp, 34 predicted proteins | sample KBSK5503metaG_FD_65469 | JGI IMG/M metagenome (GOLD analysis project Ga0070708, IMG submission 65469) | Corn, switchgrass and miscanthus rhizosphere microbial communities from Kellogg Biological Station, Michigan, USA - KBS K5-50-3 metaG | ecosystem: Host-associated > Plants > Roots >... | reverse complement strand
TTTATGCCCAGCGCTTTATCTTTCTTCAATCGCCACAATGTTGTATGACTAATGCCTGTGTCCTTTGCCAACCAATAAAAAGTTCGCTCCCGTTCTGCCAGTAATTCATCGACCCTGATTTCAATCATAATGTCCGCCTCCGATATTAACTGCATCCGACAAATAGTACACCTGAGATATATCCTACAATTGACATATACGGTTGTCTAGCGTAAAGTTCTTGTGAACCGAGTCTGCTAACTCTCTTCTCAGTTCCTCTGGAATCACCCAGATTACCTGACGTCCACAGCCAGAAACCCCGGGATCCCGAACAGTCCGGAAGGACAAGTTTCGATGGCGACGAGGGTCTCACCTCGTGGAATACCCAAGGTCTTCGGGAAGTAAAGAGGAGTCAGGTGATCAATCTTTATATTAATGAGCGCCGAATAGGAAGTGTAAGCGTTCTGGATCTCAAGGGCAGGGTGAGAATAAGCGGACCTAACCTGGCCTTGCACAGATCCATACGCACCCTGGCGGAAGAAGGGAAGCTCCAGGTCCTGCTAAACCTCGCCAACGTTATGTCGATCGATTCCTCCGGGTTGGGCGAGCTTATCTCCAGTCAAATTACTCTGAACAATAAAGGTGGCGAGCTTAAGCTGGTACATTTGACCGAATCCCTTCGGGAACTCATGGCGATCACAAAAGTCCTGACTGTGTTTGATATCTGCGATACCGAGGCGGAAGCACTGAGCAGCTTCAAAGTCTTCGTTTTAAAGGTGAAGGAGCCACAGCCTTTCTTTGTTTAGACGGCTAGTGGGTTTAGATCTCAATGAAAATCATTTTTCTGGTTATCGCGCTAGAGAGCCTGGCGATCACGTTGTGGATGACGGTGATCTGGTTTTCCAGGAATAGAAAACCAAACCTCGCTGGCGTGATTACGGACGAATCGTCCTTGTTCAATGTGAATATCCCTCGCGATTCAGCCACACGGTTGAAAACCGAACATTGGCTTTTTATCAACGGATGGAAAGTGGAAGCTCAGGCCGATGACAGAAGGCCGATGCTGGGCTCTAAGTCTGGGCGCCCCTCAGTAGCGCGACGCACGCATCAACTGCATTACAAAGAATGGTCCAGGCAGCGTCACGACTAACGTTATTCTTCTCACAAATGTACTAAGATTTGCGAGGTGCAATTGGAATGAGTTATGTAAGAAAAAGTATAACCGGGGTTTGGGCCACTAGTATTGGTGTCGTGTTACTCGGGGCGATTGCCGTCTGGCAGTTTTATCTTTTCGTCACTTTCGCAGGCACGAATGGAACATTGGATGCGCAGGGTGGGCGAGGTCATCTGTGGGTGGCGATTATTTCGGCTGTATTTGCGTGTTTCGCCGCCTTCTTTATCTTCTCGGTATTTCTGCGTTATGACCGCGACGATGAGATACATATCACTTCGATAAGTTCTCGTTGACGTTTTTCCGTTGTTTGGGGAGTCAAATGGTGAGTAGTGTTTACGCGATGCAGCGTGCAAACGGAGACTGGTTCGCCCTTGATGATCGGGGACGCTTTCGCGTTCCGGTTTTCAGCAACAGCCGCGAGGCAATGACGGCACGCTCCTACAACTCGGAAATGCTCGTCTTCAAACCAGTACTCCTGACTGAGCGCGGATTGAAAACGCTGGCCCCAACCAACGGAGAGACAGTTGATTTTTGGCTTGTGGAGAAGGAGTCGACCAACATGAAACGCGGTCAGCTTCTGAACCACTCGGAGCTTGCATTGATGGTGGGCAATTCCGGGTAATGCATCGAACATGGGAAGGCTTCCTGCTATCCCGCCAACCGGGCTTGATTGACGAAAGATGAAAATATGACCACGCCAAAAGAATTCGCGAATAGTGGCAATGGCCTGAATGCAGACTTGTCGAAACTTGACTCCATTTATCGGCTGATCATTGTTGCCGGGTTGAGAAGTAAACAACTGGTGCGCGGTTCTCACCCGAGAATCGTTCCGAATCCTCTGAAACGAAAGAACACAAGCATCGCCCTGGAGGAGGTTCGGCAGGGTCTCGTGCCGTTTACAACTCGCACCACGAACGGTACAGGTGAAAAGGCATCGGTTGCCGAATGAAAAACGAAGTCTGGATCTTATCGGGTTTTTTGTTTGGGTGGCGCAGATGAATGGCTTACGGGTATACACTCCAACACTAATCAATAATGCCGACGGCGAATATAAAGTCTTCTATAGTCGTCGCGGAGCCGGTCCGTATTACTGTTGGCGATATGATGAAAAAGGTGCTCGGTGGCATTCCTCACGCGTGAACACTTCAGATGTGACAGCACAAATGTTCGCTACTACGAGCTGGAAAACAATACCCATGTCGCTGCAGACTAGATTGGGCGAGCACTACATCGAGTAACTCTGCCCTTATTACATCAAGGTCCACGTCTGTTCCCCACATACGCTACAATGTTGAGTAGACTCACTCAAACATGTACCTTATCTTCTGATGGCTGTGCCCACTCTCGGATCCGCACAATCAGAATCTGCTAACACCAACTCTCGTTCCGCTTTCAGCGCTCTCCGCCACCGCGATTTTCGTTTGCTTTGGCTCGGACAGATCATTTCTGTAACGGGTTCGCAGATGCAATCAGTCGCCATCAATTGGCACGTTTATTTGCTGACCAAATCTGCTTTTGCGCTTGGTCTAGTTGGTCTGTTTCGCGGTGCGCCGATCATTCTTTGTTCGCTTGTAGGCGGTGTTGTAGCGGATGCTGTTGACAGGAAGCGCCTAATGATAACGACGCAGTGTGTGATGCTTGCTAGTGCCGCATTCCTCACTATCGCCACAATGACCGGCCTGAAAAGCGTCTGGCCAATTTATATTCTCAGCGGAATCGCCTCGGCCGCGATCGCCTTCGATATTCCTGCTCGTCAATCGCTGATGCCGATGCTGGTGCCGGCAAAGGATTTTCCCAATGCCGTAAGCCTCGGCCTGGTGGTTTTCAATATTGCTACGATTGGAGGTCCATCGTTGGCGGGCTTCCTGCTGGCCAGCCGCGGGCCCGCAATCGTGTATGGCGTCAATGCCGCTTCCTTCCTGGCGGTGATTGCTGCGCTGATTGCGATGCACACGAGCGGCCGTTTGGAGGGTGACGACCAAAGCAAGAATACTGTGAGCCTCGAAGCCTTGAAGGAAGGTTTAAAATTCGTCTGGAAAACTCCCATCATAGTACAAACAATGACCCTTGATTTCGCTGCAACCTTCTTCGCGTCGGCAACCTTCTTGTTGCCGATTTTCGCGCAGGACTTATTGCACGTTGGCGCTCGCGGCTATGGCTTTCTATCAGCGGCACCAGCTGTCGGTTCGGTTGTAACCGCACTGGTAATGGCACGCATCGGGACTTTTCGCCGGCAGGGTCGCCTTGTCGTGATATCCGTGGCGGTCTTTGGCTTGGCGACAGCGGCCTTCGGTGTTTCCCGAGTATTTTGGTTCTCGCTGTTGATGCTGGCCCTTTCTGGCGCTGCCGACACAGTCAGCACCGTGCTGCGACAGACTATTCGACAGCTGGCAACGCCAAATCATATACGCGGTCGCATGACCTCAATTAACATGATGTTCTTCATGGGTGGTCCGCAGCTTGGCGAACTGGAGGCGGGCGTGGTCGCAAGCCTGATCGGTGCGCCGCTTTCAGTGGTGACAGGGGGCGTAGGTTCGCTTGTTTGCGCTTGTATAGCAGCCTGGCGATCGAAGAGTCTAATGGAGTACGACGCATAGAAGTGACCGAGTGGGCAATCCAGGAAACCACAACCCATCAGGACCATGTCATCGCGCATGTCATTGGCGCAACCGTGCTTGGATATTTTGTCCGGGACGAGACGGCATACCTGCTGCTCGATATTGGTTTCATCTGGAGAACTTATCTCGACGGCGAGATGGGCCTGTTGCCGCATCCGGTAGCCATCGGTGAACTGGAAGCCGATGAGCATACGAGGAGTGAGTTTCGTGAGGATATCGACTTGTTATTGCAAGAAGGCACAAGTGCAACGGCGCTACAGCAATTCACTGTTGCCGGCAGCGATTGTTGTATTCAAAGTGTCGAGTTCTTTGCTCGCGAAAATTCGCGGCGACTGGTGCTGACCTGCGAAGGCGGCAGTATTGCCCTAGAGAGTTCTTTGGAGACTGGGGAGTTAACGATTATGAGTTCAGATAAGGATCCAGTGGACGATGTTAGAGATGAAGAGGGATTGGGTGAGGCCATTCGGGCCGAGCAAGAGTTTGTTCGACAACGTCTCCGAGCAGAGTTGGGCCGGGAGCCGACTGCCGAGGAGATGAACGAATGGCTTCGCGAGCAGACAGAAGGCTACTAAGGAGTCTTCAACCGCAGATAAGAAGAACCGATGAGAAAGGCCGAGAGCAAGGTTCGTTTGCTCTCGGCCTTAACTGCTCCTTATGTTCAGATGAATCTGTGAAATTTGATGCGTAATCGGCGGATGTTATCCTGGAATCACAGAGATCTGATTGTCGACCGACTTTACGCCCTTTATTCTCCGGACCATTTTTTCAACCTGATTTTTTAGACCGTCATTCTTTACGCTTCCCAGCAAAGTTACTTTGCCGTTCATCACGGTTGCAGTAATACCGAGAGTTGAGAACATTGGGTCATCAGCGAGTTGTTTATCAATCGCTGTCTGGATAGTGCTGTCGTCGTTAGGATTTGTCGCTGTGCCCCCGCCGGCTGGCACGCCTGGGTTCACGATTACAGGAGCGGGCTGTGTTACGGGCGCCGGTTGTTGAATAACTACCGGCGGCTGCTGAGCAGCGGGCTGTTGCACGATTGTTGTCTGGGGCGGCGCTGGCTGTTGCTGTGCTGCAAGATTAGCGTTTGCGTCATTTGTTTGCTGGTTGCTCATCCAGAACAATACGAGAACGGTTATGAGCGCGATTGCTACAACTACGAGCACGCCAACCATTCCGGCTGAAATTCCGCTGCGTTCCGGAGTTCGCACAGATTCTGACTCAACGACCTCGCGTCTCGCGGTCGGTGTTTGTACTACCACCCGACTTCTTTTTGCCTGTTCTTCATCGTAAGCCATCGCTTTTTTCTCCATTCTTGTCCTTGATAGTAACTGTATGGAAGATTGTTGAAGAACGCGAAGTCATCCGCATTCCTCAATCTCAGAATTCATCTCTAATAACGTCTGCGTGCTCGCCGGCTGCGAGAGTAGATATAGGATCCAGTTCCGCCCGCGATCGCCCCAACTGCTGCTCCCTTTTTGTGTCCGGCAGCTCCCCCAACACCCGCGCCGAGCGCTGAGCCGCTCAGCACCGTGCCAGCGGTGCGTGTCCGACCTCTGAAATTACGTCGGGCAGCACGCCGGTTGAACGCATATAGACCAGCACCGCCTGCTCCGATTGCTGCGCCTTTCTTACCCGCCACGGCCGCGCCGACGCCTGCACCACCAGCGATGATCGCCGCCGTTCTAGCCTTGCGACCAAACCGCGACCGGCGGGTCTGTGCTTCAGCCGATATAAACGTTCCGGCCAGTACTAATAAGCTCAATAAAATGATGAGGGCTAATAATCTTTTCATGCGCACCTCCTCAAATCGATCCTAATTTCACTTCGCTGTGGGATAGTGGACCCCGTCCATTGTCTTCCTCGGCAATCGCCATTCCCATTGCGCTCAATGCTGGTCGATTGCGGGGTGCAAGTCGAAAACCCTCAATAATTCCGCGATTTTTGTTGCCAATTCGTTGCTGCCACCCTGCAACCTGGGAACGTTTGATACCGTACGCTTTTGATTCTCAACGGGCGAGACTGGTTTAGGATTGAGACAGATCGATTTGAACTTGGTGCTTTGTACTTGGTACTTTGTCCTTGGTGCTTGGTGCTTTGTGCTTGGTTCTTAGTACTTTGTTCGCTTGCCGACATGCATGTAAACCGTAAAATAATTAGATCAGACGAAACTACCAAGTACAAAGCACCAAGTACCAAGCACCAAGTACCAAGTGCAAAGCACCAAGCACCAAGCACCAAGTACCAAGCACCAAGTTACTATGACTACCGCAATAGTTCACCATCCCGTCTTTAAAGATCACGACACGGGTCCCAATCATCCTGAGTCTCCGTCCCGTTATAGCGTTGTGATGGACGCTCTGAGAACAGACGAGAGACTCTGGCCAACACTTTTGGAAGTGCAGGCGAAGGAAGCTCCTCGTGGAGACATTCAGGCGTGCCATACGCCACAGCTTTACAAAACCATCGAACGTGTAGTGAGTGAAGGGTCAGCTTATCTTGACGCCGACACCGTAGTTTCCATGCACTCGCTCGACGCTGCGAGATATGCCGCCGGCGCGCCGTGCCAGGCAATCGATCTGGTGATGACGGGCCAGGTCAGCAATGCCTTTGTTCCCGTGCGTCCACCCGGCCATCACGCAACATCGGAACGATCGATGGGGTTTTGTCTTTTTAATAATGTCGCCATCGCCGCCCGCTATGCGCAAAACCACTATCCGGAGATCGAGAAGATAGCCATTGTCGATTGGGATGTTCATCACGGTAACGGGACTCAGGGAATCTTCTATGACGATCCAACCGTCTTCTTTTTCTCTTCGCATCAATATCCCTGGTATCCGGGCACCGGTACGCGCGCTGAAAAGGGAACCGGCCGTGGCTTGGGCTACACCTTAAATCTGCCACTTCGCGCAGCGACCCCGGCGACGGAACAGAAACGAGGCTTCGAAGCCGCGTTGGAGGAAGCGAGTGGAAAGTTTGCCCCCGATCTGATCATAATCTCCGCCGGCTTCGATTCACATGTCGACGATCCACTGGGTCAACTGATGCTCGAGGATGACGACTTCGTCGCTCTGACAAAAGCTGTGAAGCAGTGGGCCGCGAGCAGTTGCAGAGGGCGAATGATTTCCTGTCTGGAGGGCGGTTACAATCTGGAAACGCTGGGCGAAACAGTCCGGACGCACGTTAAGGAATTACAAACTTAGCATGAAACTAAAGTCCGGCTACTGGCTGCTTGTTTGACACCCTGAAACTGCCTTCCTATGATCAAGTCACATGCCTGCCAAACAGTCTGCAATTGGAAACGAACGACCTGAACGTGTGTTCCTAATCGACTCGATGTCTCACATCTTCCGCGCGTTCTATGCTCCTATGCAGAATCGCGCTGCGCCGCTGGCCACCACGCAGGGACAGGTCACTCAAGCCGTTTATATCTTCACTAACATGCTTATTAAGCTGTTGCGTGAGGAGAAACCAGACTATATCGCCGCAATCTTCGAATCGGGCGAGAAGACTTTTCGCCACGAAACATTTGCCGACTACAAGGCAAACAGACTGGATATGCCTGACGATCTCGCTTCCCAACTGCCATACATCATCCGCGTTTGCGAAGCATTCAATATTCCAGTCATTAACTCTCCGGGTTACGAAGCTGACGACGTTATCGGCGGGCTGGCGACTAAAGCGGCGCAGAGAGGCTTGCAGGCAGTCATTGTTTCGAACGACAAAGACATGTGCCAGCTTGTCCAGGACCCGCTAGTCGTTTGCATGCGGCAAAATTCACAGGTTATGAAGCGCAAAGAGCCGGTGCCTCCAATCGAGTGGTGCGACGAAGCGTGGGTTGCGAAGAAGTTTGGCGTTACGGCAGACAAGCTTGTGGATCTGTTGGGCCTGATGGGCGACTCGGTTGACAACATTCCTGGCGCGCCGGGTATTGGCGCGAAAGGTGCAGTGCAGATAATTCAACAGTTTGGCTCAATTGAAGCAGCACTTGCAGGCTGGGAGACGGTGAAGCACAAGACCTACCGTGAGTCTCTCCGCGACAACGCAGACTTAATCCGGCAATCGCGTGAGCTGGCCCGCATCAAAATCGATCTTGATGTTGAGCTCGACCTTGAGCAGATCAAAGCAAGGACGCCGGATCGCGCAGCAGCTTACGAATTGTTTCGTGAGTTGGAGTTTTCGGCGCTCACACGCGAATTTGCCGATGCCGCCGAGGTCCGGCCGGCAGCGGTTGAAACGGCACGCGAATATCACTTGGTGCAAACAAGCGCTGACCTCGAGAAGCTGATTAAGAGTCTCTGGGATGCTGAAAGAGTAGGCGTAGCCATTGCCGATCCAACTCCTCCGGGCGCGGGCGAGCAGGAATGCGCCGTCGACCTCGAAGCGGCTCGTGGCATAGCATTCTCAACGAGTGCGAACGTTTCGGCTTACGTTGATCTTGAGAAATTCGCGGACGGTGCTGAAGCTGCCACAGGTCCACTGCGCGAGGTTCTCTCCAATGGTTTGATCGAGAAGTCGGTGCACGATCTGAAACGGGCCGCAGGTCTGTTGGCTCCGCTCAGTATTACTCTGGAAGGCGTCAAGGACGACACATTTCTGGCAGCTTACTTAATCGATCCAACTCGCAGTAAATATGAATTGACCGATCTCGCCCGCGAGGCGTTGGGAGTTGAAAGTGAGAATGGTGCGCCCGCAAACTGGTCTGCATCAGCCTGGCAAACTGCGATTGCAGCTGACCTTACCGCGCAAACTGCGCGCGTGTTGCATCAGCGAATTCTCGAAAAGAAGCTCGAGACCATCTACGCGGAGGTCGAGCTGCCTTTAGCGCCACTGCTCTATCGGATGGAACGCTTTGGGCTGAAGGTTGACAGACTCGTGCTATCTGAACTCTCAAACTATATAGGCCTGGAGTTACATAAACTCACGACAAAGATTTATCAGCTTGCCGGACGCGAATTCAATATTGGCTCGCCCAAGCAAGTCGGTGAAATACTCTCTGATCTCAATATTAATTCTGGCAGGAAAACTTCGACGGGGCGGGTATCGACGAGCAAGGCCGTGTTGGAAGAGTTAGCGCAAACCTTTGAATTGCCGCGAATAATTATTGATTACCGTGAGCTCGATAAGCTTAAGAGTGTCTACACAGACGCGCTGCCACACCAGATTGCCGCCGATGGTCGTATTCATTGCCAATTGAATCAGACGGTTGCCGCCACTGGCCGCCTCTCTTCGAGCGATCCCAATCTGCAAAATATTCCCATTCGCAGTGATCTTGGCCGTCGCATCCGGCGTGCGTTCGTGGCTGAGAAGGGGAACAAGATTATTTCAGCAGACTACTCACAACTCGAACTTCGGCTTTTGGCCCACATCACTCAAGATCCTGTGATGCTCGAAGCTTTTCAAAAAGGAGAAGACATTCATGCCCGCACGGCCCGATTGGTGTTTGGCGCCAGGACAGACGAGGAACTGAAGGAAGCCAGGCGATTCGCCAAGATTGTGAACTTCGCCATCGCCTACGCCATTGAGCCCTGGGGATTGTCGCAACGCGTCGGCATCAGCCGGCAGGAAGCGAAGAAGGTTATCGAGGACTATTACAATACTTACAAGGGTGTTAGGCGTTACATGGAAGAAGTGCCAATTCGCGCAAGGGAGCACGGCTATGTGCGCTCAATCTACGGACGCATTCGACCGCTTCCGGGAATCGCCGACCGCAATGCGAACATTCGCAAGGCCGCGGAACGCGAGGCGATCAACATGCCGATCCAGGGAACTGCCAGTGATATTGTAAAAATCGCAATGTTACACGTCGATGAGGAATTCAAACGGGAGCGGTTGGAGGCTCGGATGCTGATGCAAGTGCACGATGAACTGCTGGTTGAGGTTCCGGAGAAGGAAGTTCAGAAAGTAATTCAGATTCTCAAGCATGAGATGGAGTCGGCAGTTTCACTCGACGTCCCTCTTGTTGCGGACGTTGGCGTGGGAGACAATTGGATGGATGCGAAACCATGAGGGAGTTTTGACGCACGAGTTCACAGATGGCCCAACCGAAACCAGAAACGCCAAACCTGACCGAGCAGACAGACCACACCGAGTCTGTTTATCGGCGAGCACCTCAGGAAGGTAATAAGGCCCGTCCTCCTGGCCCCACGATGCGGGCGCGTGCCCGTGAACTCGCTCCCGCAGTTACTCCGCTCATTATCGGTTTTACCCTGTTGCTTGTCCTCATCTTTGTGCTGGGCTACTGGAGTGTGCTGCGCATGAATGAGGTCAATTTTCAGGCGCGTGATCTCGAACTTCAGCACTCGGCGCGCTTGAGCCTGCTGCTCAATCTTCGCCTTGCTCTCACCAAACTCGACAATGAGGCGCGAGCAAGACACGAAGCCGAAGCGCGGCGTGAACTCAAACCACCCTTTGACCTCCGATTGAGTAACGCGCGCGACGGCATCCGAGTTCTTTTGGTTCAGCTCGACAAACCTCCGCTTTCGGAAGATCCGAGTTGGCGCCAATTTCGTGGGGATCTTCAATCCTATATCAACATCACCGAAGACATGCGACGCTACAGCCTGGAAGGATTTCGCACGTTTCAGACTGTAGATAAGGAACTCAACAATTTGTTTGACGCTTCGCGAAACGAACAGGACGAGATATTCCGCCGCACGGAAGCCATTGAGAACGGCGCCACTCGATCCATTCAGCTCTGGAGTTTGATTGCGCTGTTTGTTGGCGCGCTGGTTGCGGCCGGGACAGTCTGGGAAGTGCAGCGACGATTCAGGCAGATGCGGAGCAGCATGTTTGAATCCCGTCGTGAGCGTGCCTTTACGAATCAACTACTCGAAGGAATGGTTAGCGCAATAGCTGCAATTGATGAAGATGATCGTATCCGGAGCGCAAATTCCGCTTTTTTCAAGATCTTTCCCGGTGCCACAATCGGCGCATCCGCCCGGGAAAAGTTTGGTTCGGACGATGCAATGAAGATGCTGGAAGCGGCTACCGCCAGCCAGGTGTCCAAAGCCACCTACAGAGGCCGCTGGGTTTCTGTTGTGGGGGAAGAGGAAAAAACTTTTGACGTTTATTCATCGCCCCTGGCAATCAACGGAGATCGCGGCCAGATCATAACGCTTGTCGACGCAACCGAAGTGGCCGAGTCAGAACGCACCCTTCGCAGGAGTGAGTCTCTGGCCGCAGTGGGGCAAGCCACTACTCAAGTGGCCCATGAGATTCGCAATCCGCTGGGCAGCATTCGCCTGGGCGTCTCAATGTTGCGAGACAGCGTGACGGACCGGGAAGCCTTGAACACGATCGAGCTGGTTGAGCGAGGTATTACGCATCTGAACAAACTCGTCGTTGACGTTACGCAGTTTTCACGGCAAAAGGAGTTGGATCGCTCTCAAGTAGATCTGCACGACTCGCTCGAGCGCAGCCTTGATCTCATTAGCGAACGAATACGGGAAAAGAATTCTGCTGTCGAGAAACGCTTTAGTAGCGAGAAGCTGGTTGGAGGATGGGATGCCGACCAGTTGCGGCAGGTGTTCGTCAATGTCATAGCGAATGCGATCGACGCGAGTCAGGAGGGAGCGCCAATTCGCATTTCAACTGAGTCAGTCAGACTCGACGGCAGCGCCGATGGGGATGGCCATGGCCGGGTACCCAAGACCTATGCGCGCATTACAGTTACAGACCGGGGAAAGGGAATGGACAAAGCTACCCGAGATCACATCTTTGAACCATTCTTCTCAACAAAAAAACGTGGCACTGGTTTGGGGCTCGCAATCGTGAAACAGATTGTCGAACAGCACGGTGGAAGGATCAGCGTTGCGAGTGAGCCTGGAAAGGGAGCACGATTCACTATTGATTTGCCACTCTGAAGTGGGGATTTGCTCTTGGGTTTTTGGTCTTGGGTCTTGGTTCTGGGGCAAACCAAATCATTGGTCATATATCATTTGGCATTTCCCATTTATTATTTTGCAGTTCCCGATTCGGAATCCAACTCTTGGAGTCCGCAAAGCTCTGGAAATGCCAAATGAGAAATGCCAAATGATATATGACCAATGACTTGGTTTGCCCCAGCCCCAAGACCCAAGCCCTCTTTGCTAATCTCTCATCTTCTTAAACGCTCTTCTCGCCGCTTCTATCGTTCGTCCGACAATCTCCTCCGTGTGAGCGACACTTACGAAGCCGGCTTCGAATTGTGATGGCGCCAGATAGATTCCCTGGGCGAGCATGGCATGAAAGAACCTGCCGTAGAGTTGACGGTCACAGCTGTTCGCCGTTTGCCAATCAAAAACCGGCCCATCTGTAAAGAACGTGGTAAACATCGAACCCACTCGATTTGAAATAGTGTTCACTCCTGCATCGCGAGCAGCTGCCGACAGACCTTCACAGAGTTGGGCAGAGGCGAGTTCCAGTCGTTCATAGATCGACGGGTTGCGCAAGCGCCGCAATGTAATGAGTCCTGCAGTCATCGAGAGCGGATTCCCAGATAATGTGCCGGCCTGATAGATTGGACCGGCAGGCGCGATATTTCTCATCAAGTCCTTACTTCCTCCGTAAGCGCCCACGGGAAGACCGCCTCCAATAATCTTGCCCAGCGTCGTTATGTCAGGCGCGATGCCATAGAGTTCCTGTGCTCCACCACGAGCAACGCGGAAAGCCGTCATTACCTCATCAAAAATCAAGAGCGCGCCATGCGTGCTGGTTATCTCGCGGACTGCTGCCAAGTAACCGGGCTGAGGCGGAACGCAGCCCATGTTGCCGACGACAGGCTCGATGATAACCGCGGCAATATCCTCGTGCTTACCGAAAACCTCCCGAAGCGAGTTCGGATCGTTGTAAGGCAAGGTTAAAGTGTTTGCCGCAACTGACGCGGGCACTCCCGGGCTGTCCGGCAATCCCAATGTCGCCACGCCCGAGCCGGCCTTCACCAGCAAGCTGTCACCATGACCGTGATAGCAACCTTCAAACTTTACTAGCTTCTCTCGTCCCGTGACGCCGCGGGCTAAGCGAATCGCTGACATCGTGGCTTCCGTACCGCTGCTTACCATGCGCACCATCTCGATCGTTGGCACAGCGTCAACAATTTCTTGAGCCAGCAGTACCTCGAGTTCGTTTGGGGCTCCGTAGCTTGTTCCTCGGGCCGCAGCCTGCTGCAAGGCCATCACTATCTCGCCGTCTGCATGACCCAGAATCATCGGGCCCCACGACCCTACATAGTCGATATAAATCCGATCATCCACGTCCGTGACTGTGGCGCCGCTTGCGCTCTTAATGAAGAGCGGCGTTCCACCAACACCTCTAAACGCACGCACCGGAGAATTCACTCCGCCGGGAATTAGGTCCACAGCGCTAGCAAACAATTCTTTAGACCGATCGTTCATAATCGCTTAACACTTTCCTTTGGCTCAACTGTGATCGAATGGAAGCTAGACATACGCACTAATCCGGGTGCTGACCTCTTCGGCTTTGAGAGAAACTTGCGCTCAGTGTAATGCACCACCACCTTTGTATCCTCGCTTGCCTGGCTGAAGCGGCCGGCCAACTGAGCCGCCTCAATAACAGTTCGCTGCGGTATCTCCTTTCGGTTTGGATTACGCACAACGACATGTGAACCAGGATAGTCACCGGCGTGAAGCCAAAGGTCGTTGGGGCGAGCCAGGCGGAAAGTGAGATTGTCGTTGTCGCGCGCTGCCCGCCCCACCAGGATCTCGTAGCCGTCCGAGGAAAGGTAGCGTCGCACACCGGGTATCCGCTCCCCTGCGTCCTTTTTGGCTCGTGGTTTTCTGGAAGTGGCCTCCGAACCAGCAAGATGCGCCAGCGCAACTTCGTCGTGCTCGAGAACAGTGTGCTCAAGATCCCTTTCCTGTTGCTCCAACCCTGTTATCTCACGTTCGAGTAGGATTAGCCTTTGCCCGATTTCCTCTGCTGCTCGTTTGGCTTTGGTGTACTGACGAAACTGTCGCCCCGCTTCATCCTGCAGTGAGCTACCGTGCTCGATCTCGATCTCCATGGCTGGTTCACCTTCGGTATAGTAATCGATGATCCTGACTTTGTTCCCGTCCCGCACGGCCGTCGCAACGTTGGCAAGCAACAGATCTCCGATTAGCTTGTGTTTTTCGGCATCACCATGAGCGGCGAGATCTTTTTCAAGATTTGCCCTCAACCTTCGTTTTTGCGAAAGTGCTTTTTGTAACCGGGCTCGCAGATTATTAGCTCGAGATCGAAAAACATCCTCAGCATCGAGTTTGGCAAAGTAATTAGCTGCGGCAGCTGACGGCGAGCCGGAATATTCTGAGCGTGCAACATCGTCTTCCGATACTTGTTTTTCTTGCTTTGCCGGCGGCCGATAGATCTCTCCGGGGCGCTGGCCGCTTCCTCTTGGCGGACGCAGTGCGTCTGTAATCTGATCGAGCTCATCCAGAAGAAAAAGATTGGCCGCTTTTCCCGTCAACTGAACCGCGATTCTCAATTCACGCGATTGTCCCAATTCATCTTCGACACTGAACGTCATTCGCACTATTCGATCAGAAGCGTCCCTGACAATTGAGATGAGTTTTCCTCCGCCTACTCTGGCGCGCATCAACTGGCCGAAGTGGGAGAGAGGAATTGCGTGCTTCTCCAAGTCACGTGCGCGACGTTCAATAAGGAAGAAGCGAGGACTCGATGGTTCAAGACTGATATAGAGATACTGACCATCTTTCAGACCGAAGTCCACGGCGAACGAAAGTGGCGAGAGCTGAAAAATCTTACCGAGATATCGGCCTGTTAGTTTGGCACGAATCTCTTCAACAATCTGCTGGATTAGTTGCTGATGCATGTTGCGTAAATGCAGGCTAACAGATTCTTGTCGCCAAAGAGAAAGGCCCCGCTCTGTCGCCGAGCAGGGCCAATGTTTTAAACTGTGGGCCTTGGTTACAGGCTTATTACCTTGGTGCGCGTCAGCCTGTCGTGGACCGTGTACCCTTCACGGCTCAAAACCGCATAGATAATTCCCAGTCCCACCGTGCCAAGCGAAATGAGGTAAACAAATGCTCGCCCGGCAGACTGCGCGCCAGTTGGGATCAACCCTGTCCTGGTATCTATCACACGCAAAGAAAGCGAGCGCATTCCCAACGTGCGTCCAGTTAGGGCTACTGAAAGGGTTAAATAGACGAATGTCATGACGAGGAGAACACCTACGGAGAAAGCCACAATTCGGACGTCGTGAAAATCGTTGCTAGTGATCTTCATTGCCACAATGATAGGCGAACAAAGTAGAGCTGAAATGATGAGATCAAAGACTGCGCAGAACAAACGCCGAGCCATGGACGCTCGTTTGTGTGAGACCTCCTCGACTCTGATTTCCCTGGAAATGGAGTCAAGATAGTTCAGTGCGGGATCATTCGGATCATCGCGAATCAAGCGTTTGGGCGGCGGCATCTTTTCAGCTCTTGGTGTAGGCAAAGATTGGCTCACCGCGACCATTACAAGATTGTGACTCTTTTCAGTCTTTGGTTGGGTGGGTTCGGCGTGAGCTGCTTCTAATCCCGCGTCAAATTCAAGAGTGGTTGGGGACGGGGCTGCTTTGGTCTCATCAGGTTCGCTCTCTTCCAACACCGGCGAGTAAGCGACAGCCGCGGCAGTACTTGCTCCGTGGCCGCGATTGTCGGCCAACATCGTTCCCTGATGGGCACGTTCGATCCTTCGTAATGCGGCGGCAACCAGTGGGTTTACTGCACGCATTGTCGCTTGTGGCAAAAGCTCAAGCTGTGGTGGCGACGTATCTGCCTCCAGACGCCGGCGTTCCGCTTCTGCGGCTTCATACGCGGCGTCGCGAGCGCGCCTTTCCTGTACCTCACGAACGCGTTCGCTTAATTCTTTTCGCCATTCGGGTAGAGAGCTTCTTGCTACGCCTGGAAACTCAATTAATGTTGATGCCTTTTTTGGCCTTGGTAGATTTTCCGAAGAAACACCGTCAGATTTCAACGTTATGTCCATCGCAACTCGAGGCGAGCCAGACTGATCCTCACTGCCGTCCTGGCCGCCAGTAAGCATCAATCCGGATTCGGTACAGCAATCAGAGGTCTCTGTGACGGCGCCGCACGAGGGACATTGCATAGCAAACTGCCTCCGGGGATCAGGAAGAAGGGGTCTTAATTGCCGCTCCCCTCCATCGCTCCGCATTGGGACGCATCCTATCAGGAATAACTTTAAGTGGTCAATGAGAAAATGAAGCAGGGCTTGAAGTTGTTGCTCGTGGGTTTGTCAGACTAAAATTAGAAAAGTGAGGGTAGGAAGGAGTCTCTAGAGAGGCGTTCGACCGGCAAACCCAGCGTCGACGTCGTGCCACCATTCGAGCTCATCACCCTCGCCAAGTTGCCAACAGAGCAACACCACCCGGCCCTCGCGGAGTGAAGGAAAGTCTACGAGGCCGCGTTCATAGTCCTTGAGTTGTACACCCAAACCTTCCAGATCAGTCAGTAGGGCGGTGAATTTTGTTAACAGTTTGGCGTATGCGACCCCTTCTAGCATTCCCCCACCACCTTGTTCGGCACCATCGGCAGCCTTCCTTGCTTCTGTGCGATAGCGCGAAACATTTTTATAGGCCTGCTGAATCCTGGCGAGAATGTTTCGAACATTGGGAATGAGGGCGTTTGCCTCCTGCACGGTAAATATCTTCATGTGTGTAGCAGTTTGTTCGTTTTAATGATCATCAGTAATCCGGATAAACTCGGTGGCCGAATCAAATTCTTCTACGTCCTGCTCAATTTCGGATTCAATGACGACGCGCATAGTGGCTTCGAACCCGTCGGGTAATGCTTCTTGAATATCAATCTCTTCCTGCAAGTAGTGAGCGGGTAAAGGCTCATGCAAATCACGCTCATCGTAACGTGAACCATGACTGACTTCTTTGCGCACCTTATCTGCAATTTCTCCCAGATCGATGAAATAATCCGCAACATCGATCAGCTTGGGCGCAGTGTTTGATCGGAAACCGGCAATCTCGACACGGCAGCCTTTGTAGGCAACCGCATTAACTGCATAGACAAAATCCTCATCTCCAGAGACGAGCACTGCGGTGTCGTAGCGCCCGGCGAGCGAAAGCATGTCGACCGCGATTTCTACATCAAGGTTGGCTTTGCGCGTGCCGTCGTAGAAAGTCTTTAGTTCTTTCTGAATGACACGGAAGCCATTCCGCCGCATCCACAGAAGAAAACCCTGTTGCCGCTCGGCTCCCACATCGACTCCGGTATAGAAGAAAGCCCTAAGAAGGCGTCCATCACCCAGTAAAACGCGCAGCAGTTTGTTGTAGTCAATGTCGATATTATGGAAGCGTGCCGCGTGAAAAAGATTATTACCATCAATGAAAAGTGCAACTCTTCCACGGTGTCCGAGTTGCCATGAAATATTATTCGTGGGATCAAAGTTATTCATACGATGAAGCGCTCCCGAGAGGGCTGTATCAAATCTAACCTAGAATGCTGTTTTGCGGTTCGTTGGTCAAGTGGATACGCCTGAAACCACAACCCTTTGGCCGATTAGGCCCCGGCGATCACTCGATCATCTATTGCGTCCAGATAGACTGTCTTAAAGGGTGCATTTGGCGTGTCGATTTCCCAGGCAAGGTGCAACTCGAGTGCGTTGTCTTGGTTCGGCAACGCATAGACAACCAACTGGCGAACAGTTACAGAGGTATTTGTCGCGAGGGAAAAAGTCTGCTGTTTTCCGGTAGCATCCGTAAGCGTAATGGAGCGACCCTTGATGTGGTTCAAGGCATCCTCCGCTGTCACCTTGGGAGTGATAGCGGCGATCGATGTTTGCAGGCGCTCAGCGTTGGGAAGGCAGTTGCTTGATAGATCCAGCACCCGGAGGTTGCTCGCAAAACGAATAATCAGATTCCCGAATCCTCCGCGCAGCGGATAGCGAAAAGGTCGCTGCTCGTAGCGGGCAAGCTTGTCGCCGTTTTTCTCATCTGTTCGTTCTACCAGTGACAATTGAGCCGGATCTGCTCCGATTAGCACTCGCCAATCGACAATGAATCGTCGCAACGACTCTCTAATGTCCTCTTCCGTAAAGTTTGGTCCGGCACCGACCTTAGGAAGGAACACCCCGCCATTCAGGTTGGCGGGCAATCCGTGAAGCGTGGCAGTGAGAGGTTGAAGATCTGGTTCGCTTTTATCGGAGACTCCGTATCGTTGCACGAGTTGGCGCCAGACCAATCTGGATTCCTCCCGTCTTGTTGCCTCGTCCGGTAAGGAGACGGGATAAGCAGGAACATTCGATCTCGGCCCATTAGCATCGGGAGGTTGCAGGGCTGAACAAGCGGCAGTAAGCAAAGCGACCGATGCTACTAAACACCAAAACCCAATTTGCTTTATAGTGAGAGTCAATCCTTTATCTCGCGTTAAATTCTTTTGCCCGTCGTATAATCCAAACTCTTGGAGGAGCTGTTGCCTAAAGATAACAAAAACATTCGTCAACCAGTTGTTGGTCCACCCTTAGAGCCGCAAGGATTTGCATTAGATCAGATGATTCGTTGCGAAGAATGCCTGCGCGCTAATGCTCCGACCCGCGTGAACTGTTTCTATTGCGCTTCCGCCCTTCCTTTCACAGAGTCGTCCGCAAAACTCCGGAAACCGGCTCTCAGACGCCCAGACAAGGGTCAACCCGGATATAACAGCATCTTCCTCCCTCAGCTTCAAAGCCATTATTCAAACAGTGCCCTGGCCGACGCTGCTGAAGTTCTTAAACTTGCACCAGAAGATCTGGAGCGAATTGTTTCTGCCGAAAGGCCTCTTCCTTTGGCGCGTGCAGACAGCCCGGAAGAAGCATCGCTGGTTTTTGATAAGCTTCAAGGCTTCGGTGTTGAGACAATAACACTTGCGGACGATGATCTCGGAGCAAAGGAGAGCAGCATCAGGCGGATTCGCTCAATGCACTTCAATGATGACGGAATGAGTCTCTTGCAGGGAGGGGCGCTGGAATCGGTCCGCATTGCCTGGCCCGATCTGGTCCTGCTGGTTCCGGGCAGACTGGTGGTAAAGAGAGTGGAAGTCAAAGAACGCCGGTCGCGAAGATCCGAAAACGATATTCTTTCCACCAGTGAGTTTTTTGCAGACGAGTCTGTAGTCGATCTCTATACGTCTTCTAATTCGCAGACGTGGAGAATTAGCGCGCACAGTTTCAATTTTTTCTGTCTGGGGGAACGGAAAACTCTGGTCGCCAGTGAAAATCTTTCTACTCTCATCGATCAAATTCGGAGCTACGCCACTCAGGCGGAATTTGACGATTCATACAATGTGTTGCGACCAGCACTGGAACCTGTTTGGGGTATGCAACAAGAGACTGAGTCGAGTGGTTGGCGGCGCGAGCGACCTGGCAAGTATAGCGTTGGATCGGCCACTGTTAGCAGCAACGAGAGTCAATTTATGCTCTATTCACGATTGAGTTATTACTTTAATCTAAACCCGGCAAAGGGACGTCGATGAGTATTCGGAGACAACACCACGGCGATGCGTCGTCCGGGCCTGACCGAGCTCGACATAATGCGAGCGGGAAGGGCAAGAACAGACGACAAGAGACCGAGGCCGCAAGTCTGGTCTATGGCCTTGTCCCTGTGATGGAGGCATTGCGTGCGGGCAAACGGCAAATCGAAGAGATTACAATTCTTGAAGGAGCAAAGCCCGAACGCCTCCGACATCTGCTGGAGCTTGTGCGAGAACTGCGCGTGCCCATTCGTCGTGTTCCCCGTATTCAGTTAGATCGCACGTTGGGAGAAGTCAACCATCAGGGCGTAGTGGCCCGGATAGCTGCCGCACGATACACCGATGCGGAGGAGTTGCTGGAGACTCTCGAAATAAAAATAGGCACCCCAGATCCGCCTCTTGTTCTGGGGTTGGATGGTATTGAGGATCCGCGTAATATGGGCTCGATTCTGCGAACAGCCGAATGCGTGGGTGTACATGGCGTTTTTATTCCGGAACGCAGGGCAGCCGGACTGACGGAGGTGGTCGCCAAGGTCGCGGCTGGGGCACTCGAATACATTCCTGTCGCACGAGTGACGAATCTCGTGCGATTGATAGGGCAACTGAAAGAAAGTAACATCTGGGTTGTTGGAACAGCCGCTGAAGCTTCACGGGAATATACAGATTGGGACTGGAATCTGCCCGTGGCAATAGTTCTGGGAAATGAAGGCCATGGCCTTCACAGATTAGTGAGCGAACGTTGTGATGCGCTGGTTCGCATTCCGGTGAGCGGTAGCCTGGAATCGCTGAACGTTTCCGTTGCAGCGGGCGTACTGCTCTATGAGGCAAGGCGACAGAGAACGCTAGCCAGTGGAAGCGGAGAATGGACTCGTTCGATTGCAAGCCGCGGAGGAAGTTGAATGTTCTGTCCGAAATGCGCGACACAAAATCTCGAGGGCGCGAGCTTTTGTCGGATATGCGGAGCTAATATTAGCCTGGTGCCCCAGGCGCTAACGGGACAAGTGCCGCAAACGACGACGAATGATATTTGGGAAGGGCGAGGGCGAGGGCGAAGCCGCAGACATAGCCGGGAAGCGAGCCTGGACCACTCAATCAAGAACATTTTCACCGGCGTGGCGTTTTTAATTATTGCCATTGCGCTTTCGAGATCGATCGGCTACGGCTGGTGGTATTGGATGTTGATACCCGCATTTTCAATGATGGGTAAAGGGGTAGCAGAATTCATCCGGCTTAAAGAAAAGGGAAAGCAAACTTCCATTGCTGGGGAGTCCGCGACACGTACCCTCCAGGACCGTACGACCGCGGCTCCAGTAGGCGCTCTCTCCGCCCCGAACACCGGCGAGCTCTTGCCCACACCACCAAGCGTGACGGAGGGGACCACGCGCCATCTTGGTGCTGAAGTCCCGACGCGGCATCTGGACGCGGCCGGCGATAAGAAATAGCTGAAGTTGAAACTGAGACCGGGGCGATGCGTTAGTTCCAGGTTGTTCCGACCGGGCGCATCGCCCCGAAGTTTATTCGCATGATTCCAGACCAACAACCCTGCGTTTGTGTTCCTGTTTGCGAGAAGAGTTTTGTGTCCCTGCAGACCGCTGCCAGAAAAGCATCGGAAATAGGTGACCTCATTGAGTTCCGACTCGACTGTCTTGAGTCGGCCGAGTTCGAGAAGGTAAATAGTTCTCTAGCTCAGTTTCTTGACAGCTTATCTCTCAAAGCGATTCTCACATTTCGTCCTACGGAGCAGGGAGGTCATCGCGCCGCAGATTACCAATCGCGGTATTCTTTTTGGCAGGATCGGCTATCCCAGGGCATGACAGAATTGTTTGATGTCGAGCTTGATATAGCCGCCGGACTCGTGTCGTCCAATACCACGCTACCGGCAGCCAGGTGGTCGCATATCATTTGTTCGCATCATGATTTCAGCGGTGTGCCGGCGAACCTTGAAAAGATCTACGAGCAACTGGCCAACACTCCAGCTCGAATCCTGAAGATTGCTGTTCAAGCCAATGACGTAATTGATTGCCTGCCCATTTTTCGCTTGCTGGAACGGGCGCGAAGTGAACGGCGAGAACTGATTGCAATCGGCATGGGCGCCGCGGGAATTGCGACGCGTATTCTTGGCCCATCACGCGGATCTTTTTTGACTTATGGCGCTTTAGAAAAAGAAAGGGGAACAGCCCCCGGGCAAATCACCGCAGGCGAACTAAGATCTCTGTATCAGATTCAGAAGATTGATCGACAAACACCGATCTGTGGTTTGGTTGGGATGCCAGCAATGCATTCGGTTTCCCCTCACATGCACAACGCTGCATTCGACGCGGAGAACGTAAACGGCGTCTATCTCCCGTTCGAGGTCCGCGATGTCGCATCGTTCTTCAAGCGCATGGTTCACCCTCGCTCACGTGAGATCGATTGGAATCTACGAGGGTTGAGTATCACGGCTCCACACAAGTCGACCGCGATGGAGTATCTGGATTGGGTTGAACCGGCCGCCTCAGAGATCGGCGCGGTGAATACCGTTGTAGTGGGAGCTGACACACTGCTCGGTTACAACACCGACGCAGAGGGAATGATTGAACCGCTCAACAAAGTGGTTGGTGATCTCAGCGGGTTGCGGGTTGCCGTGATTGGTGCAGGCGGGGCAGCCAGCGCGGCGGTCTGGGCGTTGCAACAGAAAAATGCAGATGTGACTCTTTTTGTGCGTGACCAGTCAAAGGGAAGTCGCCTGGCGGAACGGTTCCAAGTCTCATGCTTGCCTCTATCCCATGCGTTGTTGTCGGATTACGCTGTCGTAATCAATGCCACGCCGTTGGGAAGTCGCGGCGCGACGATTAACGAGACACCGGCAATGGCTGCACAACTCCGCGGGGCGCGTTTGGTCTACGATCTAGTCTACAATCCAATAGATACACGGTTTTTGCGTGAGGCACGCAAAGCCGGTTGTGAAACACTCGGCGGGCTGGAAATGCTTGTCGCCCAAGCCCGCCGTCAATTCAAATTGTGGACAGGCAAGACCGCTAATCCAGCCGTTATGCACGCTGCCGCATCCAACGCCTTACAGGGACAATCTTGAACGAACGATATAGCAGGCAAGTCCTCTTTAATGGAATCGGTGAGGAAGGTCAGCGCCGGCTGCAGACGTCACGAGCACTGGTTGTTGGCTGCGGCGCCCTGGGTTCAGCCCAGGCAGAGTCGTTAGCGCGCGCAGGGGTGGGCCGCCTCCGGATTGTCGATCGCGACTTCGTAGAGGCGTCAAACCTCCAGCGGCAGACGATGTTCACCGAGCGTGATGCTGAGGAACGATTACCGAAGGCGATTGCCGCCGCAACGCACATTCGAGAGATCAACTCTGAAACGCAAACGGAACCTGAAGTGACCGACGTGAACCACTCGAATATCGAAAGGCTAATCGAAAATTGTGATGTCGTAATTGACGGTACAGACAATTTTGCCACTCGGTACCTCATTAATGACGCATGCGTGAAGCATGAAATCAAGTGGATATATGGTGCAGCCGTAGGATCATATGGAGTAACTATGACCGTTCAGCCGCATGTAACTGCGTGTTTGCGATGTATTTTTGAAGAAGCGCCGCCGGCGGCCAGTGCACCAACCTGCGACACGTCCGGCGTGATTATGCCCATCATCAACGTGGTTGCGGCCGTACAGGTGAGTGAAGCCTTGAAAATCATGACCGGGCATTTCGAGGAGTTGCACGGATCGCTCATGCAGTTTGATGTGTGGCGGAATGAATGGCGAAAAATCAATCCCGGTGCTCCGTCTCCGGACTGCGTGGCTTGCGCGTTAGGGCGCTTCGAAACACTCGCTCCGACTACTCAGGATTTTGCCGCAGTCTTATGCGGACGCAACGCCGTACAGATTTCGCCGATGCAGAGGACCACAGTAGATTTTCCTTTACTCGCGGAAAGATTGCGGGGCGTGGGCGACGTAAAGTTCAATGAATATCTTTTGCGATTTCGTACGGGCGAATTTGAACTGACGGTCTTTCAGGATGCTCGCTCAATAATCCGCGGCACAGACCAGATAACAATCGCCCGATCTTTATATGCCAGGTACATAGGAAACTAACTAAACATGATTCATATCAAACGATTCGGAAGTATTCCCTCGGTAGCCGGTCTTTTTTTGCTGCTTTCTTTTTTCTCCACCGTTCACGCCGGACAACCACTGGTTTGGGAAACGAGCAGTCGTGCGGAGTTTCTGAAAGGTGACGCACGTGGAGTTTCTATTAGTGATGCTGGTGTCTTGATGCTTGCGCCAAAACTGACCGAGATATTTAACACGCAGCAAACCTACATCTGGGCGACAGCTGTCGATAGTCAAGGCAATGTTTTTCTGGGAACAGGACATGACGGTCGAATTTATCGCGTAACCCCCGATGGAAAGGGTTCGCTCCTTTACGACGCGGCGGAACTCGACGTTACCGCTTTGGCAGTCGGCCACGATGGTGCGCTTTTTGCAGGGACTTCCCCTGATGGCAAAGTCTACCGGATTACCCCTGATGGTCACACAGAGGTCTATTTCGATCCGGCCGATAAATACATCTGGTCACTCGCGGTTCTGCAGGATGGTTCGCTGGCCGTGGGTACCGGCGACAATGGCAAGCTATACCGGGTGCGCTCTGCTGGGGCCACGCCCGCGTCTTCACTGCTTGTAAGCACGACACAGACGCATGTGATCTCTCTTGCGGTAACTGCGCAAGGAGATCTAATTGCCGGGACTGACTCCGGAGGCCTGGTTCTGCGTATTTCACCTGATGGTAAGACCTTCGCATTGTTTGATACCCAACTGCGTGAGATCCATGCGCTGGCACCGGCCGCTGACGGATCAATCTATGCACTTGCATTGAGCGATGCGGCAGCGACCGCCCGGCCTCCTGCTACTCCCGCAGCAGCGCCACCACCTTCGGAGACGGGCACTCCAAGCACTTCCGTTACGATCACTCCGGTAGATGAAAGTGGTGCGCCCATACAGTCTTCGACAACCACTTCCCGAAGCCGAACTGACCTATCAAATGCTCGTAGCGCCGTCTTTCGCATACTTCCCGATGGCGCTACGGATACCGTCTGGAGTTCCACTACCGTTACCGCCTTTTCGATTGCTCCCGGATTGCAACCGGGAACTGTGCTCATCGGTACAGCAGACAAGGGCCGTATCTATTCAGTAACGAACGACGGGCGAGATACTCTCCTGCTGCAATCTTCCGAAGCACAGATTTCGTCGTTTCTGGTGAGGAACAATCAGGTCTACGCAGCATCCACCAATCAGGGAAAACTCTTTCGTTTTGGCACTGAGCTTGTGAGTGAAGGGTCATATGAGTCGCCCGTTCGTGACGCAAAACTTACAGCATCATGGGGACGCATCTGGTGGCGTTGTGCCGGCAGTATTGACCTGCAAACACGTACCGGTAACGGTGGGCGACCCGACGCAACCTGGAGTGAATGGAGCCCCACTTATAAGAATCCGGAAGGTAATCAGATTGCCAGTCCTCGCGCTCGTTTCATTCAGTGGCGCGCTACACTTAGATCGTCCGCTTCATCTCCACAAACCTGGTTGGAAGATGTCGCGCTCGCTTATCTACCGCGGAATGTAGCGCCCGAGATATTGTCGATCACCGCATTGCCGGTCGGGATCGGTTTGCAGCAGGTTGTCCAGATAACTGTCGATCCCAATGTTGAGTCTTCAGGCCTGGATCCCTCGTTGTTTGGTCCAATTGCGCAAGTCCCTCCTCGCCGTTTTTATCAGCGCGGGGCGCGCTCTTTTCAATGGCAGGCCGAAGATCGGAATGGTGATACTCTCGAGTATGCCATCTATTATCGAGCGCTCAACGATCAGACTTTCAGGCTGTTGAAGGACAAGCTGCGCGACAATTTTTACACCATTGATGGAGCTACGCTTGCTGACGGCCGCTACGTCATAAAAATCGTGGCCTCAGATGGTCCTGACAATCCACCTGCCCAAAAGCTGACTGGGGAGCGTTTGAGTGAACCCGTGGATATCGATAACACTCCCCCGGTAGTTAGGGTTGTAGGCCAGCCCCAACTGACTCGTGATGGCGTGAGTCTGGTTTTTTCTGTAGATGATGTGACCGGGAAGATCAAAAGATCGGACGCCAGCATTGATGGCTCGGCGTGGAGTCCGATATTCCCTGATGATGGCATTGCCGATAGCGGGCACGAAACCTATTCAGTTGCGTTTGCGGCGCTGGCGCCAGGCGAACACACAATCTCTCTTCGCTCATTTGACACTAGCGGGAATGTGGGCACACTGAGCGTAACTGTTAGGCGTTAACCGAACTGCTTCGGGGTGGAAGCTGCACGATACCGTGCGAATTAGCTCGAAACGGTGCGAATGTGAGGTTTCATTGATAGACTTCACCTAAGGAAAACAAGGTTCTAGCCGGCCATCGCCTTTTGGCACCCATCTTGCTCGACGCAGGGCGGCGCGTCTCTTTCTCCCTCCTATGCGCTCGAAGTAGCATAAGGAGGCTTAGGCTGGAAAATGAAGAAATTAACACGAAAGCTTTGTGCGGTTGTGATGTTGGGCATCGTGTCAGCAGGCGCGTTTGCCCAGAAACGAGATGACGACAAACGGCCGCCTAAGGAACCAAGCAAAGTTGTAACCCCTGACAAGAAAGACAAGCCGCAGCAAAATCCCCCGAAACCCAAGGATAACGATAAAAGGGGAAAGCCCTGATCGGTTCCTTCGACAGGTGACAGGTAGGCGCTAAGTCTGACTTGTCCAATTAAAGATGAAGACCCGCGCATCCAGATGCGCGGGTCTTTTTGTCCCAACCCACCAAAGATGTGGCTAGTTAACGTGCGCGACCCACCAGTTTGCATTGGCTTGAAATCTCAGGTGTGAAGCCATCAACAATGGAAGTAGTCGAATCCCGCCCAGCTCTCTTGCTGCGCTTATTTTCATACATAGCCCGGTCTGCCTGAGCCATTAGTACCTCGATGCTGGCGCCGTTTCTCTGATCAATTATCACCCAGCCAATACTCAACGAAAGCTCGTAACCCGCGGTAGATTCCTCATTACATACCTGAAGGTTAACTCGCAGGCGTTCGATAATGTTGTCTATCTCGGCGCCGGTGACCGCCGGCGCAAGAACTGCAAACTCGTCACCGCCAATCCGGGCGATGATATCGGAGTCGCGAAATGTTAGCCGCAGTATCGCCGCTGTCTTCGCGATGGCTATTGAGCCTTCGCTATGTCCGAATGTGTCGTTGATCTGTTTGAGCCCATCCATGTCAGCATAAATTAGCGATGAGCTTTGACGTGCTACTTCGTCTCAAACTATGAACTGCCGGCTTTATCGCAAGGTGGTCCTTCATATGCCATTGGTCGGGGAAGTGAAGTGGGCGAGTGTGGAAAGATCAAGTGACCGCGTTCCGAGAGATGACCTCGCGATAGAAGGCGGCGCTCAGTTTTGGCGTTCTTTTCTGCGATGCGTAATCGACGTAGTGCAAACCGAAGCGATTGGTATAGCCGTCTGCCCACTCAAAGTTGTCCATCAGACTCCACAGAAAGTAGCCCTTAACTGGTACGCCGTCACCGGTTGCTCGTTGGAGTTGCGTTAGATAGTTGCGGAGATGCATCACACGATCCGAGTCGTACACAATGCCGTCGGGCGCCGGGACATCCGACGAAGAGCAACCGTTTTCAGTGATGTAGATCTCTTTCACGTTCCAGATCTTCGTAACGTGGTGTGGTCCCCAGTAGAGCGCCTCTGGGCCGATAGACAACCACGATGACGCCATGTGCGGATACGATTTTGGGTGTGGTACGACGGTGAAGCCAAGCGGCGAACTGTCTGCGCGAATGTACGGGGGCGTGTAGATGTTGATACCGGCGAAGTCGAGCGGACTGGAGACGATCTTGAGATCCTCGGGCGTGAACTTCGGCGCGTCCGCCCCGGCCGCGGCAAGGTAAGCGTCTGTATATTTTCCTTCCTGAATCACGGTCATGTATGGCGCGTTCAGTTCTCGTGCGGCGCGCATTGACGCCTCAATGTGCGGTTGTGTCTCGATGATAGGGACGCAGATCGTCATATTCTCGGCCAATCCGATCTTCGTGCCAGGCTTCGCCCGTGCCCGTATCGCCTGCACAGCCAGGCCATGGCCCAGCACCGCGTGATGCCGAGTCTGGTTGAAGCGGCCCGGCGGTAGCTTCAGCCCTGGGGCGTGTATCCCAACCCTGTATCCAAGCTCGACGAAAGCTCCGAACTAGTTGATGGTAAAAAAATGCTTCACGCGATCAGAAAGATGCTCGGCAACGTAGCCCGCATAATCGCCGAATGCCTTAGAGGTATCACGCGACTCCCAACCGCCGCCGTTGTCTTGCAGTGCCTGTGGCAAGTCCCAGTGATAGAGAGTGGCAAATGGCTGGATGTCGTTGGCGAGTAGTTCGTCGACGAGGCGGCTGTAAAAGTCGAGGCCTTTTGGGTTCGGCGTGCCAGCACCCCGCGGATACACGCGAGGCCACGCGACCGAGAAGCGATACGCCTTGACCCCCAGCGACTTCATGAGCTGAACATCCGCTTTATACCGATGGTAGTGGTCATCTGCGACATCACCCGTGGCATTGTTCACTACCTTGCCCGGAATGTGTGAGAAGGTATTCCAGATCGACGGTCCACGTCCGTCCTCATTAACGGCGCCCTCGACTTGATATGAAGCAGTTGCCGAACCCCATAGGAAACCCTTCGGGAATTCGCGGCCTGTCGCCGGTGCGCTCATGTCTAAACCGACGCTCGCTTGCGACGCGACAGAGCTGAGAGTGGTAGTCGTCGTCGAGGCCAGGGCCGCGGTGCTGGCGACCTTTGCAAACGTACGTCTAGATATCTTCCTGCTCATTAATGATCTCCCAGCGCTCAGTTTTGGGATCAACTTGAAATTTAGCGTACTCGGCGATCCGCGTCTTTACCAGTTTCCGCACCAGTGCGGCAGGTAAGGGACGGTCGGCTTGAAAGCGGATGGTACCCTTGCTTGTGTCGTAGGCATTGAGTTCATCTCTGTGCGCTTTTATGGGGTGAGCACCGGCGTAGAAGGCGCAGTGGTTCGCGGCCGCGCCAAAACCGACGAGATACCTTCCACCAAGACGGAACCCTGGGATCTGATAGCTGATGCACTCCTCAGCCTTGGGCGCTGCGGACTTGATGGCCCTTCGAAGTTTCTCAAGCGCAGCTCGCTTGTCGTTGCTCAAGGGTTCGAGATACTCGTCGATGGTCTGTGGTTTAGATAACATGGCTTGCGCTCCTTGAGAGATCAATTACTGGTTCTCGGTCGACGGAAGAGTATTCTACCTCAATGGAGCACGCGTTGTGCCTCGTTATCTACTGAGCAGTTACCGAGGTAGCCACCGGAGCGAGAACGGCTTCAAGGAGAGGTCGTATCTGGGACAATTGCTTGATCCGGATGGCGACGTCCCATGCGCGCTCAAACTTCTTCCAACCCGCGCTGTAGAAGAAATGTTTCACTTGGTGCTTGACCGACCCGTGCGCTGACGCCGCTTCAAAGATCGAGCGCCAGCGGTAGAACTCTTCATAGGACCAGTCATACCCGTGCTTCAGTTCTTGCGGTGACAGGCGTGAAGGGTGATAGACAACGTGACGCGTGTCGTAGAGGTCCCAGTTCAGCGTTTCGATCCGATTACGTGCGGCCATGTCAGTAAACAACTGAGTACCAGGGTACGGTGTCAGAATGTGGAAGGTGGCTGTGGTGATTCCAACTTCAACAGCCCAGTCTACTGTCTGGGCGAAGACGTCGCCGTCGTCTCCGTCCAAGCCGAAGACGAAGCTGCCGTTGATCATGATGCCGAGGCTGTCGAGCCGCCGCACGACCTCGCGATAGCTGCGGCCGAGGTTCTGGCGCTTGCCGGCACCCGCGAGGCTGCTCGTGGAGAGGGTTTCGAACCCCACGAACAGGCTCCTGAGCCCTGCGGCCGCTGCCTCTTCGACCACATTATCGCGCAGGATCGAGTCGACCGTTGCGGCTGCTTGAAAGATGCGGCCCATTCCTTTCATGCCGCGGAAGAGATCTCTCGCGAACCGCGCATTCCCGAAGAGATGATCGTCCAGGAAGTAGAGATGCCGGCCGGGAAGTCGGGCAATTTCGGCAAGCGCGTCGTCGACGAGCTGCGTGTAGAAGGAGCGCCCTCCGGCGAAGAAACCGTCCTTATAGCAGAAGGCGCAATGATGGGGACAACCTCGCGAGACGACAATCGAGTTCGGGACCAGATATCGGTGTCGTTGAATAAGGTCCCGTCGTATGGGCGGCAGCGCTTCTAGGGTACGCACGGCCGACTCGTAGCGGCGCTGTGGCGCCCCTGCCGCCAGGTCTTGCAAGAATTGCGGGAAAGTTTGCTCTCCGGGTCCGGTAAAGATCGTGTCTGCGTGCGGTGCCGCCTCGTCCGGCAGCGAAGTGACGTGAAGGCCACCGAGCAGTACGTAGGCGCCACGCGCACGATAGTGGTCCGCGATCTGATATGCCCGATATGCGTTGGTGATGTAGACCTGAATAATCACGAGATCTGGTTGGTCGTTGAGATCGAGCTTCTCGACATGTTCGTCTTGCAGAGAGATCTCGAGCTCGGGATCAAGATATGCGGCGAGAGTTGCTAAGCCAAGGGGCGGAAAGAGCGAGTATTTGATCGGCCGCCAATAGGGACTCGTTGCCTCGGTCAACGCGGGAAGAATCAACTTCACGTTTCTAAGCGACCGTGTCGCGTTCAAAGCCCTCTCCTTTTTAGCTGCTAGTGGCTGCGTCCCAAAGCGCAGTGTAGTGTAAATTACTTTGCCAAATAAAGTCAAAAGAAAGAAATATCAAGAAATCATACTGCGCGAATGTTCCCGAAGCCTGCGCGAATGTTCCCGAAGCTTCGCGAATGTTCCCGAAGCTTCGCCAGGCACGGACCTTGGCCAAGGATGCCACCAGGTCCATCCGACGTGCTGAAGAATGCACCGCCGGATATTTTCGAATAATATCTAATGTCTTATGCATCTTAAAAAAGACGGAAAGGATCAGTCGTCTGAATCAGTCGTCGACGGATCCACTCGCTACTTCGAAACGGACCACCTGTTGGCCGACATCAGTCGCCGCACAGTGCGAGGCAGCATCGTGACAATGTCGACTCACGGGCTGAAGTTCGGAATAAGTATCATCGCCACCGCTATTCTTGCGCGTCTTCTTACACCACAGGATTACGGTTTAATCGGGATGGTGGCCGTCGCCACAAATCTCGTTTCCCTGCTCAAAGAGATGGGACTTTCGTACCCGACCGTGCAAAGGGCGGAAATTGATTTCAGGCAGATCAGCACACTCTTCTGGGTAAACCTTGGGGTCAGCATAGCAATGATCGCAGTGATGCTGGTGTTGGCACCTGTCCTCTCATGGTTTTACGGCGAACCGCGACTAAAAATGATTGCGAGCATCACAGCCATCGGCTTTGTCTTTGGAGGTTTGACCGTCCAACATGAAGCACTTCTTCGCCGGCAAATGAGATTTCTTGCGCTTAGCGCGATCGCTTTTGTTTCAATGCTGTCGGGCTACTTCGTGGCAATTGTAATGGCGTGGTCTGGCGCCGGTTACTGGTCACTGGTCTGCGCTCAATTGGCGCTGTTGGCAACTGGCGCTCTCGGCGTCCTACTTTTATGTCGTTGGCGACCCGGGCTACCGCGTTGGGACGCTGGGGTGGCTGCAATGCTCTCTTTCGGTGGTCATGTTACCGGCTATTCGATCATTAATTATTTTTCGAAGAACTTGGACAACCTGCTGATAGGGCGGTTTTGGGGAGCTCAGAATTTAGGGTTGTTCAGCAAGGCGGGCCAGCTTGTTTCGATGCCGGCGGAGCAGATCGACGAGCCGCTCTCAACTGTAGCCGTACCAGTCTTAAGTAGACTGGGAGCCACGCCGGAACGTTACCGACGGGCTTATCTGCGTATGCTGGAAAAGGTCCTGCTAATCACTATGCCCGCCATAACCCTCGTGATTGTGTCATCGGACTGGCTGGTTCGGTTGGTGCTGGGTTCTCAATGGACAGGCGCTGCCAGAATTGTTTTCTTTCTCGGGATTGGCGCGATTTTTCAACCTGTATTAAATACGGCTGGCTGGTTGTTCCTGAGCCAGGGGCGTTTCCGGGAAATGGTTCACTGGTCCCTGATCAACGCGCCGATCTCGATTGTGTCCATATTATGTGGTTTGCCCTGGGGCGCGGTGGGAGTTGCAGCGTCTTATTCCTTAACGCGGTTGATTGTTGTGAATCCACTAATGTACTGGTTCGTGGGACGTTCGGGCCCAGTTCGAATGATCGACTTTTACCGCCAATTGGCCCCATTTATGTTGGCAACGAGCGGTGCCTTTTTAGCTTGTCTGGCATTTCGCCGATTCGTTAGTCTTAACGGCGAAGTCTTGAACATAGTAGCAAGCGGTATTATAGTCTTCGGTACGACGATGGCATTTCTCTTGTTCTTTCCGGCGGGACGCTCGGCACTCCTTGATGTAAAGTACTTGTTGCTGCTGCTAAGATCCCAGAAACCACCTGTGGCTGTGATCCCAACTCGGGACTAATGAGCAGCGCCTAGTAAAACAGTAAAAATCGATCGTTTGCATGCTCTCTTTCGAACAAACGGGAGATCCGATGAACACTGATTTTGTTGACCCAGACAACAAACAGAATTCGATAGACAGGGCCAACGACAGTAGCGTGCCTGTCTTCAGCACCATCATTCCCGCCTACAATGCTGCCTCCCACATTGCTGAAACTTTGAATTCGGTTTTTGCGCAAACTGTTGATTCCTATGAAATCATCGTAATCAATGACGGCTCGCAGGACACGGCAGACCTTGAACGAGAATTAGAGCCCTACCTTGAGCGGGTAATTTATATTTCGCGTGCCAACGGAGGGCCAGCTGCTGCGCGCAACACCGGCATTCTAAAAGCCAAAGGCGAATACATCGCTTTCCTTGACAGCGACGACCAATGGGTGCCGGAACATCTCGCAATGGTAACGGAAGTATTCAAACAGGATTCGACTATCGATCTTGTATATGGCGATGCTTTGCATTTTGGTGATGTTACCGAAGGTCGCACAACGATGGAGCGTAGCCCTTCTGAAGGTTTGGCTACGTTCGAAAGCTTGGTTCTTGGCCGATGCACGGTGGTGGGCTCAACTGTGGTTGTGCGGCGGAAGGCGTTGATGGAGGCAGGGCTGTTTGACGAGAGCTTTATGCACGGCGAGGACTTCGATTTGTGGGCTCGCTTAGCTTACCGCGGCGGACGAATTGACTATCAACAGAGCGTTCACGTGCTCCGCCGAATTCACAAAGGTAATCTAACCGCTGATGACGTCGCCACCTTTCAGGGGCAGGCGCGAGTGTTGCGAAAGCTAATACGTGAGTTGGACCTTCCCCGTAGCCTAAAGTGTCAGATAGAGAGAGAAGTGGAGAAGTGTTATGCCGAAGTGGCGTTGGTGAAGTGTAAGCAGAACTTAGTCGAGCAGCGATACAAAGAAGCGGTGAGGGAATTGCAATTTGCAAATGTGTCTTTCCGCAGTCGCAAACTGACAATGGTCATCTACCTTCTCCGCACTGTGCCTCAATTAGTGCGTCGCATGTATCTCAAACAAAGATGAATGAGCCCGGAAGAAATCAGCATTACCTACGGCGAGAGGCCCAAAGGAATGGAGGAACATAGTCGCGCTGTTCTTGATTCATTCATCAACCGACAAATGCCGCGAGATATGCGCGAGCCAACGGCCGCGTAAGCGATTGCGAAGATGAAAGCGGAGTCGGGTTGCAAAATGTGGTGCCCGCTAGTGGATTCGAACCACTGACCCCTCGCGTGTGAAGCGAGTGCTCTACCACTGAGCCAAACGGGCGACGTTAACTGTTAAGTCCAGTGTACACAACAACGGTTTCTATCGTAAAGCTTAACGAGCACTGATCGATTGTCCCTGCAGTCCTTCTTGTCCCTGGAATCCCTCAAAACAGCCCAAGAAAAGCCCATCGAATTTCGTGGTTTCGATTAGACGAAATTCTGCGCCAATCGCTTCTGGTGTCGTTAAAAATCTGATGAATTTTGCGGGCCCTTCCAATCAAGTTTTGGAGTTTTCGGGGAGTATTGTTTGCTCAATTGGTCGCGGAGTAGAGCAATGGCCAATCCTGCGTCGTTCGGGCGCGTTGAGTTGTCGCCGTGAAAGAGAAGCGACCTATTGTAATTCAACGGAACTTAGCGGCATGGATAGCACTCTAGCGCACGTGAAGGACTCAAGGGAACGCTTGTTGGACGCTTAATGGACGCGTTTACGGACTCACTCTGGCGCTTGTTACTCGTAGCGCAGTGCCTCCAGCGGGTCCACTTGTGCCGCCTTTCGTGCGGGCAGCCAGCAAGCAAGCAACGCCACCGACGTCAGCACGGCGGCGATCACAAAAAAGGTCAATGGGTCAGTTCCGTTCACACCGTAAAGCTGCTTGCCTATCTGGCGCTGCCACGCGTTCTCTGCGAAATACTGACTCGCCAGCAGGCGTTTCAACCCATACCCAGTTACCGCTCCCACTGCCAGTCCGAGCAGAACCAGTTTCATTCCCTGCCAGACGACCAGCCGCAGGACGTTGGCGGCTTGCCCACCCAGTGCCATCCGGATGCCGATCTCGTTGGTGCGTTGTGCGACCGAATAGGCCAACACGCCGGACAGTCCGATGGCCGCGAGCAGGAGCGCCAGGCCACCAAAAAAACTCAAGAGCCGGGCGGATAGGCGTTCCGGTCCCAACGTGGCCTCTGCGCGTGTCGTTTGTGTGCCGACTTCGGTGACCGGCAGATTGCTGTCCAATTCACGCAAGACTTGACGCACTGTGGCGGCGAGCGCAGTCGGGTCGCCCGTAGTGCGCAAGGCGAAGTGCATATCGCCAATCACCTCGCCTTCCTGCCGCCACGGTGTGTAGAGCAACGGCTTGAGCTCTTCGCGTTGGCTCATGTATTTGGTATCGGCGACGACACCGATGATCTCGACTGCACGTTTGCTATCTCTAAAAAAGGTAACCCGCTGGCCGAGTACATCGGCGTTGGGGAAAAACTTCCGGGCGAAGGTTTGATTGACGATGCCGACTTGCGGCGCATGCTGGTCATCCTGCGCCGTGAAGCCGCGTCCACGCAGCAGCGGGATTTCCATCGTCGCGAAATAGTTCTCGCGCGCCATCTGGCGGTTGGTGGAGTGCGGTTCGGCGGTCATTGCCTGTTCTCCAGGCAGCAAGATGCCGTTGACGTAGTTGTCAGCCCCGATGAGTTCGACTTTCTCGAACGTCGCGGCGCGCACACCCGGTAGTTTGTCTAACCGCGCACAGAGTTGCTGATAGAATTGCACCAGCCGCTCGTCTTTGTACCCGCCCTGTTCCGGCTGCAACCTGAATAGCAAGAGGTTCTCTTGATTGAAGCCCAGGTTGACGTGTTGCAGGTTGTAGAGCGTGCGGATGAACAAACCCGCGCCGACTAACAACAGCAACGAGAGCGCGACCTGGGCGACGATCAGGCCTTTGCTGAGTAGCGAAACTGTGCCCGTCGTGCGGCGGCTCTGTTTGAGCGAGGTCGCCAAATCCAGTCTGGTTGCACGCCACGCGGGCGCTAAGCCGAACAGCACCCCGGTCAAGAGCGAGACGGCCAGCGTGAACACGAGCACACGCCAATTCAGATGGAAGTCAACTTCACTGGGCAAGATCCGGGTGTCCTTGTCGCTCAACGCCAGGAGCGCGCGCTTGCCCCACATGGCGAAGAGCACGCCGACCGCACCTCCTAAGGCTGCGAGCAGTACGCTTTCGGTTAACAGCTGCCGGATCAAACGCCAGCGCCCCGCGCCAACCGCAAGCCGTACGTTGATCTCAGCGCTCCGCAGGGCTGCTCGCGCCAGCAACAGGTTTGCCACGTTGGCGCAGGCAATCAGCAGGACCAGTCCCACGACGATGAACAAACCGTAGATCGTGGTTGAATACGCTCTGCGCATGTCCAGCATTCCGCGGCTGCCGGATTCCGCGATCAGGTGTGGATAATCTCTCGGTTCGAGTTGCGCCGGTTCATTCGCTTTGCGCGGCGGCGGCATGACCTCCAACGCGGCGGCTTGAAAAGTGCCGTTCAAGCTGTCGCGCGCCTGCTCATAAGTTGCGCCCGGTTTCAGCCGCCCCATCAAATTCAGCCACCAGGCGCCGGGGTCTTTCGCCGTGCCCAATCTGCTGCTTTCGCCTCGCAACAACGGCTCGAAGGCAAGTGGGATCGTGAAGGCGGGGCGATAACCCACCTGCAAGGCGCCGGTGAACGCAGGCGGTGTGACGCCGATAATGGTGAAGGACTGCTGGTTGAGTTTGAGCGGCTGGCCAATGACTGCCCGACTACCGCCGAACCGCTCCTGCCAGGATTGATGGCTGAGCACGACCACCGGCTGCGCGCCTGCCCGGTCGTCTTCGTTACTGATCGCACGTCCCAAACTCGGTTGCAATCCAAGTCCGGCGAAATAGCTGCCGGACACGGCTTGCCCGTTGACGATCTCGGCCTGGTCCGCCACGACCGCAGTTACTTCCTGGATTGGGGCGAAGGCAAAGAAATCGCTGAGCGGTCCGTCCGGCGCCGCGGCGCGGGCCTGGCGCATTTTGTCAAAGACTTCGTAACGAAACAGCGAATCCCCGCGTGTGCCCGGCGGTGTTGGCACGGACGACGTGCCGCTCATGCCATTGATTCTGAACGGAAGTCCGGCTTGATATTCAAACAACACCAAGCGCTCCGGCTCGGCAACCGGCAAGGCCTTCAGTAGCACGGCATCCACGACACTGAATAACGCGGTATTTGCGCCAATGCCCAACGCCAGTGAAAGCACGGCGACCATCGTGAAGCCTTTGCTCTTGAATAGCATTCGTATCCCAAAGCGCAAGTCTCGCGACAGATCCCGCAGCAGGTTGGCCCCCTGGCACTCGTAGCACCGAGGACGACCGGTTCAGCGTTGACCGTCCGTTCGATCTTATTTAGGTTGGCAGCCAACAGGTCGCTCTCATTCAACTCCGTCAACGTCGAGCGCCGGGCATCCTCATTCGTCGCACCACTGGCGAGCAGTTCCTCGTAGCAATCCGCAAGATACTGAGCCAACTCCTCGACGATCTCGGCCTCACGCGTGGGGGCCAGCCTCAACCCCGCTAGTCGCGCACGGATCTCTTTCTTCCAATCAGGCATGATTGCTCACCTCACCCAGGATTTATTCCCGCTACGAGATCAAGCGCGGCGAAAAAGTCTTTCCACGTGCGCCGCTGTTCCGCGAGGATCTTGTGACCGGCTGCCGTCAACGTATAAAACCGGCGCCGGCGTTCCCCGGCTTTTTCGACCCAACGGCCCTTAATCAAACCGCGTTTCTCCAGACGATAAAGCAGTGGGTAGAGCGATGCGACGTGAAATTGCAACACACCATGCGAGCGCTGCTCGATTAACTTGCCAATCTCGTAACCGTGGCGTGCCCGATCCTCCACCATGGCCATAATCAGCATTTCCGTGCTGCCTCTTTTTAGATCGCGGTCAAGCATACGAGCCGTCTCCATATATGGCTGCGCCATATATACACTGAACGGAAACGCAGATCAAGACTTTTTCGCACTCTCGTGCAAAGGACTACGAGAAGGGAGATAAAGGTGAAGCGTCCGGTTGCGACTATCGCGCCATATCTCAATAAGGTTGCGGCTTTTTACCCTCTGTTTTCATTCCAGCCGCGAGAGAAGTAGAAGCAGAAGAGCGAGACGACGACTCTTTCTTATTCACCCTTCGTTCTCATCTAGATGCCCCACCGCGCAGTGCAAGGGTGTAAGAATGCTTCTTCCAGGCATTTCAGAGGGCAGTGATTTAGTTAATGGACGTTTCTGGACGTGCGGCGAAATGGCGGGATCTTGTAAGTGATTGAAAGAATTGGCGTCCCAAAGCATTCCGAGTTGGAACCAGATTGTGGCTTGGCTCAAAGATATGGAGATTCTTCGAGGGGCAGTTGCCTGACGATGTAACGAAGGCTTTCCTGACGGCTCGGAACCAGTCCCAAGGTGCAGACGCGGACGCAACAGACGACCGCGCGCTATTGGCGGCGCTGGACGCCGACGAAACCGAAAATTGAGGCTGTTCGAGGGAGCTTGCGGAAATGCTAAGGAAAGGCGCAAAACCTGGCGTATCCGCTAAGGCGAGAGAAGGCCATTTTGAGGAGCCGAATTTCTCGGGCTTGGGATCGAAATCTGGCGGGGCGCTGGGACCGCTAGATTGGCCTCCGATTTGATCATTTTTCTCGCCTTCGGGGTTACGTTGACAGGATTCTGACAGGATTGAGCATTAAACCGATCACAAACCCGTACCAGCTTGCGCCCACAGCCACGCACACACACATAACGGATTCCAAAACCCACGGAAAAATCTTTTCTGTTTGTCCGCCGGCCATCCACCTTAGGATCGACATCGGAAAAACGGATGGACGGGCGGTTCGTTTTGCTCGCCAGCACTGAATGACAGCAAGAGCTAACCACGCGCGCCACCGAATCCGGCCAGAGACGGTACTCGGAAGACTCGAGTATCAATTCACACATTTAACTATCTGCGAGATTGCTCAATGGCTTTGTTGGGCCCCTCCCAAACTGGCGGGTCCTCGCAACTCTTTTTGCCCGGCTTCTCAAGCCCGATAAAATGAAGTGAGACGAATGGCCTTTGTTCATGTCGAGGTTGGACGCTAATAGCAGCCTTGGTGATCAGATACAAAACACAGGGTACACTCGGCCCAAAATGAGAAATGAGGCGAGGCTTCCTCAACTGCGGGTTTCGGTAGTATTCTTAGAGCGAACCCATCAAACTCTTCCCCGGTTAACTTTGCGATGCGCATCAGCAGTCCAGACTGCGCGAATAAACTCAATGAGAAGGGAAGTAAACAAAATGAAGACCGTAAAAGTTATCAAGGGAATCGCTCTTTCATTAGTGGTTTGCGCCGTGATGTTTGTGGGCGCCGATTCAACGACGGAAGCAGGCAATCGATGCACGGATCACTGCG
>Ga0070708_100000280_pt1 | contig 38345 bp, 29 predicted proteins | sample KBSK5503metaG_FD_65469 | JGI IMG/M metagenome (GOLD analysis project Ga0070708, IMG submission 65469) | Corn, switchgrass and miscanthus rhizosphere microbial communities from Kellogg Biological Station, Michigan, USA - KBS K5-50-3 metaG | ecosystem: Host-associated > Plants > Roots >... | reverse complement strand
GTTCGGCTGGTACGGTTTCAACCCCGGCAGCACACTCTCCGCCCTCGACACGGCAGGTATTGGGCGCGTGTCCTTCAATACGACGCTCGCTGCCTGCTCGGCCGGACTGACTTCTTTGATTTACTCCTATGTACGCACGAAGAAGTGGGACCTGGCGCTCACGACCAACGGATTCCTGGCCGGATTGGTGGCGATCACCTGCCCCTGCTACTGGGTCGACCCGGTCGGCGCGTTCTTCATCGGCATTGGAGGGGGGCTCGTCGTGGTCTGGGGAATCGATGCGCTCGAGTACCTCCGCATCGATGACCCGATCGGCGCTGTTCCCGTGCACATGGTCGGCGGCATCTGGGGCACGCTATCGCTCGGACTTTTCGCGGCCGGCAAGTACGGCGCGCCAACGCCGACGGGCGCGGATGTCAGCACCGTCGTGACGGGACTGTTCTACGGCGGCGGGCTCGGCACCCTCAAGGCGCAATTGATCGGAAGCGCCACTATCACCGCGGCCACGTTCGTCGCCGCGATGGGTTTGATGTACGCCGTCAAGGCAACCGGCACGCTGCGCGTCGCGCCCGAAGGAGAGCTCGAGGGACTGGACGTGCACGAACACGGTTCATCGGCCTACCCCGAGTACATGATCAGCGGCTCCGAGAGCGTGATTCTCCCGATCACCGCAGTAAAGGACGATGCAGCAGCCTAGATCGGCATCACCATCACGAAACGACTCATAACGAACACGAGGAAACACCATATGGCGACCACACAGACACCGGCGAAACCGAAACCGCCGAAAGCGAAGCGGGGCATTGGATCGAATATTCGAGCCGACGCCGTGAACAGCGTGCTGTCACTGATCAAGGAGAAGGGCGTGAAGGCCGTGGACGTCAAGTTCACTGATCTTCCCGGACAGTGGCAGCATTTCACCCTTCCCGCATCGACGTTTGACGAGGACGTCTTCAAGGAGGGACTCGGCTTCGATGGCTCCTCGATCCGCGGATTTCAGGCAATCAACGAGAGCGACATGCTCCTCATCCCCGATCCGGCGACGGCTTTCGTCGACCCGGTGCTCGAGGTGCCCACGCTCTCGGTGATCTGCGACATCTACGATCCCGTGACGCGCGAGCCGTATTCACGCGATCCGCGCTTCATCGCCTTCAAGGCGGAAGAATATCTGAAGATGAGCGGCATCGCGACGACGTCGTACTGGGGCCCGGAAGCCGAGTTTTTCATTTTCAACTCCGTTCGCTTCGACCAGAACGCGCACGAAGGCTACTACCACATCGATTCCGAAGAAGGGATCTGGAACTCCGGTTCGAACCACACCGCGAACCTGGGTCACCGGCCGCGGCACAAGGAGGGTTACTTCCCCGTGCCGCCGATCGACCGGCTTCAGGATGTGCGGTCGAAGATCATGCTGGCGCTAATCGAAGCCGGCGTTCCGGTCGAAGTCCAGCACCACGAAGTGGGCACGGCTGGCCAGGCCGAGATCGACTATCGCTTCGGTACGCTGGTGCAGACGGCAGACCGGCTCGTGACCTACAAGTACATCGTCAAGAACGTCTGCCACAACCTTGGCCTGACGGCGACGTTCATGCCCAAGCCGTTGTTCGGCGACAACGGCTCCGGGATGCATGTGCATCAGTCGCTGTGGACAGGCGACACCAACCTGTTCTTCGACGAGAAGGGCTACGGACTGATCTCGGAGAAAGCGCGTTGGTACATCGGCGGGCTGATCGCCCACGCTCCGGCGCTGCTGGCGCTTTGCGCGCCGACGACCAACAGCTACCGCCGGCTGGTGCCTGGGTTCGAGGCGCCGATCAATCTCATTTACTCGCAGCGCAACCGGTCGGCGATCTGCCGCATCCCGATGTACTCGTCGAGCCCGAAGTCGAAGCGGATCGAATTCCGTGCGCCCGATCCGTCGTGCAATCCCTACCTCGCCTTTTCCGCGCTGTTGATGGCGGGCCTCGACGGAATCCGGAAGAAGACCGAGCCGCCGGCGCCGATTGACGCGGATCTGTACGAGCTCAAGGGCCGCGCCAAGCAGGGCATCAAGAACACTCCGGGCTCACTCGGCGAAGTCCTGACGGCGCTGGAGAAGGACCACGCTTTCCTGCTCGAGGGAGATGTATTCACCTCCGACGTGCTCGAGACATGGGTGGACATGAAGCGGACGAAGGATCTGCCGGCCGTAAATCTGCGGCCGCATCCGTATGAATTCTTTCTTTACTACGACGCATAAGGAGGAGGACGAGATGATGCATCGAACATCCGCAGTCGCTCGCGTATCTGCTCCACCGTCCAGAGCCGCCCCATCGCTCCTGATCCACCTGGTTGCGATGATGCTCGCCCTGGCGATTCTCACTCTATCAATTGCCGCGACCGCCCGCGCCCAAACCGTGAAGCTGCAGCGATCCGATTCACTCGCGCCGGCGGTTCCGCGCACGGACTCCAACAAGGCCGCAGCAGATAGCGCTGCCTCCGCAGCCAAAGCTGCTGCGGCACTGCCCAAGTGGTTCGACGACCTCGCGGTCAACGCCTTCGTATCCACCGCCTACGAGTACAACTCCAATCGTCCCACCACGGGCACGAACAGCTATCGCGTCTTCGACTTCAACGACAACTCGTTCAACCTCGACGTCGCCGAGGTGGTGGTGCAGATCGCGGCTAGCAAGCCGAACGACGCCGGCTTTCGCGTCGACCTCGCCGGGGGCAACTCGATTCCGCAGATTACGAAGACGCAGGACCAGACCGCTGCCCAGTTCGATTTGCAGCAGGCATTCGCGAGCTACATCGCGCCCATCGGCTCCGGACTGCGCTTCGATGTCGGAAAGTTTGTCACGCACCTGGGCTACGAGGTGATCGAGGGATACGACGGCTACAACGACAACTACAGCCGGTCGATACTCTTCGGCTACGCCATTCCATTCACGCACACGGGCGTCAAGGCGAGCTACGCCTTCTCGAGCAAAGTCGCCGGCATGTTCGAGGTGGTCAATGGATGGGACCTGCTGCGCGACAACAACCACTCGAAGTCGCTCGGTGCGCAGCTCACTCTGACACCCGTCGCGCCGCTCAGCGTGCTACTGAACTGGATCGGCGGGCCCGAGCTCGCGAACGACAATCACACCAAGCGCAACGTGTTCGACGTCGTGGCGGTCCTCAAGGCGACCAACTGGCTGACGCTCGGCGTCAATGGCGACTATGGGATCGAGGATGGCACCAGCCGAGTGAATCCCGGGTCGGATGCGAAGTGGAAGGGGATCGCCGGCTACGCGGTGCTCGCGTTGACGGACAAGTTCTCCGTTGGATTGCGCGGGGAGACGTTCCACGACGATGGCGGCGTCCGTCTCGGGACTGACACCCCGGCGACTCTATCGGAGGGTACGCTCACACCCACGTACAAGTTCACCAATCACGTCCTGGTGCGGGGCGAGGTGCGCTTCGATTCAGCGAATCAACCGATCCTCGCCAAGCGCGGGACGCTCGGCGACAAGCAGACGACAGTCGGCGCCAATGTGATCTTCGTGTACTGAATGCGGGCAACCAGTAGCGGGTACGGGTACGGAAGACGGACCCCGTAACCCGTAACCCGTTACCCGTTACCCGTTACCCGCTTCCCGTTACCCGTTACCCGCTTCCTGCTTCCTGCTTCCTGCGTTACTGCGAGTCGCTCCGCAGCTTTTTCAGCAGTCCGTGGAGCATCTTGCGGACATCGATGATGCGGGCGAGAAGGCTTGTGAAATCCTGCTCCGTCATCAACTTGAGATCGCGAGCCAGTTGAACATGTCCCTCGAGTTCAGTTACTGAAGCAATGGCGTAGCCGAGATAACGCGCAAACTCGCGGGGGCTCGTATGCGCGCTACCCTCGACGATATTCGTCGGCACGGACATCGCGGCGCGCAAGAGTTGGTCACGCACCGTGGCGCTACGCGTTCCGCGCATCCGCGCAGTGGCTCGCTCAGCATCAATCGCGATCTGCTGCGCCGCCTGCCAGACACGGAGCTTCCTGAAATCAGCCACGCCCAATCGTTCATCGTAGCGCTTGCGCGACCATCATCGTTTGCCCGCACCAAGCAGCAGAAATCGGGCAACGGGTAACGCGTAACGCGTAACGGGCAACGGGTAACCGGTAGCGGGTAGCGGGTAGCGGGTAGCGGGTAGCGGGTAACGGGTAACGGGTAACGGGTAACGGGTAACAGGTACCGGGTAACGGGTAACGGGTAACGGGTTACGGGTAACGGGTAACAGGTACCGGGTTACGGGTTACGGGGTTACGGGTTACGGGCAACGCGTAGTTTCACGCAATCGCTACCGCCCCTTCGATCGCCCTGCCCACTTCCGCCGTCGAGTGCGCCCGCGCCCCACGCTGCGCAATATCCGCCGTAACGCACCCCCGCTCGATTGTCTCACTGACAGCACGCTCCACCGCCCGCGCCTCCTCCTTGAGCCCGAACGAATACCTGAGCATCATCGCCACGCTGAGAATCGTTCCGATCGGATTCGCGATCCCGAGCCCGGCGATGTCAGGAGCGGAGCCGTGGATCGGCTCATAGAGTCCGCGTCGCACGCTTCCCGCTTCCCGCGTCCCGCTTCCCGCGTCATCGCCCAACGACGCCGACGGCAAAACGCCGAGCGATCCGGCCAGCATCGATGCTTCGTCGGTGAGAATGTCGCCGAACATGTTCTCAGTGACGATGACGTCAAAGCTCCGCGGATCGCGCAGCAGCAGCATCGCACACGCGTCCACCAGCACATGATCGAGTGCGACATCGGGGAACTCATCGCGCAGCACGCGGGTGACGGTCGACCGCCACAGCCGCGATGTCTCCAGCACGTTCGCCTTGTCGACCGACGTCAGCTTCTGCCGGCGTGAGCGTGCAAGTCGCGCGGCCACACGTGTGACGCGCTCGATCTCGCCGGTCGTATAGGCGCACACGTCCACCGCGCGCTCGCCACCATCGACTCGCTCACGCCGTTTCTCGCCGAAGTAGATGCCTCCGGTGAGCTCGCGCACGACGATGAAATCCACGCCCTCGATCCGCTCGGCGCGGAGCGGCGACGACGACGCGAGTGATGGATGAACGGTTACGGGACGAAGATTGGCGTACACCCCCAGCTCGCGCCGTAGGCCAAGCAGTCCCTGCTCCGGCCGCTGGCGCGCGGCGGGATCGTCCCAGCGCGGGCCACCGACGGCGCCGAGCAGAACGGCGTCGGCGTTTCGGCAAAGATCGACCGTTTCCGGCGGCAGCGGAGTGCCGCGCGCATCGAGCGCGATTCCGCCGATCAAACCCTCGCGCAGCTCGATCGTGTGTCCAAAGCGTTCCGCGACCGCGCGAAGAGTGCGCGCGCCTTCGGCAACTACCTCAGGTCCGATGCCATCGCCGGGAAGGACGGCGACCGTCAGTGAGCGCACAAGGGGCGAAGAAGTCCGACCGTCAGCGCGTACTGACGCGCGCCGGATGCGCGGATTCGTAGGCGGCGATCGCTATCTCTTCCCCGAGCAGAAATCCGAGCTCGTCGACCCCGTTCAGCAGACAGTGTCTGGCGAAAGGATCCACCGGGAACGCGTGAGCGGATCCGTCGGGCAGCGTCGCCAGCTGCGCGGCAAGATCGATGGTCACCCGCGCGTGCAGAGATTTCGCCAGCTGGTCGACCAGGCTTACATACGCAGTGGGAGCAAGCGTGACTGGGAGTAATCCGTTCTTGAGCGCGTTGTTCCGGAAGATATCGGCGAAGCCGGTGCTGATGATGGCGCGGAAGCCGAAGTCGAGCAGCGCCCACGGCGCGTGCTCGCGAGACGAGCCGCAGCCAAAGTTGTGGCCGGCGACGAGGATCGATGCCTCACTAGCGACCAGAGAATTAAGGGGAAAGTCAATACGCGGTTGTCCGCGCTCATCAACTCGCCAGTCGGCGAAGAGATGCGCGCCCAGACCGCGGCGCTCGATCGTCTTGAGAAAGCGCGCCGGAATGATCTGATCGGTGTCGACATTTTCGGCGGCCAGCACGACGCAGGAAGACGTGAGCGTCGTGAATGGCTCCATCGCTGTCGCTGTCACGAGAGGCTCCGCACGTCAGCGATGGCGCCGGTCACCGCTGTCGCCGCCGCGGTGAGTGGACTGGCGAGAAATGTCCGGCCTCCCTTGCCCTGACGTCCTTCGAAATTCCGATTGCTGGTGCTCACCGCGCTTTCACCGGGCGCGAGCTGGTCGCCGTTCATCGCGATGCACATCGAGCAGCCGGCTTCGCGCCATTCGGCGCCGGCGGCCATGAAAATACGGTCGAGCCCTTCGGCTTCTGCCTGACTTTTGACGTTGCGCGATCCCGGAACGACGAGCATCCGCACTCCAGGCGCAACCTGCCGCCCGCGCATCACCGCCGCCGCCTCGCGCAGGTCGGAGATGCGCGAGTTGGTACAGCTCCCGACGAACACGACGTCGACAGCGCGGCCGAGGAGTGGCTGTCCCGGCTCGAGCGCCATGTAGCGAAGCGCCTTGTCGAGATCGGCCCGCTCCGCACCAGTCTGCGCGGCGTCGGGATCGGGTACGCGTCCGTCGATGGGAATCGCCATCGACGGGTTGGTGCCGAAGGTAATCATTGGAGCCAGGGTGTCTGCCCGGAGATCCACGGTACGGTCGTAGGATGCGCCGTCATCGCTCACCAGCTGCTTCCAGCGCTCGACCGCCGCGTCCCAGAGCGTTCCGGCGGGCGCGAAGGGACGTCCGGCAATGTATTCTGCCGTCGTGTCGTCCGGCGCGATCAGACCGGCGCGCGCGCCCGCCTCGATCGACATGTTGCAGATCGTCATCCGGTTCTCCATGCCGAGCGCGCGAATCGCCGAGCCGGTGTACTCGAGCACGTGCCCGGTCGCGCCGCCGACACCGATTTTCGCGATGATGGCGAGGATGATGTCTTTCGCCGTCACGCCGCGCGGCAGCGCGCCGTCGATGCGCACCTGCATCTTGCGCGGCTTGCGCTGCAGCAAAGTCTGGGTGGCGAGAACGTAGCCGACTTCCGACGTGCCGATTCCGAACGCCAGTGCCCCAAACGCGCCGTGGGTGCTGGTGTGGCTGTCACCGCAGACGATCGTCATGCCCGGCTGGGTGAGACCCTGTTCCGGTCCGATGACGTGAACAATTCCCTGCCGGCTGTCGTCGAGTCCGAAAAGTCTGATGCCGAACTCGTCGCAGTTGGTCTCGAGCTGTTCCAGCTGCGCCGCCGCCTGCGGATCGAGTACCATGAGACGACCGCGTGTCCGCGGCGTCGTCGGCGTCGAATGATCCATCGTCGCCAGCGTGAGATCGGGCCGCCGCACCCGAGCGCCGCGACGGCGCAGCTCGGCGAACGCCTGCGGCGACGTCACCTCGTGCACGAGATGGAGGTCGACGTACAGCACCGCGGGCGTGCTCTCCGTCTCGGCGCGAACGACGTGGTCGTTCCAGATTTTGTCGACGAGAGTCGATGGTTTAGTCAACGGGAAGCGGGAAGCGGGAAGCGGGAAGCGGGCAACGGGTTACGGGTTACGGGTTACGGGTTACGGGCTACGGATACGGATAACGGCCAGCGAGATTTTAAAAAAAAGCCCCCTCGAATCATTCGGGGGGGCCGTGTGACTTCAGTCGCGAAAGAATCTAGACGCGCACCAGCGGACCGCCCCTGTCACGGAGAATCTGAATAATGCTAAGAATCGAAAGTCGGAGACCGATCACGGGCGAAGTTATCTGAGTTGGGATTCATGACGCCAGCGAGGCACTGGCCCCGGGTCGGCGGATTGGCAATGTAAGTTGTGACAGCCGAGCGGGTCAAGCACGGATCCACCGCCCGGAAGCGCGGCGCCGAGTTTCCCCTTCAAACACCAATGCGGCCGCCTTAACGGAATCTTACGGCGCTCGCGCAGCTGTTGACTAAGTCTGGCGAGCTCGATGGGTACGACTCCTGCCAACCTGCAGCGTCATCCTTCCCAACATGAGCGCCACACTCGTCATAGTCGCCATTGCGGGCGCGGTCCTCGCTATCGCCTGGGTGTTGGGGCACTGGTGGTACGTCCACCGTAGGCACCCGCAGGCAATTCGCCAACAAGCGCGCGACCTGTGGGCTCGCACCGGACTGCACTGGTCACCGCCGGAATACCTCACGGCGCAGCTCCTCATCTCCCTCGCGATAACGATCGCGGGGATCGCGGTATTCGCGCTGCTTGCCGATTCGGTGAGCGATAAGGCCGCTATCACCAATCTCGACATTCGCTTCGACAACGCTCTCCATGCTCACGCATCTCCCGTCGGCGTTACGATCGCCAAAGCAGTGAGCTTCATCGGCAGCCCCGCTGCGATGGCGGTGCTGATGGTGGCGGGAGCGATTTACCTGCTGGTCCGGCGCGAGATGTTGTTGCTCTACGGCTGGCTGGTGGCGTTCATCGGCGGCGGTGCACTGGACTGGGCGCTGAAGACGATCTTCCAGCGCGATCGTCCGTCGTTCCCCGACGCATTCGTTCACGTCGGGGGCTACAGCTTCCCCAGTGGCCATTCGATGGGATCGCTGATTGGATATGGTATGCTGGCCTATGTAATCGCCCACTCCACTCCCGGTCGCCGCATCGACCTGGTCGTGGCGGTTTGCGCCGGCGTGCTCGTCCTCGCCATCGGGTTCAGTCGACTCTACCTCGGCGCTCATTACCTGAGTGATGTGCTGGCGGGATTCGCAGCAGGGATGGTGTGGTTAGCCGCGAACATCATCGCGTTGGAGGTGAGCTTGCCCAAGCCGGCGGTGACTTAACAAAACCTCAGCCCGTACGTCTAGGTGGAGAACCCTTTTTCCGTCACTACGACAAGCAGTAGCTCGGCCTACTCGATTTGCAGGCGTCTTGTGCGGGCAGGCATTACCAAACGCAGCTCACGTCGGGCCGTATCGTAATCGGCTTGGACGGGGCGCCCGTCGACCGATGTTCGCTGCGGACGCGCGATATCGTGCACCGTGACTTTGAAGGAGCCAGCACCAGGGTACGAACCTGTCTGCGCGACAGTCATCGACAGTAGCGGAGCGCCAAACGTCGTAAACGTCGTCCGCCGATACTCTCCGCGCTGATACGCGTAACCATCACCCGCGTCCTCGTACAGCTCGCTCTTCGCTGAGCCCGGATAGACATCGATGCTCAAAGTGTCGAGTCTTCGCTGCCCTTCGTAGGAAACGACGGCCTGCGACGGTATGACTGCGCCCGCTCTCGCAAAGACGGGCAATCCGCGAAGACCCGTGGTGTCGCCTCCGTCATTGAGCACGCCCGGCGCCTCGACCGTCACCCGCTGGCCGCCGACATAGGCGTCGCCGCTTCCCAGCCGATACCAGCGACCCGCCGGCAGATAAACGGCTCGACTCTGTGCGCCCGAATCTGCCACCGGCGCCACCAGCAGGTGATCGCCAAGAATGAATTCGTCGTCAGTGCCGAGGGCGACGGAGTCAGTGAGTGTGTTCCAGAAGATCGGTCTGACCACCGGGATGCCTTGCTCGGTGTGCTGGAAATACGCGGTATACAATGCCGGCATCATCCGGTAGCGCAGTCGGATGGCCGCGCGATTCGCGCGCTCGTGCTCGGCTCCATAGCTCCACGGCTCTCGCCTCGGTGTGCCGATCATCGCGTGGGTGCGCATGAACGGCACCAGCGCCGCCGCCTGCAGCCACCTCGAATAAAGCTCCGCGCTCGGCGCTCCGTTGAATCCGCCGATGTCGCTGCCGGCGAATGGAATGCCCGATAGTCCAAGCCCGAGAATCATTGGCAGTGAAATTCTCAGATGATCCCACGTCGAGTTGTTGTCGCCCGTCCAGATCGTCGCGTAACGCTGTACACCAGCGTAGCCGGCGCGTGTGATGATGAAGGGACGGCGATCAGGACGCAGACGATGGAAACCCTCGAACGCCGCGCGCGCCATCAACGTTCCGTACTGATTGTGGTACTCGAGGTGTGTTCCCGGATGTCCGTCGCCCTTGAACTGCACGATGTCCGCGATCGTCTGACCGCCAAACGATGCCGGCTCGTTCATGTCGTTCCACACGCCGCGCACGCCGACATCGACCAGCGCCTGATGCCGCGCGCCCCACCAGTCACGGACCGACGCGCGCGAGAAATCGGGCAGCACGCTGCGACCCGGCCACACTATGGCGATGTACGGCGCTCCGTCGGGAGTTGTGACGTACGCTCCACGCGCGAGCCCATCGCGATAAACGGACCAGGCGCTGTCGACCTTGAGGCCGGGATCGACGATCGTCACCACCTTGAAGCCCTTCGCGGCCAGCGTGTCCATCAAGCGCTTGGGTTGGGGGAAACGCTCCGGGTCGAAGGTGAAGTCGCGATATCCATTCATGTAATGGATGTCGAGATGAATCACGTCGGCCGGGATGTCTCGCCGCCGGAATTCGCGCGCCAGGTTTTCGACCATCGTGTCCGGGTAGTAGCTGTAGCGGCTCTGATGGTAGCCCAACGACCACCGCGGAGGCAGCGACGTTCTGCCGGTGAGCCGCGTGTAGCGCGCCAGCGTGCTGTCGAGCGACGGTCCAGGGATCACGTAGTACCGGAGCTCTCCGCCATCGATGCCGCCCTCCGCCATGTAAGAGACCGACGATCGCATCCTGGCGGAATAGTCGAATTCGGCGCGGAACGGATTGTCGTACAGGATTCCGTGCGCGACGCCGTCGCGAACGCCGAGGTAAAATGGAATAGAGGAGTAGATCGGCATGTCGCCGGGACGATAACCGAAGCGATCAGTATTCCAGAGCGGAAACACCGAGCCGTTGCGAAGCAATGGCATCGGCTGCTCGCCCAGCCCGTAATATCGTGCGCCCAGCGGATCGCTGAGGACGTGAGCGAGTCTTCCCTGCCATACGCCTGCTCCAGACGACTCGGCGAGTAGCACGTGCCCGGCGGTGTCAGTAACGGTGAGACGAACTGGATGCTGCGCTACGCGTGCGACCAGTCCTTCGGTGTAAACGAGGATGGTGTCTCCGGCTTCCCGAACGACTGCGGAGCCGAGTCGAGGGGCAGTGTCCCCGGTCGCCAGAGAGTGAATGGCTGGAAACGATGGAACGCCATCCGAGAATCGCACGCGGATCCGCGCACCAATGCCGGCAATTGCCTCGACCATAACTGCGCCATGCTCCGCGCGCAGCATGATGCCGGCTGGGAAGCGGTCGTACCCGCGTGAATTACCGAGGAAAGTGTAGGCGGCCTGCTGCGCCAGGAGTCCACTCGATTGCTGGGCGACTGTGCCCGCGGACTGCGCGGCGAGCCGCTCGGATGGAATCGCAATTCCCAGCGCGGCGCTCGCGAGCCACGCTGCACTCGTCTGAAGCAGTTTCAAGGCGCTCTCCCCCAGTCGGATGGTTGAGGAACTGCGCTGAAATTAGGGTTGGTCCTGCTGTCGCGTCAGGACCTGATACGCGTTAGCGAAAGATTCTGTTAAGATCGCGGAGCTGACGCTTGAGGCTGCGACTCGAAGCGGCGTGCTTGAACAGATGCTGATACGTTCGACTGTTCGATGGCTCGCTTGTTTGTCGCCCGCCTTTTTTTGTGCTCCCCGCTTTGCCAGTGGTCAGGCGGTGGAGCGGACGCTCTCGTCGATGGTTGGCGGCGTTGTCGGCGGATTCGGTGGGATCGTGGCATCGCTTCCGAAGGGCTGCGGTGGCGTATTCTCCGATCGCATTTGCGATGTCAACACCGTTGCAAAGGGCTTCGGCGTGGGAAGCGTTATCGGTTCCGCCTTCGGCGCCGCACGGTCAGGCGGGGTTTCGTCGTGCGGCACCGCAGAGCGCTTCGGACGATCGCTGATCGGAACACTGGTCGGCGGCGGAATTTCAGTAGCAGGCGTCTCGCAGACTCACGGGAATCTCAGAATCGGACTGACACCGCTGGTGCAGCTGGCGGAGGGTGTTGGCGCAGCGGGGATGCTCGCGGGCTGCAGCTGGACACCCAGTCGCGCGGATTCGGCCGCAATGCGTTTCAGCGAGGAGTGCCAGAATCCTTCCCGCGCATTCGCGCGCGCAGCTGCCGGCCTGGGCCTCACCGGTGGTTACGCTGGTCTCTATTTCTATTTCCACCACGCGTGGTGGTCGGGAGCTCCCGCACCAAAATGGTTCGTCGAAAATGACTGGGACAAGGAAGAACGTGATGCCGACAAGTTCGGCCATCTCTTCGGTGGATACCACCTCACGCGTCTCACGTCGGAGCTGCTGGAGGCGGGATGCGTTCCCCCTGCACGCGCGATCGCGTGGGGCGCGCTCTACGCGTATGCCTTTCAGTTTCAGATCGAGGAGTGGGATGGGACCCAGCAGCTTTACGGTTTCAATCCGTCTGATCTGATCGCCGACGCCGCCGGTGCTCTGTTTGCGGTAGCGCAGCAGCACACGAGCAGTCTGCAGTACGTCAAGCCGGTTTGGTCTTATCGACCGACCGAAGCGTACCGCAGACGCAATCTGCCTGGACATGGAGGTCAGCCGCGCGCGACGACTGACTACTCTGGTCAGACGTACTGGTTCTCCACCGACGTCCATGGATTGCTTTCAGATCGAGCCAAGCAATTCTGGCCCTCATTCATCCGACTCTCGCCAGGCTACTCGATTACGGATTATGTGGAACCAACTACCGGTGCTGCCCTGAGAGCGAAGCGGAAACTTCTGATATCGCTGGACATTGATCCGGAAAGCCTGCCGGGCGACAACCACGTTTGGCAGACCGTCAAGCATCAGCTGGCATTTCTCCGCATCCCCGGCCCGACGTTGCAGCTGACGCCGACGAGGAAATTCTTTCCCGCCTACTACTGAGACGAAGACAGCATTTTCATGCTCATTAAAGGCGCTCGACCTTCGACACGGGATGGATCTCATTCCATCCGTTGTGCGAATCAAGCACGTAAGTGCCTGTCACCCTCACGTGCTGGCCGAGGGTAGGGATGGCGATTGGATTAGTGTAGTCCGCACACGCCCGCTTCGCTTTCTTCATCGTCGTGGGATTGGCGCACACGATCTCGATTACGAGGTCGCCGGCCTTTTTCTTCTCATTCCGCTTATTGACCAGGCTGTCCTGACCGGGATCCAGCTTCAGTAACATGTGCTGATCGCCATCAGGGTCGACATCGGATTCGTCGATGATTCCCGTGACGCTCAAACAGGACGCGAGCTGCTGCAATCGTGTCGGATCGTAAACATGATTCCACAGCGATGCGTCGCAACCACCGGCCACGCTCTGCGACGCCGCGCCCTTTGCGCTGGCGATGTTTCGGGTGTTCGATTTCTCGCCCGAGCAGGCGCAACAGGCCGAAAGAAGGAACAGCGATACGATGTGGGTTGCGGGGACAAGCTGCTGCATGGCGGTCTCCGATGGAGCCTCTACACCGAAGACTATCGTTGTTCCAGTTGCGATGCACGAACTTTTCCCCCCTTCCGGCTCTCACAGGAAATTTGATGGCCCAGTGGCACGCAGGTTGAACACAGGCGTGTCCGCTGGATAGTTTGTCTGGCGACACTGCAACCGATTCCGTATGCGCCTCGTTTTAGCTCGTCTACTAACGGCCCGCATAAGCGCTGCCTACTCGGTGCGCTGTCATGAGCTCAGCCGACCCAGGTAGGGGCAGGCTGTCGGCTCAACAGATCGCGCGCCGCCTGATCAAGAATCGGCAGCCCGAGCGAAAAGGATCCGAGGGTCGTGCGCGCGCCGCTGCGGCCACCTGCGACGACCTCTATCGGGAGCTCTCGGGCTGGGTCGGGCTCGACGGCTGTCACGCGCTTTTCACCCGCGCTCTCGCAGAAGCACGGACCGAGTCGGCAGCACTGGACGAGATTCAGCTCCGGCCGCGGGCGGAGCCTTACATTGACGGCGTCGCGAAAAGCATTACGTCGCGCGGAGACGCTGCAACCGCCGACGCCCTCGAGGCGATGCTTGTCCACCTCGTGGAGCTGCTTGGCCGACTCATCGGTGATGACATGGCAACGAAGCTAATCGACCGAAGTATCGCTGCACCCGGGCGCGGTGACACGACGTTCGATGACCGGCGGGAGGAAGCGTGAACCGAGACGAACGAGCGGTAATTCGCAGCCTTCCCAGCGGAGTTCCCGGCCTCGATACCGTGCTCGGTGGAGGGCTCCCGGAATACTCATTCAACCTGATCGCAGGCGGTCCCGGCTCAGGAAAGACGATTCTCGCCCACCAGATAATGTTCGCCAACGCGACCGCCGACCGACCTGCCCTTTATTTCACGGTCCTCGGCGAGCCGACCCTCAAGATGCTACGCTATCAGCGGCAATTCAGCTTCTTCGACTCTAATCGCGTGGGATCGGCGATTCATTTCGTGAATCTGAGCGCGGAGGTCATGGAGCGAAACCTGGAAGAAGTCCTGCAGCGCATCATCAGCGAGACCGAGCGAGTCAAACCGGGAATCGTCATCGTCGATTCATTCCGAACGATCCGTGCACAGCGCGGTACCGCCGAGCCGGCAACGTTCGAGCTCGACCAGTTCGTGCAGCGGCTGGCGCTGAGCCTCACCAGCTGGGAAGTAACCTCCTTCCTGCTCGGCGAGTACACAGAGGCGGAGCAGCGTAATCCGGTCTTCACTGTCGCCGACGGCATTCTCTGGCTCTCACAGGCGACGGACAGAAATTCCGTCGTCCGAAAGCTTCAGGTAGTGAAGACCCGCGGCCGCGCACCGATGCCGGGACTGCACACCTTCCGCATCACCGACAATGGGCTCCAGATCTTCCCGCGTATCCCCGAGCAGACACTCACACGGCGACTGCAGAAGCGCGAGCGATTGTCGACTGGAGTGCCGGGAATGGACGAGATGATCGGTGGCGGAGTCATTGCCGGCGACGCGGTGATGCTCACCGGACCCGCCGGGAGCGGCAAGTCAACCGTCGCCACCCAATTCATGGCGGCCGGATTGGCCAACGGAGAAACCGGCGTGATCGCGGTATTCGAGGAGTACCCGGAGGAGTACCTTGCCCGCGCCAACGCCAGGAATTCTGAAGTCGGCAAGATGCTCAAAGCAGGTGCGCTCGAGTTGATCTACCTGCGTCCGCTCGATCTTTCTGTCGATGAAGCACTGGCGGCAATTCTCGAGGCAGTGGAGCGACTCAAGGCAAAGCGCGTCGTGATCGACTCGCTGTCGGGGTTCGAGGTCGCGCTCGCCCCGACCTTCCGCGAGGACTTCCGGGAATCTCTCTACCGGCTGGTTGGAACGTTGACTGCAACGGGAGTTACGGTATTCATGACAGCAGAAGTCTCCGAGGCGTTTTCCGAGGCGCGCTTTACGTCGGAAAATGTGTCGTTCATCACCGACGAGATCATGGTTCAACGGTACGTCGAGATAAAAGGTGAGCTGCGGCGGGTGATGGCCGTAATCAAGATGCGAGGGAGCGACCACAGCCATGAATTCAGGTCGTACGAGGTAACGGCCAATGGCGTTGTCGTCGGTGGTCCACTGACTGAGTACGATGGAATAATCACGGGCGTGCCGACTTTACACGCGAAACTAGTCGGGGCAAAACGAAGCAGGTAGGCGATGAGCAGCCGTAGTGGACCGGATGCGACGGGAGCGACTGAGCTTTCAATTCAGGAAGCGTTGCGTCGCTACATGGAGCAAGCCCCGCTGCCGTTCGCCATCACTCGCGGCGCCGGTCACACTCTGGTTTACGCAAATTCTGCTTTTTGCCGATTCGCCGGCCTGCCCAATGGGGATGCAGTCGGCGTATCGATCGCCACCGCTTTTGCCGCAACCGAGCGCAACACACTGCTCGCACTTCTCGATCGTGCACTGCAGGAAGGCGTCGAGCTGCTGGATCAGCCCATCGAGTCGTCGAGCGACAGAGCGAGCGGCTGGCAATGCAGCGTGTGGCCGGTGATCGCACCCGACGGGCGGGCGGAAGCCCTCGGCCTGGAGATCCGCGAGGTGGCGCCCCCCGATCCCGCGATCGCGCTGCAGCGGCAGGTTGCCGAGCAGTTGCTTCTCGGCGCCCTGCGTGAGCGCGGTCTCGCCGAGTATGCCGAAGGCGCGCGTCGCCGGTCGGCCTTCCTGGCGGAGGCGGGCCGCTTGCTTGCGCAAAGCGTGGACCAGGCCAGCACTCTTCTGGCGCTGACGAAGCTTGCCCTGCCGACTCTGGATGCGTGGTGCATCGTGGACATTCTGGAGGAAGGTGGCGCGATCCATCGCCTCGGCATCTACCACCCTGAGCCGGAAAAGCAGAAGCTCGCGCAGCAGCTGGAGGCGACCTGGTTGCCGCAGTCCGCCGATCCTTTCGGAGCTCCAGCGATGCTCCGCGATGCACGAACGGTTGCTATCACCAAGGATATCGAGGCTACCCTCGCCGCCTCCGCCCACAGTGTGGCAAATCTGCACATCCTGCGTCAGCTCGGGATCGGATCCCTGCTGACGGTACCGCTGGTTGCCAGGAAGCGGCTGCTCGGAGCCATCACGTTCGTCAGCGCTCAACGCGCTTCGTCGTACCGCCTGGAGGACGTGCAGCTTGCTGAAGACCTAGCCGCTCGTGGAGCGCTCGCACTCGACAACGCGCAGGTATACGACCTGGCGCTGGCGCTGAAACGGACCGCGGAGACCGCGAACGAGGCCAAGACCGCGTTCCTCGGAGCAATGAGCCACGAGTTGCGCACGCCACTCAACGCGATAGGCGGCTACATCGAGCTCCTCGACATGGGCCTGCGGGGACCGGTGACGCAGAGACAACACGCCGACTTTGCGCGCGTGAAAACAAATCAGCAACACCTCGCACTGCTGATCACCGAAATCCTGACCTTCGCACGAGTCGGCAGCGGGCGCGTGTCCTACCAGATCACCGACGTCAAAGCCTGCGAGACAATGCAGCACGCCATCGAGCTTGTCGAACCGCTATTCGGGCAGAAGGGCCTCACATTCGATGGAGTTTCTGGAGACCAGAGCATAGTGGCTCGCGCTGATCCGGAACGCGTCACTCAGATTCTGGTGAATCTTCTCTCAAACGCCATCAAGTTCACGCCGGCGGGTGGCCATATCAGTGCCGACTGTGCGGCGACCGGGGATACTGTCACGTTACGGATAAACGACACCGGCAGGGGCATTCCCGCGGCGAACCAAGAGACCATCTTCGAGCCGTTCACTCAGTTGCAGGAGGGACTCCCTGAACGGGCTGGCGGCGTCGGGCTGGGATTGGCGATAAGCCGCGACCTGGCTCGAGCGATGAAGGGCGACCTCACGGTGGAGAGCGCCGCAGGAAAAGGATCGCAGTTCTCTCTTATTCTTCCGCGCGCGGGAGTGGGTGAACCATCCGACCGGCGAACTCACACCCCGGAAAGACGAAGTGGCCGGGGTGACAGGCGGCAACGCCCGCGCGATCAGGATCCGGGTTAAACGGCTGCGCGCTTCGCGAGCGCGGTGGAAATCGTCGCCAGGAAATCCTTGTAAGAGAGAGGCTTCGCGATATAGCCGTCGCATCCCGCAGCGCGAATACGCTCTTCGTCACCTTTCATCGCCAGCGCGGTAAGCGCGATCACCGGAATGTCGTGCGTCGCGGCGTCGCCCTTGAGCAGCGCTGTCGCGCGCAGACCGTCCATGCCGGGCAGCTGAATATCCATCAGAATGAGGTCAGGCTGCTCGGCACCCGCCAGCGCAACTCCTGTCTCCCCGTCTCTCGCCGTGAGCACGCTGTGCCCCGCCGACTCTAGCAGGAATGTCGCCAGCGTCAGGTTGGCCGGGTTGTCCTCAACAACGAGTACCTTCGCCATCTCAGACTACCACTTCGCGGCCGGACATTGCGCGGCGGACTTCCTGCGCAAACCGACCCCCGTCGAAATCGGCCTTTTCCATGATCGTCGACACGTATCCATTCAGCTGGTTACGGTCCTCGGCGGTGATCGCCTTGGCAGTGACGACCAGGATTGGTATCGTCGCCGTGCGTGGATCCTCGTGGAGCGCGTCCACCACGTCGAACCCGCTCACGTCGGGCATCAGCAGATCGAGCACGATCAGATCCGGCAACTCCTTGCGCGCGATCTCGATCGCTTCCTGGCCCCCATAGGCGCGCAGCACGCTGCTCGCCAGACCATCGATGTGTAGCGCGATCAGCTCCACCGCCTGCGGATCGTCGTCGACCACCAGAATGTGCAGTCGTCCCCCCGGCTCCACTGGAATCAGGCCGAGCTCGGTGAGTGAGTCGAACAGCTCCTGCCGGGATATCGGTTTCTGCATCACCGCCGCGGCGCCGAGTGCGAATCCCTTGTTCCGATCTGCCACGATCGAGACAATCAGGATCGGAATCTGTTTTAGCGCCGGCATCTGCTTGAGGCGGCCGAGTAATTCCCAGCCGTCCATCTTCGGGAGCATGATGTCGAGGGTTATCAGGGACAACACATGCTGTTCCGCAAGAAGGAGCGCGGCTTCGGCCGTCTCGGCGTGGACGACCTTGAAGCCCTCCGCTTCCAGGTTTACCCGGATCAGCTCGGCAGACTTCAAGTCGTCTTCTACGACTAGCGCGATGTGATCACCGGGCAACACATCGACCGACCTTGCGACGGCGATTTTTGTCTCGCGTGTAGCCTCCTCCTGCCCTCTCAACGGAAGCCACACTGTGAAGCGCGAACCCTCTTCCACTGCGCTTTCCACTGCCAGGGTGCCACCGTGGAGCTCGGCCAGCAGTTTGATCATCGCCAGCCCCAGTCCAGTGCCCTGGTATTTTCTCGACAGGCCGCTATCGATCTGACTGAACGGCTTGAAGAGGGCTTCCAGGCCAACGGGTGAAATACCGATTCCGCCATCAGTGACGCTGATCTCGAGAAATTCCTCAAACCCGTTTTCCACCAAAGGAAAGACACGCCCAATCGCCTGCCCGTGCAGCTGGCCGACCTGTGCTCGGGGAACGCGGGTGGCCCGCAAAATCACTTCGCCACCCTCCTTGCTGAACTTCACAGCGTTTGACAACAGGTTGTAAACGATCTGCTTCACCTTGCGGGCGTCGGCTCGAATCGAGCCCAGCTCGCTCGGCGCGTCCAGGGTAAGGTTGATGTGGCGCGCCTGCGCTTTCTCCTTGATGATCGAGAGGCTGTTAGCGAACAGCGAAGAGATCTGCACGCACTCGAGATCCAGCATCATCTTGCCGGCTTCGACCTTGGAGAGGTCGAGGATGTCGTTGATCAGCGAGAGCAGGTGCTTGCCGCTGCTGAAGATGTCGCCGATGAATTTTTTCTGTTGATCGCTGAGGTTGCCGATCAGGCCATCCCCCAGTACCTCGGAGAAGCCGATGATCGCGTTGAGCGGCGTCCTCAGCTCGTGCGACATGTTGGCGAGGAATTCGGACTTCATTCGACTCGCCTCTTCCAACTCGACGTTCTTCTGTTGCAGCCTCTGCTCGAAGAGCTTGAGCTCCGTGACGTCGCGCGCCGCGGCAAATACGCCCTGCAACACCCTGTCGCGATCGTGAAAAGTGGTCGCATTGTAGGATACGACAGTTAGCGTGCCGTCCCTGGCGCGGGCGGTGAGCTCGTAATTCGTGACCTTGCCTTCATTGAGCACGCGCTTGATTCCCGCCTCTGCGCGAGCTGGATCCGTGAAGTAGTTCTTGAACGGCGCGCCGATCAGCTCGTCGCGGGTGCAGCCGGTCAGGGTCTCCATCTGCTTGTTGCAGTCGGTCATGATGCCGCGCGGATCCGTCGTCATCAGAGCGTCGATGCTGCTCTCCACCAGCGACCGCGTGTAATAGTGCTGGTCGCGCAGGCGCTGATCGAGCTTCATCCGCTCCTCCTCGATCTGCTGGCGCGCGGTGTTGTCGGTGCCGATCAACAGATAGCCGATGATCTTATCATCCGCGTCGCGTAGCGCGGTGACCGACACAACGGCTGGAAAGCGGCTCTTGTCCTTGCGGATGTACGTCAGCTCGTAGATGTCCTCGATGCCGCGCGAAGCCTTGAATACCAAGGCCTCGAAGCCCGGAGTAATCTCGGTTCCGACATCGATACTGAGAGCTCTTGCGCGCTCAATGATTTCCTGCGAATCGGAGATGTCCGCCGGCGTGATCTTGTTCACCACTTCCGCGGCGGTGTAGCCGAGCATGCGCTCGGCCCCGACGTTGAAGATCTGAATCACACCCTTGGCGTCGGTGGCGATGCTGGAAAAGTTGGCGCTGTTGAAGATTGCGTTCTGGAGCGCCCCGGTGTTGAGGAGTGCTTCCCGCTGGCGACGCTCTGTGTTGAAGTCCGCTCCCTCCGCGCTGATTTTGCGCGAACTAAACACGTGCCCATGAATCCACTTGACCGCGTTTTCCAGCGGCCATGGAGCAGTCGACTGGCGGTAGGCCAAAGGCTGCGACAGTGTGCTCACTCTTTTGTCCAGATCGAGGACATCGATTTCGGCTGGCAACGCCGTCTGATCGACACCGGCTCCATTGTGCGTCGTGGGGTACGTCATGGGATCCTAGCCTCTCGCTGATGTAGTGAAGCGCCCGAAGAAATCGCTCCATCCTTTCTGGCTCGTCATCCATAATTCCTTGTTGCGCGCGCGAAGTCTCTGTTCTGTCAATCCGACCGTGCGGTAAGTGCGCGGATGGACCGGGGTTGTATCTGATTCGTTGATGCTGGCCAGCGTTTTCTCTTTCTTGGCCGCGAGAGCCGCGGCGGCGGCATCGGCAGCGTCGGCGTTTTGGTTCTTGCGGAAGCCGAATAGGGTGTCCCTGAGATTCTTTTTCATTTTCATTCTCCTTTGATTATCAGCAGCCGCGAACTCTCATCCGCCGATGATTCGGCGATTAGTCGCGCGCGATATGCTTCGACGGACCATGCGATCGCTTGTTTCGCGATCGCCCTGAATGCATGGGCGGAAAAAGGCTTCGGGTGAGGGACCTCGCGCTCCGCCAGCAGCGTCATTTCACGCACCTCGACGACGATCTCACGGAGTGGCCGCCCCCGTTGCTGTTCGGCGGCAACCCTGGCTCTCACTGAACTGCGCAGCGCGCTCATGAAAGCAAGGAACGCTTTCTCGTCCGCTGGCGTTTTGACTCTTTCGTACAGATTCAGGCCCTCGAGGTCGACAGGTCTCTCTGCACGGTCGCGCAGACCGGAAATTGAAATCGAGTAGGTTATCATGAGCGCCCCTTGGCGGAGGGAAAGGCGTCGCCAGTAGCGCCGGGATACTGCCAAATCGAGGCAGATCGGACGTGCGGGCTGGTGGAAACTTCCCGCACATAATCAGTTGCAGAAACTGCATTAAAGATAAGCACTTTGCGGGCCCGAATGGCCCTTTGTGTCACATCGCTGCCGACGCCCCGGGTTAGCAACACCTGGGGGGCATGCAGTCATGACGTGTGTCCGTTGAAGGCTTCGGTTCATGAGTCGCGACGGCGTGTACTTCGATTGGCTTGACACCCGCCAGGTGCGCGGGATAAAACAAATTCAACCCACCCGCGTCCATCGACCTCCCTTCAGAGGCCCACATGCGCCATCTCCGGATCCTTCTCAGCTCACTCGCCGCACTACCACTAATAGGAGCCTTCGGCGCGCGCCTCGACGCGCAAGCGCCGGCAATGATGCCCCCGGTCGCCACTGCCAAGCCCAAGGTCGACACGCTGCACGGCGAGATCCGCACCGACAACTATTTCTGGATCCGCGAGAAATCGAACCCCGACGTGATCGCATACCTCAACGCCGAGAATGCGTACACCGAGGCGAAGATGAAGCACACGGAGGCGCTGCAGCAGAAGCTTTACGATGAGATGCTGTCGCGCATCAAGGAGACCGACGTCTCGGTTCCTTTCCGTGAGCACGGCTACTACTACTGGATCGCCACCGAGAAGGGGAAATCGTATCCGATCTTCATGCGGCGCAACGCCGCGGCTGGCTCGCCCGACGAGGTTGTCGTCGACGCCAATGCACTGGCCGTGGGCAGGAAGTTTTCGCAGGTCGCGACGCTACAAGTGAGTCCGAGCGGATCGCGCGCCGCTTATCTCCACGACACCACCGCGCTCCGCGTTTATACACTCTACGTCAAGGATCTCAAAACCGGAAAACTGCTCGGAGATTCGATTTCACGCGTCGTACCATCGGTGGCCTGGGCGAACGACACCGTTTTGTTCTACCAGACAGCGGATTCTGCCCGACGGTCTGATGCGGTGTGGCGTCACGTAATCGGTATGCCGCGCTCGAGCGACGTCGAAGTATTTCACGAGAAAGACGTTCTGGACAACGTCGGCGTCAGTCGAGAAGTGAGTGACAAGTACATCGTCATCACCGATGATGGATTCACATCATCGGAAGCGCGTGTCATTCCAACGGCGAATCCATTTGCCGCACCTGTAGTCGTTGCCCCGCGCAAGGCGAACGTCGAGTACCAGCTCGATCACATCGACGGAGCGTTTCTTCTTACCACGAATGAGGGCGCGCAAAACTTTAAAGTTCGACGACTTCGCGACGAAGACCTCGGCGCGCCAGGTCAGAAATGGACGGACTTTATCCCATCCTCTGACTCAGTTTTCATCGAGTACCTGCAGCCGTTCAAGAACAATCTGGTGGTGGTGCAGCGCTCGGGCGGACTGCGACGGCTCCGCGTGATGGATCTCCGGACCCGTCGCGCCGACTACTACATCACCTTCCCCGAGACTGCCTACGCAGTTTCACCGACGGGGAATGCCGAGTTCGAGTCGGACACGCTGAGATTCAATTACCAGTCGATGGTCACGCCGCCGTCAACGTATGACTACTCGTTCTCGACCAGACGGCGCGTTCTCAAAAAGAGAGTCGAGGTTCCCGGTTTCGATCCGACGAAGTACGAAGTCAAGCGCTTCATGGTCAAGGCGCGCGATGGTGTGCTGGTGCCCGTCTCCATGATCGTCGGGAAAGACTGGAAGCAGGATGGCACGCATCCACTGCTCGAGTACGCTTATGGATCGTACGGCGCGACGACTGAAGCGACTTTTAACTCCAGTGTTCTCAGTCTGGTCGATCGCGGCTTCGGCTACGCCATCGCCCACATCCGCGGCGGCCAGGAGATGGGCCGCGCGTGGTACGATCAGGGCAAGATGATGAACAAAAAGAACACGTTCAATGATTTCGTCGACGTAGGGCAGTATCTGGTCGACAATCATTACACATCGAAGGATAGACTCATTGCGAATGGTGGCAGCGCTGGCGGTCTATTAATGGGAGCTGTCGTCAACATGCGTCCCGACCTTTTCAAGGCCGTCGTCGCCGACGTGCCGTTCGTCGACGTCATCAACACGATGATGGACGCATCGATCCCGCTCACCGCGCAGGAGTGGCAGCAGTGGGGAGATCCCCACGACGCCGCGCAGTACAAGTATATGAGGTCGTACTCGCCCTATGACAACGTCGAGCGCAAGGCGTACCCGTGGATGCTGGTCACGACCTCACTCAACGATTCACAGGTCGGGTACTGGGAGCCGGTCAAGTGGGTGGCGAAGCTCCGCTCGATGAAGACCGACAACAATCCGCTTTACATCAAGATCAACATGGCGGGTGGGCACGGCGGATCTTCAGGTCGTTACGATGTTCTGCGAGAGCGCGCGTTCAGGTATGCGTTCATGCTGGACGCGGTGGGGATTTCGCAATAGCGGAGTATCGCTAAGGAAACTAGATAAGGTTAAGGAAAACCCGTGGTCTAAGGGGGCGGGGTTTTCTCGCGCCTGAAATTTGCGGTGCGCGGCAATCGATGCGCGTTCGAACCGTTGCGCTCCCCGTCGCTCTCCTGGTCGCGTTGTGCGCTGCGCTTTCCCAAGCGTACGCCCAGCAACCCGCGCCTGTTCCCGTGTCCGCGTTGAAAGACACCACCGCCCCGGCGATCCGACTTCGCGTTTTTCTCGACTGCAACTTCTGCGATTTCGACTTCATGAGGACGGAGATCAACTTCGTTGACTACGTCCGCGACCGGCAGGATGCGCAGGTTCACATTCTCGTAACCCAGCAACAGACCGGCGGTGGGGGAACTGAATTCACGCTGCATTTCATCGGACTGCGAGAGCTACGCAGTATCTCAGACACGCTCACCTACGTATCACTTCCCGGCGCCAGCCGGGACGACCTGCGTCGCGGGCTGGCTCGAACCATCAGGCTGAGTCTCGTTCGCTACTACGCCCATCTCGGTCAGGCCGAGCAGTTCGATGTGACCTATTCGCCACCAAAAGGCGAAGGAGCCGGCGCCAAAGGAGCAACGAAGGACAGGTGGCACCTCTGGGTCTTCAGAATCACAGCGAATGTCTATGGCAACGGCGAACAATCAAACAGTAACGTGTCGCTGTACGGCTCCGTGAGTGCGAATCGGACGACCGAGATGTGGAAGATGAATTTCAGCGTCAACGGTAGCTACGGGCATAGCAGTTTTACTCTCTCCGACAGCAGCAAATTCAACAGTTACTCGCATAATTACGGATTCAGCGATCTGGTTGTGAAGAGTCTCGGCCGGCATTGGTCCGCCGGGGAGCGTGCCTCGTGGACATCGTCGACGTTCCTGAATCAGCAGCGAGCAATCCGCTTCGCGCCGGCCGTCGAGTTCGACGTCTTCCCCTATTCGCAGTCGACGAGGAGAATGGTCACCCTCCAGTACTCACCAGGAATCAATTTCTTCACGTATCAGGACACCACGATCTTCGACAAGATCAGCGAGGTTCGCGGTGATCAGACGCTGACGGCTTCGATCGATTTGAGGCAGCCGTGGGGGACGGTGAGCAGCTCGCTCGAAGGTGCCGCTTATGTCGACGACTTCTCCAAACGACACCTGATCTTCTTCAACGCCCTCGATCTGCATCTCATCAAAGGGCTATCTCTTTCGCTCTTTGGTCAGGTCTCTCTCCTGCGCGACCAGCTCTATCTTCCGCGGGGCGGCTTGAGCGATCAGGAGCGCTTGCTGCGCCTCCGTCAACTCGCAACCTCGTACAACTATTTCGTGCAAGTCGGTCTCAGTTACAGCTTCGGGTCGATCTTCAACAACGTCGTGAATCCGCGATTCGGCGGATCGAGCGGAGGGTTCACCATCATCAACTAGGTCCTGACCGCTTTCCATCAAGATCAACATGGCGGGTGGGCACGGCGGATCTTCAGGGCGCTAAGATGTTCTTCGTGAGCGAGCGTTCCGCTACGCGTTCATGCTCGACGCGGTGGGGATATCGCAATAACAATCAAGGCGGGCCGGAGACATCGACAAGTAGCTGGCATCCACAAAACTAAAGCAGGGAGCTCTAAGCTTAGTCAGCTTCTTAGCTCCGAGCTCATATACTGGCGTTAGAGATGCGCGCAATTCTCAGATCCCGGTTTTCGTCGTGATCTTTCCGAAAGCTGGGAAATCACAAACGGCCGACACTGTAATCCGCCGGAATAGCTCGGAGCTACAAAGCTGTCAAAGCTTGCAGCTCCCTGCTTTAGTTTTGTGGATGTCAGTGAGCGGCCAGATCAACGGCCCGCCTTGACTCAACGACTTTGGAAGTACTGAACTATAGTCCTACTCGCGTCCAGCTCCGACAGCGGAGCATCTGAGCTCGCCGACGGCCACTCGTGCCAGCCACCCTGGATCGTGTACAGCATCACGTTAGCACCGCTGCACGAGCTGAAGCTGGTTCGCACGACGTTGGGCGATTGCTGATTCGCCGTGGCTCCCGCGCATCCGTCCGTCGCCACCCAGAATTGCACCGACGGCGGCAGCTCCGAGGCGATACCAGTAACCGGTGCGGGTGGCGCGGTAAGAGATGCGTCGTAGTAGGGGACCTCGCTGTCGCTGGTGCCGTGAACGGCGATCAGTCCAACTGCTTTCCCCGGCACGCAGCTCGCATCCTGCAAGCTTCCCGAAACCACCGCGATCGCATTGATCATCGGCGCCAGCTTGCACGCGGTGTGATACGCCATGATGGCGCCGCTGGAGAATCCGGCCACAAAAACGCGACTTGAATCCATCGGCAGATTGTGGGAGATCTCCGCCACGACCGCCGCGATGAAACCGACGTCGTCGACGTGCTCGCGAGCCGCTTCGCCACAGCACGCGCCACCGTTCCAGTCCGACGGAAATAGCCCACTGCCGTCGGTTCCTTGCGGGTAGGCCACAATGAAACCGTTCGCGTCGCTCAGCGAATCCATTCCTGTTGTCTGTCGAATGTCGTCAGCGCTGCTGGAGCTACCGTGCAGCACCAGCACCAGAGGATGTCGCGCGAGCGTATCCACAGGGACCGCAGTGTCTCTCGGTGGAACGTGCAGCAGGTAACTGCGCGGTGTGCGGCCAACGAGTACGAAGTGCGGCGTTGTGCCGGGCATCCAGCCGCCGCTTGGCCCCAGTACGCTGTTCGGAGAGCATGAGGCTGACCCGAGAACTGCAAATACCGCCAGCGTCCACCGACCGAACGTCACGCCTCGGCGAATGCTCACCGGTTCCAGCCCAGCCCCGCTCCTACTTGAGTGGGACCGCCGGCAATCATGATCTTCTGAATGCCGACATTGAGAGCGAGCCCTGAGGCGTGAATCAACGCCAAAGCGGCGCCGAGTGTTCGTCTGGTGCCGCTATGGATGCCGTCGGCGAGTGCGATTCTTCCCGCGCCGATTCCCGGCGACATGGTCGCCGAGAGATGCCAGTTAAGAATTAGCGGCACACCGAGTCCGGCGACGGCGGCGGCGGCGAAGGAGCCGGCGTCGGTTTGCGAGCTGCCGCGATAGTGGGCGCCACCGATGTCGGCGCGAACGCCGAGACTGCTCCATGGCTCGTCGATCTCGCCCTGCTGCCAGAGGGTCGAGCTGAGACTGGCGCCGCCCGAAATCCACGACGGGCACATCGAACAGGATAGTGAAACATACGCGCCCGTCAGCGATAGCTCACCGCTCCCCAGCGGAAAAGGTATCGGGCGAAACACAGTGACGCCGACGTTGTTGTGAATGGCGTCGTCAACGTCGTATCGCCAACGTCCGTAGCGAATCCACACGTTGGCCTGGCGCGCGTCGTCGTCGATTGGGTCGCGCGCGACGGGAGCCAGCGCACCCATCGGCGACAGCATCATCGCGTTCCAGGCGGCGCGATCGGAGTCTGACTGGGCGGCCAGCCCGCAGGCGACAACCCCCGACACCAGCATCGCTCCCATCAACATTTTCGTGATCCGTCGAACCGGTTGCAGGCCCATTTTTCTCCCACTCTTCGGCCTGTCTGAAAGACTGATTCGCCGGTGCGGATGTCACCGTTTTTGCCGTTAAAAATCACAAAAAGCAGGGCGTTTCATGACATTCTTACGCCGTTTCCTGTCGGTGCTACTGGCGGGCTCTGTCGCCCTTGGGGGGATGGCTGCACACGGGCGCGACAGCACCCCGAAAGGTGCCTTCGCACCGGGTGAGCGTCTCACCTACGATGTGAAATTTGGGTTTCTGCACGTTGGTCACGGAGCAATGCTGCTGGCGGGCATCGACACGGTACGCGGCCACATCGCGTGGCGCGCCGTGTTCACGATCTCGGGCGGGACATTCTTCTTCAAAGTCCGTGACAGCACGGTGAGCTGGTTCGATACTGCTTCACTCTCATCGCTCCGATTCGTGCAACGACTGCGGGAGGGACGCTATCACGCCGACAGGGACTTTCACATCTACCCTGAGCGCGCCATGTACGCACGAAACGACCAACCGGAAATCCCATCGGTTCGCCAACCGCTGGATGATGTGTCGTTCATTTATTTCCTGCGCACGGTTCCGCTGGAGGTGGGTCGCAATTATCGCTTCGACCGCTACTTCCAGCCCGAGGGAAACCCGATCATCATTCGCGTGCTGCGGCGAGAGCGGGTGACCGTTCCGGCAGGAACATTCAACGCCATCGTCCTCCAACCGCAGATCACCACCCAGGGAATTTTCTCGGAGAAAGGACGCGCCGAGGTGTGGCTCGCCGATGACAGCACTCGCATACTGTTGCAGATGAAATCGCGCCTTAGCTTCGGATCCCTGAATCTCTACCTGAACAAGATCGCCAGGTCACCTTAGGCTACCGGGCTTTTTCATGGCCAACATTTCGATCGAAGGCGCTCGCATTCATCTCGACGTCGAGGGAATCGATCAGCTGTGGGCGCTGCGCAGCGCAACGATCGATCGCGCCATCAAAGCAGCTACCTAGCAGCTCTCACACCGGCGCTCGAGTCGAAGTCATAGTGGAAGTCACCTCCTTGTTCCAGAGCGGGCGTCGCTCAACCAATTGGTACCTGAGAGTGCGCTCGGCTCTGACTCCGTATGGTGCGATCGCCTCCAACCTCCCCGCGCAGGGGAGGATCGTTGACCTGGGATCCGGTCACGGACTTCTCTCTATCGCGTTGGTGCTTGGCTCCGATCGCCGCGAGATCATCGGCATCGATCATGATCTTGAGCGCGTTCGACTCGCTCAGGCAGCTGCGCTGAATCTGCCGCCGGCGTCGCGGCCAAGGTTTGAGGTCGGCGATCTCGGAGAAGCACTCCGATCATTTGCCACAGCGTCGCTTACCGGCGTCGCCATGATCGACATGCTTCACTACTTCGATCGAGTGACACAACGAACCCTCATCGACGAAGCAGCGCGGGTGCTCGCGCCGGGAGGAATCCTGGCCGTGCGCGAGATCGATGCTGACGCCGGAATCAAAGCCGCCGTCAATCAACTCTACGAGCGGCTCGCGACCGGCATCGGCTTCACTAAATCCGGCACCCGCACACTGAGCTTTAGAGGAGCATTAGCGTGGACTGCTGAGCTCGAGGCAGCTGGATTTGCCGTTCGCTCCCAACCCTGCGGCCCGCCCTTCCTCGCCGACATCCTCTTCGTCGCCCGAAAATTGTAATCTTCCTGTAAGGTAGCAGGGGTATCCTCATGGCTCACGAGGCGCAAAAAACGCGGTAAATACGCACAAGCTATGGCTTTTGTTGAGACCGAGGTCCTCCCGCGGTACGATCCCCGAGCCCACGAAAGCGCCAGGCCTCTCCTTTCCATCGTCATCCCGACCTGGAACGGGGGGCGCCAGCTGACGGTGACTCTGGACCACCTCGCGGAGTTTCGCACACGGTTGAGCTTCCCGACCCAGATCGTCATCGTCGACGACTGTAGCGAGCGCTCCACCGCGCGAATTGCCGGCACCTTCGCCGCTAACAACGAGCTGACGGAGCTGCTGACGAACGAAACGAACCGGGGCAAAGGCCACGCTGTCGCGCGCGGGATGCTCCACGCCACGGGCACTTATCGAATTTTTGTCGATTCCGATCTGGCATACCCGAGCTGTCAGATCAGCAAGCTGTTACGCGCGCTGGAAGCAGGGAGCGACGTCGCGATCGCCTGCCGCGTGCTGCCGGAGTCGCGCTACGTAATGAGCCCGACTTTCTTCCGCTACCTCTACACCCGACACCTGATGAGTCGGATGTTCAACCGACTCGCCCAGCAGGTTCTGCTCCCGGGAATTCTCGATACTCAGGCTGGCCTGAAGGGATTCACGGCGCGAGCCGCTGAAATTGTTTTTTCGCGACAGACACTTTGCGGCTTCGGATTCGACCTCGAGTGTCTTTTCATCGCTCGCCTGCACGGTCTCGATATCGAGCAGGTGCCGGTTGACTTTTACTACAACGAGGAGCCGAGCACGATCTCGTTCGCCAGGCACGGCGCGGGAATGCTGATGGACCTCGCCCGCGTCCGCCGTAATGGAGCGCGTGGGATCTACGCCTAGCGCAAGACGGCTGATCATCAACGCCGACGATTTTGGAATCTCGCGCGGCGTCAACGTTGGAATAATCGAGGCGGCAGAAGCGGGTGGGGTAACATCCGCTTCACTGATCGCCAATCTGCCGGCGTTCGCTGACGCCACAGCGCGGGCGCAATCATGCCCCGACATCTCGCTGGGTCTTCACCTCAATTTCACGATCGGGCGACCGCTTACCCGAGCACCTTCGCTGAGACGCCAGAGTACGGGCGAGTTCTATGCATTGCCGGCTTTGCTCGGTCGGGCTTCGCTCGGACTTCTTGATGCGTCCGACATAGATCTCGAATGCAAGGCGCAGATCGATCGCATGATCGACGCCGGATTCCGACCCACACATCTGGATAGCCATCGACACATCCACGCTCATCCGGCGATCTCGTCCGCTGTGCTCAGGGCGGCGGCATCGAGGGGAATCTCACACGTTCGCCTCCCGTGTGAGCCACTGCGCATCAATCCGGGCGACTGGCGCGCCACTCTCAAGAAAGCGGGACTGCTCGCATGCGTTCGTCTGTCACGTCGTGCCGCCGCCGGGGCGCCTCATTTCTTTGGCATTTCACTAGAAGGAGCCAAGTCATTTGCAGCGCGGCTGTTTGCGTTGATCCCGCGGCTACCGCCCGGCACCAGCGAGCTCATGACGCACCCCGGCTACGCCGATGCCTCGCTCAGATCGCACGACAGCTACACGCAGGAGCGAGAGAAGGAGCTGGCGGTGGTGTGTACCCGCGAATTCCAGGAGCTCGTCGACCGCTACGGGGTGACGCTAACCAGCTTCGCCGAGCTGGAGTCGATTCACACGCCCCATGGTGAGGTCGCCGAGCATCACTAGCCAAAGGACCGTCAGCGGAATGGAGAATCGGATTGGCGCTGAGAGCACACTCTTGATCGCATCCGGCATCACTTCCGAGCCCGTTATCACAACGAGCAGGTAGACCACCGCGAACAAGGTGGTTCGCCACACCTGGCGCGGTGACGCGAGATACCAGATGACCATTCCGGCCAGAGCGATCACCGCCGCCTGACGTTCCGCCCGGTGGTTGAACACTACGCAGAAGACCATCACGAAGCCAAGGAACTGCAGTCGAAGGTTCCGGTCGTTCCAGTCGCGCCGTCGCAGCAAGAGCACCACGAGAAGGATTGCGAATCCGATCAGCTGCACGGGCCACGCCGGCCAGGTGATGCCCGCGTTACGCAAAAGCTCCATCGCACTCGATCCGACCAGCGCCGATTCCCTCCGCTCGAGCGCGGCCCAGGACTGGTATTGAGCGGCAAGGGCACTCGGCGGAATTACGAGCAGGGGAAGCGCAATAAGAATCGTCGTGCACAGCCCCGTCACCAATATCGCGCGCACGCGATCTTTCCTTGGCAGGCCAAAGATTACAGCCACCGCCGGAAATATTTTGATGATAGTGCCAAGTGCGATCGCCAGTCCACCTCGCCACAGCCAGCCGCGCTCCAGGCAGACCAAGGCAATGATGATGAGCGCGGCAACGAGGGCGTTGCTCTGGGAAGACTGTAGCGACCGCAGCGCCGGCAAGGCGACGAGTATCTGAGCTATCGCCCACTGTTCGCGCGGCAACAGAGCCCTCAGCGCAAAGAAGATCGCCAGCGCGTTGAGGAGGTTCCAGAAAAAGAGCCCGAGGGCAAATGGGAGAACTGCAAAGGGAGCGAAGAGCAACGCGAATGACGGCGAATATTTGAAGTAGTCGCGCGCTTGGTCGAGCCGCAGAACATACAGGTCATTGTTGCCAATCAGATTCCAGAACGACGCCCGGAAAATCGCAAAGTCGTTCGGGAAGCCGAACACGCCGCGCTGAATCGTTACCACCAGCGCGGCGGCCACGTAAATGAAGAGTAGCGTCCGCTGATCGAGGACCAGCCCGACGAGCTTTCGCTTCACATCCCTCGGAGACAGGAAATTCACTTGACCGGAATGGCGACTCGCAGAACTTTTGCCGCATTCACCGCGTATTTGCAGTGAATGATCGGCGTTCGAAAATAAGGGTGCCGATAGTGTATTAGGAGCTTGCCACCGACAGCTGGAGCCTGACGATGAAAATATTCGCCCTCACTTTAACGTCACTTCTTTCGGTGGCGGCCATCGCTCCGCTTACGGCCCAAAGTCCCGATCGACTGGTTGGGAAGAACGTATCGATCGCGCCGACCAACTACAAAGGCCGGAGTGCGATTCAGGTGATCGCCAAACCCGATGCCGCCAACGCCACGTCGTACGCGTTGGTGAAGGGCGCTCCTTTTCTCGACGGCACCATCGAAGTCGATCTTGCTGGCCAACCCGCCCCTGGTGCCGCTGCTGCCGCTCGCGGGTTCATCGGCATCGCCTTTCGCATCCAGCCCGATGGACGTTACGAGTACATCTATCTAAGACCCACGAACGGTCGAGCGGACGATCAAGTCAGGCGCAACCACTCCACCCAATACAGCTCGTATCCGGATTTTGACTTCGCTCGGTCACGCCAAGAGGCTCCCGAAAAGTATGAGTCGTACGTCGATTTGCAGCCGGGCGTCTGGACCAGATACAAAATCGAAGTCGACGGGCGCCAGGCGCGTCTCTACGTGAACGGAGCGGAGCAGCCCTGCCTGATCGTCAATGATCTCAAGCTCGATCCGCAGGCCGGCGGAGTCGCATTATGGGTCGGACCTGGTACTGAAGGCTACTTTGCCAATCTGAAGATTACGGCGAAGTAACCCAACGGCCCCGTGGGTCGAGATATACGGGGCGGCTACGGCTCTCGATGGGCGGCGACAATCGACGGATAAAGAATTTGCCCGGTTTCTCAGGATCGCGCTTTCGAATGCGAGTATGAAAGCTCGGGGCTAAGAAGCTGACTAAGTTTAGAGCTCCCTGCTTTGGTTTTGTGGATGCCAGTGCGCACCAAGATCAACGGCCCGCCTTGACACAAGGATCAACGGCCCGCCTTGACCCAATATCCGCTAGCCATACATTCGAATCCGTGACGACACCGATCGAGCGGGTTGAACCCGGCTTTGGATCGTACACACCGGATGTAGCACTCCGTCCCACACCGACGCGACGGGTTCACACCGTCGACGTCACCCGCGGCGTCGCCATGATCCTGATGGCCATCGACCACGTCCGCGTCTACGCCGGCGTCCCACCCGGCGGCCCCGTGCCGAGCGTCTTCTTCACGCGCTGGATCACCAACTTCGTCGCGCCGGCGTTTGCTTTCCTCTCCGGCACGTCCGCCTATCTACTCGGCCAGAAGCTCGGCAGCAAAGCGGCGCTGTCGAAGTACCTGCTCACGCGCGGACTGATACTCGTGCTGCTCGAGCTTACCGTCATTCGCGTCTGCTGGACTTTCAATTTCCACTTCAACGAGTACGTGCTCGCCGGCGTCATCTGGATGCTGGGCTGGTGCATGGTGCTGATGGCGGCGCTCGTCTGGCTTCCCACCGCGGCGATCGGCGGGTTCGGCGTGGCGGTGATCTTCCTCCACAACCTGATGGATTTCATTCCGCCGGAGACTGGTCAGCGGCTGTCGCAAAGTGCACTCGCTCCGCTCTGGCAGATTCTCTACTTCGGCGGTCCGATTCAGATCGGATCGTCCGGGCCGGTGCTGGCGGTGTTGTACTCGATCTTCCCGTGGATCGGCGTGATGGCGGCCGGGTACGCGTTTGGCGCGGTGATGACGATGGACCAGCGGCGGCGCGACAAGAGCTGCGTCGTAATTGGGGTATCCGCCATCGTCCTCTTCTTCCTGCTGCGCTCAACTGATGTCTATGGTGATCCGCGGCATTGGCACGTCACGATTCAGTCGCAGCTGCCGACGTTCCTGCGCTACATCAACACGACGAAGTACCCCGCGTCGCTCCAGTTCCTGCTGATGACCCTCGGCCCAACGATTCTGCTGATGCCTTTGTTCGATCGCGCGCGAGGAAGGATCGGCGAAATCGTCGCCGTGTACGGGCGGGTGCCGATGTTCTACTACCTGCTGCACATCCCGGCTATTCACCTGGCGGCGGTAATCGTCTCGCTGATTCGGGAGGGCAGGGTCGATCCGTGGCTGTTCACCAATCATCCGATGATGAACCCGCCACCCCCCGCCGGGTACATGTGGTCGCTACCCCTGCTTTACCTCGTTTTCGCCGTAGTGGTCGCCCTGCTCTGCTTCCCAAGCCGTTGGTACTGGCAGCGGAAGTCGACTAACCCCGCTCCCTGGATGAGATACGTCTGATTATGAAATTCTCCCTTGACCCAGAGGTCCGGGAAATGCATTGTATAATTATCCAATTCTATTGAACCGATACTCAATGCAATTTCGCGCCGCTAATCGAATTCTTCTTAGCCTGTACCCGATTACCATCGGGACGACGGGGAGAATTTGCGCGGACACAGCAGACTCATAGCAAGGTTGCAGAGATAACGCGCAAGGGCCTCTCCAAGTTGGAAGGGGCCCTTTTTTTATGCACGATCCACGGGAGCGCGAGCTCCGGGATGGGGGATGGCGGAAAAGCAGGGACTGTACGATCCGGCTTACGAGCACGACGCGTGTGGCATCGGCTTCATTGCCCATGTCCACGGCGTCCGTTCGCGCGACGTCGTCGAGAAATCGCTCCAGCTTCTCCAGAACCTCTCTCATCGCAGCGCGGTCGCCGCCGACGCGTGCACTGGTGACGGCGCGGGGATCCTGCTCCAGGTGCCCCACGTGTTCTTGCGGCGCGCCTGCGGATTCGCCGGCATCACGCTACCTGACGCCGGGAGTTATGGGGTCGGGATGGCGTTTCTTCCCTCGCGCGAGCGCGAACGCACGGCGTGCGAGCGCGTAATCGAGAGGACCATCGCCGAGGAGGGATACTCCGTGCTGGGTTGGCGCGACGTGCCGGTGGACGACGCCGTGCTCTCCCCATCTACTCGCCGGACGCGCCCCACTATCAGGCAGGTTTTCGTCGCGCGCATGTTCGTCGATCGCGAGATCGACGCCGGATCTTCGTTCGAGGTCGCGCTCTATATCATTCGACGGAAGCTCGAGGCTGCGCTGCGCGCGATCCCGGAAGGGAAAGATTGTTATTTCGCTTCGTTCTCGTCGCGCACGATTGTCTACAAAGGGATGCTGCGGCCGGATCAGTTGTCGCGGTTCTATCTCGATTTGCGGGATCCAGATCTGGCGAGCGCGATCGCCCTGGTGCACTCGCGATTCTCGACCAACACGTTCCCGTCGTGGCGACTGGCGCATCCCTATCGGTTCCTCTGCCACAATGGCGAGATCAACACGCTGCGCGGCAACCTGAATTGGATGCGGGTCCGCGAAGCGACGATGGCTTCCGCCAGATTCGGCGGGAAGATCGACGCGCTCTTCCCTGTTTGCGGGTCCAATCAAAGCGACTCCGCATCAGTCGACAACGTGCTCGAGATGCTGACGCTCGCCGGGCGGCCGCTCGCCCACGCGATGGCGATGATGATCCCTGAAGCGTGGGAATCGCACGAGACGATGTCGCCGGATCGACGCGCGTTCTACGAGTACCACTCGTCGCTGATGGAGCCGTGGGATGGACCGGCGGCGATGGCGTTCACCGACGGGCATCATGTCGCGGCGGTGCTGGATCGCAACGGACTGCGGCCGGCCCGGTACGTCGTCACGACGGACGACCTTGTCGTTCTGGCATCGGAGGCGGGTGCGCTACCGATCCCCATCGAGAAGATTCGCGCCAAGGGGCGGCTCGAGCCGGGGAGGATGCTGGTCGTCAACACCACTCAAGGCGTGATTCAGGACGACGAGGCGGTGAAGACCGAGCTGGCGATGGTCCGGCCGTACAATCGGTGGATCACGGAGCAGAGGATAGATCTCGAGCAACTGCTAAAGCGGGAAGCGGGAAGCGGGAAGTGGGAAGCGGGAGGATCGTCCTCCCTCGTCCCTCGTCCCTCGCCCCTCTTCCCCCTCCAGCGCGCCTTCGGCTACACGGCTGACGAGATCAAGATGGTGCTCGGCCCGATGGCGGACGCCGGAGAGGAACCGGCGGGCTCGATGGGGAACGATACGCCGCTCGCGGTGCTATCGCAGCGGCCGCAGCTGCTGTTCTCGTACTTCCGGCAGATGTTCGCGCAGGTCACGAATCCGGCGATCGATCCGATGCGCGAGCAGCTCGTCATGTCGCTGGCGATGAACCTCGGCCCGCAGGGGAATTTGCTCGAGGTCGGCGCCGAGCACGCTCGGCAGATAAGAATTGCGCAACCTGTGCTGACCGAACAGGCAACCGCGGCGTTGCGCGATGTCAGCGAGCCGAGTCTGCGTGCGGTTACTCTCAGCACTCTGTTCAGCGTTGCGAATGGTACCGCCGCGCTCGAACCCGCCGTCGACGCGTTGTGTGTCTCCGCCAGCGAAGCGGTTAGAGCTGGATGCGGCGTGCTCATTCTCAGCGATCGCGGCGTCGATCCCGATCACGCACCGATACCCGCTCCACTCGCAGTGGCGGCGGTCCACCATCACCTCATTCGTGAAGGACTGCGGGGGCGTGTCAGTCTCGTCGCCGAGACGGGCGAAGCGAGAGAAGTCTCGCACGTCGCGCTGCTCATCGCCTACGGTGCAAGTGCGGTCCATCCGTATATCGCTCTGGAAACGGTCGCATCACTCGCGCGGCCCGAGCTGGTCGTCGAAAGCTCGCAGCCCCCAGCCGCTCCGCCCGCTGCTCCCAGCCGGTCGTCGTACGTTGCAGTTGACCCCAGCCGGTCCTCGTACGTTGCGGTTGATAACTCTCCGAGCCGGTCTTCTATAGCAGTTGATCACTATATCAAAGCAATCGGCAAAGGGTTGCTGAAGGTGATGTCGAAGATGGGCATCTCCACTCTGCAGAGTTATTGCGGCGCGCAGTTGTGGGAAGCAGTCGGATTGAGCCCTGCCCTCGTCGAGCGTCACTTTGCCGGCACGCCGTCGCGCGTCGGTGGGATCGGCATGGAGCTGATCGCCGAAGAGACGCTGCGTCGTCACGCCAGCGCGTTCGCCGAGACTACGACGCAGCTCGATCCGGGCGGCGAGTACCAGTATCGCGTCCAGGGCGAGCACCACAACTGGAACCCGCTGACGATCGCCAAGCTCCAGCACGCGACGCGATCCGACAATTACTCGACGTTCAAGGAGTTCAGCAAACTCTCGAACGACGAGACGCGCCGGCAATCGACTCTACGAGGTCTGCTGGAATTCGCCGAGCGCGAGCCGGTTCCTATCGACGAAGTCGAGCCGGCCAGCGCCATAACTCGTCGCTTCTGTACGGGTGCGATGTCGTTCGGATCACTGAGTGCAGAGGCGCACCAGACGCTCGCGATCGCCATGAACCGACTTGGCGGCCGCAGCAACAGTGGCGAGGGTGGTGAAGAGCGCTCACGCTTCGGCACCGACCGCAACAGCGCGATCAAGCAGGTCGCCTCGGCGCGGTTTGGTGTGACTGCCGAGTATCTGGTGAACGCGGACGAGCTGCAGATCAAGATCGCCCAGGGCGCGAAGCCTGGCGAAGGCGGTCAGCTACCGGGGCATAAGGTCGACGCCATCATCGCCAAGACCCGGCACTCGATTCCCGGTGTGACGCTGATATCGCCGCCGCCGCATCACGACATCTACTCGATCGAAGATCTGGCGCAGCTCATTTACGATCTGAAAGCAATCAGCCCGCAGGCTGCCGTTTCGGTAAAGCTCGTTGCCGAAGCGGGAGTTGGCACCGTTGCCGCCGGCGTGGCTAAGGCGCGCGCGGATCTCATAGTTATCTCCGGTGATTCAGGTGGCACCGGTGCATCGCCACTGTCATCGATTATGCGCGCGGGCAGCCCGTGGGAGCTCGGGCTATCCGAAACCCAGCAGACGCTCGTCATGAACGATCTCCGCGGACGCGTGCGGCTGCAGACCGACGGTCAGCTCAAGACGGGGCGCGATGTCGCCGTCGCGGCGATGCTCGGTGCCGACGAGTTCGGGTTCGCGACGGCGCCGCTCATCGTGGAAGGCTGCGTGATGATGCGGAAGTGTCATCTCAACACCTGCCCCGTCGGAATCGCGACTCAGGATCCCGAGCTGCGCGCGCGATTCGCCGGTCAGCCCGAGCACGTGGTGAATTATTTCTTCTTCGTCGCCGAGGAAGTGCGGGAGATCATGGCGCAGCTCGGGTTCCGCACCATGGACGAGATGATCGGGCGCAGCGATCTGCTGCGGGTGCGTCCGCCCGCTGATAGCGCCAAGGCGAGCACGCTCGATTTGTCGGCGCTGCTCCATCTCACCGCACCACCAGGGGTCCAGCGTCCGAATCGTGTCGTGCGTCGTCACGTCGCGCGGAAGCGGCATCCCGTCGGGGAAAGGAGTCTGAACGGGATTCTGCTGGAAGTCGCACGTCCCGCTCTCGACAAAGGCGAGCGCGTGAAGGCGGCGCTCCCGATATCGAATGCGGATCGCGCGGTAGGAGCGACGCTTTCGGGCGAGATCGCCCGTCGCTACGGTGACGAAGGCCTGCCCGACGACACAATCTCTTTCCGATTCACCGGCTCGGCTGGTCAGAGCTTTGGCGCTTTTGCTGCGCGCGGACTCTCTCTCGAGCTCGAGGGGGAGGCCAATGATTACGTGGGTAAAGGACTCTCGGGTGGGAAGCTGATCATTCGGCATCCGCGCGCGGCGCAGTTCATTCCGGATCAAACCGTTCTCATCGGGAACACGGTTCTC